>OCTW011557716.1_pt1 | contig 18432 bp, 17 predicted proteins | sample 1539671 | NCBI WGS metagenome assembly OCTW01 (sample SAMN02144230, study PRJEB22623) | gut metagenome | biome: sheep rumen | host: Ovis aries | place: New Zealand
ACGTTTGATGAACAAAGATGGTAGCTACACAAAAGATGGTGCAGACTATTATATTGAACGGGCGAAAGGCGGTACGGGGTTGATCATTACAGGGCTTGTGCCCTTGCCAAAGAATGCGATGGCGTCCATTCTAAACGATCCCGAAAGCTATGTAAAAAATCAAAAGTATCTTGCCGATGGCATTCATAAATATGGTTCCAAAGTATTTATCATGATTTCGGCGCTATCTGGACGATCGAGCACAAATCCAGATGATCCCGCTCCGAGCGCGCTTCCGAATGTTTGGAATCCAAAACGAAACAATCGGGAAATGACAAAGGCGGAAATCGAAGAATACATCCAAGGTTTTGTGATTGGTGCCAAAGCCGCCAAAGATGCTGGCATTGATGGAGTGGAGATTCATGCCGTTCATGAAGGCTATTTATTGGATCAATTTACCATTCGCAATTACAACCATCGGCAAGATGAATATGGTGGTAGTTTAGAAAATCGTTTGCGCTTCCCATGTGAAATCGTCAAAGCCATCAAAAAGGAATGTGGCGAAGACTTCCCCGTATCGATTCGCTATTCGGTAAAGAGTTATACAAAAGGATTTAATCGAGGGGCTGTTCCGGGTGAAACATTTGATGAATTTGGTAGAGATTATGAGGAAAGCTTCCAAGTCGCCAAGATGTTGGAAGAAGCTGGATATGACATGTTAGATTGTGATAATGGAACCTATGACGCATGGTATTGGCCACATCCACCTGTTTATATGCCAAAAGCACTGAATCTGGACGATGTAGCGGAATTACGCAAGCATGTAAACATTCCGGTTATTTGTGGTGGTCGTTTTGATGATCCATCCTTAGCTGATGAAGCCATCGCCCAAGGACGCATCGATATGATGGGAATGGGAAGACCATTATTGGCCGATGCTGATCGTGCTAATAAATTCAAAGAAGGTCGAGAAGATGATATTCGTCCATGTATTTCGTGTCATTTTGGATGTTTGGCGCGGATTTTCCAGTTCGATGAAAAAACACACGCAACAAAAGATATCAGTTGTGCTTTAAATCCACGATGTGGAATGGAAAACCATTATAATATCACACAAGCAAAAACCAAGAAAAAAATTGCTGTGGTTGGTGGCGGTATTGCAGGTATGGAAGCCGCTCGTGTGGCTGCTTTACGTGGTCATTTTGTGGATTTATATGAAAAGACCGATCAGTTGGGTGGTGTTTTCATTGCCGCTTCTGCATTTGAATTTAAAGAGGACGATCGAAAGTTACTGCAATGGTATCGTAAACAAATCAAAGATACGGGCGTCCATGTTTTGTTCCATACCGAATTTAAACCAGAAGATCGAGCCAACTATGACGAAGTCTTTGTAGCTACCGGTGCCCATGAAAGAAAATTAAATACACCAGGTTTTGATTCACCACACGTTCGATATGCTGTTGATGTATTGACTCATCAAAATATCGAAAATCAGAATGTTGTGATCATTGGTGGTGGATTGACCGGATGTGAACTGGCTTATGATCTGGCACGTCGCAATAAAAAGGTCACGATCGTGGAAGCTCTGCCAGAAATTCTAAACGTCGAAGGTCTGTCGGCTGCCAATTATAATTGCTTGAAAGAATTGTTACGATTCTATCATGTCGATGTCTTGAAATATTCGAGCGTAAAGAAATATGAAAATGGTAAGGCCTTTGTTGAGACAACATCACTCAATGTACCAAACATCAATGATCGTGCCATGGTGATGAGCTTGCAAGGAGTTCACAAGACCATGCAGGAAATTCCAGCCGATACGATCATTGTTTCGGTTGGTTATACGGCGGATCAAGATCTATACAATCAAATCAAGGATGAGCATGTACACCTGCTTGGCGATGCTGTACATCCAGGCAATTTGATGAGCGCTATTTGGGGTGCTTATACAACTGCATTGCATATCTAATAATTTAGGGTCTGCTTTATACAAGTAGACTCTTTTTTTGGAAGCTGTTCATAGGAGAAAGTATATAATAGCTTGGTAATATGCGTGAGGCACTAAAAGAAGCAAGGGGCTATGATCAGATTTATTTATGATTGGCTAAGATAGTGGCAATGGTTTCCGAATCTTATGAAACCATTCATACGAATTTACGGGCTTTCGCAATGGAACAAGAGTCGTTTCTTCTTTCTTAGACTGGTTCAGCACGATACGTTTCAATCGTAGCCGATGATATTTCACCGATATTTCTGACCAGAAGATTAGAACATTTCTTTAGCATATTGCTTTGCTTGAGAATCCGAATGATCTCACATATACATTCTGTTGTGTCGTATCTCAAAAGTATGTGGATATGATCTTAGTCAGTCCCCAATGATTCTGGTCTGTCAACTCACTACATACTCGTAATCATTCATGCTGTTTGTGGATATTTTGTCACAAGTATAATATGTGCTTTTCGATTGTATTTGCATCGATCCTTACGCTCGTAGCGGGTTAGGATAAATTGAGTTCCTCCTATTACATATTCATAAAAATGTAGTTAAGATAAGTATATAATAAAATTCAAGGGAAGATGATACGACGGCAAAGATTCAGGTTCAAGTTGTACCCAAACAGCGTGAGCTATTGGATGTGTCTATACACACGTATCGCTGTGCGTGCAATTTTATGGCAAACTATATCTTCCAGACGCACGACTTCAAATAGATTCAACTGAATAAAGCATTATATTATGATCTTCGTGAGCGTCCTGGTTATCCAACCATGGACTTGGATCAAACCCGACATATCAAAACTCAATATGACTTTGTGTGGAACAAGGATTATTCTCTTACGCAAAACGTTTTTTCAGTAACCCCCGGAATGATCATGTTCATTTGCACTTTTCGTCTTGGAAGACCTGTCAGGTGTTTGCCCTGCCAATGAATATGTTTCTGTGTTGTGGTCTTTTTATGAGCTTGAACAGAAGTTAAAACACAAAGTAAAACTGTAGACAATACAAGGAGTCATGATTATGCAAGGAACTGTACAACGCAAGACCAAACACTTGGTATTGCGACGATATACAATGGATGATGTGGATATATTGTATAAAACATTTGGCAAGAATGAGGCCATGTATCGATATTCGGGTTGGAATCCATTTCAGACATGGACAATGACAAGCAAATCGATACAAAAATATATAGCTTGTTATAACGACCCGACATTTTATGGTTGGGCGATTGAAAAAGAAGGAGAGTTGATTGGCACGATTGGTGCTTATGATTTTGATGTAAAAGAGCGTACCATTGAAGTGGGAATGAGCATTGCAGAACACTGTTGGGGCCATGGATATGCAACGGAAGCTTTGTCTGTGGTCATTGAATATTTGATGAATGAAGAGAATATGTATGCGATTCAGGCATGGTGTGCTGCTGACAATATTGGATCGAAAACAGTCATGGAGAAATGTGGTATGAAGCTGCAAAGTGTGGATGCCCAAGCAATCGTGGTTGGATCACAGATCTATGATCGATTGAATTATGTATATAGAAATCAAAAGAAAGAGGGAGAATAAATGACAGATCAACAATATGAACAAGCAATATCTTTTTGGACACGTAAAACAGAAATCGAAAAACAAATGGATCCAGATGCGCTTTATTCATGGATTCATACGTATCTTTCATCTCATAAAATTCTGGCATTAGCGACTAGCGCAAAAAATTTTATTCGTTGTACGCCATTAGAATATACATGGCATGACGATGCACTTTGGATCTTTACTGAAGGTGGCTTAAAGTTTCGTGGATTGCGAGAAAATAGACATGTAGCAGCAACCATTTTTGATGAGAATCCATCTTTTGGTGAATTACAGTCTATTCAGATCGAAGGACAAATCCAAATACCAGAACTTTTTGGTGATATCTATAGGAAAGAAGCAGCATTTCGTCATCTTCCTATCCATACGTTACAAAATCTTTCGGAGCCGATGTGGCTACTCCAATTGATTCCAACTGAAATTACGTGTTTGAATTCCCATTTTAAAAAGGAAGGATTTCAGAGCCGACAAATTTGGAAATCAAAAGAAAGGGATTGATAAAAAACCGATGGCATGGAACATACAGTTCGAACCATCGGTCTTTTTGATTGATCTTAAGTAGGTAGACTATCTATTTTTTGCTTTTTCTTAGTGTTACGAAGAGTCCTGCTGAAATGGCAGCTACACTTGCATATACACCGGTTAATGTGTTTATTCCTGTATCTACAGTATCTACACGCGTTGCCTTTGTTGCTTGCTTATTTGAAACGGATGAAGATTTGGCTGCTTTGTCTAATGAAAGAGTTTGATTTTCAGAATATGTCTTGCCATCTAACGTCACAGTAGCTGTAAGCACTTTTTCACCCGTTGTTGAAGCAGTTGGTTCTTTTGTGACTTTGGAAGTAACCACTGCATCGACGACTTTCGTATGACTCTTATCTCTTGCACAAACAAAGGTGGCTGTTGCCTTGGTTTTATCAGCATTCCAAGTAAATGTTGGTTGTTGCCAATCATGTCCTAATGCTTTAATGGCACCTGTTGTCTCATCTTGAACGGTTGTATCTTCTGGATCGGCTGCATCGAGAATGGCGGTTGCTTTAAAGTTGGCTTCTCCTTCTTCGGTACAAGTTGGTTCTTTGGTAACGGTCTGGGTAAGTGTGGCATCGAAAGGCACTTCTTTACCACACAATAGACAGGTAGCTATATATTGAGCTTTGCTGTGGTCTTCGTTCCATTTCCATGTTCCGGTTTCAAAAGCATGTCCATCTGGATTGATGGGTGTTGTCACATTTTTGAAGGTAACATAGGATTTTCCTGTTTCTGGATCTTTTGCCGTTGCCGTATATGTTGTTTTGCCTTCATCCACACAAGTTGGTTCTTCGACAACATCCGAACGGACCTCGGCATTCAAAGTACGCACTTCACTGGTATTGTTTTGACAAGTAACAGTCACAGTGGCTTGGGAGTTATCATCGCTCCAAGTCCATCCACTTACTTTCCAGTTATGACCAGTGGCTTGGGACGTAACGACTTCACGGGAATCGGTATACGTTTTTCCATCAAAGAGTGTACTTGCTGTATAAATGGTTTTTCCCGGTTCTGTACATGTGGCTGGTTGTTGGCTAACCGTGATCTTTCCTGCGCTCAATTGTTTTGCGCCATCTTCGGTACAAGTTAAGGTTACATAAGCACTTGTATTGGAACGCCATGTCCAAACACCCTGATCCCAAGTATGTTGATGATCTTCTGCAAAAGTGGTAGATGCTGCAGGCATACACAATAGGGTCGCGGCAACTACCGCTAAAATACGATTTTTCTTCATTGCTTGAATCCCTCCAAAGTATTTCTATCCTTAATATAAGAAAAATTTGTAAGGAAGCTTTAGAGGAAGGTTAAAATTTTTGTAACGGATGTAAAAAGAAAGTTGAAAAAATGAAGCGATACTGATCATTGAGATTATTCATTCATTGGATGTACAACGCATCAAGGTGGGATAGAATGTCCGTGAAGTAATGTTGGAGCATTTGATCAAGTTTGTCAGGTGATTCTTTCATACCTCTTTCAATCCATTCCTCAATCCAACTACTGATTCCATCCGCAAAGAATATTTTCTGATAAGCATCTGCATTAGATAGGGTTTTTTTCCAACCGATTTTCTCACGGAGGGATGTTCGTAAAATCGTGTCTCTTCCTGTCTTATGAAGAACTTCATAAAATGCTTGGTACTTTTTTATGTGGCAAAATAGACTTTGAAATACTTCCCATGGCTTTGTGTTGGGTAGTGTGATCACAAACGACAAATATGCAAAGCAGGTTGGTATCACACCGACTCTGTCTAGGGAGCAAGTGAAAGCAATCGTGATCGATGATGCTCCACTCGATTATGATACATTCCCCTTCGCGTGTAAGTTGCTCATTGGTAACTATGTAAAAGGAACAACCTTCCTGTCCGAAGAGGATAAGACTCGTTATAACAATATTCTTCATGTGAATGAGGCCTATCCGCCATCATTCTTGCTTGGAAGTGAGTATCGGGTTGATATGAATGAAATGCATGATGCCCTGGATAAAGCAGGTGTAACGAATGAACTGGTTGATCCATTAAAGGAAGAAGGGAAAAAGATGCCCCATTGTTTTGTTGCTGAAGAGAGATCTGATCCAATAGCGAAAGCTGCTTTTCAAAAACTCATTGATTTCTTAAACAAAACCACAATGGAAAAGAGCTAGAAAACATAAACTTCTGTGTGTATTTGCGATGCGATACGAATATGAAGGTATGATCATAAAGTAGAATTGAACCTCATTATAATCCTTCAGAGGTATTTATTGTTTTATAGGCATGCAGCATTGGGCTACATGCCGTTTTTATGATAGAGAATGATCATCAAATGCATCCTATGTAAGCAATTCTATTGAAAATACGAGGATGGATCACAGTGGAACATCACGAATCCAAACTCGATTCATTATCAATCTTTTATTTTTTTCTTGACGGGGAGGGTACTGTTTGATAATGTATCAGTATCAAATACAAATACAAATGGAGGAAATGTAATGAATACAGAATTAATTAGAAAAAGAAAAAGTGTTAGAACATATAAAGCGGAACCCATTCCCATGGAACTTATGAATCAAGTGAAAACATATCTAAAAAAAGATAATGGACTGTTTGATGTGCCTGTTGATTTTACGATATTGCATGAAAAAAAGGATGGGATTGGCAGTCCCGTTATCGTTGGTGCGGATACGTATGTAGCTGGCAAAGTTCGGAAACAAAAAAATGCGGAATTATCTTTTGGTTATGCTTTTGAAAAATTCATTCTTTATGTTACTTCTTTAGGGCTTGGAAGCGTGTGGCTGGCTGCTACAATCGATCGTAAATCATTTGAGAAAGCCATTGATTTAAAAGACGATGAAATAATGCCAGCTGTTACACCTCTTGGTTATGCAGCGGAAAAACGTTCCATTCGGGAGAACTTGATGCGTAAAGGTATGAAGTCCGATAGTCGTCTACCTTTTTCATCTTTGTTTTTTCAGGATACCTTTCAAACACCACTAAATGAAACGGATGCAGGAATGTGGCAGTTTCCTTTGGAAATGGTGCGGCTTGCCCCTTCAGCTACAAATAAGCAACCTTGGCGAGTTATTGTACAAAAAGATCGAGTTCATTTTTATGAAAAGAAAACAGCTGGATATGCGAAGGAATCTTTTGGCGATATTCAAAAAGTGGATTTAGGCATTGCTCTTTGTCATTTTGAAATTGCCGCACAAGAAAGAGGCTTGTCAGGAAAGTGGATTCAATCGAATCCAAACATCACTACGTTAGAGAATACAGAATATATGGCTACCTATGAATTGGAGGTATAAACATGGATACAAAATTTTCATCTGCCATACATACATTGATTTTAATATCTGAATCAGAAACACCCATCAATTCGGATCAGCTGGCACAAAGTGTTGGCACAAATGCAAGTTATATTCGTAAATTGACAACCCGACTACGTAAAGCCGGAATCATCGAGGGCCGACGTGGCATCAGTGGATTTCGATTGCTTCGAAAACCAGATGAAATTTCCTTGTTTGATGTATACAAGGCGGTCATGGAAACCAATACGCTCCATTTATTCGATATTCATCAAAATCCGAATGATGCATGTATTGTTGGACATAATATTCGTCCTGTTCTTAGTAACATGTTTCGTGAAACAGAAGAAGAGGTAGAAAAAAAACTTGGAGACATTACTTTAGCGGATTGTATCGAAAACATGCGGATATATATAAAACAAAATCATAAAGAAGAGGAGACATCAAATGAAAGCAGCACTTCTTACACAGTATGATAAAAAAGGTACAAAACTAGAAATACGTGACATTCCTATTCCGGTTCCAGCCGATGATGAAGTACTTGTTCAGATCATGGCTGCTGCTGTGAATCCTTTGGATAATATGATCATTCGAAGTGAGATAAAACTTATTGTTCCCTATAAAATGCCACTGGTCATGGGAAATGAATTGGCTGGTGTTGTGGTAAAAGTTGGCAAGAAAGCAATGCATTTTAAACCTGGGGACCGTGTATATGGTCGGCTACCATTAAAAAAGATTGGCGCTTTTGCAGAATATGCAGGCATTCAGGAATCGGCACTTGCACCGATACCCGACTATCTGTCTTATGAAGAAGCTGCAACCGTTCCTCTAACGGCACTTACGGCGATGCAAGCTTTTGAAATGATGCACGCACAAGCGGGAGAATCCATCTTTATTTCGGGAGGTACCGGAAGTCTAGGCGCTATGGCCATACCAATAGCGCGAAGTCTAGGATTGCATGTGTATACCAATGGCAGCAAAGAAAATGAAAAACGTGTATATGAACTAGGTGCGGAGAAGTTCATTGACTACAAAAAAGAGAACTATGTGGATGTTTTGTCCAATGTGGACCATGTTCTCGATACACTGGGTGATCGGGAACTTCCTAATGAATTCAAAGTATTGAAGCCAGGTGGAAATTTAGTCTCTTTGCGAGGCTTACCAAACGGCCGATTTGCGAAACGAAGTGGTATGTCATGGGGCAAACGAATACTTTTTCAAGTGGCTGGAAGAAAATACGATAAAATGGCTGCTGAAAAAAATCAAACGTATGATTTTCTTTTTGTTCATGAAAATGGTAAACAATTAGAAAAAGTCAACGACTTATTTGATAAGGAACATCCTTTGCATACTTCGATTGACACTGTTTATTCTTTAGATCAAATCAATCAAGCTTTAGATAAGGTAAAACAGGGCAAATCAAGAGGAAAAAACATTATTAAAATGGAAAAAGCATAAAGAAAATGGGTTCCGATCTGAAACAGTATTCATGAAAAAGAAATTATCTTGTTCGTGTACAAAAAAGCATCTGGCTTTTTCTTTTCTATCTTTCATGTCATAATTAAACATTGACGGATAGTCAATGTTTTATTTAAAGAAAATGAGATCAGAAAAGGGAGTTGGAATGCATATGAATCTGATAACGAAAATTTTATCTGTATTGGTTGCAGCTGAGTTTCTTTATATTTTTTATCTAGAAACCATTGCGACAGCGTCTACAAAAACATCAAAAGTTTTTGGCATGACAAAAACGGAACTACGTCAAAAAAATGTGAACATCTTATTTAAAAATCAAGGTGTTTATAATGGCTTGCTTGCAGTCATGATTTTATTGGCGGTATTTGTTTTTGCGAGCAAGACAGCGGTTGTATGCTTAATGGGTTATATTGTAGCAGTGGCACTTTATGGCAGTTTGACAAGCAATCCAAAAATTATTCTCATGCAAGGTGGACTAGCAATTTTGACGTTATTGTTTTGTATTTTCTGAGAAATTCACTATTTATAGTGAATCCAAATCTATTCTTGTTTGTTAGAAAAAATATTTAGGAAGAGAATGGAAAAGGAAAAGGGTATGAAAGATAACAAAGACAAGACAACCGATGGTTTTGAAAAAATCAAACCAAAGAAAATGAAGGATCGATTAACATTGAATAAGCAATATACCGAAATCTCACTCTATGTGATTGGTACTTGTGTGGTTTTATATGTCCTATATGGTATTCTATCTTATGCGGACAACTTCTTTACCGCTATTGGCAGTTCGCTTGCATGGATCGCTAGTATTTTAAAACCAGTAGTGATAGGCTTCATTATTGCCTATTTATTATATCCACTTTGTGAAAAGGTTGAAGCCCAATGTAAAAAACGACCTTTTTTTCAAGATCGACCAAAAACTGCTCATTATTTTGGGGTTGTGATTACGATTGGTGGCATAATTTTAGGAATCATTATTCTGATTAGTTTGTTGATCATTACGATCACACAACAATTTAATTCTCTTCATGATGCTAGTCTCTTTCAGATCATTCAAGCTTTTACGCAAAGTCTTAATCAAATGTATCAAGGTATCTTGACTTGGTTAGAAAAAATGAACGTCAAATCGGAACAAGCCCAACAAATTGTAGATGCAATCCGAAATGGGTTGACTTCAAATTTTGGAACAGGAGTACAGGGGATTGGTCATACGTTGAATAATATCAAATCAGTAGGATCCACGATCTTATTTTCAATCATTTTTTCAGTCTATTTTATGCTTGATTGGCCGAGTCTTCATACTTATTGGGAGAATGTGGCCGAAGTATTGTTTGGTGAAAAGACAGCGCCACATTTGAATCACATATGGAAAGATATAAGTACTGTATTTGCAGGGTATATTCGTGGTCAAATGACTGATGCCATTTTTATGATGATTGCGGTCAGTGTCACTTTTTCCATAGCGCACATTCCTTATGGTATAGTCATTGGTGTATTAACAGGCATTGGTAATATGGTCCCTTATCTCGGTCCAATCGTAGGTTATGGTCTAACGTTGGTATCGGGTATTCTATCGGGAAATATTCAAGTGATCATTGTTGGATTCATCATTCTTTTGGTCATTCAAGGGGTAGATGGTGCCATTGTGAATCCTCGCTTATTGAGTAAAAACGTACAAATTCATCCTATGTTGGTTTTATTGGGTGTAATTGCCGGAAATAAAACAGGTGGATTTGTTGGAATGTTAATTGCAGTCCCTATTACGGCATTATTGAAGACATGGTTTGAACGGGGCATCAATAAGATCAAGGAACATCGAGATAGTTTGACAAAACCAGAAAACCCGAAATGACGTAAAGATGGTTAAATCATTTTCTATGAATGGTTTAGCCTTTTTTCTTTTTATGATATGGTTGTAGATGCAGAGAGGTTTTATATGAAAATTTTATTTATCAGTGATCGTGCCCGAGTTGAAAAATATAAACCCGATACAGAATATGCGAAAAATACCGAATATCTCGTCATTCCTATAGATACTTCCGCAGATGAAGTTATTGCGGCAGGAAAAGATGCAGAAGTCGTGGTCGTAGATGCCATTTGTCCATTCACTCGATATGAGATCGAACATATGCCAAAATTAAAATTAATTCATTCCGAGGGAGTTGCCTTCAATAAAATAGATATACAAGCAGCAAAAGAGAAGGGTATCTATGTTTGCAATCAAAAAGGAGCCAATGCCATTGCGGTAGCCGAGCAGACCATCTTATTGATGTTGGCTCTATTAAGACATCTTTTACCCGGTTATGAAAATGTTAAGGCTGGCCATCAGATAGAAACAAAAACCTATCTAATGTCTCATGGGATATATGAACTGAATGAAATGAAAGTGGGATTGATTGGTTTTGGTGATATTGGTAAAGAAGTGGCTAGACTTCTTGTTCCCTTTGCTCCGCAAGTCTATTACTATCAGAGACATTGCCTTTCTAAACAGGAAGAAAAACAATATCACGCTACGTATTTAGCTTTGGATGACCTTCTAAAATCATGCAACATCATCAGTATGCATGTACCCGTTACATCAGAAACGGTTGGCATGTGTGATTCTGTCTTCTTTGAAAAGATGCAAGATCAAGCCTATTTTATCAATACAGCCCGGGGCGAGATTGTTGTCAATCCAGCATTAGTAGAAGCCCTTCAGTCGGGTAAATTGGCGGGTGTCGGCTTAGATACTTTGGCACCTGAACCCGTACAAAAAAATAATCCATTGTTGAATTTGCCTCTTGATCTTCAACAAAAAATTATCGTTTCGCCCCATATTAGCGGTTGTACCAGTGGCTTTTTCCATCGTGCCTATCAAACGATATGGGAGAATACCCAACGCATAGCTAAAGGAGAGAAACCTGTCCATGTTGTCAATGCTTTATAGAAGGATGGAACGATATGAAAGTCGTCTATGAACAAGTTCATGAAATGGAAGAGGAGTCTGCTCATATTCGGGCTGTGAAAAAAACATCAACGATCCAAAGTGCCATTGATCTTTTAAAAAATGGCGATGGTGTCATTTGGTGTCGTCATCAAAACGAAATCATTCGCATTCCTATGCATCAAATCTACTATGTAGAATCGGTCGATAAACATACATATGTCTATTTGATGAATACATGGTATGAAACCAAGTATCGATTGTATGAGTTAGAAAATGTATTGGATCCTTTATTTGCTCGTTGTTCAAAAGCCATGATCATCAATTTAAGAAAGATCAAACAAGTACAATATGAAATGGGTGGTCGTATGCGTGCGGAATTATTCAATGGAGAAGAAGTCATCATTTCGAGAAGTTATGTAAAAGAAATCAAGAGGAGGCTGGACCTATGATGGAGAGACGTAAAGAAATTTTACTACAAGCCATTTCCATTTCTTTTGGGATCTTATGTCTTGTTGCTTTCCAAGGGGTGATTGAACATCTCCTTGGTGATTCATTTCAATTGTTGTGGTACCATCCTATTTCGTTTGTGCTTTGCGGCTTTTTATGCACCATCCCCTATTTTATTTTGGATATCCTGCAACTTCATCCGATTCTTAGTCTTATTCTTCATATTTTCAGCGTCTATGCGATCGTTATGTTGCTTGGTTCGATATGTGATTGGTATGCAGACGGGCAAGGCGCTTTCCTCCTTTCTATTGGTTATTTTATGGTTTATATCTTCGTTTGGATTGTCACGATATGGATGGGGAAGAAGGATGCTAAACAAATCAATGAAGCCTTAAAAGAAATTCAAGACCATGAGGCATGATCATGCATCTTGGTCAAGGGTTTGTGTAACTTGGTTGCCAAACTCTTTTTTTGTGAGTATTGATATGTTATTTTCGAAGTAGAAAGAGAGCACACCAATGTCTATTATTGAAGTGAAACATTTAACGAAAAAATATGATCAACATCTTGCCGTCAATGATATTTCCTTTTCGGTAGAAGAAGGTGAATTATTTGCGTTGCTAGGTGAAAATGGGGCTGGGAAATCCACAACGATTCATATTTTATGTACAATCTTAGAAAAAAGCCAAGGAGATGTTTGCATTTGTGGATACCTCTTAGGAAGAGAAGATGATCAAATTCGGAAAAATATTGGAATCGTCTTTCAAAATTCGGTATTGGATCCTAAATTGACCGTTCAAGAAAATCTAATGACGCGAGGGTCTTTTTATGGCATGAAAAAAGTTGAAATACAAAGACGATTAGCTGAATTTGAAACATATTTTGAGATGCAATCCTTATGGAAAAAGCCTTATGGAACCTTATCTGGTGGTCAAAAACGACGGGTGGATATTTGTCGCAGCTTGATCCATGATCCTCGTATCTTATTTCTGGATGAACCAACGACAGGTTTGGATCCGAAAAATCGAAAATTAGTTTGGGAATATATCCATTTTTTACGAAAAGAAAAAAAGATGACCATTTTTTTAACGACCCATTATATGGAAGAAACCTCCCATGCGGATCATGTTGTCATTTTGGATCAAGGAAAGATCATGTGTCAGGATACGCCTTCTCGTTTAAAAGATCGTTTTGCCCCAGCTCATTTTCTTTGGTACACCCAACCAAGTCATGAAGCTGAAATAATTGTTTCCAAAATGGGGGATCCTCAATATGAACAAGATCATTATGTAGTAAACATTCAGGGCAATATTACTGCATTTTTATATGCATATCGACATCAAATTGTCGATTATGAAATCATCAAAGGAAGCATGGATGATGTTTTCTTAAATTGTACGGGTCATAGTCTGGAATAGCGAGGTACCATATGAATGGATTTATAGGACTCACAAAACGAAATCTACTTCTATATTTTAAAGATCGTCAAGCCATTATTTTTTCTTTATTGACACCAATCATTATATTCGTATTGTATATTCTTTTCCTAAAAGATAATTATGCGGACAGCATGCTTCAAATTGTGGAGACCATGCATCTTTCGATTTCTGCCAAATCAATCGATCAAATCGTATATACCCTATTGTTGAGTGGTATCATGGGATCGTCTTTGATTACCATTCCCTATAGTTGCTTAAGTACCATTGTCAAAGATAAAGAAACCAAGGTTGATCATGATATTGCAACGACACCCATGAAACGCTATCAAATCGCATTGGCCTATTATACAGGTGCGACGATTTCTGCTTTTCTGATGACAGCTTTGTTGTTTACGGTAGGCTTGTTGTTTCTGCATGGGTTAGACAATCTATACATGGATGGCTACACCATCCTTCAATTATATGGATTGATCTTCTTTGGCTCGATTTCTGCGACCGCATGTATCATGGTCCTTGTCTTATTTTTTAAGAGTACATCCGCTAGTGATGCTTGTTATGGCTTATTGTCAGCGGGTTGTGGTTTTGTGATTGGCGCCTATATTCCGTTATCCCAATTTTCCAATTCAATACAAAACATTTGCAATCTATTGCCGGCCACGCATAGTACGGCGATGATTCGTAATTTGTTGTCAAAAGGAGTATTGGATCATATGGAAAAGACCATCATGGGTGGAGATATGTTTGTGAAAGAGATAAAAAATGTGTTTTCTTATCATGCAACCATGTTTGGTCATGATATCTCGATGGCGCAGTCATTTTTATATATGGGAATCTTATTTTTGCTTTCTATTATTGCAATCATTTTGATCTATGCCAAGACCTATCGAAGAAAGTAATAGAAAAAGAAAAAAGTACATCGACCCAATGTGTGTTATAGTTATGGTTGTATACAAAGGAAGTAAGACCATGATTTATCATACTGTTTTAGAAGCGGTGGGACATACACCAATGATTCGTTTACAACGAATGACCCATGAAGAAGATGCACAAGTATTCGTAAAATTGGAAGGCGTAAATATTGGTGGTTCAATCAAAACGCGAACCGCCCTCATGATGATCGAACAAGCCCAAAAACAAGGAAAAATCCATAAAGATACGATTCTTGTTGAACCCACTTCCGGTAATCAAGGGGTGGGTTTAGCTTTGGTTGGAGCTGTCAAAGGATATAAGACCATCATCATCATGCCAGATTCAGTCAGTGAAGAACGACGGAAATTAGTCAGACAATATGGAGCGGAAGTGATCTTGGTCCATGATGCAGGCAATATTGGTGATTGTATCCAAGCCTGTGTAGCTAAGGCTAAACAAATGGCAAAGGAAGATACACGTGTCTTTGTACCACAACAATTTGAAAATGAAAATAATATCAAGGCACATAAAGAATATACCGCTCAAGAAATTGTAGAACAAGTGAATGGACCTATTGATGGGTTTTGTTCGGGCATTGGGACAGGAGGTACCATTACGGGTGTTGGTCAAGTTCTCAAAGCCAAAAATCCAAAGATAGAGATTTGGGCCGTAGAACCAGAAAAAGCGGCGATCCTATCGGGCCGGCCGGTGGGTACGCATCTACAAATGGGAATTGGTGATGGCTTGATTCCACCCATATTAGATCAAGATATATATTCGCAAATTTGCATCATTTCCGATGAGGAAGCCATTGATACGGCCAAACAATTGGCCTGTCAAGAAGGACTTCTTTGTGGTATTTCCAGTGGCAGTAATGTTGCGGCTGCCCTAAAACTAGCCAAAAAATTAGGCAAAGGCAAAACGGTGGTGACCATACTTCCGGATACGGCTGAAAGATATTATTCAACACCATTGTTTGATTCGGATTAGAGCGTATTTCGCTCTTTTTTTATCAAAAAAGAGCCTGCACAAAAAACATGTATAAAATTGTGCCCCCGGCTATGCTCAATAGCGTATTTCGCTTCCAAACATAGGATCCCACCACAACCAGTGTGGCCAGACATTCTGGTAGACCATGTGAAGCTTTCATCCATTGTGTATTGCGAAGACAATAAACCACCAACATCCCCATGATCGCATACGGTAAGATTGAAGCTAAATAGGTGATATAGGATGGTGTTTCTTTTTTATTGCCAAAAACAAGAAAAGGGAAAAAACGTAGAAGCATGGTGATTCCGGCACTGACCATGATCAAAAGCAAAGTGTGTGTATCAGTCATGGCTTTCCTCGTTCTCTAATTGTTTTTTCAAGACAGTCAATAGGAGTGTGATCAAGATCATGGTTGGAATTAAGAAGCGATCAGGGCCAAATAACCAGAGACAAAGAATTGAACAAAACACGCCAATTAAAGCGCCGCTGTGATTTTTGGTGTCTAACCATTGTTGGGTGAAAACAACTAGGAAAAGAGAAGTCATCGCAAAATCAATACCTGTTGTATTAAAAGCTACGATGCTTCCTAGAACAGAACCAAGTAGACTGCCTAAGATCCAATAGATTTGATCAAGTAGGGTCACGTAAAAATAATATTTATTTTGATCAATGCCTGTAGGAACTTCACCACTACAAACTAAGGAGTAGGTTTCATCGGTCAAGCCAAAGATCAGATAGGGTTTATAGGGTTGCGTATGGCGATATCGATCAATCATGGAAAGACCATAAAAAAGATGACGAGCATTGACCATCAGTGTCATGATTGCTGTTGTTATAAGTGTGGCACCGGATGTAATCAAATCAATGGCTACATATTGCATGGAACCTGCATAGATAAAAAAGCTCATCAAAAAAGCCCATCCTGGACCATATCCTTTGGATGCAAGTAGTACGCCAAAACCAGTGCCAAGAACGATATAGCCAGCCATTACGGGCAATGATTGTTTAAATGCATATTTCAATGTCATGTACATTCCTCCCCTATCGCACATATGTGTTATTATACGACAGATAAGAACAAATTGACCAATAGAAAACAAATGAAGAATAGAGAAGGCTTTCCATGGTTTTTGGTTGTCTGGCTTGACATTCATACGAGCTAGGGGTATATTTAGCCCATGATTAGCACTTGACAAACAACAGTGCTAAAAACGGAGGTGTTTATTATGATACTTTTACCGATTTATAACACATTGATTCTTCCCAATACAAGAGTCTATTTTCAAACGGAAGATTTTAAAGAAGTAACCAACCATGAACCGACACAAGGAAGTCGTGTTTTGTTTTTAATGGAAAAGGAAAAGACAGCACCCGAAGACTTGGATGAAAATAGTTTTTATCCAATCGGTGTACGTGGTGAAATTACGGAAGTCAACGATCAAGGATATGTTGCCATTCAAACCAACAATCGGGTACGTTTAAATGATATTTATAAAGTAGCGGATCAAACATTTGATTTTTCATTGACGCGATTGAATGATATCGATGATCTCGATAGTGCTACGGAAGCACAAAAAGTAGAAGGTATTAAAGAAGCTATATTAGAATTTAGTGAGAACACACCTTGGGGCAGAGATGCAAAAAATTTTATTCAAGGTTTTGATTCTTTAGAACAAATGATTGTTACTGCTTCACCATGGTTAACTATTACCAATGAAGAACGATATCATTTATTGGAAATAGATAGTCGTGCAAAAAGAGCCGAAGCCATTGAAAAGATCATGTATGAATTTAGTGAAACGGCACAAGTTCAGAATGATGCAGCTCGAGCTCAACAGGAAGATTATCGAAAATTGTATAAAGAACAAGCCATTAAAAAACAATTGGATTATCTGCAAAAAGAATTGGATGATATGCATCCGGAAAATGTAACGGATATTCGTCGTATGGAAATGCGGATAGAAGAATCGGGCATGAATGAAGATGCACGAAAAGAAGCGGAAAAAGCCTTGAATCGCTTGAAACAAGAAGGCAACAACAGTCCTGAATATGGCATGCTTTATGACTATTTGGATTTTATGACTTCGCTAGCTTGGCGTAAGGAAGCACCTGAAAAGATCGATTTGAAAGAAGCCGAAGCCGTTTTGGATCGCGAACACTTTGGTTTGGAGAAGATCAAGCGAAGGATCATCCAACAAATTGCGGTGATGAACTTAAAGAAGCAGCAATCGGGCTCTATTCTTTTGTTTGTCGGTGCACCAGGTACAGGGAAAACAAGCATTGGCAAAAGTATAGCGGATGCCTTGCATCGAAAATATGTGCGTGTCAGTTTAGGAGGTGTCCGTGATGAAGCGGATATTCGTGGTCATCGTCGAACCTATATTGGTGCGATGCCTGGACGAATCATGGATGGTATCAAAAAAAGTGGCGTATCCAATCCCGTCATGGTCTTAGATGAAGTGGATAAATTATCTTCTTCCTATAATGGTGATCCAGCCAGTGCTTTATTGGAAGTATTGGATCCTGAACAGAATTCTACCTTTACCGACCATTATATGAATGTACCTTATGATTTATCGGATGTCTTATTTGTATGTACCGCCAATACGATGGATACGATTCCTGAACCATTATTGGATCGTATGGAAGTGATTCGTTTTTCTGGTTATACCGCATCAGATAAGTTACAAATTGCGAAACAACATTTATTGCCAAAAGCGATGGAATCCATGGGCATTACAAAGGATATGTTGGAAGTGCCAGATCCAACCATCGAAGAAATAATTTCTGGTTATACGATGGAAAGTGGCGTTCGTGGTTTAAAGAATCGGTTAGATACACTTTGTCGTTCCGTGGCTGTTCATGTAGAACAAGA
>OCTW011586420.1_pt1 | contig 18432 bp, 17 predicted proteins | sample 1539671 | NCBI WGS metagenome assembly OCTW01 (sample SAMN02144230, study PRJEB22623) | gut metagenome | biome: sheep rumen | host: Ovis aries | place: New Zealand
CCGCCGTATGCGGAACCGCACGTGCGGTGGTGTGAGAGGACGGAAAATGAAATAGGAGGAAAACTATTTCATTTTCCTCCTACTCGATTGATAGGCAGCTCTTTCCTATACACTCCAAGCCATGGCTCTTTATTTAACGAAAAATCATGGGTTTCGCGAGATAGCAAACCAAAGATTCACTTAAAAAAAGTAGCAAAACAGAAAAAAGAGACATTTTTTTGGAACAATTCAATAATTTTAATTACCTTTGTGCGTTGAAAGTAAAATAGTTGTTGATTGCAAATACTGCGGGAATATGGCATTACTTTTTTCATGATGCAATGATCTGAGTGATTCATGCACTAGGTATATTGTGTCTTTTGCCCAACTCCCTTACGTGGTCATCATGCACCAGCGAACACACACTGTCATATCGTTTCTGTCTTCAGAAGCGAGGAGGGCATTTCGTGTGGGTATACAAAGTATTGACAATCAGCAACTTTTTGAAATCACCACACATCCAATTGGTTTGGAATCAACAACTTTCACGCTTTAACTAATTCGTTTTACAACAACTCACAACTCCCTAACACAAGTGACGTATTACTTCCTATTCCGCGACATGAGAGTTGGAGGATCCGAACTTGTCAGCATCCAACTGGCAAAAATCCTCAAAAAAAACGGAAGGGATGTGAGATTTGTCTGCCTCGGTGGAGGAGACGGGGATATGAGAGAAAGAATCACCCCGCAGTTTGAGTTGGAATGCCTCAACTGCAAAAGGACGCTCACGGCATTGCCAGCCCTTACCCGACTGATGAGGGACCGTCGTGACGCCTGCCTGTTCTCAAGCCTGGAATACGTGTCCCTACTGGCTTTGATGACAGGGAAAAAATTTGGGCTACCCGTTATCGTGCGGCTGCCCAACATGCCGGGCAACGTGCTGTACAGCGGTTTCACTGAGGTCAAATGGAAAGTCATCAGATGGCTGAACCGAAAGCTCTTACGAAGAGCAAGAACCATTATTGCCCAGACCGATGCCATGCGGCAACAGGCCTTGGAGTGCTATCCCTTGCGTGAAGATCAAGTGGTGACACTCAACAACCCACTCGACCAGGAACACGTGCTTGCCTCGGCGGAAAATGGGGACAATCCTTTCGAAAAGGGAAAGACCCATTTCCTCACAGTCTGCAACATCGCCTATTCCAAAGGTGTGGATATCCTGACAAAAGCTTTCATACAGGTCAAAAAGGCGATTCCCAATGCGGTGCTTACCATCGTGGGACGCGATACCACAGACTATGGCAGACGGCTGAGAGCCTCACTTCAAGAGAATGCCGACATCAGGTTTCTGGGATTCAAGCACAATCCCTACCCCTACATGCGCTATTGCGACGTGTTTGTTCTTCCATCCAGGATGGAGGGTTTTCCCAATGTGCTGCTCGAAGCCATGTGCTTCAATCACCCTGTGGTCTCCACGACCTGCGTGCCAGTGGTGAAGAAACTGATCAGAACGGGCGAGAACGGCTACTTCTGCGACATCGACAACAGCCAGCAACTTGCACGATGCATGACCGATGCCGTGAAGCTCCACAATATACACAACCACTACGACCTGTTCGATGAGGAGCTGTTGCTCAGCATCTTTCCTTAGCCAGTAATAAGCCATGCCTCCATCACAAGGTCTGAAAGTGCTGCTTGTCTCCAATCAAAACGGTGATGGCCAATCGGTCGGCAACCCAATCCTATACCGGTTGGTATGCACCATGAGAGACGACGAGCGTATCGAGGCGGTCGACTTCATGCAGTTCAAGGCTGGCGCAGCCATCTCCTCTCTACGGCAAATCGCCTCTGCAGGACGGGAATACGACCTCATCCACGTCCATTTCGGGGGATTATATGCCTTGCTGGTCTGGATGGCGACGCGCAAAGTGCCATGTCCGAAATTCATCACTTTCCATGGCACCGACATCCATGCCAAAGCCATCAAAACGGCAAAAAGCCTGAGAGAAAAGATAAAAATACGCCTCAACCAGTGGGCTTCCTTTGTCTGCATCAGACTCTTCGACCGACATGGTTTCGTGGCAGAGGAAATGCAGCAATACGTACCACACAATTTGCGAAGCAGGACTCTTCAAAGGTCATTCATCCAACCCTTGGGTGTCGATTACCACCTATTCACGATCCAAGACCAAATGGAAGCCCGAAAGAAACTCGGGATTGGCGAAGGCAAGAGGGTGCTCTTCTCCGATGTCAGCAACACCAGCGTCAAGCGACGCGACTTGGCGGAGAAAATCGTGGAATATATGGGCGACGACTATCAGATGCTCATCATGAGCGGGGTAAGTCCCAACGATGTTCCCGTCTATGTGAATGCTTGCGACATGCTGCTGCTCACTTCCGACGAGGAGGGATCGCCCAACATCATACGGGAGTGCCTGGCACTGAACAAAAGGGTCTACAGTGTCGACGTGGGTGATGCCCGCAGACAGTTGCAAGGGCTTGGCAACTCCCTCATCATCAGCCGCACGCCCCAAGAAGCAGCAAAGACCATACTCCAGAATCTGGAGAAGCCCTATACCGACGACTCACGTGTGAAATGCCGTGACATCCTCGACTTCAGCCGGCTCAACAGCCGCGTCATAGATCTTTACAGCCAGGTCGTGAAAAATAAGAAGGCAGTATCATGAGAATCGTCAACATAGCAGGAGGACTGGGCAATCAGATGTTTCAGTTCGCTTTCGCCCTGATGCTGAAAAAACACTTTCCCGACGAAGTGGTGAAAATCGACACACAGCACTATCACACGCTGTTTTTCAAGCATTTCGGCTCAGTCAACCTGCACAACGGATTTGAGATCGAGCAAGTATTCCCTCATGCCTCCCTGCCAATAGCCAACCGCAACGATTTGATGCGCCTGACCTATTATATCCCCAACTATGTGATGTCACGCATCGCGAGGCGCATCCTCCCGGTCAGGAAGACGGAATATATCGCTCCCTATAGCGAGAACTTCATGAGCAACGACAAGGTCTTCACCGATGGAGACACTTATTATGAAGGCTACTGGCAATGCGTGAACTACTACCTGGACATGAAAGAACAACTCCGGCAGGTGTTCGCACATGGAAAGCCTGACGCATACAATACAGAAATGATCCGGCAGATCAAAAGCACCCACTCCGTGGGAATCCATGTGAGGAGAGGTGACTACAAAAACGCCCCTGACTTCAACGGCATCTGCACTATGGATTATTATCGGAAAGCCATTTCCCAAGCCACATCCGACCATCAAGAAAAGGCCTTTTTCGTATTCTCCAACGACATCCCCTGGTGCCAGCAGAACATCAAGCCTCTCATCGAGGGACACGACGTGGTGTTTGTCGATGGGAACAGAGGGAAAGACAGTTGCTGGGATATGTTCCTCATGACCTACTGCAGCGAACTGATCATCGCCAACAGCTCCTTCAGCTGGTGGGGGGCTTTCCTCAACGAAAATGCCCAAAAAGTATATGCTCCAGAGCCTTGGCTCAGGCGCGATTGCAAAATAGAAATCCACGACCCTCAATGGGTTAGAATCAATTAACCACATCTCATGCAACCATTTGTTTCCGTAGTCCTACCGATCTACAAAGAAGAGAAATTCATTGAGAAATGCATTCTGTCGATCCTTGCACAGGACTACCCCAAAGACCGGTTGGAACTGATATTCGTCGACGGGATGAGTCCTGACCGGACCCGGGAAATCATCCAAGAATACACCCAAAAATATCCTTTCATACATTTGCTTGACAATCCCGACAAGATCGTGCCCTTCGCACTCAACAAGGGCATCAAATACTCCAAGGGGGATGTGATCATACGACTTGATGGTCATTGTGACTATCCGGTCAACTATATCTCCATCTTGGTGAAATATCTTTTCGAGCTTGATGCCGACAACGTGGGCGGAGTCTGGTGCACCCTTCCTGCCAATGACAGCACGGAATGCCATGCAATCGCCATCGGATCAAGCCATCCCTTCGGCGTGGGTGGCTCTGAGCACAAAATCGGCTCAAAAGAGATCAAGCGTACCGACACCGTACCCTTCGGATGCTATAAGAGAGAAGTCTTCGACCGTATAGGATATTTCGACGAGGACCTCATCCGGAATCAGGATGACGAGTTCAACGCACGCCTGATCAACAATGGGGGAAAAATCTACATCATCCCCCAACTTGTCATCAACTACACTTCTCGCGACAGCATGCAGAAGATGAGGAAGATGTATTATCAATACGGACTCTTCAAGCCACTTGTCAACAAGAAGCTCGGTGCGCCTGCTACAATCCGGCAATTTTTCCCAGGACTTTTCGTAGCTGGACTCTTCTTAGGAGGAGCATTGAGTTTGTTCAGCCAGACCATACGCTGCATTTATCTCACTGTCATAGCCTTATACCTTCTTATCGGACTGGTCATCGGTATCAAGAAAGCAGTCGCGTATCGAAAACCGGCACTGATTTGGTATATGCCATACACGTTTTTCAACATTCACCTCAGCTATGGAATCGGCTATCTCACAGGGCTCTACAAGGTGATGTTCAACAAACGTTTTGAGGTGCGCACCAACCGATAAGTTTTTTCCAAAAATAATCATGTAAATATAAAATATGAAAATCCCTTTCTCTCCCCCTTATATTGATGAGAGTGTTGTCAACGAGGTCGTCGACGCTTTACGATCCGGATGGATCACCACTGGCCCGAAAGTTAAGGCTCTTGAAAGCGAGATCATGAATCTCACTGGCACGAAAGCCGCACTGGGTGTCAACTCATGGACATCGGGCGCCACAATGATGCTCCACTGGCTGGGAGTCAAACCCGACGATGAGGTCATTATACCAGCCTATACTTATTGCGCCACCGCCCTGGCCGTTCTCTGGGCAGGAGCAAAAGTGGTGATGGTCGATTCAGGCGATGACTTCAACATCTCCGTCGATGCTATACGGAAAGCCATCACGCCCCACACCAAAGCCATCATCCCCGTCGATATCGCTGGATTCCCATGCGATTACGAGGCCATCATGGCACTGGTCAATGAGCCAGGCATCCGATCCATGTTCAAGCCGGAATCCGATGTGCAATCCCGTCTCGGACGCATCCTCGTGCTCAACGACTCAGCCCACTCCCTGGGAGCGAAATACAAGGAACAGTATGCCGGAACGAATACCGACATCACCATATTCTCCTTGCATGCCGTCAAAAACGTCACTACCGCCGAAGGAGGAATGATCTGTTTCAATATGCCTGAGCCTTTCGACAATGAGCAGCTCTACAAAGAGATGAGGCTCATGACACTCAACTGCCAGACCAAAGATGCGTTCACCAAAAGCCAGGCCGGCGGATGGAGGTACGATATCGTGGGGAAAGGCATGAAGGTGAACATGGCTGATGTCAACGCCGCCATCGGTCTGGCACAAATACGGCAATACGACAAACTGCTGGTGGAGCGCAAGCGCATTTATGAGGCTTACGACGCTGCCTTCTCCAAGCATGAATGGGCGCTGCTGCCTCCATCTCACACCGGAAAGAAAGAAAGTTCCTATCATGTCTATGCCCTGCGCATCAAAGATTTCACAGAACAGCAGCGGGATGAGATGATCAAGGTTATCTCACAATCTGAAGTGGCGGTCAACGTGCACTTCGTGCCACTCCCCATGTTGTCGTATTTCAAGGAACTCGGATTCGACATCGCCCATTACCCCAATGCTTTCAGGCATTACGAGCATGAGATTTCCCTGCCCGTTTATCCACAACTCGATGAGGAGAAAGTGAATTTCGTCATCAAGACCGTCGTGGAAGCTTATCAGACCATAGCAGCACAAAGCATCTGATGATCAGATTCTTCGACATCCTGCTCTCCGGTCTGGGACTGATCCTGCTGTCGCCCGTTTTTCTTATCATCTACATCATCATCAGAAGCAGCAGCAAGGGTCCAGGATTCTATTCCCAAAAACGTATCGGCAAGCATGGCAGACCTTTCCGTCTGTATAAATTCCGCACCATGCGCATCGGTTCCGACAAGGGACGTCTCATCACCGTTGGCGGCAAGGACAGTAGGATCACAAAGGCCGGATATTATATCAGGAAATACAAGCTCGACGAATTGCCGCAGTTGTGGAATGTGCTCATCGGCGACATGAGCCTGGTCGGCCCCAGACCAGAAGTGGAGCGCTACGTCAGGCTGTATACCCCATCGCAGAGAGTGGTGCTCAGTGTCAAACCAGGCATCACCGACTATGCATCTATCGCCTTCTCGGAAGAGAATGTCATCCTCGGAAAGGCCAAGAATCCCGAGAAGATGTACATCGAGCAGATTATGCCCAAGAAAATCGAGATCAACTTACAGTATATCAACAACAGGAACCTGAAAGAGTATTTCAAGATCATCTTCCTGACCTTTGTAAAAATCATAAAACATTAACACCACAATGAACGACTCTGTTTCCTATCTGGAGTTCTTGAAGTTTTGCCTCAACGATGGTATTCCCGCACCCGAATGCGCTAAAAACATCAACTGGCACAGTCTGCTGGAATTTGGTGTGAAGCACACCATCTCCGGACTGTTCGCCCCCACCATTCTGTTGAAGAACGGGAAACTGAAAAGAGAGGATTTCAAAGACAACAAGCCCTCTGACGAGGATGTCATGGAATGGGTGTTTGAGGATTACAGATTGAGGAAACTCAACCAGAACATGTTCGAACGCGCTGGCAAAGCTGCGGAATGGTTCGCAGAGAATGGCTTCCGCAACTGTATCCTCAAAGGACAGGGAAACGCCCTGATGTATCCCGACCCAGGATTGCGCACTCCTGGCGACATCGACATCTGGCTGGAAGGCGGGAGGGAGAAGATCCTGGAATTCACCACGAAATACTACAACAAGCACGCCTCGAAGATACACGTCGATTTCCCGATGTTCAAAGACGCTCCCGTTGAAGTGCACTTCACTCCTTCTACACTCAAGAACCCCTTCACGAACAAAAAGCTGCAACGCTATTTCATCTCTCTTGCCGACGCGCAGTTCACCAACAAGGCGACGACCCCCGACGGCAAGATCTCATTCTGCACACCGACAACAGATTTTAATGTGGTCTACCAGTTGATCCACCTTTACCGCCATCTCATCACACGAGGCATCGGACTCAGGCAGGTGATTGATTACTTCTACCTGATCCGCAAGAGAAAAGAAGAGGGATTCACTGAGGATGACAACAGAAGGCTTAGGGCAGATATGAAAAGGTTCAAACTGCTGAAATTCGCAGGAGCCATCTCCTACATCCTCCATGAAATGCTTGGACTTGGGAAGGAGTACCTTGTCGTACCGCCCGATAAGAAAGAGGGGGTGTTCATTCTCAATGAAATCCTTGAAGGAGGGAATTTCGGCAAATACGAGAGAAGGATCGAGGAGTCACTGGAGAAAACCGAAGGCCACTTCAAGAGGTTCCTGGTACTGGAGGCTTTCAATTTCCGCCTCCTCAGCCATTATCCAAGTGAAGTGATGTGGATGCCCATCCTCGACCTGAAACGCAGTTGGAAGAACCATCATTTGGAGGATGATGACTGACATCCCGGCATTTCCACATTTACATTATTATCAACACAATATTCATCAACATGGCAACAAACAGAAACCATCTGGTCATTATGGCAGGAGGCATCGGAAGCCGATTCTGGCCCATGAGCACAAGCGAGAAGCCCAAGCAGTTTATCGACGTGCTCGGGGTGGGACGGACATTGCTCCAACTGACACTTGACCGCTTTGAGGGGATTTGCGATCCCGATAACGTATGGGTGGTCACCAATGCGAAATATGCAGCCATCGTACACGAGCAACTGCCAGGCATACCACAGGAGAACATCCTTTGCGAGCCCTGCCGCCGCAACACTGCGCCGTGCATCGCATATGTGAGCTGGCGGATCAAGAAGCGTGACCCCAAAGCCAACATCGTCGTGACACCAAGCGACCATATCGTGACCAACAGCATGGAATTCAAGCGGGTAGTCAACATGTGCCTGCAATTCACGAGTGAGACCGACGCCATCGTCACCCTGGGCATGAAACCCACAAGGCCAGAGACCGGATACGGATATATACAAGCCGACCTCACGACAAGTTCGGCACGCAACAAGGAAATCTTCCGTGTTGACTCATTCAGGGAAAAACCCGACGCAGAGACTGCAGCGAAATACATCAAGAGCAAAAGCTATTTCTGGAATGCAGGTATCTTCATCTGGAGCGTGAGCACTATCGTCAATGCCTTCAGGGTCTACATGCCCGCTTTGTCGAAAATCTTCGAAAACATGCTGCCTGTCTACGAGACCGAAAAAGAGCAGGCGACCATTGACCTGCGCTATCCGGAATGCGAGAACATCTCCGTCGACTATGCTATCATGGAAAAAGCGTCGGAGATCTTTGTCTGTCCGGCTGATTTCGGTTGGAGCGACTTGGGCACTTGGGGATCGCTGATGGCCCAGACACCCAAAGATCTCTATGGCAACTGCAAGATCGGTACCAACATCTCTCTGTTTGATACCCATAACTGCATCATACATACCACTGAGGAGCACAAGGTGGTCATTCAAGGACTCGATGGATACATCATCGCCGAGAAAGACGGGACCCTCCTTATTTGCAAACTCAGCGAAGAACAGAAAATCAAGCAATTCGCAGAATAATCATCATCAATCATGAACTCAAAAACAGCTTTAATCACCGGTATTACCGGACAAGATGGATCTTATCTCGCAGAATTCCTCATTAACAAGGGGTATGATGTTCACGGCCTGTTACGCCGGTCTTCTTCCTTCAATACAGGGAGAATAGAGCACCTCTACCTCGACGAATGGGTGCGCGACATGAAACAGAAGCGTCTCGTCAATCTTCATTGGGCCGACATGACCGACTCATCGTCACTCATCCGCATCATCAGGGAAGTACAACCGACAGAAATCTATAACCTGGCCGCACAAAGCCATGTGAAAGTGTCCTTCGACGTTCCAGAATACACCGCCGATACGGACGCCGTGGGCGTGCTACGCCTATTGGAGGCGGTTCGCATCTGCGGACTCGAGAAGAAATGCAAGATCTACCAAGCTTCCACCTCTGAGCTATATGGCAAGGTGCAGGAAGTGCCACAGAAGGAGACGACTCCTTTCTATCCCCGCTCACCCTATGCCGTAGCAAAACTCTACGGATTCTGGATCATGAAGAACTACCGTGAGAGCTATGACATGTTCTGCTGCAACGGCATCCTCTTCAATCATGAGAGTGAACGAAGGGGTGAGACTTTCGTCACCCGAAAGATCACGCTGGCAGCCGCCCGCATCGCACAAGGTTTTCAAGACAAACTCTATCTGGGCAACCTGAACTCTCTGCGCGACTGGGGATATGCGAAAGATTATGTGGAATGCATGTGGCTGATCCTTCAGCAACCACAACCCGATGACTTTGTCATCGCCACTGGAGAATACCATACGGTAAGAGAATTTGCTACCCTCGCATTCAAAGCTGTCGGCATCGAACTGGACTGGCAAGGCGAAGGCATCGACGAGAAAGGCTTCGACCGTGCCACGGGAAAGGTGCTTGTGGAAGTTGATCCCAAATATTTCAGACCTGCCGAGGTCGACCAGTTGCTTGGCGATCCGTCAAAGGCCAAAGAAGTATTGGGCTGGAATCCAAGGAAGACCTCTTTCCAAGACCTCATCAAGATCATGATCGAGCACGACATGAAGTTTGTTAGGAAACTGTATCTCAAAGCACAACAACCCGAATAGACGCATCATGGCACTCGACAAACAATCCAAAATCTACGTTGCAGGACACCGCGGACTCGTAGGTTCTGCCATCTGGGACAACCTGATGAGCAGAGGCTACCATAACCTCATCGGAAAAAGCCATAGCGAACTGGATTTGCTCGACCCCGTCGCAGTAAAGCAGTTCTTCGACGAGCAGCGTCCCGACGCCGTGGTCTTGGCCGCCGCCCACGTGGGTGGCATCATGGCCAATTCCAAATACCGGGCTGACTTCATTTACCAAAACCTGCAGATCCAGCAAAACGTCATCGGCGAGAGCTTCCGCCATGACGTGAGCAAGCTGCTGTTCCTCGGTTCCACTTGCATCTATCCCCGCATGGCTCCCCAGCCCATGCGCGAAGAGGCTTTGCTCACCTCCCCTCTGGAATACACCAATGAACCTTACGCCATTGCGAAAATCGCAGGTCTGAAAATGTGTGAGAGCTTCGCATTGCAGTATGGTTGCAATTATGTGGCCGTCATGCCCACCAATCTTTATGGACCCAACGACAATTTCCATCTTGAGAACAGTCATGTGCTTCCAGCCATGATCCGGAAGGTCCACCTGGCCAAATGCCTCAACGAGGACAACTGGGATGCCGTAAGACGTGACATCGACCTAAGGCCGGTGGAAGGGGTCAATGGCTCGAACAGCAAGGAGGAGATCCTCCTCAAACTCTCCAAGTATGGCATATCCCCCGAAGCTGTCACCTTATGGGGCACAGGGTCTCCATTGCGGGAATTCCTGTGGAGTGAGGACATGGCTGATGCCAGCGTCCACGTGCTCCTTCATGTCAATTTCTCTGACACATATGCACCCGGTGACCAGGAAATCCGCAACTGCCACATCAATGTAGGTACTGGCAAGGAACTGACCATCCGCGAACTTGCCCATCTGGTTATCAAGGAAATCGGATTCAAAGGAGAACTGAGGTGGGATGCCTCAAAACCTGATGGTACACCAAGAAAACTGATTGATGTGAGTAAACTCCACCAACTGGGTTGGCACCACCAAGTGGAAATAGAGGATGGCGTCCACAAACTCTATGAATGGTATCAGAAAGGCATTTGCATCAATCATCAGACCAGTTGAGACACACTTGGTCCTTCGACAATCTCATCAAGGCAGCTCCAGCAGGGCTGCCTTTTTCTTTATCGCTTCAAGCCGAAAATCCAACGGGTAAAAGGGATTTGGTAACAGGCCCATGTCATCAGCGAGCAGAAAGCAAGCATCCCCAAAAACTGCACACCATATCCAGATGAAAATGGAATCCGCTGACTGATACCAAACGACAGGTCCATGGTATGGAAACTCAAGAAAACCAAGGTGTTGACCCCTATCCACGAGAAAACAGGGCGCAAAGGCGTCTTCTCCAAACCTTTGGATAACATATAGATCAGCATCGTGGCACCGCACGCTCCCAGCACATCGACCGGATACATGCCATAGCAGCATCTGGCCATGACCACCTTTGAGTAAGATACACCAATCAACCAGCACACGACACACACGACAATGAAATACCTGTCTACATTATGCTCTTTTGCCCAATGTCCGATGAGGTAAAACATCATCGCCGACGCACCCAGGGTGATACCCATCGGGATGAAAATCACGTAATAATGGATGAGAGTGGCTATGACGGCTATGACGGCGGCGTAGATCTTGGGATGATGGGTGTAGCAAACCAATAAGTTGTAGAACAATTTACACCAGAATAAAGCCAAAAGAAACCATATCGGTCCGACATACGACAGATCACCCTTGATCATGGCAGTCTGTCCTGCTGACCCACACGCCCAAAAAATACCTTTCAGGAAAAAGAACATGTTGTGAAAACTATCCTCTAAGCCCAATACCGCCTTCACGGCGTAAGCAGAGGCGAGTACAAGTGAAGTGAAGAGGTAAGGGATGACCAATCGTTTGAAATCCTTCCTCGCAGCTCCAGCAATATCTGGCTTGGGCCTGTAAAAATACCCTCCCACAAGGAAAAACAAAGGCATGTGATAAGAATAGACAATTGAGGAGACGACATAGGGGGTCCTCAGATGTCCTATCATCACCGACATGATGCCGATGGCCTTCATGATATCTATAGCAGTGTCTCTCTTCATTTTTTCTTCTCAAACAAAGCTGTGCTCCATAATACGTAGGCAGCTACAAGCGTGGTGCTCATGAATGCGCCAAACTCCAATACGAAATTTTGCCAAGGCGCATAAGGCAAATTCCTCAGGCCGAGGTGCAACTGGCATATCACGAAGTAACCAATCTGATGGCCACACAGCAAATAAAGGGTCGAACGGCCCATCCAGCCACCTTTGGCATGAATCATCCGAAGCACGTCAATAAACAACAGCGAAGCAATCACACTTGCAGGGATTCTCATTCCATAACCATAGTTGCATTTGGCCAAATCCATCGCACCTGTGAAATGCACGCACAACAACCACAACAAAAGCAGGATGATTTTGTAGGCCACATTCATCTGACCGAATATCCTCAACACATCATATTTCGTGAACAAATCTCCAATCCAGAGAAAAACCATGGCAGCCAGACCAGACTGCAGGCACAAGGGCAACGGACATGTCTGATAGGAAAGGATGGCCAAGAAGAAGAGGGCCACGACCACCATGCCACGATAGGGTTCTTCTACGTATTTCCGCACCATTGTATAGCAGACACTGGCCCAGAACAACGCCAAGAGAAACCATAAAGGACCAACGAAATGGCCCTTGCCGCCTTCACATTTGCCTCCCCAGAAAGCGGTCTTCAGACATCTCCAAGCATCATCCAGTAAGTCTGCATCCTTGAGAGCTGTCGTCACAAGACTGATGACCAGCAGAATGCCGCAAGTGATGAGATACGGCCTGACATAACTCACCACATTTCTCAAAATGCTCTGACGCACACCCATCTCCCTGACAAAAAGACCAGAGATGATGAAGAACAACGGCATGTGGAAAGAATAGATCAAGGATCCCGCCACGTGGCCCTTCCAATGACAATGGCCGATGACCACGAGAATCATGGCCAGGCCCTTGGCGGCATCGATATGAGAAATTCTCTTACCCATGACGCAGATGACTTCTTACTTCAGCCAGCGTGATACCCAACAACAACAAGAATGCCGGCATGACAGGCATGTTCAACCGGTTCCATGCGCTCTGAGCTCCTACTATAGAAACGAAGATATTCGACGAGATGATCATCCATAAGAACAAGCCCCATCCATTCACATCCTGCCGACGGAAGAGCCTGTATAAAACGACACAGATATAAACCGACAGGAAAAGGATGATCGTGCCAAGATTAATACTGACAAGCCCGACACTGTATGCCATCGGCTCAATGGCCATGAAGGCAAACGTCTTCTCCGCATCCTGCATCCTACCCAGCAGGGCCTTGACCTGACGGTCGCGGTGCATCGCATTCGAAGCATTCACACCCTGGCTGATGGATTCGAAGGAGTAGGTCTTGAACACCACGGGGATCTCTTTCCAAATCTCTTCTTCCGTGGGTTCCTTCGACAATTTACGCCGCTCAGTCAAAAAATCGCGGAATTCCTTGTCATCTATGGCCTTCGGATCCATGATATCATACTGCCGTGCGATAAAATACTGATTCACCACTCCAACGCGGGATGGAGAGAAGATTCCATGCTCCTGATAGAAAAACCAACAATAGAGCAGGAGCAATGCGCCTACTGCCATCATGCCGGTCAGGACTGAAGCCGCCAATCGGCGATAAGACGTATACCTCATCATGATCACCGACATCAGACCAAGAACGGGAAGCACATACAGGAAAGAGGGACGGATGAACGTCAGGAGGAACACCCACCATACAAGAGCAAACGCCCAACGCATGGATTTGTCATGAACCACCCGCATGGCAGCATATAACATAAACACCATCATGGAGACGGAGAGAGACTCCGTCAACAAAGTGAAATTCCAACTGTTGATGCCGGGGAAAAGCGCATAGAACAAGGTGAGGTAGAAAGCCCATCGCTCACTGCCCACCAATGCGACTGCCAGACGGTGGAAACACCTTATCGAACAGGCGTAGATGAGGGACTGGAGAATCGTCGCAACCCAATACACTGCCTTGCCTGTGAAAAAGCACTGTACAAGCCCCAGGAACAGCGGATAGACAGGTGTGCGGCTCCCTGGCAACTCTCCCGATTGCAGGTCGGTCCAAGCACGGAAATAAGAAGCTGAGTCAGGATATTTGTAATACCCTATCACAAGGAATATCAACAGGCTATAAACGAAATACGACACATAGATGGTCGACAGGTTCTCCAGCCTATGCTTCCCTTTTTCTGTTGTCATATCTACCCTATAAAAAGATCTTCAGTTACCACACTAAGACTGTTTCGTTTCGTGATACTCCTCCTCAGTATTGACAGCCCAGATCGACGATTTGTCCTTGCCGCCACTCACCAGCAAGTCGACGGTTTCCATGGCTGTCAGCATGGAATGGTCCATGTTGTTATAGCGATGCTGACCGTTACGGCCAATGCAATACAGGTTCTCTATAGAGTTGAGGTAAGCGACCACCTTGTCAAGCTCATAGTAGGTGCCGAAATACGACGGGTAGGCTTTTTTGATCTTCACCTGTGTGCTGTCGATAACATCTTCTTCGTCGATAATACCGATATGCGCCAACTCACGGATGGCCATATTGATAAACTCCTGCTTGTCCATGGTCCACATAGCATCCCCTTCGGTGCAGAAATACTCCAGGCCGATCCACATCGTGTTCTTGTAGTCCTTGAGCAAATAAGGCGACCAGTTGTTGAACACCTGCAGACGACCGATTTTCACATCACGCTCCTGGATATAAATCCAGGTATCTGGCACACGGTGGTCGTAGGTGTGTATCTTGGTCTCGTTCTTAATCTTGAGTTTCTTCACCAGCAGTCCCACGGTGATAAAATCACGATAAGGCAATTCCCTGGCTATGCGCGCCACATCATCAGGCACTTCCTGGCCTCTGATGGCAGCGACCAGGTCTTTGATCGGCATCGAAGAGAGCAGATAATCACAATCAAGCGTCTCTTTTTTGCCCTCCGGCGACTCCAGCACAACGCTCACCACACGGTTGTTTTCCACATTGACATATTTCACGGCTGCGTTTTTCCTGACCTCACCTCCTTTCGAAACGACATCATCGGCCACGCACTCCCACAACTGTCCTGGACCGTATTTGGGGTAGACAAACGACTCGATGAGCGAGGTCTCCACTTTGTCGGACGATTTCTTGCCAAACTTCTTGGTCACCATATCCTTGAGCACCGCTATAATGGAGAGTCCTTTCACACGCTGCGACCCCCAATCGGCTCCAAGTTTAGAGGGATGGATGCCCCACACCTTCTCGGTATAGTCTTCGAAGAACATGCTGTAGAGGGGCTTGCCGAAGCGGTTGATGTAGAAATTCTCAAGCGAGGTCTCCTTGCGCTTGTTGACCGAAGCCCAAAGGAACCCGCAGCCCGCCTTGATGGTGCGCAATAATCCCATATTGGTAAAGGTATTGAGCTTGAGGGATATGGGATAGTCAAAAAACTTGCGCAGGAAGAAAATCCGAGACACACGCTCCCTGACCAGCATCACGCGATCGGTCTTCTCTGGATCTGGTCCTTGCTTCGCAAACTCCTTTTTCTTGTCGAGCAGGATATCATCGATGGATGGTGAGCCCTGAATTGGCATGATCTTGTTCCAGAAGTCATTCACGCGCTGACTCTTGCTGAAAAAACGATGGCCACCAATATCCATTCGGTTTCCTTTATAATTGACGGTCTGCGATATTCCTCCAATCACATCCGACTGCTCACATACCACGGGATGGATAGAGGAATCCTCAAGCAGTTGGTAAGCAGCGGTGAGGCCGGCAGGGCCTGCACCAGCGATGACAGCTTTCTTGTTCTTATCGTTATTCGCCATGATTATTTGTTTTTGAATAATATCAGTTTACGGGCAAAGAAATTCCAAAGCATCACTACGGCAGCCACAATGATCTTCGAGAACATATAGTGGAAGCCTACCTTGTCGGTCAGGAGATAAAGAAACAGGTTGTTGAGCCCAAGACCTATCACGCCGATCATGGAATAGATGATAAACTCAGCCCATTTGCTGGATAACTTGGAATGTCTAAAAATCCAGTACGTACTGAGGACATAATTCACTACCAGACCAGCCAGGAAAGAGAGCGTGGCCGAAATGAGGTAATGCAGTCCAGCAAATTCCGTCAAGACAAAGAGCAATCCCCAATCAACCACAAATGACACACCGCCCACCACGATGTAACGCATCAGTTGGACGAGCAGGTTGTCGGTATCTTGAGTCAAGATTTCTGATAATTTCATGTTTCCCAGTATATTCACGCGGAAATGATGCGTGGTAATGACCTTTTTGATTGGCAAAGATAGGAAAAAAAACTGGAACCTAATAGAAATCATCCGATTTATTGAGCGTATCCCTTTTTTTTTTGTAATTTTGCAGCCGCTCAATAAAATTTTTTGATTCGTATAATCCAATGGATAAGACTAAAAAACCACGCATTGTCGAACTCGACGTGCTCAAAGGAGCCACCATACTGACTGTCGTGCTTTGCCACTCTGGTGCTTACAGGCATATCGACATGAACCAATTTCCCGCTTACGTCTTCCTCACCGAATATATTAAGAGCTGGAACATGCAGACGTTCTTCATGGTGTCAGGCCTGTTGTTCGCCAAAGCGAAGCCAAAACCTTTCGGAGATTTCTTCAAGAGCAAATGGGACCGTCTCCTCGTGCCCTACCTCGTGCTCTCATTCATTACCTTGTGCGTCAAATGCATGGTGCCATGGCTGTTCCACCGACCTGCAGACCCCATCTGGTCTTCGATCTACACCATCCTTTTCTATGGCAAGTGGTACTGGTTTATCTACACCCTCTTCGTGCTCTACATGGTGTTTTACTTTTTCAAGGAGAAACTCACTGTCAAATGGGCTTGCTGGGTGATCCTCGCCCTGGCCGTCATCAAAGTGTTCCCCACCCCGCATATCGGTTTCCTCAAGATCCATCAGGCATCTTATTTCGGCGGATTCTTCCTAATGGGATTCATCATGAACACCTATTACGCCCAAATACGTGAGTGGATGTGCAAATGGTGGTTTATTCCACTCAATCTGCTTGTCTTCGCCATAGGTTTCAGATATGCCTTCAACGACAGTTTCATCAACAACTGGAATGAGCCTGATGGCATGAGTCAAGCTTTGTTCGCCCGGTTCGTCTATTATTGGATCCTGCCTGTCGCCATGAGCCTGGCATTCTGGTCGATGTGCATCCTCTTGACCAAGAGCAAGTTGGCAACCGAAGCCATGAAGTATTGCGGCGAGTATTCCTTGCAATTCTATCTCTTCAATGGATTCGCTATCGGCATCACCCGTGAGATCCTCATGAGAGTCCTCCACACCGAAAATCCCTATTTGCTGATCGCCAGTATGTTCACCGTGGTTTGCTTCGTCACCATCATCATGGTGGAGGTCACAAGAAGGCTGCCCAAACTGAGCTATTTCTTCGGATATGGCAGGAGCACTAAATAATGGAAGCCAATATCTGCCATGACAGAATCTGCAAGATATCAGCTCAGCAGGGTGATAAAGAGACTCTCGCCATTGTTTCCGGACAGGGTCTACCTGAAAGCGCTTTTCTATCTGACGATGGGGCGGCACCTTGATCTCAACACCCCCCAAACGTTCAGCGAGAAACTCCAATGGCTCAAGCTCCACCAACGGACTCCTTTTTACACCTCCCTCGTCGACAAACTGGCCGTCAAGCAGCGGATCTCCCAAATCCTTGGCGAGGAATTCGTGTGTCCGGTCCTGGCAGTATGGGACAGTGTCGACGAAGTTGATCTCGACAGCTTACCCGACAGTTTTGTGCTGAAGACGACATACAGTGGAGGCAACAATGGCGTGGCGATCTGCAAAGACAAGAAATCATTCGACTGGGAAGCAGCCAAGGCAAAATTGCAGGAAGAGGCCAAGCGGACAGACATCTACTACCGCTATAGGGAATGGCCATACAAGCATGTTGCCCGCAAGGTATTCGCCGAGAAATACCTGGGCGACAACCTCACCGATTACAAATTCTACTGCTTCGATGGCGATGCCGACTGTGTACTTGTATGCACTGATCGCCAGAAGGGGAAAATCAAATACTATTTCCTCGACCAGAACTGGCATCTCCTGCCCTACAACTCCGACAGCAAGAATGCTCCCGAGGGGTTTTCTCTGCCACGGCCGGAGGGTACGGACAAGCTCTTCGATCTGGCGGCTCAACTCTCCAAGGGCTTTCCTTTCGTGAGGGTGGATTTCTTCGATGTGGATGGCAGTATTTATTTTGCGGAATACACCTTGTATCCTGCCAGTGGTCTCGATCCGAAGAAAACAGCTGAATTCGAGAAAAGAGCGGGAGAGAAAATCAATTTGTCTCTAACACCTGACAAGACGGTTGGATAAAGACTCACACGCAGCAAAAAGATACAACAAATCGAGTAGGAGGAAAATGAAATAGTTTTCCTCCTATTTCATTTTCCGTCCTCTCACACCACCGCACGTGCGGTTCCGCATACGGCGG
>OCTW011589195.1_pt1 | contig 18430 bp, 15 predicted proteins | sample 1539671 | NCBI WGS metagenome assembly OCTW01 (sample SAMN02144230, study PRJEB22623) | gut metagenome | biome: sheep rumen | host: Ovis aries | place: New Zealand
ATTTTATTTTTCATCAATCTTCTAATTATCCTTCGTTTTTACGCTATTTTGACTCCTAACAATGGTGGTCATATATAAGAAAACCTTTTTTCTTCGATGACATCTGTGTTCTTCCTTTTTTCTCATTGCTATCTTTTTTAATTTCCTTTATATCCTGCTTTTTGCTCCTTTTATAAGCACTTTTCTCAACTGGAATGAGCCATCGTGTATAATGTCTCACATGCTTGAGCCTTTACCATTTCGCGTTCGTCCAAAATCGCTTGATGAAGTCGTTGGCCAGAGCCACTTAGTTGGCCCTGACTCGTTCCTTCGTAAATCCATTCAAAAGAATTCTTTGTTCTCTTTGATCTTCTTTGGTCCTCCTGGAACGGGCAAAACAACCATCGCTGAAGCTTACGCTAGAACGGCTGGAGTTCATTTCGTTTCTTTGAATGCCGTTACGGCAAACAAGAAAGATTTGGAAAGAGCAGTCGAAGAAGCCAAAATTTGGAAACCCTGCATCCTCATTGTTGACGAGGTCCATCGTCTTGATAAAACAAAACAAGACTTCTTGCTCCCTTATGTTGAAAACGGCACTTTCATCCTTTTGGGCGCGACCACGGCAAATCCATACATCGCCTTATCACCTGCGATTCGATCCCGTTGCAGGTTGCTCGAAGTGAAGCGACTAAGCGAAGAAGACATTGCCGCTGGTCTTCGTCGGGCTATCGCAGAACCTGTTGGTTTGGATAACAAAGCTGCATTTGATGATAAAGCATTGGAGTTCATCGCCAAGCTTTCCGGCGGCGATATGCGTTTTGCTTTGAACGTCCTCGAAGAGGCTGCCGTCCAATTTGACCGCGAAAGCATCATCACGAAAGACCTTGTAGCCACCATAGAACGCGTTCCTAACTACGCGATGGATAAAGACGAGGAAGAACACTATGACGCCGTTTCTGCGCTCCAGAAGTCCATTCGCGGGGCGGATGTGGATGCGGCTTTGTTTTATCTAGCCAAACTATGTGTTGCGAATGACCTAGATTCCATTAAAAGAAGACTTCTCGTTATCGCTTACGAAGATATTGGACTTGGGAATCCAAACGCGGTGATGAGAACTCAGCTCGCCATTGAGGCGGCTGAGCAAATCGGCTTCCCTGAAGCGGTTATTCCACTAGGAGTTGTTGTCATTGATTTATGCTTATCTCCCCATTCTCACGTTGGCCATGATTCCATACTAAAAGCGATGGAATTTGCCCAAACCCGACCTTTCGCGGTATTGGATTACCTTCGTTTCACTCCTGTGAATATGCGTGAGGAAGACAAATATCCCTATGACCGACCGGATTTATGGGAGAAGATGCAGTATCTTCCAGACGAGTATGCCGACATGAAATTCTATGATTTCAATGAAAACGAAACATCTAGTTATGTGAAGGCATTAAATCAAACTTATCTTCGATTACAGCAGGTAAAAAGAAGAAGGGATCTTGCGAATTTAAAAAAGTGCAAATAATCGCTTGCGTTTCCTTTCAAAAGGCGTAAAGTATGCAGCTTCCTCGAATAGAGAGGAACGAAATACGAAAGGAGAAACCATGTTTGAGTTTGTTAAAAAACATCTCATGGCCAAGTCTCCGAGCAAGAAGAACAAACGCAAATCCGACCGACTCGATCGTTTCGGCGAAGATCTTGCAAACGGACAACTTATGGCCGTGTTGAGCGGAATTTACTCAGTCGACACCTTGTAATTTATTACAAGCGAAATTGTCACTGAGTTTTTTCTTTCCATTAAAAAAGCGAGGGGTTGCCTCGCTAGAATCATTTGATCTTAACTTCGATTTCCGGATCGAACGCCGGCATCAATTGAAGTTTGAACAAATTACGTTTATGGAGCGTGTCGATGCGCTCCTTTTTCTTTGGATCATCAATCTCTCCGGTGCGGATATAACGGTCCAACTCACTATAAAGGAATCCGAGGTTATCTTCATCGGTTTTCCCGCATAGACCATCGCTTGGAATCTTTTGGACCAAGAATTCAGGCAAATCCAGGAGCATGCCGATGGCTTTGACCTCTTGAACGGTCAAATGTGATAACGGAGAGAAATCGCCGGCGGAATCGCCATAACGGGTGGAATAACCAACCCAATCTTCGGACAAATTGCAGGTATTTACCACGCGCCCATTGCAGCTTTGGCTGATGAAGTAAAGGGTGGACATGCGAAGTCTAGGAGGGAGGTTTTGGATAGACTGCGGGGTGATTTCTAAGGATGGATCTACGGCTTTAAGAATGCCTTCAAAGGCATCGTGGATATTCACCTCATACCATTTGATTCCCAGATGTTTTACAACCGCATAAGAAGCGTCGATGTCTGGTTGAACACCGTTTGGCATCAAGACGCCGATGACGCGATCCCTGCCAAGAGCCTCTACGCATAGGGCAGCCGCGATGGTGCTGTCTTTCCCGCCGGAGATACCAATGACCGCGTTGCATCCCTTTCCGTTTTTCTCAAAAAAGTCACGAATCCACGCAACGCATTGATTTTTTACTTTTTCTGCATCAAACATACAATTTCCTCACTTTTTCTGCTTTTTCGTACTTTTTACTCCAAAATCGTCTTCAATGTTTCTACGATATCCTCATGGATGACGATGTCAAACTCATTGTCGAGAGGCGTCGATTCGTTGTTGATTAAGATCGACAAGTTACCTCTGAAGTAGGAGGGGAGACTGGCGAATGGATAGACTCGCAGAGATGTTCCTCCAACAATCATCACGTCCGCTTTACGCACTGCGTCGAGACCCCTATAAACAGCATCTTCGGGCAACCCTTCTCCGTAGAGCACGACATCGGGTTTGATGATGCCACCGCAATCAGGGCAAATGGGAATGCCGTGGTGGGGGATATCATCAAGGGTATATGCCTTGCCGCATTTCAAGCAATGATAACGAAGGACCGAGCCATGAAATTCATAGACCCTTTTCGAACCGGCTAACTGATGAAGCCCGTCGATATTTTGGGTCAAGACGGCGAGACGATGGTTCTTCTCATATTGGGCTAAGGCAAGATGTGCGCCATTAGGTTTAGCGGCGGTATTGACCATCTCTTCCCAATAAAATTCATAGAAGCCTTTTGGAGAGGCATAGAAGTAGTCGCTGGAGAGAAGATCCTCATAACGCATCCCATCGTCACGCTTTTTGTTGTAGAGACCATTTGGGGAGCGGAAATCAGGGATACCTGATGCAACCGATACCCCAGCGCCACCTAAAAAGACGACGGAATTCGCCTTCGCAAGAGCTTCCTTAATTCGGGTTACTGTGTTGTTATCCATGAAAAGATTATCCTACGAAAACGCTTTTCTACCTATATCTAATCCATTCTCATGATTAAAATATTGATATGGATATTTTGGGTTACGTAAGAAGCAATAAATCCAGTTTCGAGGAACTGCCATTCAGCCATTTGGACGCCCTTGCTTTTACTTGGCTAACCTATTTTGATATTCCTGAAGTAGTGGGCAAAGTTCCAATGGAGTTTTCCCGTTGGCCGGAGAACCCTTTGTTTAGCAAAATCGAAACATTCCATCGCTCTTTTGTACCAAAGACCAGCGCTAATTTAGTGCGCCTCATGGTCGCTTCCCCTCGTTATAAAGATGCAAGACTCATTGACTTTGCTTACGTATCCGATCGGAAAGCAGCACTTCAATTCGGTGCAATCGCTTTTGAAGTTGCGGGTAAGGTCCTTATTGCCTTCGAAGGCACAGATCTTACTTATGCAGGATGGCGAGAAGATTGCGAGATGGCTTATAGCGACACCATCGCATCCTATCCTCGAGCCCTTTCGTTCCTCAAGCGCGTTTCATCTAAAACGACTGGGCCAATTGTTTTATCTGGCCATTCTAAAGGCGGGAATGTCGCAACCTATTGCTTGGCTGTGGTGGAAGACGATTCTCGCATCGAAGCCGTCTATTCCTATGAAGGCCCAGGCTTTCATACGAAAGACATCTTTGCCCAACATCCTGAGCGTAGCGTGAAACTTTTCAAATATGTTCCGCATAATGCGGTCGTGGGCATTCTCTTAAACGATGAATCCAACCTTCGCATCGTGAAAACCTATACAGTTGGAATCCTTCAGCACAACGCGCTTCGCTGGGTCATCAAAAACAATGACTTCGTTTATCTAAAGAAGCGTTCCATGACGTCGCATTTCATCGACCGTTCAGTGAATAGTTGGATTGAATCTCTGTCTGAGAAAGACAAAAGAAGATTCTCCAAACTGTTCTTTGAATACCTCGAGGCGTTTGGACCAGATGAATTTGATGAACTATATAAAAAGTTCTTCTTCCATGTGCCTGCTTTATTCCGCGCATATGGCAATTTAAGTGATGATGATCGAACATTCTTCAACGGGGTCATCAAAAAGCTTGGCGCCCATTTTGTCGCGACCATCAAAGAGAACCGAAGACTTAGACTGGAGAAGAAAGCCAAACCCGCCCCAAAATCGAAAAAGCCTAAAACTGCAGAGATTTCAAAAAAGTGAAAATCCCTGCAATTCAAATAAAAAAACCAGGAATCGCAGAGATTTCTGGTTTTTTGATGGAACAGGATTATTGTTCTTGCTGCTCAATTTTTAACCCAGGTAATTTATGGATTGGAAGTTTATCTGCAACGATGTAGAGAACTAAGACGATGATGCCCATTATGAAGAAGGAAGTGGAAACGTCAGACAAATAGTGGGCGCCTGCGCGAATACGAGCATAGGCGATGAGCGCGGTGAAGAGAGCGCCGATGACGAAGCAGATCGCGCCGACGGTGGTTCTCTTTTCTTCTTTGACGCCAAAGCCATTGACGACAAGCGGCAAAGCAAACATTACGCAAACCATGCCAGTATGTCCGGATGGCCAAGATTTGTAGTAATCGCTCGAAGCGGCGTTAATCAGCGGATTGGCGGCATCGGAATAATAAGATTTGGAGAACCATCTCCAGCCTTGATACCAGGCACGATAATATTCGAGTCTTCCTTCAGGTGCTAAAACCCAGTCGCCGTTGGCGTCATAGGTATAGCCTGCTATCCAGCGATAACGTGGACGATAGGCAGCTCTTTTTAAAACCTCAAGGATACCAGCTTGTAAAGCGGTGATCGCGATAACGACGATACCGACTTTGATTAAGGTGACAGGGTCTTTCTTCCTGAAGACAAAGAAGAAGACGCAGCCGATGATGATGTTAAGACCAAAGCCGATTGCCATTCCGACAAGTTTGGCTTTGCTTCCGAATGCGTTGGTGAAATTAGGACCATACGCAAATGGATCAACGATGTATTTGCCATTGAAATAGCCCATCGCGCCGATCGCGGCGAGGAGCATGACGATGCCGATGATTCTAGCTGGGATCTTTTTGGTTTGCCATAAGCCAGCGCAAAGCATCGCTCCACCGATTGTTCCTAAGACGAAGGCTGGCGTCATGCCTACCCCTTCAAAGAAACGGCTTGCCCAGTCATCTTGGTTGACGATGGCTTTCGAGATCGCGAGGTCATTGCCAGATCCGATGATCACTCCAATCAAACCGATGATCGGGATGATTGCAAGCCACCAGAATTTGACCCCATATAGTTCCTTTTCAAATAGTTTTTTCATAAAGAATTCCTTTTGCTTTGGCTATTCTACACATTTGCAGACATAAAGAAAAGCAAGGCCAAAGCACCTTGCTTCTCAAACAATGAATCGATTAAAGCTTTCCGAAACGATCGGCTGGATAGTTGCCTTCTGCGACAAGTTTGGCTAAAGCAGCAACGACATCCGGTTTGTCTTCGCGATAGGTAACACCATACCAAACGGCATCGGTGGAAAGAACTTCGCAAGACGCTTTCTTTTTTTCGACTAGATCGGAGACGATGGTTGGAATGAGATATTCGCAATCATCATAATGCCCCTTGTTCTCTTCCATGAATGGAACGAACTCTTCTTCAAGGTGATCCATGATGTCGAGAGAGAAGGCGAACATGTTCATGGAAACGAGGGATTCATGCGGGATCTTTTGCATCTCGCCACCAGAAAGTGGGGCAGCATAGATGTCATCGCCTCTCCATTCAAGTTTGCTTTCGACCAAGGATTTCAATTGACGGTCTGGTCCGAAATTGAGGATGCCACGCTTGACCGAACCATTCTTTGTCATGGTGTTCTTGGCATAGTAAGCGATGTTGGCGTATTTGCCTTTGGAGCCTTTTGGCAAGGAGCGGAGGAACTCGGCGGCAACGCGGAAGGCATCCGCGCCATAGAAGTCGTCGGAGTTGATCATCGCGAAGTCGCTCTTAAGAACTGGCTTGGCGCATAAGATCGCTTGAGCGGTGCCAAGTGGTTTTACGCGTCCTTCTGGAAGGGTATAGCCTTCTGGAATCACGTCGAGAGTTTGATAGGCATAAGCGACCTCGATGTATTTGGAGACGCGGCTTCCGACGGTGGACTCGAAGATTTCGCGATTCTCCTCTTTGATTAAGAAGACGACGCGGTCGAATCCAGCCTGTTTTGCATCATAGATGGAGTAGTCGATGATGAAGTTTTTGCGATCGTCAAATGGCTCGATTTGTTTTAACCCGCCGAAACGAGAGCCCATGCCGGCGGCTAAGATTAATAAATCCATATATATTGATGAATTTCCTTTCGGAATTATCTTAGATGTTTTTGCTCCCCTTGGAAAGAAGAGGAATTGAAAGCGTAGATTAGATAAGCCAAAAGTCCTGATTTAGGCGTGCTTTACGGAAACGCATGACCTTTTCTACGTATAAAAATATGATTCTTTAAGTGAAATTTAAGTACCTTATTTACAATTACTTGCGTATCATAAAAGGCTTTGGGGCAAACATTGGTCCGCAAAGCGACTCTTGGAGGTTCGATTATGAAGAAAACCAAATTAATGATGTTATCCGCTTTCGCGGTTTTTAGCCTTGCATCTTGCCAAGGTGCTCCTGCGGCTGGATCAACAAGTTTATCCGATAATAGTTCCTCCCAAGGGCAGACAACGACTGCTACCTCAACGGAAGAAACGCAGCCAACATCTTCCGATACTGATGTTTCTACTCCTACTCAAACCTCTGACGATGCAACTTCTTCCGAGGACATCGTTTCTTCTGAAGGCGATACTTCCACCGAAGATGTCACCTCCTCCGAGGATGCTTCAACTTCCGAAGAAGTTTCGACCTCAGAGTCTTCTAGCGCCCACTCCTCTGAACATGGCTTCATCGAATCGGATCCATTTAGCCCGGATGACCTCGTTTCCTATATGTCGGACTTCACCGCTGGAGAGGTTGGAAGCAAGATCGTTTACCTTAAAGGCGTCGTTTCCTCAAATACTGCGATTTCGAGACATGGCTCTTATGACATTTATTTCGAGAACCAGTCTGGCGAAACCGTTCAAGTGTATTCTGGTGTTTTGAAATGCGATCACGACCAACTTGAAATAAACGAATTGATAGGGGCGGAAGTGCTCGTTCGTGGTTATCCAAAACTATTCTCAACTTCTTCTGGAACCTTGAAATATGAGATCTCCTATCTAAAAGCAGAAGAATCTCCAACTGGGTCTGCGACTTCCCCCGAAATTCTTGAAATCTTTACAGTTCCTGAACAAAGTAGCTCTCAAGAATCAGCATCGTTACCTTCAGGAAGCGACTCCAGCGAAGTCGATCCAACCAATCCTGGCTATAAGAAATTCTCAACCGAAAAGGATCGCATGCATGCCCATCCAGACACCAATTGCTTTTACGGCATGACGAAAGGGATGGATACGATCGGAACTCAAAAGATTCTTGTCATCCCTGTTAGAACCAATGACGGATCCGTATCACAGTTCTCCGCCGATGAGTTAGAGGCGATCAACGCCGCTTATAACGGCGAAGCAAGCGAAACGGGCTGGCAGTCTTTGAAGAGTTTTTATGCTGCATCTAGCTATGGAAAACTAAACCTTGAAGCGACCATCGCCCCGGTTTACACGATACCTGAGACCGCCGAATCTTTTGAAGCCAATTGCGATATGGGCAGCAGCAACAATAACAATACACATTTTGAAGAGTTCATTTCGGCGGCGGTTAAGAACGCTGGAGAGACCCTTAATTTAAAGGATTTTGATAACGATAACGACGGTCATATTGACGGCCTTCAATTAGTTTATAAAAACGATGGAAGAACCTGGGAATCTGGCGATAGTAGCAAGTCTGATTCGTTATGGTGGAATTTCACTTCGTTGACCGGGTATAGTCCGAATCTTAATTCGCCCACGCCTGATGTATATTTCTGGAGCGAATTCTCCAAATTGCAGAATGGATACTATAACCCAAATATCGATGTTCATACTCTTGTTCATGAATTTGGTCACATGCTCGGTGCGGACGATTACTATTCTTATGATTCCGATTCCGATGGCTTTCCTCTTGGCTTTATTGACATGATGGATAGTAACGTTGGAGATCATAACGCGGTAACAAAAGCCCTTTATGGCTGGGTTGATCCTTATGTTCCTGATGGAACGCGCAATGAATTCACAATCACTCTCAACGATTTCGAGAGCAGTGGTGATTGCTTGATGCTAGTGGATCCAAATAGCTGGAACGGGACCGCCTATGACGAATACTTCATGGTCGAGTACTACACTCCAACTGGGTTGAATGAACTGGACGCCAAGAAAGGTTATCCTGAATGGGATGACTACGGTGACAACGGGAAAAGTTATCAAAAGCCAGGCGTTAAAGTGCTCCACGGTGATTCGCGCTTAGCTGTTTTCGATAAAAATGATTATTTTGTCAAATGGACAGATAGTTTCACCGCTTCTGGAGATAATTACATTGGTGTCGCTGCAAGCAATACCTCAGAATCTTCGACTTCCGGGTTTAACAGGCTGGAAATCATCCCAGCAGATGGAAGCAACCATTATCAAGGTAGCAAGCAAAGCCCGGAGGCATTTTATGGATACCAGAAGACCTTGTTTGGCACTTCCAGCTATGGCGGTGGCTCGACAAAGTTTGATGCCAGCGTTGCTTCTAAGGTTCTGAAAAACGGTTCTAAAAAGACGAATAAAATGAATGACGGATCGGCTGTCCCGTATTCGTTTGTGATTACGAACCAAACCGATACAACGGTGACGTTAAAAGTTACAAAGTTATAATCCTTGTATTCAAATTGCAGGAGCTTGACTCCTGCTTTTTTCTTTTATCTAAATGGGTTTTGCAGGCTTTTTCGGTTTTTCGTCGCCTAGAACGAGTGGCTATTTTGTTTTTCCTCGTTCCAATACGAATGAAAAAAAGTATAATGTAGCCCGCTGCAAAGGCAGCGCATGCACTCTTGGCGAAATTGGTATACGCGATAGACTTAGGATCTATTGGGGTGACCCGTGCAGGTTCAAGTCCTGTAGAGTGCACCATTCGACTGTAATTGCCCCATTTCTTAGACTAAATTGAATGTAATTTAGCGTGATGAGAAAAGGGCTTTCTTCCTAGCAAAGTAGGGAAACGATATCTTTTACGATGAATTGTTTCTAAACTAATGAAGATGAACAAAAAACGTATTATTGAAATCCTCGACTCAACCAAGGGGAGGAATGTCGTTGTGGCGTCCAAGTACATCGATGAGAAGCAAATCAAAACGCTTTGTTCTCTCGGGCTTCATGACTTCGGTGAGAACCGGGCAGACGCTTTGATCCGAAAGCAACAATCCTTACGTGATGAAGAAGGGATTCGCTTTCATTTTATTGGCCATCTTCAATCTAACAAAGCCAAGCAGATCGCCCATTTGATTTGCTGTTTGCATTCTCTTGATTCCTTGAAGACGGCGAGACTTTTAAACGAAGCGCGAGAACAGCCGCTTGATTGTTTCGTTGAACTGCATCTAACAAACAATGAGGCAAAATCAGGCGTTACTGAAGATGAACTACCTTTCTTTATGGAAGGATTGAAGGCCTTTCCAAAGATTCGTGTCATTGGTTTTATGGCCATGAGCGATAAACAAATGAATGATCAAGAGAAGAGAATGGTTTTTCGTCATGCGAAAGAACTCGCTGATCGTTATGGCTTGACTCAATTATCCATGGGTATGTCGGATGACTATCTTCTTGCGATTGAAGAAGGCGCGACAACTCTGCGCTTAGGAAGAATCATCACTGATAACTGCTAAGCCACAGCAATTATCAGTATTAAAAAGTCTTGATGATTGCCGTCATTTGTCGAACATGTACTCAAATTCTCTTGAATAATCTAAGGTGTTCTTCAAAATAATTGAGGAGGGATCCTTATATGAATAAAGCCGCTTGCTGGATTTTGGGCATTTTGTCTGGAATCGTTTTGACCGTCGGGGGTGAGGCCATTGTCTTGTGTGCCGTCCCATCAAAAACCTTGTTGAATGGATTTGGAACGACCGTGGTCGGAGAGAACCCCGGGAACAAAGGCATCGTGCCGATGCTACTAGACGCTAACACCTACACCGTCGATGATTTCCCAGTCATCAAAGAAACATTGAACACTCTTTTGAAAGAGGGTGGCTTAGGTGATTTGGTCCAAATCGATTATGAACAAATCAAGGACGCCAAACTTTTAGATGGAACGATTTCTGAGAAACTAAAGAACGCGATGAAAGTCACCGCGACCTTGTCTTCTTTGAATGTGAATCTTGGTGATTTTGGGAAGCTCAACATGTTCAAGCAGTGGGATGAAGTCAACCCAACTGCAGCGGAGATTTCAGCCCATCCAGCTATTTATTATTTCAAAGATTCGAACAACAAATACGCACGTGCTTTTGACGATTCCGGCAACCCCGTGAGTGGGTTTTCGACTGGAACGCAGTTATATTTGGCCAATCTTTCTCAAATTGTCGTGACCGATTTGTTTGCCAACCTTTCAGTCAGAATCCAAGACCTTACCTATCGTGAATTCATGATCAATCTCATGGGTAAGACGGAAGCCGAATTGAATAACGATCAAGTCTATAAATTGATTGGTAACGTTAAACTCTCTGAGCTGAACACCATTGATTCCAATGGCTTCTTGCTCAAGGATGTGGTTACTGAGAACGAAACCGACAAAGCATTATTTGATATCCTTGCCGATCTCACTGGCCAAACCAAAGAAAAGATCACTCTTGGTATGATCGCCAATATCGATATCAAGAATGCGAAACTGAAAACCATTATCGCTGTCGACTCGAACCCAACGCTCTATCGTATCCTTGAAGATATGACCGGCAAATCATCGGATATGGTCACCATCAAAGACCTCGATGGCGCGACAGTCGATAACATCAAGATCAGCACGGTTGTCGCTTCTAGCGATAACGTGATTCTCAAGCGCATCATCGAAAAAGAAACCACCATCGGTAATCTTGGAACAACCATCTCTGGTCTTTCCATCTCTGAACTATTCGGTTCGAACTGCTTTACCGATAATGCGTCGAAGAAAGTCAACGATGACATCTACTATCTTGAGGGTATCGAGTACAACTATTCCGCTACCGCTCAAGCCGGGAAGACGCCATATTACATTTCTCAAGAAGCAGGCGTCTGGCTCTTGTTTGCCTATGACGCGCAAGACATCGACGCGGGCAATGGAAGAGCGGGAAGATTCTCCCCATCGACCGTCACGTTTGACGCGTTGCAAAATGACGCGGCCGCCTTTGCGACGACAATCTCTAATTCAAGGGTCTATCAGTTGATCTCGGCTGGTGTCATCCAAGACAAACCTTACCCGGATATTGTGAAGTCAAAGACATTGAATGACGCGCTTGCATTAATCTAATCTGATCAAAGGGGCCTGCGGGCTCCTTTTATGATGCAAAATCCGAAAAACTTTGCAGAACCTTGCTCATTTTCAAAAAGAAAACGAACAAATGTTTTCTATTTTCAGTTTTGTTAGACGTTCCACTTTGTATTTTTGGCTTTTCTAACAATTGTTTTCTATAGAAAAAACACCTACAATCGACATACCATGAAAAATGTAACGATTGAAAAACGTATCGGGGCTTTAGGCTGTTCCTCCGATATCACCATCCTTTTCGATGAACGGCCAAAAGGCGTTTTGAAAATCGACCAGAACGAGATTGTCATCCCTGTTTCTGATACCGAAGTCACGGTACAAGCGGAAGTGATGATCAACGAGCGTCCCTATCGCTCGAATGCCTATTTCGTTTTAAATGGCAAATGCCCCAAACTCTATTTGACGGTTTCGGGCAGCAAATTGGTGCTGACAACCAACTAAGGAGCCTCAAATATGAAAACTGGTGAAAACATTATCCTTTGGGAAGGGAAACCTGTTGCCGATGGCGATAAGCCCCTTCGTAAAAAAATCGTCAAAGTCGCGAAGATGATCGGCGGGCCAAGCGGCATCGTCAATAAAATCGATGCGAACGCCCCGGAATACTATTCTCTTGCTGGCTCCGTTTCTGATGAGGAATGCGATTTCATCCTTTCTCTTGGATTACGCAAAATCAGAACCGATGAGTATGTTTCTAAAAAGCTTGGCTGGGATATGGAACGCGTCCATAAAGTCGGCGCCCATCTTGGCTACTTAGGCGTCATTCGTGAAGACCTCATCGAATCGGATGGTCATTTCGAGTATTTCTGCCCGATTTTCGCCCCCGGCTTATTGGAAATCATGGTTGTTTCTCCAAACGCAGAAAAGCATCCGGAAATCAGACGTGCCTTCAACCAATATACCCACGACCGTCTTTCCACCATGGGTCCAATGCTTCCGAATGGCTATGGTTTGATGCGTGTCATTCCTATTGAACGCGCTCTTCCAAAAGGCGAGACCCCTGACCCAAGAGATACGATTTCCTATTACCTCGATAAATACAATTATTTTTCAGTCGGCGAATGCTCTTGCCGTACTTGTCGCACCGAAATGGGTGAAGGCTGCGGTCACCTTGCCAAAGACCGTTGCTTGAAGCTTGGCAAAGCCGCGAAATTCTTCGTCCGCACGGGCAAAGATAGAGAGATTTCTCGCGAAGAAATCGAACGAATCCTCCATAACTGCGAAGAAGAAGGCTTGATGCACTGCATCCCATCCATCGAAGGGCTTGGCGAAGGCAACACAACTGCGATTTGCGATTGCTGCGGCTGCGCTTGCTTTGGCTTGCGTCCAGTTGAGGAATTCAAAACCAACGAAGCGGTCGCCTCGAATTATCGCTGCGAAATCAACGTCAATAACTGCGTCGCTTGCGGCAAATGCGTTGAGTATTGCCCGGTGAACGCGATTAAACTTGGCACTAAACTTCCGCAGAAAGTCGAACCAAAGATCGTTATGCAGAAAGCCCTTGGTTCTCATACCGTTGCAGCGGCAGAACGCAATGCTGACTATCGTTTCACTCGTTCCGAAGTCATCAAAGAAACCGGTACCGCTCCATGCAAAACCTGGTGCCCAGCCCATGTTGCCGTTCAAGGCTATATCAAGATGGCGGCAAATGGCAGATATCGTGAAGCTCTCGCGCTCATCAAACACGAAAACCCATTCCCAGCTGTCTGCGGACGTGTTTGCTATCATCCATGCGAACTCCATTGCACCCGTGGTTCTATCGATCAAGCGGTCGCTATCGATGACATCAAGAAATTCATCGCCGAACAAGAGCTCCACGAAGAATCCCGTTTCATCCCATGGAAACGTCATGACTATTCCGACAAGAAGATCGCCATCATCGGTGGTGGCCCAGCTGGTTTAAGCTGCGCCTATTATCTTGCTCAGGATGGCTACGATATCACCGTCTATGAAAAAGAAGAGAAAGTCGGCGGCATGATGACGTTTGGCATCCCTGGATTCCGTCTACAAAAAGATGTTGTGGAAGCCGAAATCGATGTCATTAAGCAAATGGGCGTCAAGTTTGTCACTGGCTGTGAAGTTGGCAAAGACGTCACCATCGCTGAACTCCGTAAGCAAGGCTTCAATGGCTTCTTCGTTGCTGTCGGTGCTCAAAAATCCAGAATGCTCGGCATTCCTGGCGAAGACAACGAAGACGTTCTCGGTGGCTTAGACTTCTTGCGTGATGCTAACCTTGGGCATGGCAAGAAGCTCAAAGGCAATGTCATCGTCGTCGGCGGTGGCAACGTTGCTATGGACGTTGCGCGCACCGCGCTCCGCCAAGGCGCTGAGAAGGTCGACCTCTATTGCTTAGAACAACGCAATGAAATGCCATCTTCTGAAGATGAAATCAAAGAAGCCGAAGAAGAAGGAATCGTCATCCATAACGGATGGGGACCAAAAGAAATTCTCCTCAATGGCAAGAAGCTTACTGGCATGGCGTTCAAGAAGTGCGTCTCCGTCAAAGATAAAGATGGCAGATTCAACCCATCGTATGACGAAAACGAAGTCACGACTGTTGAAGGGACTGCAATTCTCTTGGCCATCGGTCAAGCCTTCGACTATAAGAAGTTATTTGAGGGAACCCTTGTTACGCTTTCTCCAAGAGGAACCGTCCTTGCTGATCCAGCAACCCTTCAAACCGCTGACCCGGATATCTTCGTTGGCGGTGACTGCTATCATGGCGCCCGCTTTGCTATCGACGCGATTGCAACCGGCAAAAAGGCCGCGATCTCTTTGCACCGCCACGTCCAGCCTGGCCAGATGTTAGAAGCCGGTCGTAACCTCCGCGACTTCCAGCAAATTGATATCGACAATATCAAGACTGAAGAACTTGGATTTGATAAGACCCCACGTCAAATCCCAGCGGTGGGACCTGTCGATACCCATTCTTATAACGATAACCGCGGCATCTTCACCGAAGAGCAGATCAAGAAAGAAGCGGCTCGTTGCTTGTCTTGCGGCAAAGCGGTGGTGGATCCCAACATCTGCGTTGGCTGCGGACAATGCGTCATCAAGTGCCAATTCGACGCCGCGCATCTTGTGAAGAAGACCTCCATCTATGGTTCCGATTTCTCGACCATACTCCCGAAAGCGGTTGGCCATACGGTGAAACGTTCTATCAAGATTGCCATCGGCGCATTCAAAAGGGATTAATGCATGCACGAACTAGGATATGCGATTGAACTGATCCGAACACTGGAAGACTTCATGAAGGAAAATGGCCTTTCCGTCATTTCCGAAGTGACGTTGACCGTTGGAGAGGCAACCGGCATTGTTCCGAGATTTATGTATGAGTGCTGGCCTGCCGCCATCGAAGATAGTGATCTGATTCATGACTGTAAGCTAGTGATCAACATGATCGAGTCCATTGGCGAGTGCCATAACTGCGAGAAGACGTTTCCCATCGCAAAATGCAAAAGGGTCTGCCCTTATTGCGGTTGCGAAGATTACGATACGAAAACCGGTTATGAATTTGAAATAACCGAAATCAAAGGACATTAGGCGAGGGCTCCGGGTCACCGGAGCCTTTGTTTTATCTTTGATAACTACTAATGCCGATTCACCTAAATCATAGTAAAATTCTCTTGGTATGGATCCTAGACAAGACTACGTTAAATTCCTTAGGGAAAAAGTAGGGCATAGTCCCATTTTAATTGCCCATAGTGCGTTGGTGGTCTTAAACGAGAACAACGAGATTCTCATTGAGATCCGTGGCGATGATGGGAAACAAGATATTCCTGGCGGTGGACTTGAATTGACGGAAACGTTTGAAGAAGCCGCGATGCGTGAGCTGCGTGAAGAAACAGGTTTGTATGCCGATGAGCTTGAACTGCTTCATATCTACTCTGGCCCAATGACTTATTATCGTTATGTCAATGGCGATGAAATCTATGGGGTTGACGCGATCTATATCGTTAGGAAATATCATGGCGAACTAAAACCCCAGCCCAAAGAAGTCAAAGAACTTCGGTTCATGAAACTAGAGGATATCGTCTTTGCTTCGCCGAGAAACAAAGATATCTTGGTCAGGCTCAAAGCCTATTTATCTTTGAAATAAGAAAGCGTGCGTTTATGGATATTGTGAAATTGAAACCTGCCGTAAAAGATTACATTTGGGGTGGGCAAAAATTAAAAAACTACGGCAAAACCGCCTCAAGTGACATCATCGCGGAGACTTGGGAACTTTCTTTTAGACCTGATGCTCCGACACTTATTGATAGCGGTCCACATTTTGGAGAGCCTTTATATAAAGTAGCCAAAAAAGAAGATATCGGATCAAATCCCGCTTCTTTTCCTTTCTTCCCTGTCCTTATTAAGTTAATCAACTCGGCTGATAATCTCAGCGTTCAGGTTCACCCTGGAGATGATTATGCCTTGGCTAACGAGCATAGTTTTGGCAAAACCGAGATGTGGCATGTTTTGGACGCTGATCCTGGCTGCGGGCTTTTTGTCGGATTCAAACGCAAGGTAAGCAAAGAAGAAGTCGCGGAAGCGATGAAAGATGGAACCATCCTTGATCTATTGAACTTCTTCGAGGTCAAGCCTGGTGAGACTTATTTCATTCCAAGTGGCACCGTACATGCGATTGGCAAAGGAATCACCGTCATCGAAATCCAACAAAACAGCGATCTCACCTATCGTCTTTATGACTACAATCGCATCGGCAAAGATGGCAAAAAGCGGCCGCTTCATATTCAAAAAGGCCTTGATGTCATCCGTTTCGAGCCTTATTCACCCGTTAATTGCGACCTTCCTTTAATTGGGAAGACGGCTTACTTCGCTTCTTATCTAAAGACTGTTGATGAGGAAGAGCTTGTGAAAGCAAAAGAAGATTCTTACGCTTCGATTACGGTGCTAGAAGGAAGCGGCACCTTCGACGGTATTAGCTTCCATAAAGGCGACTCCTTCTTCATCCCTGCTTCTAAAGGTGGGTTACTTAAAGGAAAGGCGACTTTTGTTTTGACCGAAACAAGTCTTCTATGAGGATTGATTATGAAAAAGCAATTACTATGTTTATCCTCGCTCTGTGCGGTGGCTCTCTCCTCTTGCGCGATACTGGATAGGCTCGGCGCCACGCTTACTTCGAAAGAATGCGTAACCTATGATCTTTATCGGGCTGATCGCTCTGATCCTAATACTCAAATTATCAAAAAAGCCTACAAAAACCGCCTGCATTTTAGAAGAGACGGCGATTCGGTCGTGCCTTATGTCACGCTTTTTGAGTATGTCCAGATGCTCTCGCCGCTATTTGATGAGACTGTCACGATGAAGATTTCTTCAAGCGGTTACTCTTCGGTTTGGCAAGTCTATGTTAAAGATTCCTATATCTTCTACGCGATTCACGATCCAATCCGAAAAGAAATCCTTATCGGCGGCAGCCTTTATGGTGCTTTGACCTCGAATATCAGCGACTCGTCAAATAGTAGTATTGCCGCTCGGGTAGGCCTAAAAAGAAACGTCAAAAATGAAGGGGCGAATTACACGACTTTTTCTTATGCTTCGCTTGAAACGGGTCATGTATATTCTGGCAACTCCTATTTTCTGCCTCTGGCCTATCTAGATGCTTCCATTGGACAAACATGTCAGCTTTATCATTTCTATGATACTCGCGACCTCTACGTGTTTTCCGAATACGATCAACTCACGAAAGAAAGTATTTATGATTCGCAGCGACTTTTGCCGTATGGGAATGCTGCCCGTGCCTTCCAAACCAGCACCTTCGGCATGCCTTTATCGCTTCGTAAACTGGATCGAGACACTGCTTACTTTGTCTTCGAGACACGTTATGGACTCAAAAAGCAAAAAGGCATTTCCACGATGGCCTCGTATTTCGAGGAAGCCGGCGCGGGAAAAGATATGATCTCCGATGATGACGCGACTAGGACGAAAGGATTCTCCAAACTTTTCTATGGGCTTGATGAACTTCACACCACCCCGTCTTCTTTGGCACCCTGGTGGGGTGATGACGTCGCTAATTTCGTTTTCTCGCCGAAATACAACGATTACCTAGAAAAGAGCAAAAAATATAAGGAAGCCCAGAACTTTGTTCAGGAAAACCCAAGAGAAGATTACCGTTATTATGAAGCGAGCAAGACTGCTTTTATCGAAGTAAGCCATTTCAAAGCGACGTTCGCGGCATATAAACAAGATGGCACGCTTGTCGATAACATTGCAGATCTCGACTCTTTCTTCTATCTGGCAAAATATTTAGAGCTCGCAAAACAAAACGGGGCCAAAACCGTTGTCTTAGATTTGACGACGAACCCAGGCGGCTATGTTAACGTCATGGGCAAGATGGTCACTTTGCTAAGCAAAAACAATTCTGCTACTCTTTCAACCTATAGTGAGTCGTTGGAATATGATTACGACACGATCTATACCGTCGACACCAATGGCGATGGCGTCTATGACCAAGAAGATGTCTATGGCGATGACTTCAATTTCTATATCATGACCAGCAGTATTTCCTTCTCGGCTGGGAACGCGATGCCGTTTTATTCCCGTAACCATGGTTTTGCCAAGACCATTGGCATCAATAGCGGTGGTGGAGAATGTTCCACCGAAAGCGTCTTCCTCCCATCTGGAAGAAGCTTCAATTTCTCCACCGATAACCATATCGTTTTCCGCGAT
>OCTW011604656.1_pt1 | contig 18430 bp, 8 predicted proteins | sample 1539671 | NCBI WGS metagenome assembly OCTW01 (sample SAMN02144230, study PRJEB22623) | gut metagenome | biome: sheep rumen | host: Ovis aries | place: New Zealand
GGCAAGGAGACGGCTCCCCCTCTAAGATAGAGGGGGTGCTCCGTAGGAGCGGGGGCGTATGATACAAACTTAACAGTAACAGGTGCGTATAACCATTTCGCAGGTAGTGTTATCTGTGCCAACATCAATATTATTGCCTATTATTTTTATTATTATTATTAATTACTTTCTTTTATTTTCTTTTGTATTACTTTTCTTTTTTTCTTTCTCTCGCTTTAAAAAAGTACCACCGATTTCATTACTTTAATGCTGCTCGCTATGCCTGCGGCATTGCTGCGTTGCATTTACTGCTGTGTTTATGCTGTACAACGATAGTTGTCTTACACAAACAGAGGTGGAACTCTGGATTCCACCTCTGTTATCGTATCGTTATCTTCTTCCCTTCAGGGGGATAGGGGGCCTTCGGTTTTGTGCTTTGGCTTACTCGCTCCAGTCCTCGGACTGCTTGCGTACATAGGTCTTGTAGCGGAGCTGGGCCATCTTCTGTGCCTCGGCAAAGAGTTCTTCGGCTTCGTCGGGATAGGCTTTCTTTACGCTGAGGTAGCGTACTTCGCCCATAAGGAAGTCGTGGAAGTTCTCCCAGTTGGGTTCCTTGGAGTCAAGGCTGAAGGGGTTCTTGCCTTCCTCGGCCAGAGCGGGGTTATAGCGCCAGAGGTGCCAGTAGCCGCACTCTACGGCCTTCTTCTCCTCTGCCTGGCTCTTGCCCATGCCGCCCTTGGCCTTGAGGCCGTGGTTGATACATGGTGCGTAGGCTATGACGAGTGAGGGTCCGTGCCATGCCTCGGCTTCGCGTATGGCCTTGAGGCACTGGGCGTGGTCGGCGCCCATGGCTATCTGGGCTACATAGACGTAGCCGTAGGTGGTGGCTATCATGCCGAGGTCTTTCTTGCGGATGCGCTTGCCCCGGGCGGCGAACTGTGCGATGGCACCGAGGGGCGTGGCCTTGGAGGCCTGGCCGCCGGTGTTGGAGTAAACCTCGGTGTCGAGTACCAGGATGTTGACGTCTTCGCCGCTGGCGATGACGTGGTCAAGGCCGCCGTAGCCTATGTCATAGGAGGCGCCGTCGCCGCCGATGATCCACTGTGAGCGCTTGGCCAGGTGGGCCTTGCCTTCGAGCAGCTGGCTCTCCAGTGCGCAGCCGCGGCACGGGCAGATGGGGCTGCCTGCTGCCTTGGCGTCCTTGGCTTCCTGCAGTTTCTGGGCTGCTACCTCGGCACCGTAGAGCTCTATGCCTTTGCCCTGCCAGAACTCTATGGCTCCGTCGATGGGCAGTATGGCTTTCTCCAGCGCTGCTACAAACTCGTCGGTTGCCTTGCGGTTGGCGGCGGAGTCGTTATAGGTGTCGAGCCACTTCTGGGTGGCCTCGCGCATCCAGTCGAAGGCGGTGGTCTTTACCAGCTCCTCTGCTTTCTCGCGCAGGATGCCGCGCATCTTCTTGTGGCCCAGGTGCATGCCGAGTCCGAACTCGCAGAAGTCCTCGAACAGGGAGTTGTTGAAGCACGGGCCCTGGCCCTTCTCGTTGGTGGTGTAGGGCGTGGAGGGTATGGATGCTGAGTAGATGCTGGAGCAGCCGGTGGCGTTGGCTACCATCTGGCGGTCGCCAAAGAGCTGCGAGATGAGCTTGACGTAGGGTGTCTCGCCGCAGCCGGAGCATGCGCCTGAGAACTCAAAGAGGGGCTTGGCGAACTGTGAGTTCTTGACATTGCTGCTGACATCAACGAGGTTCTGCTTGGAGGGCACCTTGACGAGCTTGTCCCAGTCGGCAGCCATTTTCTTCATATCGGCAGCATCGGGGTTGAACGGAACCATGGTGAGTGCCTTGCCCAGCTTGGGATTGCCCGGGCAGATGTCGGCGCAGTTACCGCATCCGAGGCAGTCGAGCACTGAGGGCTCGATGACGAAGTGCATGCCCTTCATGGCTGCGGGGGCGCGCATCTCGAGGGTGTCGAGGCCGTCGAAGCCGGCAAGCTCGTCATCAGTCAGTACGAACGGACGGATGGCAGCATGAGGACAGATGTAGGCGCACTGATTGCACTGGATACAGTTGTCCTTGTTCCACATGGGTACGAAAGCTTCAACACCGCGCTTCTCGTAGGCAGCAGTGCCGACCTCCCAAGAACCGTCAACAGTGGCGTGCTTAACGAAGGCGCTAACGGGAAGTAGGTCGCCGGCCTGAGCATTGATGGGGCGCACCAATTCCTTAACGAATGCAGGAGCATTGTCAGCCTTAGGCTCGTCGTCGGGCAGGTTGGCCCATTCGGGCTTCACGGTCAGCTGCTGGTACTCGCCACCGCGGTCGATGGCAGCGTAGTTCTTGTCAACTACATCCTGACCCTTGGCACCGTAAGACTTCAGGGCAGCAGCCTTCATCTTCTCTACAGCCAACTCTACGGGTATGACGCCGGTGATGCGGAAGAAGGCAGACTGCAGAATGGTGTTGGTGCGGTTGCCCAGACCAATCTCCTGTGCTATCTTGGTAGCGTTGATGGTATAGACGGTGATGTTGTTTTGTGCGAAGTAGCGCTTTACCTTGTTGGGCATGAACTTTTCCAGTTCATCGGCGTCAAAGATGGTGTTGAGCAGGAACTGGCCGTTCTTCTGCAGGCCACGGGTCACATCGTACATGTGGAGGTAGGCCTGCACATGGCATGCCACGAAGTTAGGCGTGGTGACCAGGTAGGTGGAGCGGATGGGGGTGTCGCCGAAGCGCAGGTGGGAGCAGGTGAAGCCTCCGGACTTCTTGGAGTCGTAGGAGAAGTAGGCCTGGCAATACTTGTCGGTATTGTCGCCGATAATCTTCACGCTGTTCTTGTTGGCACCCACGGTGCCGTCGGCGCCGAGGCCGTAGAACTTGGCCTGGAACATACCCTCGCCACCCAGGGCTATCTCCTCCACTGCGGGCAGTGAGGTGAAGGTCACGTCGTCAACGATGCCTATGGTGAAGTGGTTCTTAGGCTCGGGCATTGCCAGATTGTTGAACACGCTGATGATCTGGGCAGGGGTGGTGTCGTGGGAGCCGAGTCCGTATCGGCCGCCAACGATGATGGGGCGGTTCTCAACCTCAAAGAAGGCATCCTTGACATCAAGGTAGAGGGGCTCGCCGTTGGCGCCGGGCTCTTTGGTGCGGTCGAGCACGGCAATGCGCTTGACGCTCTTGGGCACTGCCTGCAGCAGATGCTTGACTGAGAAGGGACGATAGAGGTGTACGCTGATCATGCCTACCTTCTGGCCCTGTGCGTTGAGATAGTCGATGGCCTCGCGGGCTGCGTCGGTGGCGCTGCCCATGAGGATAATCATGCGGTCGGCATCGGGGGCTCCATAGTAGGAGAAGAGGTGATACTCGCGGCCGGTAATCTTGGAGAGTTCGCCCAGATATTTCTCAACCACTTCGGGCACTGCATCATAGTAGGGGTTGCAGGCCTCGCGGTGGGTGAAGAATGTCTCGGGATTCTCGGCGGTGCCACGTGTGACAGGACGCTCGGGCGACATGGCGCGGTCACGGAAGCGCTTGATATACTCTTCCCTGACGAGGGGACGGATGTCCTCCTGGTCGAGGAGCTCAATCTTGTGATACTCATGGGAGGTGCGGAATCCGTCGAAGAAGTTGACGAACGGCACGCAGGTCTCCAGCGAGGCCAGGTGGGCGGCGGCGGTCATGTCCATAACCTCCTGCACTGAGCCCTCGCAGAGCATGGCGAAGCCGGTCTGGCGGCAGGCCATCACGTCCTGGTGGTCGCCAAAGATACAGAGCGAGTGGCTGGCCAGGGTGCGGGCGCTGACGTCAAAGACGCAGGGTATGAGCTCGCCGGCAATCTTATACATATTGGGTATCATGAGCAGCAGGCCCTGGGAGGCAGTGAACGTGGTGGTCAGCGCACCGGCTTGGAGCGCACCGTGAACGGCACCGGCTGCACCGGCTTCTGACTGCATTTCCTGCACACTGACGGTTTGACCCCATAGGTTCTTGCGGCCGCGGGCGGCCCACTCGTCAACATGCTCCGCCATGGGCGAAGAGGGGGTGATGGGGTAGATAGCTGCTACCTCAGAGAACATATAGCTTATGTGAGCTGCTGCCTCATTGCCATCACAGGTGATGAATTTTTTTTCTTTTGCCATATTTATCAGTTGTGTTAAGTGTTTTGCTGTGAAAGTTAGAAAGTTAGAAAGCCGAAGACTTCGCGAGCGGCTCGCCAGTGGTTGCGCCATGACGCGGGCTGGCTTAAGAGAGCCGCGAGAGCGTAGCGGCAAAGTTTGAGAGTTGTCCTGTTAACTTCTTGTTTTGTTAATATAGGAACCCGAAGAGCCAGATGGGTATGTCGCCATCGCGTGCTACCTCAGTATTATAGCGTGTGTAGTAGATGTTGCTGTCTTTAATGCGTTTCTTGGCATTTTTGTCGCAGACGTAGATGCGCTTGTCGTCATCAATGATGAAGAGCCCTGGCTTGCGTGTCTCCACCTTGTGGTGGCGCCAGATGCTGTTGGTGAAGAATGTCTCCATGACCTCCTGGTCGGAGGGTGCTCCGCTCAGTATGGCGTAGAGCAGGTTGGTGTTGTGGGTGAGCACTCTGGCCGGTTTCTTGGGTCCCTCGGCGTTGCTGTTCTTATATATCTGGTGGATAAGGCGTGCCTCCTCCAGGTTGTTCATATAGTTCATCACGGTGGCACGCGAGGTGTTTATCTCCTTGGCCAGGTTGCTGACGTTGGGTGACTCGCTGCCTCCCAACACAAGCAGGTAGAGCAACTTCTTGAGGCGGCTGACGTATTTCACGTCAATCTGCTTGGTGAAGAGCACGTCAACCTCTATCATGGCGTTGATAGATTTGAGCAGATTCTCCGTGAAGTTGTGCTTCTCAATGTAGAAGGGGTAGTAGCCGTGGTGCAGATAGCTCTGCAGGAATATCCAGGGCCTGACCTTCATGAGGATGCTCTTCTGCACCTCCTCGGTGTGCTCAAGAATGTCGTCAAGCGTTACGCGCTGGATGTCAAAGCCTGCCTGCATGTTGATATACTCGCGGAAAGAGAATCCGTGAAGCACATAGAAGTGGGCCAATTTGGAGAGTTCGTCGTTCTCTGTGCCAGGCTCCTCCACGGTGGTAGTGGCAAAGATGATTTGCAGCAGGGGCAGTGTGTGGTAGCATTCGCATAGCTCCTCGCGCCATCCGCTTTGCTTAAACAGCTGGTCAACGATGAGCACCCTGCCTCCTCGCCTCACAAACTCCTGGGCAAAGTCCACCAGGCCGCGGCCCCTGAAGTAGAAACTGTTCATGTTGATATACAGGCAGCGACCTACGGAGAGGCTGTAGTTCTTCTTAGCGTATTGCAGCAGGAATGTGGTTTTACCCACTCCGCGTGGTCCCTTAATTCCGATTAGACGATATTTCCAGTCAATATCGTTCATCAGCGGACGCGTCATCGACAGATCGGTATGATCTAGCAAGTAAGTGTGGCGTTGAAAAAAACTTTCCATATCGGCTATTTTTAGGTTTTATGCGCAAAAATAACGATAATTTCTGAATTTTATAGTTTACTAACGTGGAAAATGCGCTAAAAAGGGCTAATTTTGTCGTCGTGGATGTACATTTTCTAAATTTTTCACATGATTTGGCCCTTGGGCGCAATGTGGCCAACTATACTCCGCCACCCAATGTGCAGCAGATGGAGCGCGACCTTGCCCCACTGGCGGAGTTGTTGCCGCAAACAGACCTCAGCTATGGTGAATATGCTCCCGTGTGGGGATGGAATGTGAGCTTTGTCAATCGTTTGCGGGCTGCCGGGTATAGCCATCTACCTACGGATGCCCAGCTGGCCGAAATACGCCGTCTGTCTTCGCGCCTTACTGCGGTGGAGATGCTACCTGCCATTAGGCGATGTCTGCCGCAGGGGTTCACCGTGGGCCGGAGCTGCTTTGTCAGTGAGAATCTGGCATCTGCCTGTCAGGGCTGGATGCCTGGTGTTAAGTGGTCAATCCTGAAAGCCCCCTATTCTGGCAGCGGCCGCGGACTGCGGCTGGTGGAAAGCAGCATGTTGGCGGCTCCCGACACAATGTCCCCAAACCTCAAGGCGTGGATAAGCCGTTGTCTGCGTGAGCAGGGCGGAGTGGTGGTGGAGCCTTATTATAATAAGGTGGCAGATTTTGCTTTGGAGTTTGTGGTCACCCCTTCTGGGGTGGAGTACCTGGGTCTGTCTGTGTTTGTAACTAACGGCAACAATGTTTATTCTTTCAACTATATAGCTCCCCAGCCCTATTTGTGGCAAAAGATTGAGAAACTTGTTCCTGCCCTTGATAGGAGGCAGCTCATTACCGCTGTTGGTGACGAACTGCAGGCACGGTTAGCGGGCCATTACCTCGGTCCTGTGGGCGTTGACATGATGGTAGTGGATGACTGTCACACCCTGGCTGTTCATCCCTGCGTGGAGGTTAATGTCAGGCGCACTATGGGTGAGCTGTCGCTGCATCTGTTGCCGCTGATGGCTGATGGTGCCGAGGGGCGTTTCCGCCTTCTGTTTAACAAGAGCAACGCTGCCCTGCGTAGGGAGATATCGGCCATGTCGCAGCCTCGTTATGATGAACGGGGTGGCCTGGTTGGCGGCACACGCCTCCTTACCCCTGTTGCTGACGACACCAGTTATGTTGCTATGCTTGAGGTTAAGCGTGGCCCTGCCGGACTCTGTAAATCAGCAATGACAGCAGTATAGCGAATATCGCCAGGCTGAACGGCATGGGCATGCTGGCCATGGCAACATATAGAAATGCTGCGCTGATAGTGTATGCAATCATGCCGGATACGAGCCTGCCAAACGTTGTCTTGCTGTTGAGGTCAAAAAAATTGGCTACCCATAGCAGGATGCTCAGCCAGATGAAGCTCAGATATATGGCTAGCAGGTGAGGTTGCCCCAGCGGATTGAGCGTGGGGTGAAAATAGTATTCCTGCCACAGATGGGGGGTGATACTCTGCATCAGCGAGTAGAGCAGGCCGGCGGTGGCGGAGCACAGCATGAATGCTGCAGGATAGCCGGAAACGTTGGTTTCTTCGTAGCCACCTTTTTTCGCCCCAGTTCCTACTCCTCGCTTAAGCCAGGCCGTTGCTATCCATCCGGCGAACAGTATGCTGATGATGAGCAAGATAGTCAGCCAGTGGGCCTTGCTCTTAAAGATGAGGTGTGAGATAGGGTCAACGGGTGCTGCCTTAGTCAGCAACTCAGTCTCGCTCACCCAGCCGAGGGGTATGCCGTCGGAGCCGATGCGCAGCCAGATGCTGTCTAATGCCAATGTGTCTGGTCCCTGCAAGCGGTAAATCTCAGTGATAACAAAATCTTCATTCTTTAGCAGCGTGGCAGAGTCGGGAGCGTAGTCCAGGTTCTGCTGTACTCCTTCGGGCAGGCTGTGCAGTTGCATGGAGTCGGCCTCCATAATAAAATTGTAGCCCACATTATAATGATGGGTGGCCGAGAAGGCAATGGAGTCTCTCTGGCTTTGTGTCAGAATCCAGTGGCTCCTGTTCTCCTTGTGTTGCAAACTGCACGATGCCAGCATGGCCAGCAGTGCAACGACCGTAATGATGACGTGAGGTAAATGGCAGCAGGTGGTATTTTTCATAGTCAGAACTTGGTTAGCAGTTATTTCAGTACACGCATTTCACAGTTTTTGCAGTCGAACTCCAGCTCAAACCGCCGTCCGTCGGGCAGGGCCAGATAGAGGGGGCCCTCGCTCCTCATGCCTTTATGCACAGCCTCCTTACCTTTTCTTTTGCTGCACATGCCGAGCGTGTATCTGATGCAGTGGCGGCAGGTCATGATGGCGGTGTGCCCCTTGGGTTCCTTAATCTCAAATGCGGGCTCAATGGCGGCAGCTCCCTGGCTTTCGTAGAATTGCCGTGCCATTTTGTTGGCTACATTCTCGGTGAAGGGCAGACTCATGCCCGACAGACTCTCGCCCCGCCTTTTCCTGCAAGGAATGGGATGATGTAGGGCCTGCACGTGGAGAGTCTTTTCCACTTTTTCTATCAGTTGCCTGCGCCACTGGCTAAGCAGCGAGGCGGGAATGAAGTATTCTTTGTCCAGGTCGAGGCTGACGCTGTCTACCACATAAGTCGTGCCGCCAGTCTTGCGCAACTCGGCTTCTATGCGTTCACGCTGTGGCTTGAGAGCCGGCTGATGTTGGGCATTTATATCGAGGGTAGCGCTGATCCTCCCTCCGGAGGGAGAGATGGAGGGGGCTTCGGCGCTGAGGCTAAATCCATCGGGAGTATCGGTCATATATATGTCGATGCTGATGGTCCTCGCCGGGGTGGGGTGTAGCATGGCAGCCTCAAAGGCGGCGTCATGGTTGCGGTAGAGTGGGGTCTTGGGTTCCAGGTCTGCCGGCATCTTGTGGGGATAGAGTCTATTGTCGTCGGCACGGTTGACGCGGAAACCGTGCAGCGTGCCGTCGGGAGTAAAGTAGCTGATGCCGTCGCCGTTGTGAAAACTGCTTGTGCCGCCTACCAGGATGAAGCCGTTGCGTACCTCCTTCACCTGCCCCACAGGTTCACCCATGGCCTTGGGAGTGTTGATGGAGGCCACTTCTTCGGTGCGTCCGTGAAGGAAATAGTCTGTGAAGCCGCGGTTGAAGGTCTTGTCAATGTTAGGCTCAAACGCCACATGGCATTGCCCCACCGAGGCGCGACGGTAGTCCAGCGGTCTTCTCCTTATTATATTATTAAGCAGGCGACTGTAGTAGGCTGTGGTGTTCTTGACATAGGCTATGTCCTTCAGTCTGCCTTCAATCTTGAGCGATTGTATGCCGGCATCGAGCATCTGCTCCAGGTTGCGGCTGCGGTTCATGTCCTTAAGCGAGAGCAGGTGCTTGTTGCTGACGATGGCGCGGCCCTTGGCGTCTTGCAGGTCAAAGGCCAGCCGACAGAACTGTGCGCATTCGCCGCGGTTGGCGCTGCGTCCGAAGCAATGCTGTGAGGCGTAGCAGCGGCCACTGTAGCTGACGCATAGGGCACCGTGAACAAAAGCCTCCAGTGTCATCTCCGGACATGCCTTGTGGATGGCGGCTATGTCTTTGAGTCCCAGCTCACGGGCCAGTACAGCTTGACTGAAGCCCCAGTCGCAGAGCTGCCTTACCTTGTCAGCGCTGCGTATGTCCATCTGGGTGCTGGCATGGAGGGGTAGGGGCAGGTCCATCAGCAGCAGAGCCGTGTCCTGCACTATCAGAGCATCGACGCCCACAGCGTGGAGCCTGTTGACGAGGGTGCGCACCTGTGTGAGCTCGCTGTCGTAGAGGATAGTGTTGACCGTAACATATACCCGGGCTCCGTAGTGGTGGGCATGGGTACAGAGCCGGGCAATATCTTCCATGGAGTTGCCGGCGGCATGGCGCGCACCGAAAGCCTCGGCGCCGATATAAACCGCATCGGCTCCGCAGTTGATAGCCTCAATGCCTATGTCTGCTGTGCGGGCAGGGGCCAATAGCTCTATCAATTTCACGATTTGACCATTTTACGATTTCACAATTTAGCCAAGTCCGGCTGGAACTCTCGACTAATGGTAATTGAAAATTGAGAATAGGAGTTTAGTTTACGGTTTACAGATTTGAAAACTGAGAATTAGGAGTTAATATGGGGAGTTAAAATTAGGAATTAAAACGTGCCGTTACTCATGACTATTGAATGAATGGTTATAGGTTATAGGTTATTGGTTATAGAAACCAAGTCCGGAAAGTAATTTTCAATTTTCAATTCTCAATTTTCAATTTACTAACGTCCTCTATCTCCTTCTATCTCCTTTTAACTCCTCTTATCTCTAAAATTATTAGGAATTAAGCTTTTGAAATCTCGAATGCCGTAGGCATAGCGAACTGCTCATCGGATGCCGGCGAAGCCGGTGCCGATATCAAAGAGCAGTGAGAGCGAAGTGGCAATGCCGTAGGCATCGCGAACTGCTCATCGGCTGTCGGCGAAGCCGGTGCCGATATCAAAGAGCAGTGAGAGCGAAGCGGCAACTCTCGAACTTTCGAACTTTTAAATATTAGGATACATAGTGGTGCAGCCAGTTGTGGTAGAAGCGGCGGCCGGAGTCTTGCCAACTTACGTTGACACCCTTGGTGGGGTCATTGTCAACAAAGTAGTTGAGCGGCACGCTGATGGGCACGCCCTTGGCCATGTCGCGCTCATACTCAAAGCGCAGGCGTCCCTCGGCGTACTCCATGTGGCCGTTAGCAAAGATGTGGCGTCCGCTCCATGCTATGGCCAGCTCGGGGCCGGTATGCTCCTGGTCAATGAGCACGGTGAGCTCCTCATGCGCCTCCAGCTCGCTGCGCACCATGGTGATATGTCTGCTGATGGGTACCATCACCTCCAGGCTCAGACCCTCGGTCAGCGGGCAGTCGCTGCGCAGCCTTATGTGAGGATAGACGCCAAATAGTTTCTCGTCGGTCCAGTGTTTGTCGATTCCGAAGAAAATCTTGAGGGCAGCAAACGCCCCCCAGCAGATATTGAGGGTTGAGCGCACATGGGTCATTGTCCAGCGATAGACATCGTGCAGCTGTTGCCAGTAGGTTACCTCCTCATAGTCTAGGTGCTCCAGCGGTGCACCGGTGATAATCATGCCATCGTAGTGACAGCCGTCCTCCATTATCTCCGCTATGTCGGTGTAGTAGGCGTCCATATACTCCTGCGGAGTAGTCTTGTATCGTAGGCCGCTCATCTTGGCCAGGGTGACGGCAATGTCGAGGCCAGCGCCGTCCATCATGGTATAGTATTCCTCCTCGGCCTCCTGCTTCTGTGGCATGAGGTTGAGGATGACAAGCCTCAGTGCATCGGCGCCGGGCTTGTCATCGCTAATGCTCAGCCCCTGCGCTTGCAGGCGCCGGGCTGACGGGTGATTCTTGGGGAGGAAAATCATGACGGTCTTACCATATGTCTACTCTCTTGGCCTTGGGCACGAAGAGCGGGTCTTTCTTGCTGATCTTGAATGCTTTGTACCAAGCGTCGATATGGGGCAGTGCGCCGTTTACCCTCCATTCGCCGAGGGAGTGGGGGTCGCGGGCAGTGAGGTCGCGGATAGCTTCTTCGGTGATGTTCTGTGCCCATACTCCGGCATAGGCAAGGAAGAAGCGCTGGTCGGCGGTAAAGCCGTTGGCCATGTCTGCCCCGGTCTTGCCGGCATCCTTCTGTGCCTTCTTAAACGCTGCATAAGCCACCTGCAGGCCGCCATGGTCGGCCAGGTTCTCGCCGAGGGTGAGCTCGCCGTTGGCCTTAAGGTCGGGCAGTACGCTGATGTTGGAGAAGAAGTCGGTCATCACCTGAGCGCGAGCCTTAAACTTGTTGCCGTCGCCCTCAGCCCACCAGTCGCGGAAGTTGCCTTCCTTGTCAAACTGGCGGCCCTGGTCGTCAAAACCGTGAGTCATCTCATGGCCTATGACCACGCCGATGGCGCCGTAGTTAAAGGCATCGTCAGCCTGCATGTCAAAGAAGGGGTACTGCAGTATGCCGGCGGGGAAGCAAATCTCGTTGGTAGTGGGGTTGTAGTAGGCGTTTACGGTCTGCGGAGTCATGTACCACTCGTCGCGGTCAACGGGTTTCTTGTATTTCTCTTCCACAGCCTTGCGGTTAGCCCACTCGCGTACGTTCTGCATTGACTCGTAGAGCGACTTAGCGGGATCAATATCAAGCTTGGAGTAGTCTTTCCATTTGTTGGGATAGCCAATCTTGACATAGAAAGAGGAGAGCTTGTCCTTGGCGTAGGCCTTGGTCTCGGCACTCATCCATTTCTGGGCATCGATGCGCTCGGCCAGGGCAATCTGCAGGTTCTTCACCAACTGCTCCATGCGAGCCTTGTTCTCGGCGGGGAAGTACTTTTCCACATATAGCTGTCCCACAGCCTCGCCCAGTATGGCGTTGACAGTGGATACGCTGCGCTTCCAGCGTGCTTGAGGCTCCTTCTGGCCCGACATGGTGCGGCTGTAAAAGTCAAAGTTCTGCATAAAGATATCATCGCCCAGCACACTGGTGTTGCCGTCGATGAGAGTCCACTGCATCCAGTCCTTGAGAGTCTGCAGGTCAGTCTCGTTGAGAATGGCTACAGCCTCCTTGATAGCCTCGGGCTGGCCTACGTCGAGTATGTCGAGGTCGTCAATATAGTTGAGATGGAAGTACTGGTCCCAGTCGTAGCTGCCAAACTGCTCCTTAAATTCGGTATACGTCATCTTGTGGTAGTTGGAAGCGGGGTCACGCAGTTCCACGCGGCTCTTGGATGCCTTGGCCATGCGTGTTTCAACGGCCATCACCGATTCCATCTTGCGGAGGGCGGTTAGCTCGTCGTCACCCAACAGCTTAAACATCTTCACGATATGCAGTTTGAAGGCTTCGCGTATCTTGGTGAATGCGGGGTCGTCACTGAGGTAATACTCTTTCTGTCCCAGCGAGAGGCCGCTCTGGCCCAGGCTCACGATGTTGGTGGTGGAGTTCATCATGTCGGCATCGATGCCAGCGCCCCACAGCTCGCCGGCGCCTTTGTTGGAATTAAGCACCATCATGCGCTTTAGTTCGTCACGGTCTTTGAGGTCGGCGATAGCCTTGAGATCGGCCTTGATAGGGGCGATGCCCTCCTTGTTCTGACGAACGGAGTCCATCATCATGGCGTAAAGGTCGCCAATCTTCTGTGCCACACTCCCCTTCTCGTGCTTCTCTTTAGAGAGTCCGAGAATGAGCTCCTTAATCTGTTCGCGGTTGGCTTCAGCCACGGCGTCGAAGGAACCGAAGCGTGAATACTCGGGCTTCAGGGGGTTGTTGTCAATCCATCCGCCGCAGGCATAGCGATAGAAGTCGGTGCCGGGATTGACGGACTTGTCCATGTTGCTGACATCCACCCCGTGGGGGTGGTTGAGGGTCTGTGCTGTGGCTGTAGTCATGGCAGCCGCCAGTGCAAGAGTCATAATGATTTTCATAAGATGTTGTTTTTATTTGAATTTAGGAATTTAGTTTACTGTTTTAAGAGTTTGAGAGTTAAAAGGTGCCGTTATTCATGACCATTGTCCTCTATCTCCTTCTATCTCCAAAAATGTTGAAAATTGAAAATAGTGAAATTGTCAACAACTTTAGAGTTTTCGCACTTTCTCCAGCTCCTCCGAGGCGGTGGTCCATTCGTCCATGGCCTGATCCAGCTGTCGACTGAAGGCCATGTGTTTCTCTATAAGGGTCATGTCGCCGGCACCCTCAATGGTGCTCATGTGGCTTTCTATCATCTTGATGGCGGCCTCCAGCTCGCCAATGTGCTGCTCGGCCTCCTTCACCTGTTTCTCCAGCTTGTTTACCTGCTTCTTCAGCTCCTTCTGCTGCTTATAGAGCTCCGAAGCCCCGAGGCCCCCCTCATCCCCTAAAGGGGAGGCCCCTGGCGCCAGAGTTCTTTCTCCTTTAGGGGGAGTTAGAGGGGGCCTCCTCTCCCCTTTAGGGGGTGAGGCGTGCCTCCCCAAATAGTCATATATTCCGCCCAGATGCTCGCGCACCCTGCCTCCGCCGAAGGCATAGACGCGGCTTACTAGTCCGTCGAGGAAGTCGCGGTCGTGGCTCACCACAATCACCGTGCCCTTGAAATTGAGCAGAGCCTCCTTAAGCACGTCCTTGGTGCGCATGTCCAGGTGGTTGGTCGGCTCATCAAGAATAAGAAAATTGACAGGCTGCAGCAGCAGCTTGAGCATCGCCAGTCGGCTGCGCTCGCCGCCACTGAGCACCTTGACCTTCTTGTCGCCGGCCTCGCCGCCAAACATAAAGGCACCCAGCAGTTCGCGTATCTTCAACCTTACGTCGCCGGTGGCCACGCGGTCTATGGTGTCATAGACACTAAGGCTCTCGTCCAGCAACTGAGCCTGATTCTGGGCATAGTAGCCTATCTGCACATTGTGGCCAATCTTGAGGAAGCCGTCGTAGGGTATCTCGTTCATTATACATTTCACTAGCGTTGACTTGCCCTCACCGTTGCGGCCCACAAAGGCCACCTTCTCGCCGCGGCGTATGGTTAGGTTGACATGACTCAGTACCAGGTGCTGGCCGTAGGCCTTGTTCACCTCGTTGCATATCACTGGGAAGTCGCCGCTGCGCATAGGCTCGTTGAAGCGCAGGTGGAGGGTGGCGGTGTCCACCTCGTCCACCTTGATAGGTACTATCTTCTCCAGCTGCTTGATGCGGCTCTGCACCTGCACCGCCTTGGTCGCCTGGTAGCGAAACCGCTCAATAAACGCCCTGGTGTCGGCAATCTCTTTCTGCTGGTTTTCGTAAGCGCGGAGCTGCTGTTCGCGACGTTCAGCTCTTAGTTTAACAAATTCGTCGTAACATACCTTATAGTCAATCAGCTGGCCGCAGCTAATCTCTAGCGTGCGCGAGCACACATTGTTGATGAATGCGCGGTCGTGGCTCACCAGCACCACTGAGCTCTTCGACTCCTTAATCAGGAAGTTCTCCAGCCAGCCGATGCTGTCAATGTCCAGATGATTAGTCGGCTCGTCCAGCAGCAGCACGTCGGGCCGCTGCAGCAGAATCTTGGCCAGCTCAATGCGCATACGCCAGCCGCCGCTGAACTCGCTGGTCGGCCTCTGGAAGTCAATCCGCTCAAAGCCCAGCCCCATCAGCGTGCGCTCCATGTCGGCGCGCCAGCTCTGGCTGCCGCCCATTAGCAGTTGCTCCTGCAGAGTAGTGCTCTGCTCAATCAGTCGGGCGTAAGCCTCGCTTTCATAGTCTGTGCGCTCGGCCAGCTCGCCGTTGATGCGCTCCAGGCGCTGCTCCTTCTGGCGCAGCGAGGAGAAAGCCTTCTCCGTCTCCTCAATCAGCGTGCAACTGTCGCTTAGCTTCATAACCTGAGGCAGATAGCCCACCGTGCAGCCCTGCGGCATAGTCACGTGGCCCGCCGTGGGCTGCTGCAGCCCGGCAATAATCTTGAGCATCGTGCTCTTGCCGGCACCGTTCTTGCCCACCAGGCAGACGCGCTCCCTGTCGTTCACCACAAAGTTCACGCCCTCAAACAGAGGCTCAACGCTAAACTCTACCTTCAGATTCTCAACCGAAATCATCTATGATATGTTTACTTGTTTGAAATTAAAAATTGAATGAATGGTTATAGATGTCAAGTCCGGAAGTGGACGATAACGAACACGAATAGCACGAATTATACGAATAGTTTTTGAAAATTGAGAATTAAAACGTGCCGTTACTCATGATCATGTCCTCTATCTCCTTCTATCTCCAAAATTATTGAAAATTGAAAATGGTGAAATTGTCAAATGTTTTAGTGCTTTAGAATTGGGCTTGCTTGATGGAAGTGTTAATTATATCGTGCAAAATTACGAAATAAATTTGAATTATGATAATTTGTGGCTAATTCATGGTAATTTATGTTTAAGAAAACGTCTGTTGATGGAATTAAACGAAGACATCTTCGGAATCCGTGCTCAAGAGGAACGACGAATTATGCGAAGAAACAGTTATTTTGCCACGCTCCCGCTCTATGCTTGCTTTAGAGTGAAAAAAGACTTGTCATTATGCCTTTCACATTAGTGTGAAGTGACTAGGGTATAGCATAAAAAAGCTGATGATTTTACTTTGTATGTTATTGGCATTGCAAAATTAGAGTGGAAAAAGGGTTCACCAGCATAAATCTGTGTGGAAAAAGTTAAGAAAACAAAGAAAACCATTGTCTGTGGTGCATACTCTGCGAGCAATGCACTGCGGCCGTCATGCCAAGGTCTGTTTAAGCAAGTTTAACCATACCTTTTTTGTCATCCACAGCCAGCCTTCGGCAGGGTAGCACAGGCAAGAAAAACCAAAATCACATTGGTCAAAAAAGCGTCGATTTCGTATGCAGCGGGCTCTGTTTTTTTTAATCTGGCTGATTAGACGGGCCAAGTTATACCTTTCCGGCATAAAAAAGTATGGTTTTATTTGTTCTGAGCTTGATTTTTCCGTAACTTTGCGGCTATAAAAAATTAATAAGGTATGACGGACGACGAGTTGAAAAGTTCGAATGAGTTCGGCGAGGACCATGCTTCGTATAATCCGGATGAGCATCATGGCGACACTGAGTCGGTACACCGGCTGGGCGGTATGTATCAGAACTGGTTTCTGGACTATGCCAGCTATGCCATCCTTGACCGCGCGGTGCCTCATCTGGGCGACGGCCTGAAGCCTGTGCAGCGCCGCCTGCTGCACTCGATGAAGCTGATGGATGACGGCCGGCTCAACAAGGTGGCTAACATTGTGGGCAACACAATGAAGTTTCACCCTCATGGCGATGCCTCGATCTACTCGGCACTGGTGACGCTGGGGCAGAAGAATCTGCTGATTGACTGCCAGGGCAACTGGGGTAATATCTTGACGGGCGACGGGGCGGCTGCCCCGCGATATATTGAGGCACGCTTGAGCAAGTTTGCCCTCGACACGGTGTTTAATGCCAAGACTACGGAGTGGAAACTGAGCTATGACGGCCGCAACAGGGAGCCTGTGGTGCTGCCGGTGAAGTTTCCGCTGCTGCTATGCCAGGGTGCCGACGGCATCGCGGTGGGTCTGAGCACTAAGATTCTGCCCCACAACTTCGTGGAGCTCTGCGACGCGGCGGTGAGTTACCTCAACGGCGAAGAGTTTCATCTGTATCCGGACTTCCAGACGGGCGGTAGCATTGACGTGAGCCACTACAACGACGGCCAGCGAGGCGGCAGCGTGAAGATTCGCGCCAAAATCAACAAGATTGACAACAAGACGCTGCATATCACGGAGATTCCTTTCGGCAAGACGGTGAAGAGCGTGATTGAGTCTATCATGAAGGCGGGCGAGAAGGGCAAGATCAAGATTAAGCATATCGACGATATGACCTCGGAGACGGTGAGCATTGTGGTGCACCTGCAGCCGGGGGTGTCGCCCGACAAGTCTCTGGACGCCCTGTATGCCTTTACGGACTGCGAGGTGAGCATCTCGCCCAACTGCTGTGTGATTGACGATCGCACGCCTAAGTTTCTTGCGGTGAGCGATGTGCTGCGCCACAGCGTGGACCAGACGCGCGACCTGCTGAAGAGGGAGCTGCTCATTCACCGCGACGAGCTGATGGAGGAACTGCACTACGCCTCGCTGGAGAGTATCTTTATCAATGAGCGCATCTATAAGGATAAGGAGTATGAGAACGCCAAATCGACCGACGAGGCTTGCGAGCATATTGACGAGCGGCTGACCCCGTGGTACCCCAAGATGGTACGCGAGGTGACGAAGGACGACATACTACGCCTGCTGGAGATTAAGATGAAGCGCATTCTCCGCTTTAACAAAGATAAGGCGGAGGAGAATATTCTGCGCCTGCAGGCGGAGATACGCAGGGTGGACCGCGACCTCAAGAATATCAAGCAGGTGACTATCAACTGGTATCTCAACCTGAAGGAGAAATACGGGGCCTTGTATCCGCGCCACACGCAGGTGACTGCCTTTGACCAGATTGAGGCGGTCAAGGTGGCGGAGCAGAACCAGAAACTGTATGTAAACCGTGAGGAGGGCTTCATTGGCACTTCGCTAAAGAAGGATGAGCTGGTGGGTGCCTGCTCGGACCTGGACGATGTGATTATCTTCTACCGCGACGGCACTTACAAGGTGACCCGTGTGGCCGACAAGTTGTTTGTGGGAGAAACGGAGCGCTCGAAGGCTGAGGGCAGGAAGGCGGAGATTATGCATGTGGCTGTGTTTAAGAAAAACGATAAGCGCACCATCTATAATGTTATCTACCGCGACGGCAAGAAGGGGGCGTATATGATGAAGCGCTTCTTTGTTACCAGCATTACCCGCGACCGCGAGTATGACGTTACCCAGGGCACTGCCGGCAGCAAGGTGATTTATTTCACCAGCAATGCCAACGGCGAGGCGGAGGTGGTGCATATCACGCTGAAGCCCTCGGAGAAGATTAAGAAGCTGACTTTTGACATCAACTTTGCTGACCTGGCTATCAAGGGCCGTGTGTCGAAGGGCAACATTGTTACTAAGAACACTATCTATCGCATCAACCTGAAGAGTCACGGCGTGAGTACGCTGGGAGGGCGCGAGGTGTGGTTTGACAATGCGGTGCGCCGCCTCAACTATGACGAGCGCGGTCAGTTGCTGGGCGAGTTTGGCGGCACCGACCGCGTGCTGGTCATCCTCAAGAATGGCGAATACTACACCACTGATACTGACATCAATAATCACTATGAGGACAATATTGCCTATATCGGCAAGTATGATGGCAGCATGGTGTGGACCGCAGTATATAGCTGTGCTGACACTGACGGTCGCCCCTATATCAAGCGTTTCCAGCTGGAGTCCTCGGTCAAGCGGCAGAATTTCCTGAGCGATCAGGGCGATGCCCGGATGCTGCTGCTCACCAGCGAGGCTTATCCGCGCATCTGTATCACCTTTGGCGGCGGCAGCAATTTCCGCGAGCC
>OCTW011587705.1_pt1 | contig 18429 bp, 13 predicted proteins | sample 1539671 | NCBI WGS metagenome assembly OCTW01 (sample SAMN02144230, study PRJEB22623) | gut metagenome | biome: sheep rumen | host: Ovis aries | place: New Zealand
CTCAATATGCGCTCCTACAGCAAGCATTGCATATCCTAACAAATAGTGTGCGTGAGCGTTACCACAAGATGGCATTACAAGACCTTTACCGGTATGGTCAATCACCTTCGTCTTGCCCTCGTCTATTAGCTCCTTAACTCCCTTACTGTCACCTACATAGATGTACTTTCCATCCTTTATAGCCAAAGCTTCTACAATTCTGTTCTCTTCGGAGGTAAAAATCTTTCCAATTACCACCAAATCTGCCTTAATATTATTCCCCATACAATCTCCTTTACATTAAATCATTGTCCTCATATTTCCCCATATTATTTCATCTTCTTTCCACCAAAGTACACCTCTGAAGGCTTGTTATTACTAAAGCCTTCCTTCTCTGCCGTAAGAAGATCATTATCAAATACTAAGAAGTCTGCATCCTTGCCTGATTCAATTGAACCTTTCACATCTTCTATACCAAGCTGCTTGGCTCCATTGATGGTAAATCCAATAAGCATCTCTTCTATGTTCATTCTTTCATCTAATGGAGGACAAACTTCCGGATTTTTATTGAATTCATATGTCCTTGTCTTCTCACCAGCGAATCTTGTCATTCCTATTTCCATTCCAAGATATGGATTCCATGTTGTGAAATCCTCAAAGGTAATATTATCACTTGACCATGCAACCAATGCTCCACTATCCCAGAGTGTCTTGCAACGGAACAGCTTTTTAGCTCTTTCTTTACCAAGGAAATGATAATAAAGCTTTGGATCATCAGCATGCCAATGTGGTGTAAAATTCGCAATGACACCAAGCTTTGCAAAACGATCTAAGTCTGCATCATCCTGAATCTCAAGATGAGCACATGTAACTCTTACCTTTAATTTGTCTCCCAACTCATTCTTAGCCATCTCATAGCCATCTAATACTGTGCGGGATGCACGCTCACCAACTGTGTGCAGATGAAGATCTAATCCAGCCTCATTTAAGTTCTTAACAAGCTCACAGATTCCTTCTGCAGAAAATGCTGTAGCTCCTGTTGTTCCTGTATTCACATAAGGTGTAACCATAGCTGCTGTATATATTCTCTGGGTTCCATCCATAAAAATCTTCATAGTATGAACCTTAAGATGCTCAGTATTATATTCATCCCTATAACGCTTCACCTCAGAAAGACCCTCTGCAGCATCACGCTCAGCATTAACAACAAGGCTACCATCAATATAAATAGGCAGCTTACCCTGTTCATCAAGGGCACGAAGGCGTTTGTATACCTTCTCATGGAACTTCGGATCACCCGGAAGTCCAGAATCAAATACTGCGCTAACTCCATAATCAACAGAAAAATCTATCCAACGCTTAAGTGCAGCATCAACCTGTTCATCTGTAAGTTCCATAGAACTATCGAGAATGATAGGTATCTCGGCTGCGCCTTCAATACAGTTTCCGGTAACATGTCCGTTTTTTCGGACATAAATAGCAAGTCCCGGTATTGGGTCCGGAGTATCGTCATTAATACCATGCTTCTCAAGTATCTTGGAGTTAACCCATATACTGTGTCCTTCTCCTTCTTGAATCTGAAGCTCAGCATCCGGACATATGGCATCAAGATCCTCCTTTACAATATCCTCTCCATTAAGGAATTTTTTCTCCAAAAGGAATCTGTAACGCTTCTGCCCGGGATTTTCTTTGATACGCTTTGCCATAATATCAAGTGCTTCCTGTTTGCCGTTTGGCTCAATGCGTTCTCCCATGTCTGCATATTCAAATCCAACAGGAATTGTCACATGAACATGACTGTCAATAATACCGGGCATAACGAATTTGCCGCCAAGGTCTGTGATTTCCCCCTCGTACTCGGATAAACCACTTTCATCACCTACATAGACGAATTTACCATCCTTTACCACAAGAGCCGTTGCCATAGGATTGCTTTTGTCTGCAGTAAAAATCTTTGCATTTTTAATAATCTTATCTACCTTCATATATTACCCCCTAAATATTTAATATAGTCATCATATCACATAAATGTCACTGCCGTAAAGGACTGTCACTATTCTCTTCATCCTCTACAAACTCCACTTTCACGCTTGCCAGTCTCCCCGCGACGCTCCTTTCATTCCTGTGATCCCATCTTTCGATAAAAATATAACTGACTAAAGCATCCGCAAACAGCCAAAATATCACATAGAAAAATTCCTGGGGGACAGCCTCAAGGTATTTCCCTAAAAGTGCAAGAAGAATTCCTGATATTACAGTTCCAACCACCATTTCTACAAAAACTAACCTGTGATGTCTATTCTCTTGTATAGTCCTACCAAGATTATAGTCTCCGTCTAAAGCTATTGTGTCAACAATAATCTTTTTTTCTTCCTCTGTAAATTTCGGTCCATATATCTTTAGAACAATGGGGTACTTTATGGGAATACACTCAGCAAAATCCGTAAAATAATCCACAAACTCAGAACTAAGACTCTCATTACCTTTGATACTGTATTTACTTATAATATCTTCCATATTGTCTACATGACAGGGAATATAGGCAACCCCATCTCTTAGGACTTCTTTATTCAAGCGATAATTCAGAAATGATTTTTTTGACAAAAATCTTTTTTTGTTATTATCCGCTGCCAACTTGCACCTCCTATGTTTCCTATTAATAGATGACTGATTCCCCTTTAGATTCTTTTACCGGAGAAATATATTTCGTCCGGCAATAGATTGCTGAATCCGTCATGCTCTGCTGTGAGCAAATCAGTATCGAATACAAGGAAGTCCGCGTCTTTGCCGGTCTCGATAGAACCCTTAGTATCCTCAATGCCAAGCTGTTTTGCTCCGTTTATGGTATATCCAAGTATCATTTCTTCTATGCTCATCTGCTCAGATTCATGCGGATATGCACCTTTGGTTCTGCTGTGTTCCAGAGCTTTCGTCTTATCAGTAATGTGCCGAGTCATTCCTACTTCCATACCAAGATAAGGGCTCCAGTTATCACCGAAGAATACCTCATCACTTGAGAAAGTAACAACTGCTCCGCTATTCCACATGCTCTTGCAACGATACATTGAAAGCGCCCTCTTCTCTCCAAGCAGCTCACACCATGCATTAAAAGGCTCTCCACCCATGTTACCTGCATGCCACCATGGTGTATAATCAGCAAATACTCCAAGATGCGCAAATCGTTCAATATCCGCATCATCCTGAATTTCCAGATGGGCACAGGTAACCTTCACATGATAGTCATCTCCCAGCTCTTTTCTGGCAATTTCCACACCGTCAAGTATTATACGCGACGCACGTTCACCTACGGAATGTACGTGAAGGTCTAGTCCTGCTTCGTTAAGAAGCATTAACAGCTCTGCAATTCCCTCTTTATCAAAGGTTGTAGCACCCACTGAACCGTCATCCTCATATGGTGTAACAAGTGCGGCAGTATGTATCTTTAGAGTTCCATCCATAAAGATTTTTAATGTATGAACCTTTAAGTGCTCTGTATCAAATTCACGGCTAAAGCGCTTTGTCTCTTCCACAGCCTCTTTCATCTTTTCAGGTCTTGTGAGTACATAGCATCCGTCCACATATACAGGCAACTTACCTTTTTTATCAAGGTCTCTAAGGTACGCATAGACACGTTCATGAAGCTCATTATGCTCAGGAAATCCCGCATCAAAGACACAGCTTACTCCAAATTTTTCAGAGTCTTTTATCCAGCGATTAACAGCAGCTTCTATCTGCTCATCTGTAAGGTTCTTAAGATGATCAAAGAGAAATCTCCAGCCTGCGGCTTCATATACATTTCCAGTAACATGTCCGTCTTTTCGTACATAATAGCTAAGTCCCGGAACTATATCAGGCGTTTCATCCGTTATATTATGATTCTCTAAAATCTTAGAGTTCACCCAGACACTATGAGCTTCCGACTCCAATATAAGTAGCTCACTGTCAGGACATATTGCATCAAGCTCTTCCTTTACAATAGTCTCACCGTTTAAGAGATCGCGTTCCAACTCGAATCTGTATCGGTCAAGTCCGGGGTTCTCTTTCACATATTTAGCCATGAAATCCATAGCTTCCTTCTTGTTAGTACACTCAACATATTCACCGAAATTCGTGTACTCAAATCCAACGCCTAGACTTATATGTACGTGACTGTCAATGATACCCGGAATGATAAGCTTTCCATTCATATCTGTTACATCACCCTCAAAGTCTGATAGTCCCATCTCATCTCCTACATAGACGAATTTACCGTCCTTTACTGCAAGAGCTTTAGCCTGTGGCATGTCTTTATTAGATGTGAAAATTTTTGCGTTTTTTATAATCTTGTCTACCTTCATATTCGTTATCCCTTCAATTAAGTATTATTAATGTTATGAGTTTCTACGACTCATTGGTAGTTCAATCTATTAATCTTTTTTGAATACAGTTTTACCCATAAACACGGTTTCGAGTACAACAATGTCCTGTATCTGCTCCACCGGTATGGTTTCGATATCGCTGTCTAAAACGGCAAGCTCTGCGGATTTTCCAACTTCAATGGAGCCTGTTATATCCTCCATATGAGCCTGATATGCAGCATTTATGGTATGAGCCTGAAGTGCCTCCTTAAGACTTACACACTCCTCCGGTAGTGCTGCAGGCACATCCTTATAGAGTTCGTAAGTCGGATCTATCTTAACATGTCTTCTCGTCATGGCTACCTGGATACCTGCAAGACCATAGGAAGGACTGACAAAAAAGTCAGATCCGTAAGCACACACCACACCGTTATCAATCAAAGACTTACTCGGATATGTTTGTCTAACGACATCCTCACCCCAATCTGCAACCATAATAGGCTCTTCAGTCGGATTATCATTGAACCATGCCGGCTGGTTGCTGGCAATGATATGGCTCTTTCCCATACGAACCCTGTCCTCTGGTGCAATAAATGTATCGTGCGCAATGATGTTTCTGATTCTTGGATTCGGATACAGCTTCTGTGCATTCTCATAGCAGTCGATTACTCTGCGGATAGCATAGCTTCCCATAGCATGTGTATGGATATTAAAGCCTTCCTTGTTGGCAAGTGCCATGGATTCCTCCATATGCGACTCATCCCACAGTAGCGGCTCTCTGGTGCCCGGTGTATGGTTAATAGAAGTCTCAGCATAAGGCTCAATCATTGAGAATTGACCATCAGCAAAGTATTTTACTGTATCCACAGTAAAAAGTCCATCAACATCAAACTTCGTACGGTTTGTAATCGCCCTTTCCATGTCTTCATCACGAGTCGCGTCATTTACATTATGAACGCCGGATACTCTGACAGTAAATTCACCTTTCTTAGCCATATCCGTAAGAACAGGATATGAAGCACCCTGCTGACAGTCACAAAGTAGCGTATATCCATTCTCGTTGAATACATCAAAGCACTGCTTCAGAGATTCCCGATGCTCCTTTGGCGAAAAGTCGTAGTTAGGAATACTGTCAATGATTGGAAGATAGACTGCAGGTTCTTTGATATAGCCACTGGGACTTCCATCCTCCTCTCTTACAATCAGACCGTTTTGATCATCCGTATCCTTCGTCACGCCTGCAGCTTCAAGAGCCTTTGTATTCAGAAGAACTCTGTGTCCGCAGTATGACATCAGTACAGCCGGTCTATCAGGCACAATCACATCAATATCATGTCTTGTAAACGGTCTTACTATACCCTTAAGTCCCCCTGAAAACCATGTCCTGTCCCATCCAAGACCACGGATTACAGGAGCATCCTTATGCTCATCGAAATAATCTTTAAGTATTTTTTGAATCTTCTTTATCACTTCTTCAGGTTCATCTTTCTTAGGATCAGGTACAATGCTACCGAAGCTGCATGTCGCATATTTTTTTGCCGCATGAGCCAGATGCATGTGCGCGTCTCCAAGACCGGGGATAACGCTTTTACCATTGCAATCTACAACATCCGTAGCATCACCAATCCACTCATCGATTCCTGCCTCATCTCCCACGTATACAAATTTACCGTCCTTGATGGCAATTGCCTGGGCATGCGTCTCTGTACCGTCTAGCGCGATAGAATAAACCTTAGCATTTCTGTAAACCTTGTCTGCGTTCTTTTTCATTTGCATTACCTCTCTATTATATTAATTCTATAATCCACATAGTTATCTTTATTTACAAGTAAAAATATTTTGTCAGGGGATAAGTATTATCCCAGTCCACAACTTTTCTGTCAGATTCCTTCTCCGAATGGATATCAAATTCGTCAAATACCATCACCTGCCTGTTCTCAGTATCGTATAGTGGCCACTCGTAAGCCTTGCCGTCAGGCGAGATGTCTGCGAAAAGGGAAGGATTGCCACATTTAGCAAATTGAATCCACATTTTACGCATGATTTTTGAGAAAGTTTCGTCAAATACACGACCTGTGAATTCAGTCTCCTCAGGATGTTTGAGTATAGACGCAAGCTCTGTTGCATGTCCGCATTTCATATATGGCAAAGAGGATTCAGGTGTGAAGTAATAGGTGTAGGATTTACCACCACCCTTTGTATGCTCCTCTGACAGTCTGATATGTGCCGCATTAAACCAGAGCTGACTGAAAAGATCGCTGTCTTTCTCGTAATCTTCTCCCACTGCGTTGCCACAAAATCTCTCGACTTTCTCCTTATCCTCATCCGGCAAGTTTGCAATCTTTCTTGTCTTGCGGTCAGCAGCCCACATTTCAAAAATCTCCGGTCCCATAAGATAGACAAAATAATTCATTTCGTCCTTATTGCAACCATGAAGAATCTCAATATCCTTCACATCGCCCTTCGCGTATGCTTCATATGGATCAAGGGGCAGGTATTTTCCGTCTCTTTCCGGACCAATACGAAGTCCTGTCACCGCTGATGCCTTCAAAAGCTTATCAACACCAACCTTATTCAGTTCAGCTACGCTCTTACAGCCAAGAATATCCATTACTTCATTCGTACATGCAATGGCATCCTCTGTTGATATCGTAATGGAGGGAGCACCACTCTGGGCGATTACTCTCTTGATATACTTGTGGGACCCCTTGATAAGAGGAAGCATGGTTACGCTTCCTGCACCGGCGGATTCACCAAAGATTGTTACATTATCAGGATCGCCACCGAATCCCTCAATGTTCTCATGTATCCACTTTAGTGCCATCATCTGATCCATTGGACCTAAGTTCTGTGCATCTGGATACTCATTTCCATCCGGCAGATGAGATAAGTGAATATATCCGAAAATTCCTACCCTGTACGCTATGGATACGAAAACGACATCAGGATTCTCCATGGCAAGATTGTGGCAGTCATAAAGGGGATCGGCTGTGCCTCCCATAGCATATCCACCACCGTGAATCCATACCATGACCGGTCTTTTCTCGACAGGTTCCCCCTCTGCCTTCCACACATTCAAATAAAGGCAATCCTCACTCTGATAATATAATGATCCGCCTTCACTTATATCCTCTTCCTGACATGGACTTTTTCCGTTGTAATACGCTTCATATATGCCCTCATCCGGCAGGTATTCCTCCGGCGCTTTCCAGCGAAGCTTACCAATCGGCGGTTTTCCTGTAAAAGGGATGCCTTTATACGCAATGACATTTTCGGTTCTTTTGCCCACAAATGTGCCATTGACACATTTCACCGCAAGGGACTTATCATAACTATCATCAGTTATCTTTTTATTCTCACCGTATCCGGCTCTTACCTTCTTCTTTGCCTCATTCAACTCCTTAAGCTTCTCTTCGTTAAGCTTTGGTAACAATAAATCCGCAACATCACTCATTTATCATTTCTCCTTTCTGCCAAATGGGATTCGGCGACTATTCCTGATAGTCCTACCGATTAACATATACTTATGTTATTCTGTCTGCGATTGTGTCGCACACTAATTTCCCGTCCGAAACTATGAGCGCCTTAGGAAACGCCTCCCATTCAAAAGCGTCCATTCCATAAATCTCATTGCGATAAAACTCCAGAGCCTCTCCGCTGACGAATTTCTTTAGCAAGCTTTGAAGTATCTCAGACAAATCCTTATCAATTACACTGCCATACATCTGCAATGCTTCACTATTTCCAAGTATTATTCCGGTTGCATCGACAGTGCCTGTCCCCAATTTCTCGATAAGCGCTTTTTCGTCCCAGTATATCATATGAACTTGATTGCCGCCTTGTTTTAGCCTTTCCGCTATGCGATAGATACATAGCGTTGCCCATTGATTTACAAGTTCTGAATTCACTTCCAACTCAGTGGATGATTCCATCTGTTCCTCAACACATGCCTTTGCCTTGTTGTACGTATTCTCATCCAATTGATTTTTTATATCTTCCACGGCCGACAATACCGCCTTCATATACTTCTTAGCTCCGAGAAAGGATTTGACTTCCTGCACTTGATTGCTGGGAATACCAATGACAAACTCAATGCCCGAAGCGGCACCGTCTGAAAGAGCCTGATAGATATCGGAAGGAATTAAATTCCCATCGCAGGTTGGAATGCATGCATTCTTCCAAAGCTTTTGTGCCGCGTCTTTCAAAACTCCTGAATCAAGCTTTATAAGCTCCTCCATTGTGGTAGTCTGTGTTTCCTTCAACAAATCCTTTGCCACCATCCCGGATTCCTTTGGAGTGTCATAGACAGATTCTATAATTGCATTATAAGCGAAGGCTCTCTTAAATAATCCCTTTGCTCTCTTAGAGGCTGCAAGTAGTATGATGGATGTTGCGCCGGAGTCAACGCCGAACACCGTAATACGGTCGGGATCGCCCCCAAAGGACGCAATATTTTCTTTTATCCATTGTAATGCGGCAATCTGATCAAGCAACCCAAGATTTAGGGCATCAGGATAGTCTTCCCCGCCCGGGACCTCTGAAAAATCAATAAAACCGAAAATTCCAAGGCGATAGTTGAAGCTGACGAACACAATATCCGAATGATTAGTAACAAAGTTGTCGCCATCCAGTAAGGGATCGGCTGAACCTCCAGAGGAAAAATCACTCTCGTGAAACAACACCAGAACCGGTTTTAGAGATTCTGAACTATCTTCTGCAACACTAATATTCAAGGTAAGACAATCCTCGCTCTGCCGATGATGTTTGAGAATCGCACCTCCATGCTCAACCTGTATAGGCGAGGGACCATAATTTACTGCCTCAAATACTTTGTTCGACTCAGGAAGCGGTCTTGGTGCTTTCCATCTCAGATTCCCAACCGGCCCTTCTGCATAAGGTATACCAAAATAATTTATAACATCATCGTTTTTTTCGCCTACATAGATGCCCGTTTTTGTCTTTACGGCAAGATCTTTATCATAGAAGCCTGTAATCGGTTTATTCTGTTTGTTCATATCCTCAACATCTTCTTTGTCCGGATCAAATATATAGCCTTCACTTCCATCCCCATAAACCTTTCGAACCTTTCGGATACGATATCCACGGATGCACAGGTTCACCACAAAGCCGACAATAGGAATACCCACAACCCAAGCAAACTCCTCCTCCAGATCTTCAATCAGGGATGTGTCTAGCAAACGCAGGGACACAAACTCGGCGATTAGGAAAACGAGCAGGATTACCACATAAGTGATTATCCGGTTGGCCGTTTTTTGCTGGATGATTTTGCTAAAAACGATTTTACTGATAATCTCTTCTAGCGCAATTCCGAGGGCAAAGCAGGCCACTATGCACGCAAGCCGTGACCAGCCAAAATGCATCGGAATCGTATAGCCAAAGCCATATCCAATCGCAGAGATGAAAGCTATCATAAAATCATCGATTGTAAATAACTTTTTCATTACTCAATCTACTTTCTAATTTCACCACAGAAATATACCGCTGTTGGTTTATTATGGCTAAAGCCTTCTTTCTTAGCTGTAAGCAGGTCATTATCAAATACAATAAAGTCTGCGTCCTTGCCAACCTCGATGGAACCCTTGGTATCTTCAATACCTAACTGCTTTGCTCCGTTTATAGTATAACCAATTATCATTTCTTCTATACTCATTTGCTCGTCGGAAGAAGGATACGGTCCCACAGTCCAATTTATTTCGGCTGCTTTAGTATTCTTGTTTATCCACCTTGTCATGCCGACCTCCATGCTCAGATACGGACTCCAGTTGTTAAAGTCGCCATAGTGGATATCATCGCAAGACCATGTAACATTCGCTCCGCTTTTCCAGACCGATTTACAACGATACATTTTCTTAGCCCGACTCTCACCCAGTAGCACTCGCCATGTATCATAAGGATTTCCTCCCATGTTACCTGCATGCCACCAAGGTGTATAATTGGCATTTACACCTAATTTGGCGAAGCGGTCAATATCCGCATCATCCTGAATCTCCAGGTGAGCACATGTAACCTTCACATTATACTTATCACCTAGCTTCTTTTTGGCAATCTCCACACCATCAAGTACATTGCGGGACGCTCCTTCACCAACAGTATGCAAATGCAAATCAAGTCCAGCTTCATTAAGCTGCATAAGAAGATCTGCAATCTGGTCTTTGTTAAAGGCTGCGGTTCCCTTTTCCCCGGTATCCTCATAAGGTGTCACAAGTGCTGCCGTTCCAATCTTCAAGGTTCCGTCATTAAAAATCTTTAAGGTATGAACTTTCAGATGCTTCGTATTATATTCACTCTTAAACCGCTTAAGGTTCTCAATTGCCTCCGGCACCTGCCTAGGCTGAGTGATTACATAACAGCCGTCAATATAAACAGGAAGTTCTCCCTCTTCGTCCATTTTTTTCAATCGTTTGTAAACTCTCTCATGGAAATCATTACATTCCGGAATACCAGCATCAAAGACACCCACAACACCTGCATTTTCAGAAAAATCAATCCAACGTTTTAATGCGGCATCTATTTGTTCATCTGTTAGCTTCTCCGCTCCATCAATCAGAAAACGGGTTTCAGCTGCAGCTTCAAATATATTTCCTGTTACATGTCCGTCCTTACGCACATAGTAACTAAGCCCGGGTACAGGGTCAATGATATCATCCGTAATACCATGACGTTCAAGAAGCTTGGAGTTTGCCCAAATGCTGTGTGCTTCACCCTCAAGAATCATAATCTCACTGTCACCACTGATGGCATCAAGATCTTCTTTTGTAATCTCTTCGCCATGAAGAAATACACGCTCTAAAAGGAAATTATAACACGTCTTGCCCGGATTATTCTTAATATAATCGGCTATAAAGTCCAGTGCTCCCTTTTTGCTGTCGCACATAATATACTCGCCCATATCCTTATACTCAAATGCCACGGGCATAGTAACATGGACATGGCTGTCAATGATTCCCGGCATTATGAATTTGCCGTTAAAATCTGTCACATCACCCTCATAGTCCGAAAGTCCTGCCTCATCTCCCACATAGACGAATTTACCGTCCTTTACAGCAAGAGCTGTCGCCTGAGGCATATCCTTATTTGATGTGAAAATTTTTGCATTCTTAATAATCTTATCCGCCTTCATTGTTACTCCTTTCATAAACCTGTTCTGTTACATGTTCTGTTACAGTTACATTGTAGTTTTAGTTTAATTACAGGTGTAGACCCACTTTCCGCCTACCATGGTGCCAAGCACAGGTGAATCCTGTATATGCTCCGGATCGCATTTTGTTATATCATCGCCAAGTACAACAAGATCTGCCTCCTTGCCGACTGTAATACTTCCAAGCCTGTCTTCACAAAGCATCTGATACGCCTCATTAATGGTGGTTGCTTCAATCATCTGTTCTATAGTAACACGCTCTTTGGCATTATGCAGAGTATCCGGACGTCCCGGAAGCTGACGAATCACTCCCTTCTGGATACCTCTTAGTGGATATGCAGGATTGGTAACAGGATAATCACTGGCAGAAGTTACTGTAACTCCGGCGTCAAAGAATGCCTTCATTGGAAGCTGAGCCTCCGCACGTTCTTCTCCTAGAACAGCTACCATCATTCCAAAATACTCAGGATCGAAATCAAACCAATGTGGATCTGTGGAAGCTATAACATTTAGTTTAGCCATACGGGGAATATCCGCTCTGTCTACCACCTGAAGATGGGTTATAGCATCCCTGTAGTCATGTGGACCCGTCTGCTCCAAAGCTTTCTCAATAGCATCCAGAGCCATGCTAAGTGCCCCGTCTCCTATGGCGTGAGCATGTACCGTAAATCCCAATTCGTGAGATTTTATGTATATTTTAATAAGAGTTTCCATATCAAAACGCAGCTGCCCACGGTGCTGATGCTCTATAGACCACGGATCAGTGTAAGGCTCCTTCATATATGCAGTTGAAGGTGTCCCCGGCATCGTACCATCTATCTGTATCTTGATATTAGTAATTTCGAACATGCTTCCCTTGGTCTTCTCTCTTAGCTGAGCCGCATGTTCTATCTCCGCCATGGTGTCATGGCCTTCTGCCTGAAATACCTGATAAGCAGCATAGATATGCATATGAAGTTTCCCTTCCATATCAAGCTCATGGCAGGCAATTGCGGCATTGTCTGTAGTATCCCAGTTAATTATGGGCTCAAGAATCAGAGTCTCTCCATTAGCCAGATATTCTTCCTGATAGTGCAAAAAGCCCTTTTTATACTGCTCAACCGAGAAAACAGTAAGTTCCTTTAACAAATCCATAGCACCTTCACGGAAATATCCGGTTGGATTCCCCTGTTCATCGCGGGTAATTATTCCATCACTTACATCCGGAGTGTTCTTGTCGATTCCCAGACGCTCCATAGCAGCATGATTTACCCAGTAAGAATGATGACCTATATCCGCAAGAACAATCGGTTTATCTGTTATACCATTAAGCAAATCCGCAGTAGGACCGTTTGGTCCCATATCCGGTGTGGGTACGAAGCCGGAGCCCTGAATAACATCCATTTCCGGATGATTCTTTACAAACTCCTTTATCGCAGCAAGATGTTCCTGTAAGGTTCCCATAGGATTCAGATGTACGAAGAAAAGCTCCTCCGTTCCTCCGGGTGTGATATGACCGTGTCCTTCTCCAAATCCCGGAAGAATAATACCTTTATCATATCTAATTTCCTCCGTGTCCTTGTCGATATAGTCCTTCACGCCCTCTTCATCCCCCACATAGACGAACTTACCGTCAGAAATTGCAAGCGCCGAAGCTTTGGGATTTTTCTTATCAACCGTATAGATGTTACCATAAATTACAATATTACTATTCATTGCACTCTTCTCCTTTCGTAATACCAATTTGCTTTCAAAAATGCTATCCAAATTTACATTTTAGACCATTATACCACATAGTGCTTTATGAGTGGATATTTTTTTCATCGGCTATAACAAGTTTTATAACACATATTATACAATAAAATAATAAAAACCCACTACCTAAATCAGCTAATGTATAGTAAAATATATAAAAATAAATACAAAGAACGAGGTATACGATTATGGTAATGGATAAATTAAAAGAATATGGTATAGACTATGATACAGCAATGCAACGTTGCGTAAACAACGAGGCATTATATATCAAACTCGCAAAGAAAATACCGGAAACTTCGCAATTTGACGAATTAAAAAAAGCATTAGATGAAAAAGACTTAGACAAATCTTTTGAGCTTGCACATGCACTTAAGGGAATTGTATCTAATCTTGCTATTACACCACTTGAGAAGCCAATTTCCGAAATGACCGAATTGTTAAGAGCAAGAGAAGATATTGATTATTCAGGATATATAGATGAAATGGACAAAGCCTTAAATAAATTCTGTGATATTCTTTCAGAAGCATAAGCACAAATAGTATATTCAAACATTTGCACATAACAATATATCATTAAAAAATAGCTCCTTTGAAATATCAATTCCAAAGGAGCTATCGTTTTATTATTTATAGTTTATAGGCATTTAGAATTTACCAAGATTACCTTCTAGAGAGATAATGCTCTCATTATCTATATCTTCGTCATAGTTGTCTTCAAATCCTGCAGATGAACCTCCGCCGAAGCCACCCATTCCTCCGAATCCACCGCCTGCATTAAAGCCATTATTAGACTTAAGCTTGAAGCCTGCGATAACATCACGAAGTGATTGTGCATGGTTAGATAATGTCTCAGCCGCAGCAGCACACTCCTGAGAAGTAGCAGAGTCTGTCTGAACGACCTGTGATATCTGACCGATAGCCTGCTTAACCTGTGCAATGGCAGTTGCCTGCTCGTCTGATGATGTGGCAACCTCTGCAACAGTACCTGAGATATGCTCAATACCATCAGATATCTTGACAATAGCTTCTGTCATCTCATCAACCTGCTTTGAGCCATCTTCAACAACATCAATAGCATGCTGTATAAGCTCTGCTGTCTCTTTTGCAGCGTTAGAAGAAAGCTCTGCAAGATTCTTAACCTCTTCAGCAACAACTGCGAATCCTCTACCGTGAACACCTGCTCTTGCAGCCTCAACAGTAGCATTTAAAGCCAAGATATTAGTCTGGAATGCGATATCATCAATTGTCTTAATAACCTTGCTGATATTATGTGATGATTCATTAATATCAGTCATTGAAGTATTAACGTTCTCTACTGCGCTCTTACCTACTCTTGCATCCTCAAGCATCTCTTGAACTCGATTCTCCATATTGCGGGCATCATCAGCATTAGCTGTTGTCTTGTTGGCAATATCCTTAATTGATGCGTTAATCTCTTCTACAGCACTTGCCTGCTCAGTAGAACCCTGTGCAAGAGCCTGTGAAGCAGCGGATACTTCCTTAGCACCCTCTGTAAATGACATACTAGCTTCTTGTACTTCTGATAGAACCTGATTGTTCTCATCAACTAAGTCTCTAAGAGCAATACCAAGTTCATCATTCTCACCTCTTACATGAGAATCAACAGTAAAGTCACCCTTAGACATATCTCTTGCCATATCAGCCTGAATCTTAGTAGACTTAATTAACTCTCTCATGTCATTGATAAAGCCTACATATTCCTTGTACTGTCCCTCAGGTACTTCCCAATCAATGTCGCCGGCTGTTACTCTTTCTACATAAGAATTAGTCTTATTGATAACAGCCTTGGTAGTTCTCATATGTAGCCATAGACCAACTACACCTACAGCGATTGTAGCAACCATAACTACAATATCAATAACAATTGTAACAGTTGCACCAATAATCTCTGTTCCAACCATCTCGGTAATAATGCTAAGCGCACCGGAGATGATAAGCAGTACTATCATAATAATGATAGTCAAGATGATTCCTGAAAATATACTCTTCTTCCTCATAACTAAATGCCTCCTTAGTTTTAATATTAGTTATTTGTTTACTCTTTTAATAATTCTCTTCTATTACTTCATCAATTGCTGAGATGTCTTCATCTCTGATAAGCTTCTCCGGATTGAGCAGAAGCTTAACCTCATCTCCTACTTTACCAAATCCGTATACATATTTGTTCTTTGCATTTGCTGATGTAAGCGAAGGCGGTGCTTCAATATCATCATCCTTAATTGTGACTACATCTTCTATAGTCTCAACAATAAGTCCGATAACAGTATTCCTTACATCAACAATTATAATACAAGTTCTGTCATTGTACTCAAAGGGCTCTTGCTTGAATCGAATCCTGACATCAATAACAGGTACTATCTTACCTCTTAAGTTAATAAGACCTCTTATGTAATCCTCTACCTCCGGAATCTCAGTGATAGATTGAATACCCATTATCTCATTGACATACTTTAGTTCAATTCCATAATATTCAGAGCCGGATTTGAAAGTCATATATTGCTTGGCATTCTCAAGTGCACCTTCTAAGGCAAACTCTTCATCCTCAGCAGTTATAACATCCATTTTCTCATCTGCCATTTACACATTCTCCTTTCCTCTATCCAGCCAATGTTGCTATATCAAGTATTAATGCAATACTTCCGTCACCTAACTGTGTACATCCTGATAAACCGTCAACCTTCTTAATATAATCAGGAATAGGCTTAACAACAATCTCCTGTCCACCAAGCAATTTGTCAACAAAAATACACATTCTACGAGACTCATATTCTGTAAGAATCATAATGCCTTCATCAATATCATTAACTGAGCTGTCAATATGATATTTCTCACTAAGTCTTACAACCATATAGTGCTGACCTCTGACATTGAGATACTCTCCTCCATCAGGCTCTTTTACTACACTTGACTGTCTTACATTAATAAATTCTTTCACAGAATTGGTCTCAATAACGAACTTCTGCTTACCAACCTCTAATAGTATTCCGCTGATAATAGCAAGGGTAAGAGGAATCTTAAGCATCATGCAAGACCCTTTGCCATACTCGGAATCAATCTCAAGCATTCCACCGATAGTCTGCAAGTTCTTAACAACAACATCCATTCCAACTCCTCTTCCGGAAAGCTCAGTAACTTCTTCATTCGTCGAGAATCCGGGAGCTGTAATGAACTGATATATCTCTTTATTTGTATAATCTCTAATACTCTTTTCTCTTGGAACAATTCCGTTCTTCTTAGCTTTCGCAAAAAGCTTCTCGGGATTCATTCCACCGCCATCATCACTAACACTTATAATAACTTTGCCGGCTTCATTCTTAGCTTCAAGAGTAATAAGACCTTTCTCCGGCTTTCCAGCGGCTTTTCTTTCTTCTTTCTCCTCTATTCCATGATCAATAGAATTTCGAATCATATGCATAAGCGGATCTGATATATGTTCTATAATATTCTTATCCACTTCTGTTGTCTCACCAATCATCTTGAATTCTATATTCTTGCCAACCTTGCGGGATGTATCGAATACAATTCTGTTCATCTTCTGGAATGTATTGGTAAGCGGCATCATTCTCATAGACATGATTACATCTTGCATCTCAGATGTAAATTTCGTAAGCTGAGCTGCCGACTTATGGAAATTGGTAAGGTTAAGCCCTTCTATATTAAGATCGGGATTCTGGAGAACTGTTGATTCTGCAATAACAATTTCACCTATAAGATCCATAAGCTGATCTATCTTATTGACATTGACACTTATGAAGCTAGTACCTGACGACTTAGCCTTCTTACTCTTCGCAAGTGTTGCTTTCTTGCCGGCAGACTTTTTCTCAATGACGTAATCACCGGGTGTTACATCTTCTTTCTTCTCGTCCTTTTTATCCTCTGTCTTTGCTTCGTCCGCTTCACCTAGATCGATTACATCAGAACCAATTATAGGTGCAGGAACATCAAATCCGGCTTCAAAGTCTTCCTTGCCACATTCCGATACGTCCACACCTTCAATATCAAATCCGCCTAGAATAGTTTTAACTTCTTCTAATTCAAGATGTGCTTTAATAAGAATCTTAAAACCTTGTTCTAATATAACATCAGCAGATTCTTCATTAGTTATGATATCAGCAGGAGAATAATACATCTCATCAACATTTTCTTTTAAGGAATTAACAAGTGCATATGCATGGATATTACACATCTGTATATCATTCCTGTAATAAGCCATTACATAATAATACTTAGCGCTATCTCCACCTGCCGCTCCAATGTAGAATTGTGTCGGTTCTTCATCTTCTTCCTGCTTTGGAAGAACCTTGTCCTCACTAACAATTTCCTTCTTAATTTTACTTAAGAATTTATCAATATCTTTAATAAGAGCTGATGAATCCTTAGTAGGTTCTCCTCCATCTTTGATGTTCTCAAATTCTTCTCTAAAGAAATCAGCAACCTCAAAAATCTTATCAACAAGTTCAAGATGAGGCACATTATCAGGCTTAGACTCTCTAATATAGAAGAATACATCTTCTAACTTATGAGCAAGCTTCATAATGTCGTCGAACATCATTATTCCGGATGACCCTTTAATAGTATGCATTATTCTGAAGAATTCATTAATGTCTCCTTCATCAAAGCTATCTGCATCCTTTTTTTCGAGAGTAGTCATTTCAAGTTGCTGAAGTAATTGTCCATTCTCGTACAAATACATGTCCAGCATGCTATCCATTTCTTCGCTCATCAGACTCCCCCCTTTCTAAAAATATAGGTAAATATGTATGAATATAACAATTATAGTACTCCAAGCTTCTTCATAGCACTTGTAAGTTTATTAACATCAACAGGCTTAGCGCAATATACACTACAGCCCATCTCAAATGCTTTCTTTACATTTTTCTCTTCTGATAAAGCTGTCATCATAATAATCTTAGCCTGATCTTTTGATGATACTCCCTCTTCCTTCTCAATATCTCTAATTGCCTTAAGCACTTGATACCCATCCATAGAAGGCATCATAATATCAAGACATATTAAATCATAAGGTTCATCATCTTCCCTAGCCATCATAAATGCTTCAACAGCTTCACTTCCGTCAACTGTTCCGTCGCACTCACCGTATTTAGACATATAATCCATCATAAATTTTCTGCTGGCAAAATCGTCTTCAACAATAAGTATCTTCATGTTGATATCTCCTTTCTAACACCACTCCCC
>OCTW013429855.1_pt1 | contig 18426 bp, 15 predicted proteins | sample 1539671 | NCBI WGS metagenome assembly OCTW01 (sample SAMN02144230, study PRJEB22623) | gut metagenome | biome: sheep rumen | host: Ovis aries | place: New Zealand
GGAAAATTGTTCGTAATACAATGGATGTAGGAGGTTTTCTTATGGTTACACTTGACTCATCAATTGCTGATATTTACGCCTCACCAGTAGGACATGATGTATTAACGATGGCTTGTCACCATGCACAAATTCCTACCTGGATCCTGCAGACACGACTGATGAAAGTTCTCAAGATCAAGTCTCTTTCACGTTTCACGAAAGATCTTGATGAGAATTTCTATCAAACTCTCATACAACTCATCAATGCTGAACAAGATACGCCACCTTCAATTGATGGTGAAATCAAACATACATGGTGGAAAGAAGCTGTTTTCTACCAAATCTATCCACGCACATTTATGGATAGTAATGATGATGGTATTGGGGATCTTCAAGGGATTATTGATCGTCTAGATTATTTAAAGGACTTAGGTGTTGATGCATTATGGCTTTCACCTATCTATGATTCACCACTAGATGATAATGGATATGATATACGTGATTATTATAAGATTCATCATGATCTAGGGACGATGGATGACTTTAAGAGATTGCTTCAGGAAGTGCATAAGCGAGATATGAAGCTGATTATGGATTTAGTTGTCAATCATACCAGTGATGAACATCGTTGGTTCCAAGAAGCTCTTAAAGACCCCGATTCGCCTTATCGTAATTACTATTTTCTCTATCCTCAAGAGAACAACACACCACCTAACAACTGGGAATCTTTCTTTTCTGGGGGTGCCTGGAATAAGTATGAAGAAGAGAAGCTATGGGGACTTCATCTTTTTAGTAAGAAACAGATGGATCTCAATTGGGATAATCCGGATTTAAGAAAAGATATTATTCAGATGATTAATGATTATCTTGATTTAGGTGTTGATGGTTTTAGAATGGATGTTATTAATTTGATTTCTAAGACAGCAGGTTTACCTGATGGCAATGTTAAGCTTGGTAAGATGATGGGCTATTGTGGTATTGAACATTATTTCTATGGACCACATCTCCATGAATATCTCCATGAAATTCATGAAAAAGCCTTTAAGCCACACAATGCTTTCTCTGTTGGAGAAGTACCTGGTTTATCAATGGCTTTAAGCCAGATGGTGACAAGTGATGAAAGGGAAGAACTGGATATGGCTTTTAGTTTTGACTTGTTGGAAAGTCCGGGACATACACGTTATGAAGACTATCGTTATGACTTAAATGCCTATCGTGATCAAATACATGAATGGATGACCCATTATGGCAATCATTGCTGGATGGCGCTATTCTACAATAATCATGACAATCCCCGCATGGTCAGCAAGGTTGATCACACACATCAATATGACAAACAGATAGAGACACTCTTAGCTATTATGCAGATGACATTAAAAGGTACACCTTTTATCTTCCAGGGGGATGAAATGGGCTTAACCAACTATAACTTTACATCCATTAACCAAATTCATGATATTGAAGGTGTTAATCTCTATCATGAACTTATAAAAACAATGAGCGAAGAAGAAGCTTTTAAAATCATCAAAGCAGGAACACGTGATCATACCCGGATGATGCTTCCTTGGAACAAGGCATCTAAAGAAACAATGGGTTCCCTCTATCAGGATGCACATGTTTCGATGATAAAAATCTATAAAGTACTTATTCATCTTAGAAAAACACATCAGGCACTCATCTATGGTGACTATCATTGCCTCAGTTCAAAGCATAATACCTATATCTATGAGCGGGCAACAGAGAATGAAACTTGCATAATAGAATGTAACCTTTCCAACACTGTTCTTAAAGCCCATAACTATCCCGATATGCATCGTGTTTTCCCATCTCGAGTTGAAAATTCAAGACTGCTTGGACCATATGAAGCACGGATTTATATAAAGGATACTTCGAATGCATCTCACTAATTGGTATATTAAAAATCACTTTCTTGTCGGAACTATGAGTAATGGTGAAATGTATATTGGGCGTATTGAGGATATTGAAGAAGAGGATGATAACTATCTTATTTGCACTGAACATGGATGTTTTCTCTGTTTAAAAATTGATCAAAAACAATAGGCTGGTAAGATCCAGCCTTTTCTATACTAATGAACTTATCAAGTAGTACATTTCTCGCAATTATAAACAAGCTTTGGTATAGTGGGAACAAGATACTCAAAGATGATCAATTTTGTTTGTCATTTAATAGGAAACAAAGGAATATATGAAATTTTTTAGTGGAGGGATATGTTTATGATTGTACTATTTTTATTGATTATCCTCCTGATTGTTGGAGTGATATTATTTGGGATGTTCTATATATTAAAACAAGTTAGACATTATGGCTTTGTGCAGGCTATGATAAACAAAAATAAGTATACAGCCTGGGGAATGTTAGTATTGCTGCTAGTTCTTATTGGAATAGGACTATGGCTTGATCATGTGAACACGCTTATTGTCTTATTGCATTTGGTATTAATATGGATGATTGTCGATGGGATACGTTTACTTATCAATAAATACAGTCGTCATAAAGTCCAAGCTTTTGTAAGCGGGCTTGTGGCCTTAGGGCTAACTGTTAGCTATTTAAGCTATGGCTATTATCAAGCTCATCATGTTGTTACAACACATTATAGTCTTTCAACATCAAAGGTGATTGACAAGAACTTGTGTATTGTCCAGATTTCAGATAGCCATATTGGCGCTACATTCCATGCCGAGGGTTTTAAGAAGCATATGCAGACCATTCAAAGCTTGCATCCTGATCTTATTGTGGTAACAGGGGATTATGTCGATGATGATACAACAAGAAAAGATATGCTTGCCTCAACAAAAGCACTTGGCCAGATCAAGAGTACTTATGGCACATACTTTGTCTATGGTAACCATGACAAAGGCTATATGAACTATCGTAATTTCTCAGCCCAGGACTTAGAAGCATCTCTTAAAGAAAACAATATTCATATTCTTAATGATGAGAGTGTACAAATAGCTAAGCACATTACTGTTGTCGGCAGACAGGATGCGCAAACAGCGTCCAATCGTAAGAGTGCTCAGGCATTAATGCAATCCATTGACTCAAAACAATATGTCATCATGCTTGATCATGAACCAACCGATTATATAAATGAAGCCAATAGTCATCCTGATCTTGTTTTAAGTGGACATACTCATGGTGGTCAGATGTTCCCAATTGGCATTACAGGTGAATTGTCAGGTGCTAATGATATGACTTATGGCATTAAGACGATGAAAGATACAACCTTCATTGTCAACTCCGGTATCTCTGACTGGGCAATCAAGTTTAAGACTGGTGGGGCAAAGGCTGAAATAGGTGTAATAGATATAGAAAAATAGAGTGTTATGCTTGAATATTCTATAATGTTAGTGTAAACTAACATTATAGAAGGGAGATGTGTTTATGAGAAAAACAGTATTAAAGCGCATCTTAATATTAGAAAGAATAGCGCAGACACTTAAAGTGAGATAAATAGAAAAGAGGCACCTCAATTGAGATGTCTCTTTGTTTTTAGAGCCAATGTTTATTAAATGGATGTTTATCTAAAGGCTGGCCTGCTCTTCCTTCTTTAAGGACAATTTCTCCCATACCAATCGCATGGACTGGACAGACAAGTGCACAAAGATGACAGCCAACACATTTGTCATGATCGCATGTAGGTTTTCTCGTTTCGCTATCAAAGCTAATAGCCTGATGGGCACCATCAAAGCAAGAAACATAACAACGACCACAACCAATACAAGCATCAAGATCGAAATCAGGATAAACCTTATAATCACGATCCAAAGATTCTGCAGGAATGATATTCTTGTTGGCTAAACCGACAAGATCACTGAGATGTTCAACACCCTGTTCTTCCATATAATGCATAAGACCATTCTTCATATCTTCAACAATACGATAACCATATTGCATGATTGCGGTTGTAACCTGAAGCGTTGTTGCACCACAAAGAATAAATTCAGCTGCATCTTCCCATGTTTCAATACCGCCGATACCTGATATTGGTAAATCAGGAATGCCATCTCTTAACTGCTGGATAAAGCGTAAAGCAACAGGCTTGACAGCTTTTCCAGAATAGCCAGAAATAGAAGATTTACCATTAATGATAGGCATTGCGGTCTTTCGCTCTAGGTCAATATCAGTAATGGATTTAATCGTGTTGATCGCACTGATGGCATCAGCACCTGCTTCCATGCAAGCCTTTGCACAAGGCACCATATCTGTAATATTAGGTGTCATCTTGGCAATTAATGGTAATGAAGAACCACGCTTGCATGCCCGTACATATTTTGCACAGAGTTCAGGATTCGTACCAACATCACTACCCATGGCGTGACTTGTCATTTGTGGGCAAGAGAAGTTTGTTTCAATTATGTCAGCACCAGCTTCAGTGACCAGTCTTGCCAGCTCTTCCCAGTCCTGTTCATTAGTACCCATGATGGATGCAATTAGGACTTTATCAGGGAATTCTTCTTTCAGTCTCTTGATATCAGCAAGGTTCTCCTCTAATGGATGTTCAGCAATCTGCTCCATGTTTTTAAAACCTACAAAATCAGTACTCTCTTTATTCAAGATATCAAAACGAGGAGAAACCTCATCGACAATAAAGCTCTTAGGACCAATAGTCTTAAAAACAATACCACCCCATCCTGTTTCATAGGCTTTCTTGCACATTTCATAACAGTTACCTACTGGTGATGAAGAAAGGCAGAATGGGTTTTCAAAATGTACACCACAAAAATCAATCGATAAATCTTTATTAATCATGATCCTTACCTCCAAGATAACTATCAATAGCACATGCAGCTTCTTTACCTTTCTTAACTGCCCATACAACAGTTTTATCACCTTTCGTGATATCTCCAGCTACAAAGACATTTCCATCAACATGATAGTTGTCTTCTTTAACTTCATTAGCTTCCATTGGTAAACCAAATGTCTGGTCTGGTTTTTGACCAACAGCTAGGATAATCTGATCAGCTGTCAATGTATATGTTGCATCAATATGTCTAGCCTTGAATGTAACAACATTTCCATTTACAGCATCAGGTACATAGCCATCAATAATTGTGACACCCGCTTCTCTTGCTCCGGCAAGTTCTTTTTCACTTGCAAGGAATTCCGATAATTCTTCATAGACAACATCTGTAACATGTTCACAACCAAGTTTCTTTAGTGTTGTTACAACATCCATAGCGACATCACCACCACCAATAACAAGTACATTATTCTTAACATCATGTGATCCTTGATCAGCCTTCACATTATGTAAGAAGTCAATAGCACTGATGACATATGGATTCTTTTCAAACATTGGTAAGCTCTTCGCCTTTGAATAACCAACAGCTACAAGAACTGCATCAAACTCTTGTTTAAGGCCTTCAAGTGTCCTATCCTTTCCAATTTCTGTATTATAGTGGAACGTAGCACCTAAGTTTTCTAGACGATGAATATTATCATCAACAATCGCGTTAGGAAGACGATATTCAGGAATGCCAGTACGCAAATAGCCTCCTGCTAAACCTTCTTTCTCATAGAAGTCAACCTGATAACCCATGATCAGAAGTCTTAAGCCAGCTTCTAAGGCAGCAGGACCTGTTCCGATAATACCGACCTTCTTGCCATTAGGTGTGCCTTTCTCAAGAATATGCATATGACTTGCTTTCTCAAAGTCTGTCACAAACTTCTGAATGCCACCAATATCGATAGGTCGATCAATGCCGCTACGTGAGCAGCCTAGCTGACAATATTTCTCAGTAGGGCAGACACGTGCACATATATCACCTAAACCATTATTCTCTCTAATGATTTCAGCTGCTCCTTTATAGTTCTTAAAACGCACAGAACGAATAAAGCGTGCGGGATCTGTGTTTGCCGGACATGCCTTGGAACAAGGTGCGTCATAACAAAGTAAACAGCGTGATGCTTCTTCATTCACTGTTAAAGCGTTGAAAGAAGTACCACACTCTTTCATATAGGTCTCTTTCATAATATACCTCCTCGAATATGTAAACGATTTCATATATATTATTATAGGACTTTATAAGAGTTTTGAAAAGGGTATATTTAGGATATAAGGAAGATGAAAGGGGATATTATGTTAATATTTGTATAATATACAAAATAAACATTTCACAAGTTGCATTAATACAAATATCTTGAAGAACTTCTATCAATCTTTTTTCATGTCATTTCTAGAAAATAGGACATCATACGATCTACTCATCCTAAAACAATATTTGTTCCTATATTGTCATGAAATATGTTAGACTGAGGCAAAGGAGTAACAAATATGAAAATTCGTCAATATATTAAAAGACAAAAGGAACTGATTAAAGAACATAAAGGAACATATAAACTCTATAAAGTCCTGAGATTCCTTGTGATTGTCACAGCAGTATTATCTTTTTTAAGAGGCAGCTATGAAAGTGTTGCTTTATGTATATTATCTTTATTACTGTTTCTTCTACCTTCCATCTTTGAAGAGAAATTAAGAGTGGATATACCTGGATTATTTCAAGGCATCATTTATCTCTTTATCTTTGCGGCAGAGATACTAGGAGAAGTTAATCACTACTATACTGCTATATTGGGCTGGGATACGATGTTGCATACAATCAATGGCTTCTTATGTGCGGCGATTGGCTTCTCACTTGTCTATATTCTTAATCGTAATTCAAAGAATATCAATTTATCACCTTTCTATCTTATTCTTGTCTCTTTCTGTTTCTCGATGACAATAGGTGTATTATGGGAATTCATTGAATTTACGGCTGATCAGCTATTTTACTTAGATATGCAGAAGGACTTCATTATTAAGAATATTGGTTCAGTAACACTAGATCCAACCCATTCCCAGATACCTTATCAAGTCAAAGATATCATTAAAACAGTCATCTATACAAAGGGTGGTACACAGGTTGTCATACCTAATGGCTATCTTGACATTGGGCTTCTTGATACAATGAAGGACTTACTTGTCAATTTTATTGGTGCGATTGTCTTTAGTGTTATTGGCTATTTCTATCTCAGAAATGAAGGTAAAGGTCATCATTTCTTGAAAGGCCTGATTGTCAAGCCAAAACCATAATCTCACACAATACAATGATAATTCTAACAATATCTTTGTCTATTCTATAAGTGTAGTCAAAAAACTTCATAAACTTTCCTTACAATTCCCAAAAGACTACTTAGTCCTAGATCACTTCCCAATCTAGGGCTTTTTTTCTTTTCTCTATCATCTTCGTTGACTAATGGAAGCGGGAATGATAACGTGAGAAAAAAGAAAGGAAAAGTTATGAATAAGAATATATTAATTGGGTTGCTTATTCCTTTTGTAGGAACGACTTTAGGCAGTGCCATGGTCTTTCTAATGAAGAAGGAAATGAATCAGCTCTTACAAAAAATATTACTCGGATTTGCCGGGGGTGTCATGATGGCAGCTTCAGTCTGGAGCTTGCTTATACCGGCAATGAATATGTCAAGCAAGATGGGAAAACTTGCTTTCATACCAGCATTAATTGGTTTATTGCTTGGAATTTTCTTCTTGTTGGCGATTGATGCATTGACACCACATCTCCACATAAATGAAACAGAACCTGAAGGCTTACATGCCCATCTCAAGAAAACAACAATGATGGTCTTAGCTGTTACAATTCACAACATTCCTGAAGGAATGGCCGTTGGTGTTGTCTTGGCTGGCAGTGCTGCAAATAATGCAACGATTACACTTGCGGGAGCGTTGGCTTTGTCAATTGGTATTGCCATTCAGAACTTCCCTGAAGGTGCCATTATCTCAATGCCATTAGCTGCTGAAGGCAGTGGTAAGAAAAAGGCATTTATGATGGGAACACTTTCTGGTATTGTTGAACCTATTGCCGGTCTGATTACTGTGTTATTATCAAGTATTATGATTCCTATTCTCCCATATTTATTATCATTTGCCGCAGGTGCTATGATTTATGTCATTGTTGAAGAAATGATTCCTGAAGCAAGCGTGGGAAAACATTCCAATATCGCAACAATTGGTTTTGCGGTTGGGTTTGCGGTTATGATGGTACTTGATGTTGCCCTTGGTTAAAGCAATCTATATTATATAGATTGTTTTTTCTTTCTCAGGAAGTAAAGAAAAACAAGTTTGAACTATTGTATAATCCTGATATCACAATGTATAATGATGACATTGGAGGAAAGATAATATGAAAAATTTATGGAATGAATTTAAAGAATTTGCTTTTAAAGGTAATGTCATTGATATGGCTGTCGGTGTTATTTTAGGTGGTGCTTTAAAGGACGTTGTAACAGCCTTAGTGAATATGCTTATGGGTGTTGTTTCAGCCATCATCAAAATACCAGCATCACTAGATAAAGCAACAGCACAGGTTGGACCTGTTCATATTGCTTATGGTGCATTTGTTTCATCATTCATTAACTTTATTCTTTTAGCACTCTGTGTCTTCGCAATTATTAAGGCACTTAATACTGCTAAGGATCGTTTTAAGAAGGAAGAAGCTGTTGAAGAAGCAGCACCAGTTAAGAGTGACGAAGTTGTATTGCTTGAAGAAATTAGAGATTTATTGAAAAAGAATGCCTAAGAAAAAAGCCTCATCTAAATAGATGAGGTTTTGTATTATAGATCAGAATTCTTGAGTTCTTCATTCTCATAGGTAGAACGTTTACTGTGGTCATCAGCTAGTTCATCAGACTCTACTTTTACAACTTTCTCTTTTTCATTATTTGTTGCCACAGTCTGGAATAGATTCATATTCATTGACCATTCTTCTAATTCTTTTTCTAAATCATCTGTATCTTTTGCCTTGTATTTAATCGCCATAATATCCACTCCTTGTATTTCCATTATAATAATCAATCTTATGACTTGTCAATTTTCACTATACTTTCACACATTTCATGATATAATAACTAAGTACTTGCCGGAGTAGCTCCAATTGGTAGAGCAACTGACTCGTAACCAGTAGGTCGTGGGTTCGAATCCCATCTCCGGCACCATTCCTTTTATTACTAGATGTATATAAAATTTTTTGAGATTTTTCATGAAAAATGAACTTTTGAGAATAATTTATTGATATGCTAAAAGCTAGAGCATTTCTATAAGAATTTCGATTGATTCATTATATTACATATTGATAGTGTCAATTTATATGATACAAAAAGCATATTGCTATAATGTTGATTGTGAGAGCGTGAAGTCCGGGTTATCCGAACAACTCGCTTTTTTATTTACGCTGTGCCATTGATTTTATAGTTACGGCATATTAATTCACGATATTATCTTAAAAAATGTATTTTCCTTGAATTTATAAAAATGAACTTTATTTTTTGTTCACTTGGTTTATTGAAATTTAAAACGCCCTACAACATCTATTATGGGCGTTTCATGACAATCAGAGGAAATGAAGTCTTTTCTGTAGTCTACCATTGCATCTTGGACATGCGTTCTGGTGACGTTTTTCTTTCAGGCATCTAGCCTGCACAGACATTGTGTATTTGTAGTCGCACACAGGACATATCCACCAGGCCTTTCCATTATACTTGTCGCTTATTTCAGTGGCCGATACCTCAATAAGAGCATTCTCATTAGCAACCCACTCTTTCATCAACTCAGGATGCGTGTTTTTCAGACAATTCGTCTCATTGATGAGCCGCTCTCGGCAGTAAGGACAGGAGAGCTGGTCATTGTCTTCACGTTGTATGCGTTTGATGATAGTATAAATATTGAACAGGTTAAACATCTGTTACAACCTGATGCGTTGCTATAATATAACCATAGAGATGATATTGATATTGTAACTATTTAGCTATTTTTAACGAAAGGGAGAAGAATTAAATGGATATATGTTTTGCTGGTAAGAACTATTTGATTTCGAAATTCACAACGAAAGAGCAGTTTATTAAAGAACTAAAGCAAATTCTTCCTGAACTGTTTGAAAATGATGAAATAAAATGGAATTGCTCGTTTATGATTAATAATCAATTCTATAATGCTATGGAAGTGTTTGATGCTTTAGAACCTATGACAAAGAAAGTATATGTACTTTTGCAATTAGCTGGTGGATAATATGGAAGATAATAGATATTCAAGACAACTATTGATGCCAGAAATTCGAAATGGCATGAGCAATGTACAAAATGTCACAGTGGCAATTGTGGGGTGTGGTGGATTAGGATCTCTTAATATTCTTTATTTAGTTGCCTTAGGAGTTAAAAGGCTGATTTTGATAGATGGTGATAAGGTTGATACTACTAATTTAAATAGGCAAATAATACATTTAGAGAAAGATATAGGAAGATATAAAGTGGATTCTGCTGAAGAAAAAGTGAAGGAAATTAATCAATATGCTAAAGTGACAAAGTATAAAAAGTATTTAGATAAAAGTAATGCTGATGTTCTTTTGCAAGATGCTGATATTATTCTCGATTGTGTTGATAACCTTGCAACAAGATATTTACTAGATGACTTATGTTCCAAAAGAAGTACACCGGTGTTTTTTAGTGCTGTAGAAGGATTTAAAGGATTTGTCTATAGTAGAAAGAAAAGTAACTATCCACCTTATTCAGATATTTTTAAGCCTGCAAACCATCCAGATTGTAGACAAAAAGCATCATTTGGTACTGGAGTAGGATTGATAAGTTGCCTGCAATGTTTAGAGGTGATCAAATACCTAACCTTTGAAGAGAATGAAGGGCCTTTTATAATGGATGTTGACATGAAGAATAATATTTTTAATATAATTCGTTTGGAAGAGGAGAGCGCCTTATGAAACTATCTGTAATTGTGGCTGCCTATAATGAAGAGAAAAATATTCATCGATGTCTCGATTCTCTTGTCCATCAGACAATGAGAGATGGTTTAGAAATCATTGTTGTGAATGATGGCAGTATTGATAAAACAGCTGAGATATGTGACAAGTATGCTGAGGAATATGACTTCCTGAAAGTTCTGCATACAACCAATAATGGGCAAGGCATGGCCAGAAATCGTGGGATTGAAGAAGCTACGGGTGACTATATTGGCTTTGTGGATGCTGATGACTGGGTTGAAATAGATATGTTCGAGCACCTCTATGAAGAAGCTGTCATTCATGATAGCGATATGGTGGTTTGTGATGTGCATAAGATCTTTGATGATGAGCAGCGTGAAGAAGATGTCATCAGTCTACCTGAGCCAGCATCTAGCATAGACATTGGCACATATCTTGCTTATGGGGAGAATAATGCCTATTCCTGGAATAAGATCTATAGACGTGAATTATGGCAAGAATATCATTATGAGAAGATGGTCTATGAAGATCTTGCCTTAATTCCTATCATCATATGTCACTGTCAGAAGATTTCCTATGTGCAGGAAAGTCTCTACAATTATTTCAAGCATAGTCATACGACAACATCTAGTTATAAGAACCCGCGGCTCTTTGATATCTTTATAGCCTATGAGAAACTCATGCAAGCGCAAACAGAGTATAAGGACTTCATCGTCTATAATGTAGCGAAGCGGCTGCTGCGTAACATGAAGACTGCAGGTTTCAAGTACTACTTTGCAGAATGCATTGAATTCATCAATCGCTATACTGAGGTATTCCTATCTAATGAACTTGTAAAGAAGGATTCGGCTGTCTGCTCTATCTATGACTATATAGGTATGCAGACAATCCCTAATAGGCTTATCCATCTACGTTCAGTTTCCATCGATAGCTTCAAACGCTATACACGTCACTATGAAGATGTTATATGCGATAGCTATGAGGAAATGTTTCAGCAAGCTTTTGAAGGTGGGGGCCTGATCATCAATGATGAATTGGAACTCTCTGCGCCCTATGGCTATCTAAGAGCTACACATAGTTTTGTGGTTAATGAGGGCAAAGGATGCATATCTACAAAGCTGATGGGATTTGTGAAAGAAAGTGAGTCGATTGGCTATATAGCGGATTGTCTTAAAAAGAAAGACAATATAGATGAACAGAAACTTAAGAATGTTGAGATTATAATGGACTACTAAAATGTAGGCTTCTTTGCTCGATGGAGTGGATTAAATTTCCTTGATCAAATATAGGACAGAATGGGTTAACATTCTCATGCTATGTATTGGTTTACTTTTATGTAGATATTTTTAAGACTATTCACATCTAAGTGATGATTATAATTTTTTACAACTGTATTCCTAACACTGAAAGCATTTTCTATAGTGAATTAACTGAAAAAACACTTGTGAATTTTCAATTTGTACAACTTTTGGGATTTACTTCAGAATAGGTGTCTTTATATTAGACTATAGCTGGTATGTGAAAAGAGATATTTATCATCGCTCAATTCTCATTGAAAGTTCCTGTTTAGTCGCGTAATCATCGAATGAATTCGGAATGAATTTAATCGGGCCTATGTCAGTGGGCCCGGTTTTGTGGTATTCTGTGGGTGTGATTGACAGACAGGAGAGTATGCAAAAGCTCTGCTTTCAGAGGGTTTTTTAAAAATTCTCACTAAAAGTTCCTGTTTCTGGATTGTAGGTCTAGATGCCGTGTGGTGCGCCGACATCACCTACATCTGGACCTATGAGGATGGGTTCTCATTTTTTTATTTTGTACTGAAACTGTTTATATATTTAGAACTGTGATAAAAAGAGCTTGAATTATTCAAGCTCTTTTTTATCAGGAGTTGATTGTAGACTTTTAATGAGAAGAATTATTTTAAGAATAGATTTTTTATCCATTGGATCAGTAAAGGTTGAAAGCTCTTGTATGATTTCTCTATCTATGAATTCTAAATCATCTGATGATGGAAGAATTTGTTCATCAAAGAACTCTGTTAATGACATACAAAAGGCTTGGGCAATGTGTGTAATGACATGAAATGTTGGATTCTTTGTATTGCGTTCTATATCTCCTAAATAAGCCGTCGTAACACCCACCTTTGTCGCTAATTTCTCTTGACTCCAGCCTCTGTTTTCACGTAGTGTCTTAACACGACCACCCAAATTATAGTTTACATTTTTAGACATAACTATAGTTTACTTCACATCAATCCTTTCTTCAATTCACTATAGTTTGTATAAAAAGACAAACTATAGTATGTATTGTAATAATAAAAAAATAGCTATTAAAGCTATTTTTTATACATATCAATCTCTTCACGATAAATATCAAAACTACTGATGACCATAAAGAGCGTAAAGCTTGTCTGAATGAAAAAGATTGTATAATCAAGTAAACCATGAATATATGTCATGACAATCAATCCAATAATTAATGCTACAAGGGTATCGTTTTTATGAAGCTTATAAGTGATATATGTTCTTTTGATACAGCTGATCAAATAAGGTAATATCATAAGAATACCGACAATCCCAAATGAGAGAGGGGGATCGAGGAAGATGTTATGGGCATGCTGAGTATTATGACCGTTGTATTGCTTCCAGATATGCATATAAGTTAATGGACCTTCACCAAAGAGCGGATGATCTTTGATGGATGCTATAGCGGCACGCCATATTTTTTGTCTTACTCCAAGATATTTCGTAATATTGCTTGCACGTGGAATATAGCTCTTATGGGTGAAGAGGAAGCCTGCTGAGGCCATCCCACCTGCCGCAATAAGGCCAAAAAGCTTATAGAAATGCGCAAACAACAACATGATGGCAAGTCCGGCAAGCATGGCTGGCCAAGCTGTACGACAGCCTGAAAGGACTAATGTGAAGAGGTTGATGAGAATAATAATGCAATAACCACCAATCTTCTTAAAGTTTACATGTTCTTCTTGAGTTAATCGCAATATCTTATAGAAGGCAATACCAACCCAGAATTCAATCATCATGGCATAATAATTCGCATTAAAATAGAATGAATCCACTCTATTCTTAGGTGTATTGAAAATAATAAGTTCAAAGCCATCAATATTAAATCGATGAAGAATAATAAAGTACTGAATGATGGCAACAAGTGCGGCTACAAGCGAAAGAATGAGTGTTGTATCCATAAAGAATTCAAAGCTCTCAGCACTGATATGCTGGCGGTAGTATACGGCAAAACTGCCGAGCATCAAGATTCCTACTGTTACTAAGATACCAAGATAGTTCTGATAAAAGAGCGAGACAATTGCAAGTAAAGCACAGAAAAACAATATGAAATAACTAGCTTTCGTATTCTTATATGCTTCAACAAGCTCTCCTCTCTTTAATAAAATAATCAGTTCAATAGCGTGTACAATAAGCGTTATATAAAAAGGTAAAAACAAAGCGACAAAGGCAATAAAGAGGAAAAGTTGTGGTGTATCTAATTTCTCTTTGAGCCTACTTATATACTGGTTAATAATAACACCCCCTAGATTTCGAGAATATTTTACTATTTATCAATATTCATGACAATGACTTCTAAAAAAGATATACTGAGTACATGAACTATTTATATATATTAAATTACTTTGAACCTGATGAAGAGAATATTTGTCAGGAAGAATTTCAAGTCTTTTTTCAACAACCTTTTACATCTCGTTATCACTTCTCACAATTGGATATTCCTTTTACCCGTTCAGTCTTTATTAAAGATCGACTCACTATTCTTGCTTCTTCTACTTCAATATCGCTACTTTTAAAAGAAGTGGAGAAATTACAACTGTATTCTGATTGTTTTAAGGTTATCTATTATAAGAATGCTTTAACACATTTAGACTATCGTACTTCTTTAAGCTATTGTTCTAAGCTATCTGAGGTTATTGGTGGTGATACTGATCTTGTTCATCCTAAAGATATCTTTGCCTTGACTTATATTGAAGGTGTTTATTATTTTGGCAGGCTTGAAAGGAATAGGGGATGGCATTTGTATGAACATAAGCCATATTTCTATTCGCATTCCTTATCTATTAAGGCAGCACGCTGTGCCATTAATCTTGGAAATGGAATACATAATGATTTAAAAATCATTGATCCATGCTGTGGGGTTGGGACAGTTGTATTAGAAGGTTTAGCTATGGGATTGGATATCAGGGGTAGTGATATCAATCGCGATGTAAGCTATAAGGGGCGTTTAAATGTTGAATACTTTGGCTATGATCCATTGCTTATTACAAAACGTGATATTCATGATACAACTGAACATTATGATCTATCCATTATTGATGTACCCTATGGTGTATATTCCCATATTTCAAAAGAACAACAGCTTGATTTGATCAATGAAGCATGTCATATTGCGTCTAAGTGTGTGGCCATTACACATGTTGAGTATGATGAGGAGTTTAAAGCCATGCAGTTAAATTATCATCATAAGTGCTATTTAAGAAAAGGGAACTTCTATCGCTATTTTTATGTACTCGAAAGGAAGAATGTATGAAACATGTATTCTTATTAAAATCTGAAGGAACAACACATTCCTTCTTGCCAACGATTCATAAAATCATGAAAGGATATGACTATGATATTCATATCTCACAGTATCCAAACCATGTCATAAGTATCATGAAGGAATATAGAACACCGGTACGTGTATATGCAGTTGGTGGAGATGGCTTTATGAATCAGGTTGTTCAGGCACTTGTTCATACAAAGCATGAAATGGTTGTCATTCCTTATGGTACAGGCAATGACTTTTCTCGCTATGTCAATAATGGCGTGAAGAAAGCCGAAGACGTCCTTAGAGAATCCTTGCAATGGCATGCACAAAGAATTGATACTGTGAAAATGAATGACCTCTATTATATCAATTCTGGCTGTTTTGGAATTGATGCTGCCATTGCCAATCATGTTCATGATGTTGTCAATGTGCCCTTTATTCCAGAGTCAAAGAGCTATATTCTTTCTATTCTAAGAAATATCAAGAGCTATGATTTTAACTATGTCACGATTAAAAGTGACCAACAGGTTTTATATGAAGGACAGGTGACATTATGTGCCATCAACAATGGACATTATTATGGTGGTGGTTTTGAAATCACCCCACAAGCGTCATTAACTGATGGTTATCTTGATCTTGTAATTTTAGAGAAAATCCATAAGTTCAACGCTCCTTATTACATTCGGCATATTCTTACAAGAACGCTTTCCAATATCAAAAAGACCCACACATTTAAAGTGCAGGCCTGTGATGTCTATTGTCATTGTTCAGGTAATTTTGATGGTGAAGAGATATTGAGTCACCATTACCATTTTGAAATTAATGCGGGTTCTTTAAGCCTTGTGTGCCAAAGAGTCTTATAAATTCTTTCGCTCGTTGAGATATTTCATCATCTTTACGCATGGCAATGGATACCGCTGTATAAAGGGCTTCATCTTCAAGCTCAACAGCTTTTAAATTCATATTTTCAATGAGGGGTAATGCTGTCTTAGGAATAATGGCAATCTGAGAAAGGACATGGCTCCAGAAGATGGATGTACGACAATCATCAGCCTGAATATGAATATTGGGGTTGAAAGAAAGTGTATTGATGGCATATTCTGTTATTACGGAATGATATCTGCGATGTACGATTAAAGGATAATCTTTATAGTCAATAAGATGATTCTTCTTTTCATCAATAATTTCCTGAGGACCAATGGCTACCATTGGTTCTTTTTCAAAGAAGTATGCTTTAATGTTTAATCCATCAAAGGGTGTTCTAATAAAACCGATATCAATATCGTGGGCAAGAAGATTATCAATAATTTCTCTTGTTGTACCTTCTTTAATACGAAGATGAAGGGTTGGATTATCTTTAATATAATTAATGACAGCATTTTCATGAAGCAAAGGACTATTGGAAGAAGTGACACCAATACGTAATGTCTCCTTCGATACATTCTTCATCTCATGCAAAGTAAGTTCTTCAAGCGCAAGCATCTGACAAGCACGGCGATAGAATAAACGACCAGCACTTGTGAGTGTGACATGACGGCGTCCACGAATCAACAAACCAGTGCCTAGCTCTTCTTCCAGGCTCTTAAGTTGCATTGATAGAGGTGGCTGAGCCATATGTAATTTAATAGCAGCTTTAGAGATTGTTCCTTCATCGACAATAGTCTTAAAATAGAGCATCTGTTTAATATCCATAAGCATATCTCCTACGTATAATATTAATATCTAACATATATTTGTAATATAATACTAAAAAACTTATAATTTGACAAGAAGGAGAAGGAAAATGTTCTGGAAAAAATATTTTAAGCCTTATAAATGGCAAGGCATTCTCGGTTTTTTCTTTAAGCTTGTTGAAGCTTTTTTTGAATTGATGGTGCCCGTTGTAGTTGCCAAGATTATTGATCAGGGTATTGCGAAAGGCAATACGACATATATTATTCATATGGGCATTGTGATGTTTGTTTTAGCTTTGGCTGGCTATGGGTCAGCCATCATCTGTCAATACTTTGCCTCTTTGACATCCCAGGGAATGGGAACGTTGATGCGTAGAGATATGTTTGAAGCCATCAATAACTATGATTATGAAGATTTGGATACTTTAGGTACACCTACACTTATTACAAGAATCACTAATGATGTCAATCAGCTTCAATTAGCGATTGCCATGACAATTCGCTTACTGTCACGTTCACCATTTATCATTATTGGTTCACTTGTAATGGCCTTTATTCTTAACTGGCAGGTTGGCGTAGTTTTCTTAGTCATCTCACCACTGATTGCCCTCGCTATATACTTTGTCATGAGCCGCACACAGCCTATTTATCATCGTATTAATAAGTTAATGGATAAGATTAGCTTGATTACGCGAGAAAACTTATCCGGTGTACGTGTTATCCGTGCATTCAATAAGCAAGAAAATGAAAAGAAGCGTTTTATTGAAACGACGAAGACACAAAAAGATGAACAAGTTCATGCTGGCTATTTATCATCACTGATGAATCCGGCTACAACTGTTATTGTTAATACAGGTATTATTTTGATTCTTTATGTCAGTGCAATTAAAGTCAACTTAGGGACATTAACACAGGGGGAAGTTATTGCCTTAATTAACTATATGAACGCAATTATGCTTTCTATGTATGCCTTTGCGAATGTCATACTCATTTATGTCAAGGCGACAGCAGCTTCACAGCGTGTTCAGGAAGTTTTAAGTCTTAAGCCAAATATGATTGAAGGAAGTCAAGACATGCCTGATAGCTACAACCACCTCATCACATTTGATGATGTAAGCTTCAGCTATAAAGAAGGTCAGGCTCTTGAGCATCTTTCATTTACTATTAATGAAGGAGAAACAGTGGGTATTATTGGCGGTACTGGTTCAGGCAAGAGTACGCTCGTTAATTTGATTCCTCGTTTCTATGATGCCACAGAAGGTCGTATTCTCATTAAGGATCAACCTATCGAAGATTACCATTACGATACATTGCGACATATGATTGGTATTGTTCCCCAGTCAGCGACACTCTTTAGTGGCACAATTAAAGAGAACTTGCTTTGGGGCAATAGCAGTGCAAGTGATGAAGATCTCAATAATGCCATCAAGAT
>OCTW013375245.1_pt1 | contig 18423 bp, 16 predicted proteins | sample 1539671 | NCBI WGS metagenome assembly OCTW01 (sample SAMN02144230, study PRJEB22623) | gut metagenome | biome: sheep rumen | host: Ovis aries | place: New Zealand
CCCGCTTAAGCCCAGATGGCGGAATCGGTAGACGCGCTGGTCTCAAACACCAGTGGGGCAACCCATCCCGGTTCGAGCCCGGGTCTGGGTACAAGGGAAATACGAAAAGAAAATGGATTTTTTCTTTTGTGTTTCCCGATTTTTTTGTACATTTGCAAGCAGAAAGTTTACTTCCGCTTGAAACCTGAAACTTGAAACTTGAAACTAAAATATAATACGATGAAGACAAAAGCAACGATTTTCTGTGTGCTGGCGGCGGGGATGCTGCTGACCGGCGCATGCAAGAGCCACTACAAGGTGGTTTCCGTGGAGCGTACGCGCCTGGTGGTGGACAGCCGCTACGACGCGCCGAACGCGCAGGCCATGGAGTTTCTGAAGCCGTACAAGGCGAAGGTGGACTCGGTGATGGGTCCCGTGGTGGGACGCTCGGCGAAGTACATGACGGCGCAGCGCCCGGAGGGTACGTTGTCGAACCTGCTGAGCGACATCATGGTGTGGGGCGGCAAGTTCTACGACGAGAAGCCCGACTTCGGGATGTATAACATCGGCGGTGTGCGTGCCGACCTGCCGAAGGGCGAGGTGACGTACGGCGACGTGCTGGACATTGCTCCCTTCGAGAACAAGATTGCCTTCGGCACGCTGAAGGGCTCGGAGGTGCTGGAGCTGTTCAGCCAGATAGCGTCGACGGGCGGCGAGGGTGTGAGCCACTCGGTAAGGCTGGTGATTACGAAGGACAACAAGCTGGTGAGCGCCACCATCGACGGCAAGCCCATCGACCCGGAGAAGGACTACCGTCTGACGACCATCGACTACCTGCTGGGGGGTACAGACAAGATGGAGGCGCTGAAGAAGTGCCGCGACGTGAAGGCTCCGCAGGAGGCGAGCAACAATACGCGGTTTATCATCATGGACTACTTCAAGGAGATGGCGCGACAAGGGAAGGAGGTCGACGCGGAGATTGAAGGAAGAGTGAAAATTAAAAATTAAAGATTAAAGATTAAAGATGAAAGATTAAGATTGGAGGATTTTAAAATTAAGGTCATGAATACTATGATATCTATATATAATAAGGTCATGAGGGTGGCGGTGATGATGTTGCCGCTGTGCCTGATGAGCATGGCGCCCACGGAGGCGCAGGCCAAGAAACCCAAGCAGCTGGTGATACTGCACACAAACGATACACACTCGACGATATTCCCCATCAACGCACAGCTGCCGGACACGATGAAGGCCGGACGGGGAGGCTTTATACGACGTATGGCCCTGCTGAAGGAGGAGCGCCAGAAGCATCCCGACCTGCTGTACTTCGACAGCGGCGACTTCTGCCAGGGGTCGGCATACTACACGATGTTCAAAGGTGACGTGGAGGTGGGTCTGATGAACCAGATGGGCATCGACGCATCGACCATCGGCAACCATGAGTTCGACTTCGGACTGGAGAACATGGCGCGCATCTTCAAGATGGCCAACTTCCCTATCCTGTGTGCGAACTACGACTTCACGGGTACGGTGATGGAAGGTGTCTGCAAGCCGTGGATCATCATCAAGCGCAACGGCGTGAAGATAGGTGTCTTTGCCGTCTGTCCGAAGCTGAAGGGACTGGTGAGCGACAAGAACTGCCCGGGGGTGAAGTACCTCGACCCCGCCAAGGTGGCGCTGGAGACCGCCACGATGCTGAAGGAGCAGAAGAAGTGCGACATGGTGATCTGCATCTCGCACCTGGGCTGGGAGAGCTACCGTGCGGAGGACGACCTGGTGATGATTCGCGGGTCGCGCAACATCGACCTCGTGCTGGGCGGCCACTCGCATACGTTCATGACGCACCTGGAGTACGAGAAGAATCTGGACGGCAAACCGGTGCCCGTCGACCAGAACGGCAAGCACGCGGTGTATGTGGGAAAGCTCCTGGTGAATCTGGAATAAGGTAAGAAAAGGCTCCTGAGCGGGAGCCTTTTTTTTATTCGAAATAGAACGTCAGGACTATCATCTTGGTCTTGGCGGAGTCGACACTGCCGGCATAGGCGCGGAGGTTGTCGTCGCGCAGCTCGTCGAAGTGTCCCTTGTCGAGGGCATCGTTGAGTCCGAAGCAGAACTTCAGCTCGGGAATGAGCTTGAAGAACGGCAGGTAGAAGTCGCAGCCCATACCAACCTCGACCATGGTGTTGAAGCGCCGGAGGCGGATGATGTCCGCATCGCCGCCCGTGAGGTTGATCATGGGATTGATGCCCGCCATGATGTAGGGGCGGTGGTTGTTCCAGCGCGGTGCGGCAAACTTGATGTCGATGGGCAGGGAGACATAGGTATTCTTCAGGTCCTGCGTCTGGCGAAGATAGTCGCCGCGCTCGTCCTTCTTCTTCATATTGATGAACGTAAGGTGCTTGGCTCCGAAGTGCATGGTGGGAGTGACGCGCAGCGAGAAGTTCTCGTGCAGTCGCAACTCGCCCAGCACACCGACGGAGAATCCTGCCACCCACTTGTCGGCCTCGCACAGCACGTACTGCTCCTGCACGGTACCGTCCTGCAGCGTCATGTTGTAGGGGCCGATGTTGTTGAGCTCGACGTCCTGCAGGTGTGCGCCGACGAGAATGCCGAAGTGCAACGGGCGCAGGTCGATGTAGGGTTTGTGCTGCACTTGGCGGTCCATCTGTGCCATGGCGGTGACGGCACAGAGGGCTATGAGAAGTATAGTATAGAGTCGTTTCATATCTGTATTCTATAACGTCACAACAGCGGTAATTATTATTTCGACTGCGTATAAATTGAGACAAAAAATGAAAAAAGCGTACCCAAAATTAGGTATTATTGGAAAAAAGTCCGTATCTTTGCATCACAATTTTTTAGTATTTTATTAACTCAATTAAATAGAAAAGATTATGGCATACGTAATTGGTGACGACTGCATCGCATGCGGTACATGTATCGATGAGTGCCCCGCAGGAGCAATCTCTGAGGGCGACAAGTATTCAATCAACCCCGATGTCTGCACGGAGTGCGGTACATGCGCTGACGTTTGTCCGTCAGAGGCAATCAGCCTTCCCTAAAGGAATCAGCTGAATTTATGTGGTTAAAAGCGAGCAGGCTGTCCTACCGGGCAGCCTGCTTTTAGTATATTAAAGATTAATCCACATAGTTACGAACGGGGTGTTGACCTTAAAGACTCATTTCACGATTTTGGGTGCAAAGGTAGTGCTTTTTCGTCATATTAACATGAAAAGACTGGTATTTTTCTTATCTTTCGCGCTGGTGTTCCTGCATCTGTGGGCACAGCCGGAGACCTATGAATGGACGACGGAAAGCCGCAACAGCTCGGAGTCGATGCCCTGCGGCGGCGGCGACGTGGGCATGAATGTATGGACGGAACAGGGCGACGTGCTGTTCTACCTGAGCCGCAGCGGGTGCTTCGACGAGAACAACACACTGCTGAAGCTGGGACGATTCCGCATACACCTCTCCCACCCCCTGCGCACACAGTCGCTGCGCCAGCAGTTGGTGGTAAAAGACGGCTACTGGCAGGTGACCGACGGCCAGACGTGGGTGGTGCTCTGGGTGGACGTCAACAAGCCGGTGGTCCATGTAGAAGTGTCGGTAGAGAAACAGAAGACCGATGTGGAGGTGACTTATGAGTCGTGGCGCACCAAAGACATTGTGCTCTCCAAGCGTGAGCGTTTCCAGACGAGTTATAAGTTTGCCGCTCCTAAGGATCTCGCGACTCGTCACGACAGTATCATAGCTCGCGAGGACGGCGTCACCTTCCTGCATCAGAACGGTGCTGTGACCATCTTCGACGCCACTGTGCGCCAGCAGCAGATGGAGAGCGTGAAAGAACGTCTTTACAATCCGCTGAAAAACCGCATCTTCGGCGGTCGCTTACACGGCGACCAGTTTGTGCTCAAGGGTCAGACGCACGGCCACTATGCCAGCAGCGACTATGAGGGCTGGACGTATCAATCGCGTCGTGCCTCCCAGCGCCACGCTTTCTGCATCACGCTGGCTACTATACAAGGCTCTTTAGCCGATTGGAAAAATGCCCTTCATCAGACCGAACGGCAGATACAGACCAAGCGCGACTTGAAGCTTACACGCGACTGGTGGCACGACTTCTGGCAGCGCAGCTACATAGAGGTGGGAAGTAAGAAGGAAGATGGAAGAGGTAAGCCCTCAGCCCTCGCTCGCAACTACACCCTCTTCCGCTATATGCTGGCCTGCAACAGCCGAGGGCCGTGGCCGACGAAGTTCAACGGCGGACTGTTTACCTTCGACCCGGAATACGTCTATGCCTCGCGCGACGGCAAGGCCGGTACCGAGGAGTATCGGCTGTCGCCCGACTTCCGCAACTGGGGCGGCGGCGTGCATACGGCACAGAACCAGCGACTGGTCTATTGGCCTATGCTCAAGAACGGCGACTACGACCTGCTGGTACCGCAACTGGAGTTCTACCGCAATCTGTATCGGAACGCCGAGGAGCGCTCACGACTGTACTGGGGACACGAGGGGGCCTGTCTGACGGAACAGATAGAAAACTACGGACTGCCGTGCTATCCTGAATACGGCACGAAGCGCCCGGCAGGGTTCGACCCAGGCATGGAGCGCAACGCGTGGCTGGAGTACGAATGGGACACGTGTCTGGAGTTTTGCATGATGGCACTGGAGGCACACCGCTACTGCGGCATGGACATCGCACGCTATGTGCCGATGATACGGTCGTGCCTGCGCTTCTTCGACGAGCACTACCAATATCTGGCCAACCAGCGCGGTGCCAAGCGACTGGACGGCAACGGCAAGCTGGTGCTCTACCCAGGCAGTGGCGGAGAAACGTTCAAGGGTGCCTATAACTCCACATCGACTATTGCCGCCCTGCGCACGGTGGCACAGGCACTGACAAGTTACGCGCAAGAGCAGCAGGACACCGCTCTTACCTCTTACCTATTACCTCTTATCTCTCGTCTTCCCGACATCGCCATCAAAGACGGAATGATAGCCCCCGCATGGCACTACGAACGCGTGCAGAACGTGGAAACGACGCAGCTCTACCCCGTGTATCCGTGGCGCATGTACGGCGTGGGACGCCCCGACCTGGAGGTGGCGCGCAAGACGTATTGGAACGACTCGCTGGCCGTCAAGTTCCGCTCGCACATCGGATGGAAGCAGGACGTCATCTGGGCGGCCTGCCTGGGACTGACCAACGAGGCGGCACGACTGATACAGCTGAAGATGGGCGACGGACCGCACCGCTTCCCCGCCTTCTGGGGCCCCGGGTACGACTGGGCACCGGACCACAACTGGGGCGGCTCGGGCATGATAGCCCTGCAGGAGATGTTGCTGCAGGAAGTGGGCGACACGCTCTACCTGTTTCCCGCCTGGCCCCGCGAGTGGGACGTGCGCTTCAAGCTGCATGCCAGCGGCAACACCACGGTGGAAGCAGAACTGAAAAACGGCCATGCCACAGTAAAGGTCACCCCCGAACGGAAAGTTGTGCTACCAGAAGGAAGTGAAGAGTGAAAGTTTCGATTAAGCGAGAGCAATGGAAAGCGTGCTTTCCGATTGTAGAGCGTGAGAAACTTCGCCCGATAGGGAAAGAGTGAAAAATAAAAAGGAAAAAGCCCGTCATCCCGACGAGCTAACAATCCAATTACTATGAAAAAACTACTAACCTATTGCTGAAATCAATTCATTTCTGATTTCTGATGCAAAGGTACAACGAAATCGGGACGCTCGCAAAAACTTTCAGCGAACGCCCCGATTTTTATTATAAACCTCTCCTAACCTCCCCCCAAGGGGAGCAAGGTTCCTCCCCTTGGGGGAGGTTGTTCTTACAGGTTCGGATTAATCTTACTCCACTCAGCAACGGGAGGTACGATATTCAGCGTTACCAGCTCGTCGCGCATCTTGCAGAGGTGCTCGTAGCTCTGGTCGAGCTTCGCATTCTCCTCGGCAGTACCCTGAGGAACCTCGAACTTGGCACCCTCGGCCGTCATCGTGGTCTTCATGGCCATCATGATGTGATCGTACTTGTCGGTCTTGACATAAGTACCCACGGGGAAGCGGAACGGCTCACCACCCATAGCGGCGCGAATCATCTCGACACTGAGGTACGAGGGGCTCTGGAACGAAGAACGTCCGCGGAGCTCGATGATCTTGGCACCACCCTTCGTTACGGCAGTCTTCATCTCCTCCCACTCCTCGGCGGGGAACTCGGCAGTACCGATGATGTCGGTGAGCTTACGGCCACCAATGGTGACGTGGCTACCGAATACAGCCATCTGCTCGCCGTGGCCGCCGTAGGTTGCACAGCCCTTGACTTCGCTCTGCATCACGCCGAACTTCTTGGCCAGTGCAGACTGCAGACGAGTGGTGTCCAAACCTGCCAGCGTGGTAACCTGACCGGGCTTCAAGCCAGAGTAGAGCAGCGTAACCAGGCCGGTGAGGTCGGCGGGGTTGAAGATGATGACGACGTGCTTTACGTCGGGGCAGAACTTCTTGATATTCTGACCGAGCTCTTCCGCAATCTTACAGTTGCCGGCCAGCAGATCCTCGCGCGTCATACCAGCCTTACGGGGTGCACCGCCAGAAGAAATGATGTACTTAGCGTTCTTGAAAGCCACTTCGGCGTCGGTGGTGGCAACGATGTTGACGTTGTCGAAACCACTCTGGCGCATCTCTTCTGCTACGCCCTCGGGGGAAAAGACGTCGTAGAGACAAATCTCGCTTGTCAGACCCATCATCAAGGCTGTCTGAGCCATGTTAGAACCAATCATACCGGCAGCACCGACGATGGTTAATTTCTCATTCGTTAAAAATGCCATACTGATTTCTATTTTTAATTGATACTTTTTCTGATTTGACTGCAAAGTTACAAAATAATTTGTGAATTGCAGGGCACGAAACGCAAAAATATGTGTTATTTAATCAAAAACAACACACTTTGCAAACTCTATGTAGCAATTTGCCAGTAAGTTACTCCGCAACATTCTTGGAATCTTCCTTCATGTCCCGCCAATAGGGAGAGAGTGCGGGCGGGCCGTCGTTGGTCTCTAACTCCAGGTCGGGAATGTCGATCTCGTCCGTTGGCTCGTAGGGCACAACAATCTCGTTGGCCTTCTGCACAACGACCACAGCCACCCCCTTGCCGATGATGTCCAACTCCTTGGCAGCGCGCCACGAGAGGTCGATGATGCGGCCACGGACAAACGGACCGCGGTCGGTGACACGGACTACGACGCTGCGGCCGTTGACCGGATTGAGCACCTTGAGCTTCGTGCCGAAGGGATAGCTACGATGGGCACACGTCAGACTGTCGGGATGCAAGCGCTCGCCGCTGGCCGTGCGACGCCCACTGAAAGACCTGGAATAATAAGAGGCCTTGCCCTGTTGCGCACTTTGGCCATAGGCAACGGACAAAGGACAAAGGACAATGGGCATCTGACAACAGATTAGCAGGAGAAATGCCACCGCTAACCGCCTGGAAAGGTTTATTGTCAGATGCCTCATCATCAATGCTTATTTCTTAAATATTAAATCTTAATCTTTAAATCTTTAATCTTAAAATCCTTAAATCTTAATCTTTAATCTTTCATTTTTCATCTTTCATCTATCACACAATGCCCTGTGCCAGCATGGCCTTGGCGACCTTCATGAATCCGGCGACATTGGCGCCCTTCACGTAGTTGATGTAGTTGCCTTCCTTGCCGTACTTCACGCACTGGGCGTGAATGCCCGACATGATCTGGTGCAGCTTCTGGTCAACCTCTGCCTCCGTCCAGGAGATGCGCATGGAGTTCTGCGTCATCTCCAGGCCACTGGTGGCCACACCTCCGGCATTGACGGCCTTGCCGGGAGCAAACAGCTGTCCGGCAGCGATGAACTTATTGACGGCATCGGCCGTACAACCCATGTTCGACACCTCGGCAACGCACAACGGCTTATGAGCCAAAATCTTGTCGGCGTCGTCGCCATTGAGCTCGTTCTGCGTGGCACACGGCAGATAGATGTCGGCCTTCTGCTCCCATGGCTTCCGGTCGGCAAAGAACTGCGAACCGGGGAACTCGTCGGCATAGGGTTGGCAGATGTCGTTGCCCGAAGCACGAAGCTCCAGCAGGTAGTCAATCTTCTCGTCGTCAAGGCCGGCAGGGTCGTAGATGTAGCCGTCGGGACCGCTAATGGTAATGACCTTGGCGCCTAACTCGGTGGCTTTCTTCGCGGCACCCCAGGCAACGTTTCCGAAGCCGGAGAGCGCTACGGTCTTGCCCTTGATGTCCAAGCCGTGGGTTTGCATCATCTGGTGCACGAAATACAGGGCACCGAAGCCTGTTGCCTCGGGACGCAGGATGCTACCACCCCACTCCAGTCCCTTACCCGTGAGGGTTGCTCCGTGGAACTCGGAAGTCAGTTTCTTGTACATGCCGAAGAGGTAACCAATCTCTCGACCACCCACGCCGATGTCACCGGCGGGAATATCCATGTCGGGACCAATCACCTTATACAGTTCCCACATGAAGGCCTGGCAGAATCGCATAATCTCGGCATCGCTCTTACCACGCGGAGCGAAGTCGGAACCGCCCTTGCCACCGCCCATAGGCAGTGTGGTGAGTGCGTTCTTGAAGGTCTGCTCAAAGCCCAGGAACTTCAGGATGCTCAGGTTGACAGACGGATGGAAGCGCAAACCGCCCTTGTACGGGCCAATGGCGCTGTTGAACTGCACGCGGTAGCCGATGTTCACCTGTACTTCGCCCTTGTCGTCTACCCAGGGCACACGGAACATGATGACACGCTCGGGCTCGACGATGCGCTCGACAATCTTGGCCTTTTCAAATTCTGGATGCTGGTTGTACACGTCCTTGATGGACTCTAAAACCTCGCGTACAGCCTGTAAATACTCTACTTCGCCCGGATGCTTCTGTTCCAAGCCTTGCATTATCTTCTCGACATTCATAGTATAACGATAATTATAGTTTATAATAAGGTTTCAAACGTCATTGTGACAATAAGACAACGCAAATATAGGCATTTTATTCCAACCGACCAAGAAAAATACGGAATATTTTTGCAATAAAGTTACAAATTGTTAACAAGAAGGGCCTTTGCCCGTCGGCAAAGACCCTTAAACAAAAACAAATATGAAATGAAAATTACTTAATTTGTATTACTTCGTTGCGCCGAGCACCTGCTTGGCGATCTCGTTCTCGGGATCAATCTGGATGAGCTTTTCGGCATACATCTTGGCCTGCTCCTTGTCCTCCTTGACAATGAAGTTGTAGGCAATCATATAGCGATAGGACTCAATGATGCGGGCGCGCTCGGTAGCATCCTTCTGGGCACGGGGCTCGATGAGCTCGATGAGCTTCTCGTAGTAGGGCTTGGCAAGACCTAACTTGGAGTCTGGGTCCAACTGAGCGTTGACACGGGCACGCATGAAGTTAGCGTACTCAGCAGCATTCTCAAACTTGGCAGCGAGGTCGGCATAGACGCCATCTGCTTTCATGAAGGCTGCTTTCTTGGCTTCGGCATCCTGCAGGGTACTGCCATGCTGCATGTGCAGGCTGGCCAGAGCAGCAATATCGTTGGCTGAAGCCTTCTCGACGTTCTTCAGGTAGTCCTCGTAGTGCTTGATGGCATTGGGATAGTCCTCCTGCTCCTGGTAAGCGTCCGAGAGGTCCTTGATGACACCGGCGCGCTTAGCCTTGTTGTCGAGGTCTTCCTGCTGCAGGGCCTTCTCATACATGGCAACGGCCTCCTTGTGGCGCTTGGCACCGGCGAGAGCCTTTCCATAATAGACGTAGTCGTAGTACGAGAACTTGGCAGAGTCGGAGTTGTTGAACAGAGCATCGGCATACTTCAGGGCCTGATCGTACTGCTTCAGGTCGGTGCTGTTGAAGAAGGCCAGACGGTTGAATGCAGCACTGCGGGGCTTCTTGCTAAGACCGAACTTGGCAATCTCGAGAGCCTTCTGGTTCTTCTGCTTGAAGAAAGCAGCCATGGCGTAGTCGGTGATATCGCGATCCTCCATCTTGTTCTTGTCAGCCTTGTCATACGCAGCCAGGGCCTTGTCGAACTCGTTGGCCATATAGTAGATACGACCTGCCAAAGCGTCGACGGCAATGTCGGGACGCTGGGCACGAAGGTCGTTCAGTCGGCCAACTGCCAGAGCGGGATTGATCTTACGATAGACGTTGGCATACTTGAAGTAACCCGTAGGATCCTTGGGGTCTGCATAGACAGCCATGTCGTAGTACTGGGCAGCAGCACCACCGTCGTCGGCGAGGGCCTTGATGTCGCCTAACAGCAGATAGGCGGGAGCATACTGGTGGTTCTTCACGGCCTGCAGGGCATACTCGGCATAGATGCGTGCATGAGCGGTGTCCTTGGCCTCGAAGAAGGCGCGTCCGAAAGCTGCGAGGTTCTCGGCATTCTTCTTGTTCTCCTTGTAGTAAGGCTTCATCTGCTTGTCGAGATCAGCGGGTTTGCTACTAATAATTTTCTTCACGGCATCAACGTCGGCCTTTGTACCGTCCTGTGCCACAGCGGCTACACTGAATCCTGTCATCAGAGCGGCCATCATCAGATATTTCATTGCTTTCATAATCTTTATGTGTTTAAAATTATTATTCTCTTAATGTTGACGTTTGAACGAGATGGAAGTTTCGCTTTTTTATGTTTTTAATCTTTTATTTTCAATTTTTTATGGTCACTGCCTGTGTTTGTATCGTCACTCCTTTTTGGTATCGTCACTCCTTTTGATGATATCGTCACTCCCTGTGCTTGTATCGTCACTCTTTATGGTATCGTCACTCCCTGTTCACAAATACATTGCGTACATTCATGCTGGCCTGGATGGTGAGCAGTCCCGAGCGATGGATAATCATCTGGCCCTTGGGCAGTCGCACGAAATGGGCAAAAGCCGTCGGCATGCCGCTGCGAGGTTCGTTGAGCAGGGCGTAGAGGGTACGGATGAGGGGGTAGTTACCATTATATATATAGTACTGATAGGGTCGCCAGCTGTTCTGCACGGTGGCAGAATCCATACGGCTTACCTTCATAACGGTGATGTTCTTCTTAAAGGTGACATTAGTGGTGTCACGGCTGTCGTTGAGCCAGTTGCTTCCGATGATGCCGAGGGCATTGGGATGGCGCTCGACATAGTCGATAACGGCTGCACTGGTCTTGACGGCGCCGATGTTGGGAGCGCTGAACTCTTTGCCTTGCAGCAAGGAGTCGACACACCAACGGACGGTGCTGGACAGCGGATTGTCGAAAACAACGTCAATCTCTCCCAACCGCGAGGAGGGATAGATGTCTCTCCACCGCGACGTCTCGCCACGCAGAATGCGCTTGAAGTCCTTCACGGTGATGCAGGTGTCGGGATTGGTGTTGTTGACGATAATGGCCAATCCATCGTAGGCGATGGGTATGGTGCGGGGCAAATACTTGCGATCGATAAGGCTCTGGCGCTCCTTCTGCGTCAGGTCGCGACTGGTAAAAGCCAGCCATGTCTCCAGCTTCATGAACTTCTTGACGGCATCTTGTTCGTTGGTGTACTGCACTTCGAGCGTGTCAAGGGGGTGCTGGTAGCGGAAGACGTCGAGTTCCTCATTGAGGATAGGACTGAAACTTTCGTCTGCCACGAAATAGCGGGCAGCGCGCTGGTAGTCCTTTTCGGCTTGAGTATTTTTAGGCTTGTTCCCACAAGCGAGGAACAAGCCTAAAACAAGTGTTAATCCAATGATGTTATTGAATGTAGATTTCATTACAAAACAATTAGTTCTGCAGTTTGAAGCTGACGGGCAGCGTGAACTTACAACGTACCGGTGAACCGTTCTGCTTACCAGGAATCCAGCGAGGCATGGCCTTCACCACGCGGATGGCTTCCTTGTCGAGTGACGGGTCTACAGAACGTACCACATTGACGTTACTGATCGAACCGTCCTTCTCAACGACGAACTGAACAACGACACGACCCTGAATACCATTCTCCTCGGCTGCGGCCGGGTAGCGGATGGTTCTGGACAGGAATTCGTTGCGTGCGGCATCGCCACCAGGGAAGGTAGGCATCTGCTCTACGTAGTCGAACACCTTCTGCTCTTCCTCCTTGGGAGGCTCGGGCTGTGCGATAACTTCCTTGGCCTTCAGCACCTCGCCGGCGGCCTCGTCGTTACCCTTCACATCGAATGCACCGATAGCAGTGTTGGTCTTGCTCAGGTCTTCCTGTGATTTGAGCTCTTCTTCGGGCTTCACTTCACTATCCTTCTTGATTTCAGGAGCGGTGAACTTCACAGAGCTCTTCACCTTTTCAACTTCAACTTGCTCAACCTTCGGTTGCTCTTTCTTCTCAACTTTTGCTTCCTTCTTCTCGGCCAGCTTCGACAGCTCGACGTCGGCCTCGATGGCTACGTCCTGCTTCATGGCGTTCTCAACGACACCCTTGATTGCTACAAAGGCGGCGATGGCGAGGCCAATGGCGAACATCACCAGTAATGCATAGACGTTACGCTTACCGGTTTCCTTGCGCAGTTGATAAGCACCGTAGGCATGGTTCTTGCCCTCAAATACGAGGTCAACCCAACCATTGTCAATAAGATCTATTTTTGCCATAGTTCTTTTTCTTTTTAAAGGTTAATCACCGACATTACTTGACACCGGCCTTCTCGATGAGGGCACGATCGTTAGGGTTAATCTTGTCAATGACATACTTATCAATACTGCAAATCAGCATCTCGTCGAGAGCAGCCACCATGTTGTCATAGGTTGCTGTGTCGAGCGGGCGGATAATTACGGTCATCGTAGGAACCTTCTCGCCGTTGGGCAGCTCACCCTTCTTCAGCTTCGACAACTCCTCCTGATATTGCTGGTCTGTCATCTTACTGTTAAAGGCGGTCTTCTTGGCGTCGAGTTCTTTCTTGGCCATCATAATCTTAGCAACAGGATTGACACCTTCCTCGGTGGTGTGCTTGATGAGCACGTCGCGGATACCCTTTGCACCGTAGCTGGTCTGCTTGACGCAGGAGGGATCCTCGTAGTTGGGCAGTCCGGCAATGTACCAAACCTTGTCATCGGCACCCAGATAGAGGGTAATGGTGTGCGAAGCCTTTGTTACCGACTTGTCTTCCTTCTGCACGTTGTCGTCGTTAGACGGCATCGTCAACTGCATGGACTGGGGCTTAGCCAGCGTGGTACACAGCATAAAGAAGGTAATCAACAGCATCATCATATCTACCATCGGCGTGAAGTTCACGCGGGTATCCATTTTCTTCTGCTTACTTAAACTCTTTTTTGCCATAGTTTATTCCTCCGATGCAGTTTTAAGGTTGGTAATCAACTGGTAACGGTTCTCACTCATGTCCTGGAGCTCCGACATCATGTGCTTGACTGCCTTATAGGGAGTCTTGGCATCGGCCTTGATGGCCACCTTCACGTCGGGATTAGCATCGCGGGCGGCTTTCACCCACATCTGGAACTCGCTCATGTGCCCATCGACACTGTCGGTGGGAATGCCGAGCTTCTGGATGGCCTCGCCCATCTTCTCGGGCTCGAGGCTGAGGTAGGCAGCAAGCTTGTCCATGGGTGCACCCACCATTGCGTCTTCCATGAAGTGCTTGGTCTGGGTAGCGTCGAGCTTGATGTTGTAGATGTCTGTCATCGTCTCCAACATCGCACGCATGTAGTTCTTGTTGTCCGTGCCGAGGAATATCTGACCTTCTGGACTTACCAGAATGTTCAAGACATTATTCTCAGGCACCTTAACCTCGGACACCGAACCAGGCGCGTTGACCTGAATGGGCTCTGGCGTCAAGAATGTTGATGTCAACATAAAGAAGCAGAGCAACAGAGTCATCACGTCTGACATGGGCGTCATGTCAATCCAGATGTCTTTTTTCTGTATCTTAACTTTAGCCATTCTAAAACGGTTTTAAAAGGTTTTTGAAATGGAACTAAAGATTAAGCCTCATTGTGGTTGGAATCGTATGTTGCAGCAACAGTGAAGCCAATCTCATCCATTGCGTACGTCAGCTTGTCAATCTTGTTAGAGAAGAAGTTGTAGACTACGGTAGCAACCCAAGAGGTCAAAATACCTGATGCCGTGTTCACAAGGGCCTCAGAAATACCGGCAGACAGAGCCATAGAGTCAGCACCACCACCAGCAGACAGAGCCTGGAACGATCCGATCATACCGAGCACAGTACCGAACAGAGCGGTCAGAGTACCCAGAGATACGATGGTAGCAACCATGGCCATGTTCATCTGCAGAGTAGGCATCTCCAGCTGGGTAGCCTCCTCGTGAGCCTGCTGAATCTTGGCAATCTTAGCAGCCTTCTTCAGAGTAGTGTCAGACTCAACAGCCTGGTACATGTTGATGGTAGACAGAACAACGTTGCCTACAGAACCCTGCATCTTGTTGCACAGAGCCTTAGCCTCGTCGAACTTCTGGTTCTTGATGAGATCCTTTACCTGAGCGGTGAACTTGGCCAGATTGATCTTACCAGCTGCGGTCTTGATAGCGAAGAAGCGCTCGAAACCGAGGCAGATAACGGTAAACAACAGGGTCAGGATCAGACCTACGACGAAACCGCCCTTATAAACAGTACCAAGCAGGTTTGCGGGGTGTCCGGTACGGTCGCCACCGATGAAGTTGTCGGGGTTACCCATGACGAAATACCATACACTGTAACCTAATGCGCAGCAGATAACGAGGATAATCCACGCGTTCTTCATACCTGTGAAGCCCGAATTTTTAGCTGGGGCTGCAGCCTTTGCATTTGTTGCCATAAATTTTGATTTTAATTTTTTAGTTATGAAATAAATGTAGTTATAAATTATATACTCTTGATTTTCTGTAGTTTGCCTCTTCATAGAAGGCCTCGGTTAACAATTTGGCGCTTCCAATTCTCGGCAAAGTTAATCATTTACATCGTACTAACGCACTAATTAAGAACTTTTAACTTGATATTTCTCAATTTTTTAAGTTTCAAGAAGGTTCTCAAGTCTCCTTTTCCCTCACTTGAGTGCGCCCAATGCTTCTGCTATACGACGCATAGCCTCCTCGATATTCTCGTCACTCGTGGCATAGCTCATGCGGAAACAGTTGGGGTCGCCGAAGGCGTCGCCACCCACCGTTGCCACATGGCCTTTCTCCAGCAAGTACATAGCGAGGTCGGTGCTGTTATTGATGGTTTGGCCGTCGGGGGTCTTCTTGCCATAGAACGACGAGCACTTGGGGAACAGATAGAAGGCACCCTCGGGTACGTTGACCTCCAGGCCGGGAATCTCCTTTGCCAGACGGACGATGAGATTACGGCGGCGCTCAAAGGCCTGGCGCATCTGCTCCACGCAGTCCTGGCTCTGGGTATAGGCAAACTCGGCAGCCTTCTGACTCACGGAGCACGGTCCGCTGGTGTACTGTCCCTGCAGCTTGTTGCAGCCCTTGACGATCCACTCGGGAGCGGCAATGTATCCGATTCGCCAACCGGTCATAGCGTAGGCCTTCGACACACCGTTGACGATGATGCTACGCTCCTTCATTCCTTTGAACTGTGCAATGCTCTCGTGCTTGCCGATGTAATTGATGTGCTCGTAGATCTCGTCGGCCAGCACAAACAGGTCGTCATGCTTCAGAATCACGTCTGCCAGTGCCTTCAGCTCCTCCTTGCTATACACGCTACCCGTCGGGTTGCTGGGCGAACAGAGAATGAGCAGTCGGGTCTTGGGGGTGATGGCAGCCTCCAGCTGCGCAGCCGTCATCTTGAAGTTCTGCTCGAAGCCGGCCTCCACGATAACAGGCTTGCCGCCTGCCAACAGAACCATCTGCGGGTAGCTCACCCAGTAGGGAGCAGGAATGATGACTTCATCGCCGGGGTTCACCAGCGCCAGCACCGTGTTGCAGACACTCTGCTTGGCACCGTTCGACACCAGAATCTCTGCCGGCGTATAGCGCAGGTGGTTCTCGCGCTCCAGCTTGCGGGCAATAGCCTGACGCAGGTTCGGATAGCCGGGAACAGGCGAGTACTTCGAATAGTTCTCATCAACAGCCAACTTAGCAGCCTGCTTGATGTGATCGGGGGTATTGAAGTCGGGTTCGCCCACACTCATGTTAATTACATCGATACCCTGAGCTTTCATCTCAGAGCTCTTTTGTGACATCGCCAAAGTCGCCGACGGTGCCAGTCTTTGCAAACGCTCGGATAGTTGTGCCATCATTTTAATCTTTAAATGTTTCTATTCTAACGTGCAAAGGTAAACAATTATTTTAAATTCCCACCATCTTTTACCTTTTTTTTGCCTATACCTTATTAATATATAAAAAGGCGGAAATCTTTCGATTACAGTCCGGCCCAGGGATAGCTGCCGGGCTTGAGGGTGATGAGCGTGCCATTGGAAGCACGCATCTGCACCACCCCTGGTGCCATCTGCCGCACCAGGTCAAACTGCGTCCAGCCAAGCATCAGGAGTGTGGCCCATGCCGTCGCCCCACCCTCGATGATGAGGTGCTCGGGCCGATGAGTTTCCACGAGCGCCTTCACCTTACGAGCCATCACCGTCCGCAGATGGACGGCCGCCTCCTTGCCCGTCCGATGGGTGAAGGGCATGGTGAGAATGAGGCTGTGCGTTGTGTCGTAGACGGTGGTATCCCATAGGCTGATGTCGTTGCTCCCGTCGTAAACGGCCAGGGGCATAGGGGCAATGGGGATTCCGAGGTCCAAGGGTTTGCTCTGGGTACTGCCGCAGAGGATGAGGGTGGAGCCAATGGAACCAATGGGGCTATTAGGGCTATTAGGGCTAATGGGACTAATAGCACTAAACAAGTCGGCGGCGCCGGCAAAGAGCGTCTGTCCGTCGTCATAGGCGGCAACAACGCGGCGGATGTCATCCAACGACTCTGCATCAGGCATGATGATACCTTTGTCACAAGCATCAGGGAAGCGCTCTTTGAGCACGGAAGTCTTGGCGGGGAACTCGGGGTCGTAGCTGAAGGCCGTCTTGTGGATGGGAACTTCCCTTACCTCTTGCCCCTCACCGCTTACCGCTTGCCTCTTACCGCTTACCGCTTGCCCCTCACCGCTTGCCTCTCTTATATAATATACGCCACCCCGGATGATGCGCCCTTTCGAGGGATTGGCCGGCAGATAGACACAACGCTGGTAGCCGGTAGCCTGCATCAAGGCCGAGAGTTCTGCAACGACATGGCCGCGAAGGGCGGAGTCGGTCTTTTTGAAAAGGTGAGACCTCACCCCTGCCCTCTCCCTGGGGGAGGGAGCAAGGGGCGAGAGGGCAGTGCCGATGCGGCGGGTCTCGGCTATGGCCTCGGCCTCCGACATGGAGCGGGTGTCTGTGGCGATGACGGTGGTGACTGCGACAGAGTCGCAGTATACGGAACCGGTATCGCAACATACGGAACTGGCGTCAACGCTGTCGGTGGCGCAGACGAGGCGCGCCTGCTGCCCGTGACTAAAAGCAATACCGGCTATCTCCGCTGCTCCCGTGATGTCATCGGCAATCACTATCATACGCTCCTTACTTTTCTTATTTTTTATTTTTCCTATATATCGCCATGCGGGTGGCATAGTCAATGGACAGCGTCATGGCGGAGTCGTTGGCAATGCCCTTGCCTGCGACGTCGAAGGCCGTTCCGTGATCCACAGAGACGCGGATGATGGGCAGGCCGAGCGTGATGTTCACACCACTGGCCGACTCCATCTTGCCCGTTTCCTTGTTCCAGTTGAAGGCGCATACCTTGAGGGGGATGTGGCCCTGGTCGTGATACATGGCTACGCAGCCGTCGAACTTGCCACACTTAGCCTTGGCGAAGATGCTGTCGGGTGGTACGGGGCCTTCCACGTCGAAGCCGCGAGCCTGAAGTTCCTCGATGGCAGGAATGATCTCCTGGGCTTCCTCATAGCCGAACATGCCGTTCTCGCTGGAGTGGGGGTTCAGGCCTGCCACGCCGATGTGGGGCTTCTCGATGCCAAACTGGCGACAGGCATCGTCGATGAGTTCCACGCACTCAATGACACGGGCCTTCTTTACCAAGTCGCAGGCCTTGCGCAAGGGGACATGCGTAGATACATGGATAACGCGGATGTTTTCGTCGGCCAGCATCATGGCGTACTTCTTGGTGCCCGTAAAGGTGGCGTAAATCTCGGTATGTCCGTCGTAGTGATGACCAGCCAGATTGAGCGCCTCCTTGTTCAGCGGGGCGGTTACGGTGCCGTCCACCTCGTCGGCCATGGCCAGTTCGATGGCTTTCTTAATGTATTGGAAGGCGGCATTGCCACACTGCGGCTGCACCTTGCCAAACTCAAAGGTGGCGAGGTCAACGCACTGCAGGTCGATGACGTCGATGGTGCCAAACTCGAATTTGGCATCCTTCACGTTTTGGATGGGGTTCACCTGCAGGTCGAAGCCCAGCAGTTGGACGGCTTGGCGCATGATGGCTGC
>OCTW011384249.1_pt1 | contig 18422 bp, 20 predicted proteins | sample 1539671 | NCBI WGS metagenome assembly OCTW01 (sample SAMN02144230, study PRJEB22623) | gut metagenome | biome: sheep rumen | host: Ovis aries | place: New Zealand
TATACAAAACCAAAGAATAATTATTTAAAATTTGTAAAAAATTATTTTATATAATAGAAAATTTTTTTGAAGTTTCCTATTATATAAAATATTTATTAATATTAAAAAAATAGAGGATGAATAAAATGCTATTGATATTTGTAAGAACAATAATTTTATACATATTAGTATTGATTGTTATGAGATTTATGGGAAAGAGAGAAATTGGACAACTTCAACCATTTGAACTTGTTATATCAATAATGATAGCAGATCTTGCAACACTTCCAATGTCTTCTCCAGGAGTTCCACTCACAAATGGAATAGTTCCAATTTTCGGACTGCTTGTAATGCATCTACTTATATCACTATTAAATTTAAAAAGCGTAAAGTTAAGAGAAATAAACTGTGGAAAGCCATCTATTCTCATAGAACATGGTAGAATTGATGAAAAAGCTATGAGAAAAGAGAGATTTACAATAAATGAACTTCAGGAAAGATTAAGAGGAAATAACATATACAATATTGCAGATGTTGAATATGCAATTCTTGAAACAAATGGACAAATAAGCGTAATTCAAAAACCAAACAAAAGAAGTACTACGCCTGAAGATTTCAACATTATGCCAGAATATGAAGGAATAACTTATGACCTAGTAGTTGATGGAAAAGTAATGAAACAAAATCTGGAAAAATTAAACAAAGATTATAACTGGCTTTTAAAAAATTTAAATGAGCATAATTTAAAGCCAGAACAAACTTTAATTGCAACTGTGAATGGTAATGGAATATTTTATTGCCAAGGAAAGATGGGTTGAAAAAATAATGAATAAAGAAATAATAGTGTGTATATTTGTGGTTCTGCTAATAATTATCACAAATATCATTACTCAAAATTACACTAAAGAAGCAGTAGAAACAATGGACAAAAAATTAGAAACATTGGGAGAAAGCATTCAAGATGGAGAACAAAAAGAAGAAATAAATGAGAAAATGAGTGATGTCATGAATACATGGCATAGCAAATATTTAAAATTAACATATTATATTGAACATGATGAGATTGAAAAAGTTGAAACCGAACTTACAGAGCTAAAAGCAGATATAGATGAAGAGGACTACGAAAATGCTCTTCCACCGCTAAAGAAGAGCATTTTTATCTTAAATCATATTAAAGAGAAATTTAAATTAAATTTAAAAAATGTATTCTAAATATTGCGAGTTAAGTTAAAGTCTAATTAGCTGTCTAAGGAGTAAATCCTAAACTAAAATTAATAAACAAAGAAATATGTAAGCATATTTCATAATTTCTTTTTTAGTTAAAGTAGAATAATAATATGCTGCTGTTTCTTGAAAGGCGCTATATTTATCTACGAGTGTTATAATAAAACTTTCTGGGTATTTTGGAATTTGAAATAAAGTTACAGGCCACATATGTTTTAGAATAATATCTTTTTCAACTTTATTTAAATTAAATAATTCAGAGGCCTTTTTAAGAGCAATTTTAGGATGAGCAAAGGCATGAAATTCACCTAAATTTTTACTGCTGTGTCTCCAATTATATAAAAAGAAATCATGTAGCATTCCAGCACGAGCAGCAGATTTATAATCTAAATTTAATTTTTTACAAATCAAATAGCTTATGTAAGCAACATTGTAACAATGTTCATAAGTTGAAGTGTTACAATGCTGATTAAAATTTTTCATTTGTTGAACAGTTTTATTTTCTAATATGTCTTTTATAATAGAATAAAATTCTGAACTTTTATCAATTTCAATTTCTTTATTTTTTAAAGTTATGCAGTTCATAAAACCACCTTCTTCTGTAAGTATTCCTAAAATTAATTATATCACAGTTCGAAAATAAATCAAATAAATTATTCATATAAATGTAATTAATTTTTGATAATGTAATAGTAAATTATATAGAAATATTGTAAATAAACTCAAATATTGATAAACAGGTATTCTTGTGATAAAATATAAAAAATTACAAGGGGGTTGACTTTAAGTGCAAGGATTAGAAAAAGAAATTCAATATGTAAAAGGAGTTGGACCAACAAGAGCAAAACTTTTAAATAAACTTGGAATTTTTACATTAGAAGACTTAATTACATATTATCCAAGAGAATATGAAGATAGAAGTAAACCAAAAGTAATTGCAAGTCTTGTAAATGACGAAGAAGCTTTGATAGAAGCAGTGGTTGTATCCAAAATGAGTGAACAAAGAATACGAAAAAATATGACAATATATAAATTAATTGTTAGAGATGAAACAGGAATATGCACCATTACATGGTTTAATCAAAGTTACTTAAAAAACAAATTCGTCATTGGAAAAAAATATAAATTTTATGGAAAAGCAAGTGTGGTATATGGAAGAATAGGAATGAATAGTCCTGTATATGATACAGAAGAAACATCAAAAAACACAGGCAAAATAATACCCATATATCCTGCAACATTTGGACTACCACAAACAACAATAAGAAATGTTATGGAAAGTGGACTAAAAGTTGTAAATGAAGAAAACCTGCTTTCAGAAACAATGCCAAAATATATTATTGAACAATATAAACTTAAAGACATAAAAACAGCAACAAAGCAAATCCACTTTCCAAAAAGCTTTGAAGAATTTGAAAATGCACGAAAGAGGCTCGTGTTTGAAGAACTTTTAAGTATGCAACTTGCACTTATGAGTCTAAAAAATAAATATGAAAAAGACGAAAAAGGAATTGCCTTTAGCAAAAATGTAAAAATGTCAGATGTTATAAATACTCTGCCATTTAAACTTACAAAAGCACAACTTAGAGTTTTAGAAGAAATTGACAATAATATGGAAGAAGAAAAGCCAATGAACAGGCTTCTTCAAGGAGATGTTGGATCTGGAAAAACTGCAGTAGCAATAATTGCAGCATATAAAGCTGTAAAATCTGGGTATCAAGTTGCAATAATGGCACCAACTGCAATACTTGCAAGTCAGCATTTAGAAAGTTTTAACCAGATTTTAAACAGATTTGGGATAAAGTGTGAATTACTTATTGGAAGCATAAAAAAAAGCAAGAAAGAAGAAATTCTTGAAAAACTAAAAAATGGAGAAATAGACATTTTAATTGGCACACATGCTCTTCTTGAAGAAAATGTTTTATTTAAAAATTTAGGCTTTGTAGTAACAGATGAGCAACATCGTTTTGGAGTAAGGCAAAGAAGAATAATATCACAAAAAGGAGAAAATCCGGATGTTTTAGTAATGAGTGCAACGCCAATACCAAGAACTCTAGCCCTTATTTTATATGGAGATTTGGACATCTCAATTATAGATGAGCTGCCTCCAAACAGAAAGAAAATAGATACTTACGCTGTGACAAAAAGCATGGAATCAAGAGTAAATGAATTCATAAAAAAACAGGTAAATGAGGGAAGACAGGTCTATATTGTTTGTCCTTTGGTGGAAGAAAATGAGGAAATAGATGTAAAAGCAGTATTAGAATTAGCAGAAAACTATAAGAAAAATGTATTTTCAGAGTATAGAGTAGAATATTTGCATGGAAAAATGAGACCAAAAGAAAAAGATGAAATAATGCAAAATTTTAAAGATGGTAAAATAGATATTCTAATTTCTACGACTGTAATTGAGGTGGGTGTAAATGTGCCAAATGCAAGTATTATGGTGGTAGAAAATGCTGAAAGATTTGGACTTGCACAACTACATCAATTAAGAGGAAGAGTAGGAAGAGGAGAATATAAATCTTATTGCATACTAAAATATCAAGGAAAATCAGATGTGATTAAACAAAGAATGAAAATAATGCAGGAAACAAATGATGGATTTGTAATAGCACAAAAAGACCTAGAATTAAGAGGAACTGGAGAATTTTTTGGAACTAAACAACATGGACTTCCAGAATTTAAAATTGCAAACTTATTTGAAGATATGCCAATTTTGAAATTGGTTCAAGCATTAGCTATAAAAATAGAAAACGAAGATCCAAAACTTGAACTTGAAAAAAATAAACCTTTAAAAATTATGATAAATAAAAAAATTAATCAAAGAATTGAAATATAGCAAAGAATATGCTAATAAATCTTGACATTTACATAAAAAAATAATATTATAATGGTGAAAATTTTAAAGGAGAAATGCATTATGAATACTCAAATGTTAACATCAAAACACGGAGCAGAACTTATAAGCCTTAAAGTTGATGGAGTAGAAAAACTTCACCAAGGGATAAGTGAAAGGGATATAAATGGTAAACCATTTTGGGATAGACAAGATTTAATTTTATTTCCAACGGTAGGAAAATGTAAGAAAAACCAAACAATAATGAATGGCAAAAATTACGAAATGCAAACAGATGGCTTTATTAAAGACATGGAATTTGAACCATTAACTAAATTAGATAATTATCACTCATATATATTAAATAGTGAAAAAAAGCTATTAGATAAATATCCTTATGAATTTTCAGTAATTGTAACATATAGAACAGATGAAAATAAATTAACAACAATTTATAAGGTAACAAACAATGGAGATGTAGATATGCCATTTGGAATAGGCTCAAAACCAGCATTTACAATAGACTCAGAAAACTTAAAAAAAGGTAACTACTATTTAGAATTTGAAGAAGATGAAGATAAAATTCACTTTTTATATCTAGTAGATGGATTAATTGGAACAGAATATGCCAAAAATATAATGGAAAATAAAAAAATATTACCACTTGGCAATGATACATTTGCAAATGATGCAGTTATTATGAAAGGAATAAAATCTAAAAAAATAAGCCTAAAAAAGAAAAATGAAAATAGCCCAGTTTTAAATTTTTATAAAGAAGATTTCCCTTATGTTGCAATTTGGTCAAAACCAAATGCGCCATTTATTTGCATTGCTCCATGGATGACAACTCCAGATAACGTAAATGGTTCAGGAGTATTCAGACAAAAAACAGATATTTTATTACTACCACCGAAACAAGAATTTGAATGTAAATATATGGTGGAATTTTTCTAAATAAAGTAAAATAATATAGTGTTTGAAAGGAAAATTAGATGGAAATAGCAAAAATTATAGGAACTTTATTGGCCACAATACTAATAATGTTAGGGGTTATTGCAATATATGATGCAAGGAAAATAACAGAAAAATGGTTCAGTTTTTCAGATAAAAACGAAGGGGTAAAATGGCTCAAAATTGGGGGCTTTATAGTTTCTATTTTGGGTATAATAATTATATTTTTTATATAAAAGAAAAGTTATAAAAGGAGATATTAAATAAAAATGAGTAACAAACAACAACTAAATGGAAAATATAATCCAAAAGATTTTGAAGAAAAAATATATGAAGAGTGGGAAGAAAAAGGCTGTTTTAGACCATCTAATGATAGAACAAAGAAGCCATATACTATAGTTATGCCACCACCCAATATTACAGGAAAACTTCATATGGGTCATGCTTTAGATGAAACAATTCAAGATATTCTAATAAGAACAAAAAGAATGCAAGGGTACAATGCTTTATGGGTTCCAGGAACAGACCATGCAGCAATAGCAACTGAAGCTAAAATTGTTGCAAAAATGAAAGAAGCAGGAATAACAAAAGAAGATATTGGAAGAGAAGGATTCTTAGAAAGAGCATGGGACTGGAAAAAAGAATATGGCAGTGCAATAATGAACCAAATTAAAAAACTTGGATGTTCATGTGATTGGTCTAGAGAGCGCTTCACAATGGATGAAGGCTTATCTAATGCAGTAACACAAGTATTCATAAACCTATACAATGAAGGGTTAATATATAGAGGCAAGAGAATGATAAATTGGTGTCCAAATTGTAATACCTCAATTTCTGATGCTGAAGTTGAATATGAAGAGGAACCAACACATCTATGGCATATTCGCTATAAAGTAAAAGGAGAAGACAAATATGTAATAGTTGCAACAACAAGGCCAGAAACAATGCTTGGAGATACAGGTGTTGCAGTTCATCCAGAAGATGAACGTTATAAAGACTTAGTTGGGAAAACGGTAATATTGCCAATAATGAATAAAGAAATTCCAATAATTGCAGATGAATTTGTTGAAAGAGAATTTGGAACAGGAGCTGTTAAACTTACACCAGCTCATGATCCAAACGACTATGCAGCAGCACAAAAACATAACCTAGAAATTATTGAAGTATTTGATGAAAACTTCAAAATGGGTAATTTGGTAGAAGAATATAAAGGGATGGACCTATTAGAGGCAAGAGAAAAAATAGTTAAAAAATTAGATGAGATAGGTGCACTTGTAAAAATAGAAGATTATACTCACAATGTAGGAAAATGCTATAGATGTCATAGTACAATAGAACCACATATTTCAGAGCAATGGTTCGTAAAAATGAAGCCTTTAGCAGAACCTGCAAATAAAGCAGTTAGGAATGGGACAATTCGTTTCGTTCCAGCAAAATATGATAAAACATATTTTGCATGGATGGATAATGTTAAAGACTGGTGTATTTCAAGACAATTATGGTGGGGACATAGAATTCCAGCATACTATTGTGATGACTGCAAAAATATTATGGTATCAAAAGAAAAACCAGAAAAATGTGGTAAATGTGGAAGCACACATATTCATCAAGATGAAGATACTTTGGATACTTGGTTCTCATCAGCATTATGGCCATTCTCAACATTAGGCTGGCCTGAACAAACAGAAGATTTCAAATATTTTTATCCAACATCTACATTAGTAACAGGGTATGACATAATTTTCTTCTGGGTAGCAAGAATGATTTTCTCTGGAATAAAACATACAGGAAAAGCACCATTCAAAGATGTAGTAATACATGGTATTGTTAGAGACTCTCAGGGAAGAAAAATGTCAAAAAGCTTAGGTAATGGAATAGATCCAATTGAGATTATAGATCAATATGGAACAGATGCGTTGCGTTTTTCACTAATATATGGAATTTCAGCAGGGAACGATATTCGCTATATGCCAGAAAAATTAGATTTAGCTTCAAACTTTGCTAATAAACTATGGAATGCGGCAAAATTTGTTACAATAAATGCTGTTTCAGACGAAGAAGTAATTGAGTTTTACAACAAGAATTTTGTAAATAATAAATTTAAAGAAGGCTCCTTAAAATATGTAGATAAATGGATTATCAGCAAGTTAAACAAGCTTATAAAAGAAGTTTCAAATAACATAGAAAATTATGATTTAGGTGTAGCTCTTGAAAAAATTTATTCATTTATTAGAGACGAGTTCTGCGACTGGTATATTGAAATGGTTAAGCCACAAATGCATGCAAATGCAGATGAAGATAAAGTAAGAATAAGTTTTATGCTTGACTATATTTTAAGAAATTCAATGAAACTACTTCATCCATTTATGCCATTTGTAACAACACAAATTTATAATAGTTTGGTAAAATACAACGATAAAGAGCTTATGATTTCAAAATGGCCAGAATATAACGAAAATTTGAATTTTGAAAATGAAGAAAATGCAGTAGAAGAGCTAAAAGAGATTATAGTTGGAATAAGAAATTTGCGTACATCACAAAATATACATCCATCTAAAAAAGCACCACTAATATTTGTAATGAATAATATGCAAGACTTAATTTTATCTTCTAAAGAAATGATAGAGAAACTTGGATTTGCAAGTGATATAAAAATAGAAAGTAAAAAAGAAAACATAAAAGATTCAACATCAATTAGAACTAAAAACATGGAGGTAATTATTCCTCTTGGGGCTTTAATAGATAAAAATGCAGAAAAAGAAAGAATTATGTCAGAGATTAGAAAACTAGAAATGGAAGTTGAAAGGAGTACAAAAATACTTTCAAACGCAGGCTTTCTTGCAAAAGCTCCAAAGGAGAAAGTTGAAGAAGAAAAAGCAAAACTTGAAAAATATCAAGAACTACTAAAAGCTGCAAAAGAAAGGCTAAAAAATTTTGATAAATAGTATTAGTGAAATAGCAAATTTTAAGTGATTTGCTTACAAAAACTTAAGGTAATAAAAAAGCTTGTAGATATATTAAAAGAATGGATATTAAGTCCATTCTTTTTTTGTGCATATTTTGTCGAAAAGTTCTTAAAAATCGTCAAAACTTCCTATGTTTCGCTCTTGGAAAAAAATGGAAAACCTATTATAATAACTAAAGCTTACAAAGTAGAAAAATCTCCAAAATTAAAAGTATAGGCTAATATAAAAAAATAGCTTAAACTAGTTTGTGTCTTTAGGAAGGAATGAAATTAAATATGAATGTAAAATATGAACCAACTGAAAAAAAACTTTTTTTTAAAATAACAGAAGAAATAGACCAACATGAGGTCGAAAAAATAAGGAGGAAAGTAGATGAAGAAATTACTAGATATATGCCAAGAAAAGTTATATTTGACTTTAGTGATGTTACTTTTATGGATAGTGCAGGAATAGGAATGGTTTTAGGCAGATACAAAATGATGAAAATGCTTGGAGGCAATTTAGAAATGATAAATGTAGAGCCAAAACTTAAAAAAATATTTGAAATGAGTGGAATTACTAAGATTATAAACATTGGAAATTAGCCAAAAATAAGGGGGTAAAAATGAAAAGTATTTATGATAACGAAATGAAGTTGGAATTTGCAAGCAAATCTAATAATGAAGCATTTGCAAGAATAAGTGTAGCAGCATTTGCTGCTCAATTAGACCCAACAATAGATGAACTATCAGACATAAAAACGGCTGTATCAGAAGCTGTTACAAATTGCATAATACATGGTTATGAAAATACAGAAGGAATTGTAAAAATTATATGTAAAATTTTTGCAAATACAATCATTATTGAAATTTCAGATTTTGGAAAAGGAATAGAAAATATAGAGGAGGCACGAAAGCCTCTATATACATCAAAACCAAATTTAGAACGATCGGGAATGGGCTTTACAATAATGGAAAGCTTTATGGATGATGTTAAAATCGAATCTGTTGTTGGGCTTGGAACTAAAATAACAATGAAGAAACTTATAAAAAAAGAAGATGATATAGAGGAGACTTCATATAATTATGGCATACGAGAATAATATAAAAGATATTATTGAAGCTAAAAATGGTAACCAGGAGATTATGGCAAAATTAATAGAAGAAAACAATGGATTAATATGGAGTATAGTAAAAAGATTTAAAGAACGAGGATATGACTTAGAAGACTTATATCAAATTGGAAGTATAGGATTCATAAAATCTATAAAAAGATTTGATGAATCATTTGATGTAAAGCTTTCAACATACGCAGTTCCATACATTTTAGGAGAAATAAAGCGATTTATAAGAGATGATGGAAGTGTAAAGGTGAGTCGCTCAATTAAAGAACTATCTGTTAAAATTAGAGATATTCAAAATAAATGCTTAAAAGAAGAAGGAAGAGAAGCAACATTGCAAGAAATTTCTAAAGAATTAAAAGTAAACAAGGAAGAAATTACATTAGCACTAGATTCACTAATGCCAACGGTTTCAATATATGAAAATACATATAATGATGATGAAGATGGAATTTCGTTTATAGACACTTTAAGTACAAATGTAGATGAACAGGAGCAGTTAGTAAACAAATTGACAATCAAAAATATATTGGAACAATTAAATGAAAGAGAAAAGCAAATTATATTGCTAAGGTATTTTAAAAACAGAACTCAAACAGAAGTTGCAAAAATACTTGGAATAAGCCAAGTACAAGTGTCAAGAATTGAAAAGAAAACTCTAAAGCAAATAAAAGTAAAACTTTAATTTTTTTCAATTTAGGACTTAATTTTTACATTGAGAAGGAGGGAGAATAAAATAAAAAAATTTTTAATATATATATTAGTCTTTGTGCTTGTTTGCTTTATTCTTCCAATTGTTTTTACAAGAAAAGATGAAGCAAAACAAATATCAAATACAAATGCTGAAAATATAATAGAAGCAAATAAAACTGAGAATACATCTAAAACTAACCAAGAAGAACAAAATTATGATTACAAGCAATATAACACTGTAAAATTATTTCATTCAAAAACAAATAATGTAGAAGAATTACCACTTGATAAATACTTACTTCGGAGTTGTTTGTGCAGAAATGCCAGCTTCTTTTGAGGAGGAAGCATTAAAAGCGCAAGCTATTGTTGCCCGTACATATACTATTTATAAAATTCAAAATAGTGGAGCAAAACATGAAAATGCCGATATTTGTGATGATTCTACTTGTTGTCAAGCATGGATTTCAAAAGAAGAAAGAATGCAAAAATGGAATGAAGATAACAGAGAAGCATACTGGAATAAAATTGAAGGGGCAATAAATGCTACAAAGGGTAAAATAATTATTTATGATGGAAAGCCAATTAATGCTTTTTTTCACTCAAATAGTGGAGGAAAAACGGAAACAACTTTAAATGTATGGGGAGGGGCAAATTATCCATATTTGCAATCAGTTGAAACATCAGGAGAAAATGCATATAATCAGTATTCTTCAGAAGTAATGTTTACAAAAGATGAATTTGTAAAAAAGGTAAAAGAGAAATATTCGAATTTTACAATAAATTTTAATGAGGAAGATTGCATAAAAATTTTGGAATATACAGAAAGTGGAAGAGTAAAAAAAATAAAAGTTGGAAATTTGGAGCTTTCAGGAGTTGGTGCAAGAGCGCTTCTAGGCTTGAAGTCTGCAAATTTTAGTTTTGAAATTGAACAAGACAAAATAAAATTTGAAGTAATAGGCTATGGACATGGAGTAGGAATGAGCCAAACAGGTGCGGATAGTATGGCAAAACAAGGCTCAAATTATGAAGAAATTATTAAACATTTTTATACTGGTGTTGAAATTTCTAATTTATAATTTGGTTTCTTAAATTAGGAAAATAAACAAATATTAAAACTAAATTATAGATGAAAATCTAACAAATAAAGTATAAGTTTCTAAAAATTGGAAACAATTTTACTAATGAAAAATAAGGAGGAAATTTTATGAGACGAAATTTTAGACGAAGACCTTATGAAGATAGACAAGAAACAAGAAAAATTTTAATAATTTCTTTTAGTGTATTACTTATTGCAGTTCTAGCGTTTATAGTAACATATTTTATTTATAGTAATCATTTGAATAAAAACCAAGAAATTGCAGAATTTAAAGGCGTTCAAATAGCGGAAGCAACTAAGGAATCTACAGATACTGACTCAAGCATTGGAAGGAGTATAAATGAAGTAAAAGAAGAAAAACAAAACAAAGAAGTAGAAAATACTCAAAAAATTGCTATAAATACTTCAAATATTGAAAAAACAAATAATATAGAAACAAACACACAGACTTTAAATAAGCAAGATTCAAATACAACAAAAAGTAATACAGCAAATAGGACATCTGCCAAAAATAATACACAGGCAAGTAATGTTTCATTAGCAAATGAAAAAAAGAAGAAAGAAATAGTTAAAGATCCAACATTCAAAATGCCAGTTGAAGGTAATATTACAGTAAAATTTGCTAAAGATACATCTGTGTATTCAAATACATTACAAGAATGGGTTATTCATACAGGCATAGACATTGAAGCTGATAAAACAACTGTGGTAAAAGCAAGTGCAGATGGAACTGTAAAATCTATAAAAAATGATCCAAGATATGGTATAACTGTTGTAATTGAACATGCAAATGGTTACAACAGTGTATATTCAAATTTATTAACTGCGGAATTTGTAAAAGAATGTGAAAGTGTAAAACAGGGACAAACAATAGGAACTGTTGGAAATACTGCTACATTTGAAATTGCGGATAATCCTCATTTACATTTTGAAATTTTAAAAAATAATGAAAACGTAGATCCAGAGCAATACTTGAAAAAGTAATATTATAAAAACCTAAGACAACACTCCTTAAAAAGAGTGTTGTTTAATTATTATAAACAAAATTGTATGAAAGACAGAAGGAAATAACATAAAAAGACAAATTTTTTTAATCATGACTGTTTTGTTCTCTGAAATTTATGTAAAACACTTGAGAATAAAAGAAAATTGTGTTAATATAATATTCGTAAAAAAGAGGTTAAGCTGAAAAATTACAATTAAATTATTTTAACTTAGGGCATGACTTAGGAAAGGAATTGGATAAAAGTGAAAGAGCAAATTGAACAAATAAAACAAAATGCAATAGAAGAATTACAAAATGTAAAAGATGCAAAAGAATTAAATGACATTAGAGTAAAATATCTTGGAAAAAAAGGAGAACTTACAGCTGTTTTAAGAGGAATGGGAGCTTTAAGTGCTGATGAAAGACCTATTATTGGAAGCTTAGTAAATACTGTAAGAGATGAACTTGAAAGTAAAATTTTTCAAAAAGAAATTGAGTTTAAAAATGCGGAACTAGAGGAAAAACTTAAAAAAGAGAAAATAGATATAACACTTCCTGCAAATAAGGTAAAAAGGGGAAGCAAACATCCATTAAATAGAGTAATAGAGGAAGTTGAAGATTTATTTGTTTCAATGGGATATGATGTTGTAGATGGACCAGAACTAGAAACTGATGAATATTGTTTTGAAAGGTTAAATCTTCCAAAAGGACATCCTGCAAGAGATATGCAAGATAGCTTCTATGTTACTCCAGAATATTTATTAAGAACACAAACATCTGCAGTTCAAGCTCATGTAATGACAGAAAATGAAGAAAAAGGACCAATCAGAGTTATCTGCCCAGGAAAAGTTTACAGAAGAGATGATGATGCAACGCATTCACATCAATTTGCACAAGTAGAAGGATTAGTTATAGATAAAGATATTTCACTTGCAGACCTTAAAGGAACACTTGAAGTGTTTATGAAAAAAATGCTTGGAGAAAATACAGAGCTTCGTTTCAGACCAAGCTATTTCCCATTTACAGAGCCAAGCTATGAGGTAGATGTTACATGTTTTAAATGTAAAGGAAAAGGTTGCAACCTCTGCAAACAAACAGGATGGATAGAACTTCTAGGTTCAGGAATGGTACATCCAAATGTTTTGAAAATGAATGGATATGATCCAGAAAAATATACAGGATTTGCATTTGGAACAGGACTTGATAGACTTGCAATGTTTAAATATGGAATTACAGATATTCGTTTGTTATACCAAAATGATGTTAGATTTTTAAATCAATTTGATAGAAAAGACTAGAAAAAGGAGATAATAAAAAATGAAATTAAGCACAAATTTTGTAAAAGACTACATAGACATTCCAGAAAATATAGATGTAAAACAACTTGCAGAAGATATGACAAAAGCAGGAAACGAATATGATAGTGCAGAAAATTTTATAAATGCAACAAATTTAGTAATTGGCGAAGTGCTAGAATGCAAAATGCATCCAGACTCTGACCATTTACATGTATGCAAAGTAGATGTTGGAACAGAAAAGTTGCAAATAGTTTGTGGAGCACCAAATGTTAGAAAAGGACTAAAAGTTATAGTAGCACTAGATGGAGCTGAACTTCCAGGAGGAAAAATAAAAAAAGGAGTTATTCGTGGAGTAGAGTCTAATGGAATGTTATGTTCAATAGCAGAACTAGGACTAGACAGTAAGTTCTTAAAGCCAGAAGATAAAGAAGGAATTCATGAGCTACCACAAAATGCAAATGCAGGAGAAGACCCTATCAAATTTATGCAAATGAATGACTCTGTTATAGATTTTGAATTAACTGCAAATCGTGGAGATTTATTAAGCATTCTTGGAATGGCTTATGAAATAGGAGCAATTTATAATAAAAAAGTAAAACCAATAGACCTAAAATATAATCAGTCAAATGAAGATGTAAATAGTCAATTTAAAGTAAAGGTAAATACTAAAAATTGCTCAATATATTTAGCAAAGAAAGTTGAAAATGTTGTTATTAAAGAAAGTCCAACATTTATAAAAAATAGACTAATGGCGAGTGGAATAAGACCAATAAATAATGTTGTGGATATAAGCAATTATGTAATGCTTGAAACAGGCCAACCACTACATTATTACGATGCAGATACATTAAATGGACTTATAGAAGTAAGAATGGCGGAGAATGAAGAAAAATTAACAACTCTAGACAATGTAGAAAGAACATTAAGTAATGAAGATATAGTAATTTCTGATGGTAAAAAGGCAATAGCACTTGCAGGAGTTATGGGAGGACTTGATACAGAAATTACAGAAAAAACTAAAAACATAATTATAGAATCTGCAATATTTGATTCAGTAAAAATAAGAAAAACGGCAAAAGACATTTTAAGAAGTGAAGCAAGTAATAGATTTGAAAAAGGGCTAGATCCAAATAGAACTTATATGGCAATAGAAAGATCTTGCAACTTATTAGAAAAATATGCAGATGCAAAAATTGTTGGAGGACTTGTAAAGTATGATACAACTTCTTTAGAAGACACAAAAATAGATATTACATTTGAAAAAATAAATAAAGTTCTTGGACTTGAAATTTCAAAAGATGCAGTAATAGATGTATTTAATAAACTAGGATTTACATCACAAGTAGATAAAAATGTAATACATGTTTCTGTTCCAAAAAGAAGAATTGATATTTCAATTCCAGAAGACTTAATAGAAGAAGTAGGTAGAATTTATGGAGTAGATAATATCAAAGGTAAATTACCACAACTTCCATTAAAACAAGGTACATATAATAAAACAATAAGAGAAATAAGAAACAAAATGATAGACTTAGGCTTAAATGAAACTCTATCTTATATTTTAGTAAATGACAAAGAGGCTGTAAAATATACAACAGATAATTTTGAAATTATAAAACTTTTAGATCCAATGACAGAAGAAAGGAATACACTTCGTTATAGTTTAATTCCTTCACTTGTAAAAATATATGAGTACAATAAAGCACATTATCAAAAAGATGTATCTATATTTGAAATAGGAAAAGGATTTTACAAAAAAGGCGAAGAATATGGAGAGGAAAACAAACTTTGTTGCTTAATGACAGGAGAAAGATATTTAGGCTTAAATACAAAACAGGTTAATTTTTATGATATAAAAGGTGTTGCAGAAGAAATACTAGACTTCCTAGGTTATGGTGGAAGATATAGTTTTGTTCAAAATAAAGAAATGCCAAAAGAATTTCATCCATATCAAACAGCGCAAATAAATGTAAATGGAGATGTTGTAGGAATAGTAGGAAAATTACATCCAGAAGAAGTAAAAGACAATGTATATGTAATGGAAATTAATTTAGACAAATTACTAAGTAAAAAAGTTGGGAAAATGAAATACAAAGAAATTTCAAAATTCCCAAGCGTAAAAAAAGATTTAGCAGTTATAGCAAACAAAGATACTACATCTGAAGAAATTGCAAAACAAATAAAGAAAGCAGCAGGAAGCTTACTTCTTAGTCAAAAGGTATTTGATGTATATACTGGAAACGGAATAGATGAGAACAAAAAGAGTATTGCATATTCGCTAGAATTTGGAGCAAATGACAGGACTCTTACAGATGAAGAAATAAATTCAATATTAGAAAAAATTATAATTTCACTTGAAAAACAAGGCTATACAATTAGAAAATAAATTTTCACAAAATAAAAAAATTTTCCATATTATATGTTATAGGAGGCATATATATGGAAAATTTCTTTTTTAATATGATATTTTGGACACTTGCATTATATGGTCTATTCGCAATTATAAAAACAATATTAAATATTTGTACATATACAAAGTTAAAATCTGACGGAATTTATTTGATTATTGCTGTTAAAAATCAAGAAAATAAAATAGAAGGATTTCTTCGTTCAATTTTGTTTAGAATAATTTATGGGAGGGAAGAATTTATAAAAGATATAATAATAACAGATTTAAATTCAACAGATGAAACACCAATAATTTTAGAAAAACTCCAAAAAGAATATAATGAATTAAAAGTTGCAAATTGGCAAGAATGCAAAGATGTGATTGAAAACATAAAGAATGTTTAGAAATAATAATCAAACTTGTTTTTAATTTTTAAAGACTGGAAATTATTTACATTGTAATATTTCTGAAACAAAAAAGTAATAAAAAAATAATAAAGCCCCAAACCCCTTGAAACTGTATATATATATATATATATCGAGATTTTTAGCTATTGAAATAAATACCTAAATTTGATATTCTCTTAATTAAGAATAAATAAGAGTAAGGATATTTAAAATATATACTTTGCCAATAATATTTGTAAAAAAAGTGTATACTTTATGCTAGCTTTTTAAGAAAATATGAAAAAGGGGTTTTTTATATGCAAAAAAAATTAGAATGTAAATTAAAAAATAAAAAAGGAATAACGCTAATAGCTTTAGTTATAACAACCATATTCTCTTATGACGAAAATGTAAAATCTAGTAATAACAATGGTTTCCTCCTACAAACAATTTAGTAAAAATCATAAATTTTCAAATATTTAAAAGATGAATTGTAAAAGATAATAACAATTTCATCTTTTTTTGATTTTATAATAACAAATTAAAATTTAAAAATTGAGAGGAGATTAAAAAATTATGGAGAAGAAAGAAGTAAAAGAAAGATTTATTGATGAAAAAACAGGAATAGAATATGTAAGACAAGGAGATTATTATATACCGAATTTAGTATTACCAAAACAAAAGAAAATACATTTTAATAAATATGGCAGAATGAGATTAAACTATTTAAAAGAACATAAAAAAGCAGAATATACAATAATGTTTATGGAAAATACATTAATAGAGCATTTAGAAGAAATACAAGAAACTGCAACTAATAGAATTAATCTAATCATTGATGACTTAAAAGCAAAAAGTGGTCTAACAGAAGATAGGTAAAAAATTTGCAGTTGAAGTAGTTGCATTTGCTAATAGTATGGGTGGAAAAATATTGATAGGTGTAGATGATGATGGCAATATTATTGGTACAGATACATCTAATAATCAAAGAGCAAACATACAAAATCAAGTAAGCCAAATAGAGCCAAGAATAAATGTGAAAATTGAAGTAGTAGATAATGTTATTGTTGTAAATGTACCAGAAGGAGATGATAAGCCATATTCTTCAAGTGACGGGTATTATTTAAGAGCAGGTGCTATGTGCCAAAAGATGAATAGGAATGAAATTAGAGAATACTTAGAAGATGGTGGGAAAATATAGTTTGACAGAATGATAAATAAAAAAGCCAAATACCCAGAGGACATTGATGAAAATGCTTATAAAAACTTTTTAAAATTATCTAACACAAGTGAAACAATTGCAAGGGAAGAATTATTGATAAACCTAAATTGTTTAGAAAAAGTAGATAATCAATATATGTTCACAAATGCAGGTGTTATTTTCTTTACAAAGAATCCTACAAATTTCTTAATTCAAAATTATATAACTTGTATTGCATTTAAAGGCACAAATAGAGTTTATATTTTAGATACATTGGATTGCAATAAAGACATAATAACTAATATTGAAGATGCTTTAGCATTTGCTAAAAAACACATAAATTTAACTTATTTAATTAATGCAGAGGTTATGAGAGAACAAGGAAATGCGACAAGAAAAGAAGTTTTGGAAATCCCAGAAGATGTGTTGAAAGAGGCTATCATAAATCGGTATATGCCATCGCCAATACTTTGAAGAGGTTGCAAGAGTTATGGTAGAGATCTATGATGATAGAGTTTCAATAGTAAGTCCAGGTGGTGTGCCAAAAGGAATTACAAAAGAAAATTTTGGTAAAAGAAGTATTGCACGAAATCCTATTATTGCAGATTTATTAAGAAGAACACATTATATAGAAAAAGCAGGAACTGGTATAGGAAGAATGAGAGAATTAATGGAAGATGCAGGACTTAAAGAACCTAAATTTCAATATGATGAGTTTTTTGAGGCAAGTTTTTTGAGACCATCTTATTATGATAAAAACTATGGAACTTACGATTTATCAAAAAAAGATAATGGTATAGAAAAACAACTTAACGCAACACAGTTAAAAATGATAGAACTTATAAAATCAAATCCAAGAATAACACAAGAAAATATGGCAACAGAAGTTGGATTAAGTATTCATACTATAAAGAAGAATGTTGGAATTTTAAGAAATGCAAATATACTAGAAAGAAAAGGCTCTAAAAAAGATGGATATTGGATTATAAAACATTAATTTTATAGTGTATTTTAATGTCTACCAAAAAGTAGACATTAAAGTAGACATTAAATATACAATAATTTACGCTTTGAATTTAGAAATAAGTTCAAGGCGATTTTTTTATGGAAATTTTTTATCTACATTTTTAAGATATAAACTTATATTACTTGTACTATAAAAATGGAAATAAAGCCCAAATAAGGCGAACGAATTTGAAAGAGAGGAGGGTTTATAATGGCAAATTTAAATTTAAAAGGATTATGGATTCCAATAGAAGTATTAACAGATAAAAATTTAAGTGATAAAGAAAAACACATATATTCTCTAATAATAT
>OCTW011603263.1_pt1 | contig 18421 bp, 12 predicted proteins | sample 1539671 | NCBI WGS metagenome assembly OCTW01 (sample SAMN02144230, study PRJEB22623) | gut metagenome | biome: sheep rumen | host: Ovis aries | place: New Zealand
ATCGGATTTGGCGCCATCATCGGCACCGGATGGGTACTGCTCGTAGGCGACTGGATGGTGCTTGGCGGAGGACCCATCCCGGCCATGATCGCCTTCGCCATCGGCGCGATATTCCTCGTGCCCATCGGCATGTGCTTTGGCGAGCTCACCGCGGCGATCCCCATATCGGGCGGCATCATCGAGTACGTCGACCGCACCTTCGGGCGCAAGATGGGATTTCTCACGGGCTGGATGCTGCTTCTGGGCAACGCCCCGCTGTGCCCCTGGGAGGCCATCGCCATATCGACGCTCCTGACCGACCGCTTTGCGGAGTTCCCGGCGCTTGCGTGGCTGCGCTCCGTCAGGCTGTACACCATCATGGGCGCCGACGTGTACCTGTGGCCCACCCTCATCGCGCTTGGCTTCGCCGTGCTGGTGATCTTCCTCAACTTCCGTGGCGCCGGCGCCGCGGCGAAGCTCTCGAGCTTCCTTGCGAAGGCGCTTCTGGCCGGCATGATCCTCGCGATGGTCATCTCCATCGCCACCGGCTCGCCCTCGAACGCGCTTCCCGTGTTCTCGCAGGTCAAGCACGCGGCGGGTGGCTCTGCCACCGAGGCGACGTCGCTTCTGGGCGGCATCGTGGCCGTGCTGGTCATGACCCCGTTCTTCTATGCGGGCTTCGACACCATCCCACAGCAGGCGGAGGAGGCGTCCGACAACCTCGACTGGAAGAAGTTCGGGCTTGTCCCGGCCATCGCCCTTCTCGCATCCGGCGCGTTCTACCTAATCTGCATCTACTCGTTCGGCACCATCATCGACTGGCACGAGTTCGTGCGCTCGTCCGTCCCCGCGCTCGCGGTGCTCGAGCGCATCAACCTCTTCTTCTACGTCGCGATGCTCATCATCGCAACGCTTGGGCCCATGGGTCCCATGAACTCCTTCTTTGGCGCCTCGACCCGCCTGATGCTCGCCATGGGCCGCAAGGAGATGCTCCCGAAGTCCTTCGCAGAGATCGACCCCAAGTCCGGCGCCCCGAAGAACGGCAACATCGTGATGGCCGTCCTGACGCTCGTTGGCCCCTTCCTCGGCCGCAACATGCTCGTGCCGCTCACGAACGTGGCGTCGCTCGGCTTCATCTTCGCGTGCACCATGGCCGCCTGCGCCTGCATGCGCCTGCGCAAGACCGAGCCCGACCTGCCGCGCCCGTACGAGGTTAACGGCGGCAAGGCCGGAATCGCCTGCGCCATCGCCGCCGGCGCCATCGTGATCGGCCTGATGGTGCTTCCGTTCAGCCCCGCCGCCCTGAACGGCGTGGAGTGGGCGATCACCGCCGGCTGGGTCCTCATTGGCATCCTGATCCTGGCACTGTACGGAAACAAGCACGCCGCCGCGGACACGCATCCGTCTGCCGGCGCCGCGAAGGCCTGACGGCCGCAAAGCAAGGCTAAAGCGCGCGCAACGCGCGACTAGCGATACGCAACATGCAAAGGCTTGTGCGAATTGGAGGTATTGTTATGGGCAAGATCGCGTTCAAGGGTGGCAAGCTCGTAGACGGTACGGGCGCATCCCCGGTTGAGGACAGCCTGGTGCTGGTGGACGACAAGAAGATCGCCTACGCCGGCCCCGCCACCGAGATTCCCGAGGGCTACGAGGTGCGCGACATCTCTGGCCGCACCATCATGCCGGGCATCGTCGACACGCACATCCACTTCTCGGGCAACCTCACCGACAACGACAACGACTGGGTCATCGAGACCGTCGCCCAGAAGCAGGCCTGCGCCGTGAAGCAGGCGTACGACGCCGTCACCCATGGCCTCACCACCGTGTGCGAGATCGGCCGCAACGGCATCGCCATCCGCGACCTCGTGAACATGGGCGTCATGAAGGGGCCGCGCATCTTCGCGACCGGCCTGGGCTTCTGCCGCACCGCCGGCCACGGCGACTGCCACAGGCTGCCGTTCGAGATGTCCAAGACCGGTCACCCCTGGGGCGACCAGGTGGACGGCCCGTGGGAGCTCCGCCACGCCATCCGCATGCGCCTGCGTGAGAACCCCGACGCCATCAAGATCTGGGTCACCGGCGGCGGCATCTGGCGCTGGGACTCCGGCCGCGCCCAGCTCATGAGCACCGAGGAGATCAAGGCCGTCTGCGACGAGTGCGCAATGGTCGGCATCCCCGTGTGGTCGCACTCCTACAACTCCATCTCGGGCGCGTACGACTCGGTGCGCTTTGGCTGCGAGCAGCTCATCCACGGCTTCGAGCTGGACGACAAGACCATGGACCTCATGGCGGAGAAGGGCACGTTCTTCACGCCGACCGTTGGCTTCCTGCCCAGCTGGTACGCGACGTATCCTCCCGAGTGGACGCCGGAGCTGGACAAGTGGCCCGGCAAGGACAACGCCGAGAAGGGCATCGCGCGCTCGTACGCCAACCTCAACCGCGCGTACAAGCTCGGCGTCACCCTCACCGTGGGCTCCGACTCCTTCAGCTTCTCCACGCCGTACGGCTACACCACGCTGGACGAGGTGTACGCGTGGGTCGAGCACTGCGACATCCCCGCGATGGACGCGATCGTGGCCGCCACGCTCAACGGCGCGAAGATGGTTCACCACGAGAACGAGTTTGGCTCCCTCGAGAAGGGCAAGTTTGCCGACCTGCTCGTTATCGACGGCGACCCGCTGGCCAACATCCGCGACCTCACGCCCGACAAGATGGAGGTCATCATGAAGGAGGGCGACCAGATGATCAAGGGCGCCCTGTAGGCGCCCCCATGCCAGGGGCCGCGGCCACGCCAGCTCGCGACCCCCGCGCGTAACAGAGCCAACGCTTTAGGGAACCGGCCTCGTCTTTGCGGCCGGTTCCCATTTTTGTGCCCGCGCCCTTCTCGCCCGGCGCCCCCACGCGCCGCTGGCCTAATTTGCGCTGTGGTGCACCGGACATAAAACCTAGAATCGGTCAGGCGCCGCGCAACGCATGTGCAAGTTGCGGGCGCGCTTTGCATTGGGCAGACGGCGCGTCCGCACGCGGTGCGTCGCGGGGATTTGGGGGCAGGCGTGGAGGCAAACATCCGCAAGTTCCGGGCGTTCGTGACGAGCGCCCGCCTTGGCAGCTTCACGCGCGCCGCCGAGGATCTGGGCTGCACGCAGTCCACCGTGAGCCGCATGGTCGCGAGCCTGGAGGCCGACTGGCAGCTGAGGCTGTTCCACCGCCGCGGCACCGCGCTGGTGCTCACGAGCGACGGCGAGGCCGTGCTGGAAGACGCGGACCGGCTGTGCCGCAGCTACGACGACCTGTTTCGCCACGTGGAGTCCCTGCGCGGGCTGAGCTCCGGCTCCATCGCCATCGCCGCCCCGTCGAGCATCGTCGCGCTGCGGCTGGCAAAGCCCCTGGGCGCGTTCGTGCGCAGCCATCCCGGCGTCCAGGTGAACATCATCGAGAGCACGTACGGCGAGGCGCAGAGCCTTATGGAGAAGGACGCGGTCGACTTTGCCTTCGTCCCCCACCACATGCAGGCGGAGGGGCTCGAGTGCACCCTGTTCGAGCGGGACGAGCTCGTGATCGTGGCGCCGCGGGGGCACTTTGCGCAGCCGGGCGCCATACCCGTGGAGTCGCTGCTGGACGAGATGTTCGTGGCGGACACGGAGACGGCCCCGCTTCTGCAACGCGAGCTCCGCCACTCCAACGTGCGCTGCGTCACCTCGAACACGACGGCGATCCTGGCCATGGTGGAGGCGGGGCTGGGGATATCGCTGCTGCCAAGCCTCGCCCTCGAGGGAGGCGACACCAGCCTGGACGTGCGTCACCTCGAGACGCCCGCGTGGCGCAGCATGTACCTGGTACACCACCACGCGTCAGACCTGAGCGTCGCGGCGCGCGCGTTCCTGGCCGCCCTGTAGCGCGTGCGTGCCGCCACGGCAGGGCGGCCGGCACGCACGCGCACCGACCGCCCGGGAACGTTCTTCTCGCCGCCGCGCCTACTTCGCGCAGTCGGCCTCCAGCCTGTCCTTCACGCGCTGCGACCAGTCCACGTCCGGGGCGTCCTGCTCGCTTATGCCCACGTGGCCGTTCACGATGTCCACGGCCTTCTCCACGCCGTTGATCACGTTCATGTAGCCGGTGCAGCGGCACAGGTGGCCCGACAGGTTCTTGCGGATCTCGTCCCGCGTGTACGTCTTGCCGGAGTTCACCATCTCCATCGCGCTCATGATGATGCCGGGGATGCAGAACCCGCACTGCACGGCGAACTCGTCCACAAACGCCTGCTGTACGGGGTTCAGCGTGCCGTCCGGCGCCTGCAGGCCCTCCACGGTCACGATGTCTTTTCCCTGCGCCCAGTCCGTCAGGTACAGGCAGGTGTCCGTGGCCACGCCGTCTATCAGCACGGTGCACGCGCCGCACTCGCCCACCTCGCAGCCGCGCTTCACGCTCGTCATGTGCAGGCGGTCGCGCAGCGTGTCCAAAAGCGACTCGCGCGGGTCGTAGCCCACCTGCACGGGCCTGCCATTAAGCGTGCACTTCAGGATCCTCATGTCCATCAGATATCTGCCCCTCCCCTGCGGGCCGCCATGATCAGCGAGCGCCGCGACATCTCCTTGATAAGCTGCAGGCGGAAGTCCTTCGATGCGCGCCAGGAGTCGCGGGGGGTGGTGTCCCGCTGGGCGAGAGGACCGATCTTCTCGGCCGCCTCCGCAACCGTGAGCCCGCGCACGCCGTCCTCCGCGCCCCGCGCGCGGATGGGCGTGGGCGCCGCCACGCCAAACGCGAGGCGGATGTCGTCCACGCGGGCCTTGTCCGCCGAGAGCCTCACCAGGCAGCAGCAGCCCATGGTCGCGATCTCGAGCGCGCGGCGCTTGCCGTACTTGAAGTAGTGGCCGGTCCAGCCCTCGTAGTTCGCGCGCGGGATGCGGATGTTCACCAGCACCTCGTCGCGCTCGCGCACGCTGCTGCCGGGCCCCGTGTACCACTCCCCTATGGGGATGGTGCGCGCGCCGCGCGCAGACCTCACGTCCAGAAGCGCGCCGTACGCAAGCAGCGTGGACGCCGTGTCCGCCGAGGTCGCGGCGTTGCACACGTTGCCGCCGATCGTGCCGCTCACGCGCAGCTGCGGACCTCCCGGCGTGTCGCACGCGTCGCACAGCGTCTGCACGGTGCGCTGGGCCACCGGGCTCGTGGTCACGCTGTTAAACCACGTGGTCGGCCCGATCTCCACCGTGCCGTCCTGCGCCAGGCGCACGCCGAAAAGCTCGTCCGTCAGGTTGTGGATCGACACCAGGTGCGCGCCGGCGAGCTTGCCCTCGCGGCACTTCACCAGCACGTCCGTACCGCCCGCAACGACGATGGCCTTCGGGTCTTCCGCCAGCGCGCGGCAGGCGTCGTCCACGCTTGTGGCCTCGTACAGCGATTCGATGTCGTACATCAGATGAGTCCCTCCCTCTTGAAGCCCTCGAACAGGCGCTGCGGCGTCATGGGCATCTCGTAGAACTTGACGCCCGTCGCGTTCAGGATGGCGTCGCGGATGGCAGGTGCCGGGCTGATGATCGGGGTCTCGCCCACCGCCTTGTTGCCGTACGGGCCCATCGGGTCCTGCGTCTCGACGTTCTCCGCGACGAGCTCCGGCACGTCCATCGCCGTGGGGACCTTGTAGTCCAGAAGCGTCGCGTTGCGCACGCGGCCGGTCGCGGGATCCACCAGCAGCTCCTCGGAAAGCGCGAAGCCTATGGACTGTGCCATACCGCCGTGCATCTGCTGCTCCACGAGCTTGGGGTTCATGAGGCGGCCGTTGTCCTGCACGCTCACGATCTTGTTGACCGTCACCTGCGCCAGCGGCATGTCCACGGTGACGTCGCAGAACGTGCACCCCGTGACGAGCGCGTTCTGGTGCACCGTCGCCTGGCCGCGCGTGGAGATCTGGTCCGTCTTGTGCAGGTTGTAGTACGCCTCGAGCGCAAGCTCCGGCAGGTCGACGACCTTGTTGCCCGCCGCGTCCCACACGGCGTGGTCGCGCAGGTCAAGCTCGCCCTGATAGTCCGGGTACAGCCGCGCCGCCAGCTTAAGGATGCGCCCACGCATCTTCTGCCCGGCGTCCTTGCACGCCGCGCCAGAGACAAACGTCTGCCGGGACGCGTACGCGCCCGGGTCGTACGGCGCCACGTCCGTGTCCTGCGTGCTCACGATGTGGATGTCCTCCGTGCGCACGCCGATGGCCTCCGCGGCCATCTGGCAGAACACGGTGTCCGCGCCCTGGCCGATCTCCGTCGCGCCCATCTGCAGCTGGAACGTGCCGTCCTGGTTGAGCGTTATCTGGCAGTTCGACGTCTCGAGCGCAAACGGCGCGACCGCCGTCTTGTAGACGAGAAAAGCCACGCCGACGCCGTGGCGTATGGGGCCATCCTGGCGTGCGTACTCCCGGCGCTTCTCGTCCCACCCGATGAGCTGCTTTCCGCGCTCGACGCACGCGCGCAGGCCGTCCGTGCGGTACGAGATGGTGTTCGAGGGGCTGAACTCGTCCACGTAGCCCGGGGCGATGGCGTTCTTCATGCGGAACTCGACGCCGTCCCAGCCCATGTCGTGCGCGATGTCGCCCATGAGGCACTCTGCGGCCCAGATGCCCTCCGGCACGCCGTACGCGCGCATGGCGCCGGTGTGCGGGCCGTTGGTGTGGACGGTCCACGCCTCGCAGCGGATCGCGTCCTCCTGCGTGTGGTACAGCCAGCGGAACGTGTTCACGGAGTTCAGGACGAGCGCGTGCCCGTGGTGGATGTAGCCGCCCGTGTTGGACCACGCCTTGATGGAGCGCGCGTGCAGGCGCATGTCGTCGCCCACGGACGCCTCGACCTCGAAGTCCTTGGGCTGGCGGCCGGACGTGTCCCAGAAGCACTCCTCGCGGGAAAGCTCCAGCTTCACGCAGCGCCCGCCAACCTGGTGGCACAGCCAAGCGTTCAGGGGCTCGAAGTGGATGTCCTGCTTCGTGCCGAAACCGCCGCCGATGTAGGGCTTGATCACGCGGACGCTGCCCCAGGGGATGTCGAGCGCCTGGCCGATGATGCGCCTGCAGATGTGCGGAATCTGCGTGGACGAGACGCAGGTGAGCTTGCCGTTCTCCTCGTAGCAGTACGAGACGCACACCTCGATGTGGGCCTGGCTCTGCTCGCCCGTGAACGCGTGGAAGGCGAAGTGGTGGTACTTGGGGTCGCGTACCGCGTCCTCGACGCTGGAGTAGCCCATGGCCTTGAGCTTGTCTTCCGGCGTCACGGCGAGGGTGTGGCCAACAATGTTGTCCGGCTTGCCCTCCTGCACGGGCGGGTTCGTGCCCTGCATGGCCTCACGCGGGTCGTACGTGACGGGATACTCCTCGTACTCCACCTTGATCTTGCGGAGCGCGCGATTTGCCGCGACCTCGTCCTCGGCGACGACGGCGGCGATGTTGTCGCCGTAGATGCGCACGCGGTCGTCGAGCAGCTTGCGGTCTGCCACGTCGCGCTTTTGTGCGGCGGAGGCGGCATACCAGGGGTGCCCCGCGACGGGGAACTTGGTGTCGGGCACGTCGAAGCAGGTGAAGACGGCCACGACGCCCGGGACTGCCTTCGCCTCCGTCACGTCCATGGAGACGACGCGGCCGTTTCCTATGGTAGAGTGGAGGATCTTGGCCACGAGGCACGGCTTCGGGCACAGGTCATCCGTGAACATGGCGCGACCGGTGACCTTGTCACGAGCGTCGACGCGCTTGACCTGTCTTCCAACCTCCCTGTACTTCTCCAATTCTTGCTCCTCTCGTACAAATTTTCTTATGGCCTAAAAAATGTTAATTCTTTATTACGCGCGACGCACGGGTGGCGCGTCAGACGGTAGGTGCGCGCAGGTGGCCGCAAGACGCGTTCCATATGCCTTATTAAAGACGGCGACCGCTACGCATTGTTACGCCCATAGACCTGGAACAAGAATTGTATTCAAATGGGTATACTTTTTCGTGAGACGTAAAATGGAGGGGGCTGATGGGCGAAGTAGTTGTAGACCCACACGCACTGAAGCACGGCTTGAGTGAAGAAGAGGTCCGATATGCCTGGGATACACCGATTGTATGTAGACAACGCAGCGGAGAGCTTGATCCGCCGATATGGATCGCGATTGGAGTACTGCCTGACGGACGTATGGCGGAGCTAGTGGCACTTGAAGACAACCTTGGCCGATGGCACGTATTCCACGCCATGGTGCCGCCTACCAAGAAGTTTCTGAAGGAACTTGAAATGACAAGGAGATGAGCTGAATGACAGAATTCAAAGCTGCAAATGGCTCTTCTGTGACAGACAAGATGATCGACGAATGGTGCGACGCGCTCGATAATGACAAATGGCCCGAAGGCTGGAAGAACCGTAGCAAGGTTGTCTATGGGAGGCCGCCCCTAAGTGCCGGCGGGACAGCCACGCTCTCTATAAAGGTACCGGTTGCCATGAAGCAGGCCATCGCAAAAGAGGCGAAGAGGCATGGCACCTCAACCAGCAACTACGCCCGTGCCCTACTCGCCGAGGCAATGCTTGCCGAATGAATCAGCGATCGGGAGAAACGTTCTTCATGTAGTCAGGCGTCAAAGACGCAGCAGTGCCCGGCACCGTGGAATGCGGTGCCGGGCACTTTGTCTATGGCGCGACATGCGCGCTGGTCAGGGGGCTGGCCACGCGGCGGCTCAGGGGTGTCGCGGGGGCCAGGGGGTGTTTGCCGTAAGGGCTACTCGTCCTTCTCGCTCTGCCATGCGCCGTTCCAGACGATCTGGCGGTAGCGGACGGGGTCGGTGTCGCCCTCGGTCGAGAAGAGCAGGACCTGGGAGTCGGGACCGAGCTCGAGGGTGTCGCGGAGCTCGGCGTAGGCGTGGTCGCACATGATGGTGGAGATGACGCCCATGCCGACGGCGCCGGACTCGCCGGACGTGACCGCGGGGTCGCCCTTGACGGGGGCGGCCAGCATGCGCATGCCCTTGGCGCTGACCCAGTCCGGGCAGCTCACGAACGCGTCCGCGTGGTTGCGCAGGATGTCCCAGCCGATGGTGTTGGGCTCGCCGCACGCGAGGCCGGCCATGATGGTCTTAAGGTCTCCGCCCACGATGCGCGGGTCGCCGTCGGCCGCGACGGCGCCCTGGTACAGGCAGTCCGCGGCGCCGGCCTCCATGATCACGAACTTGGGCGGGTTGCTGGGGAAGAGGTTCGTGAAGAAGCCGACCATGGCGCTGGCGAGCGAGCCGACGCCGGCCTGGACGAACACGTGGGTGGGGCGGTTGACCTCGAGCTGGCGCAGCTGGTCGGCGGCCTCGTTGGCCATGGTGCCGTAGCCCTGCATGATCCAGGACGGGATCTTGGTGTAGCCGTCCCATGCGGTGTCCTGCACGATCACGCCGTGCTCGGTCTCGTCGGCCTCCTTGGCCGCAAGGCGCACGCAGTCGTCGTAGTTGAGCTCCTCGATCGTGACCTTGGCGCCCTCCTTGGCGATGTTGTCGAAGCGGGTCTTGGTGGAGCCCTTCGGCATGTGGACGACCGCGTTCTGGTGCAGGCGGTGGGCCGCCCACGCGACGCCGCGGCCGTGGTTGCCATCGGTCGCGGTGAAGAACGTGGCGTGGCCGAAGTCCTTCTCCAGCTGGTCGGACGTGAGGTAGTCGAAGTCGCAGTCCGCAACGTCGCGGCCGGTCTCCTCTGCGATGTAGCGGGCCATCGCGAACGAGCCGCCGAGCACCTTGAATGCGTTGAGGCCGAAGCGGTAGCTCTCGTCCTTGACGTAGAGGCCGCCGAGGCCGAGGCGCTTCGCCATGCCGTCGAGGTCCGCGAGCGGGGTGACGGAGTACTGCGGGAAGCTCTTGTGGAAGGCGCGCGCCTTGGCGACGTTCTCCAGACTCATGACCTGCAGGTTCTTGTCCTCGCTCTTGGGCATGTGGTTGGCGACCCACTTGATCTTAGGCTGCATCGAGCTCATGGTCGGTCCTTTCCTGCGGGCGCACCCGCGCGTGACGCTTTGCAAACATGTTGTCTGCAACCATTACTTTTTGTTAGTACCTACTGTAGCGCGTGGTCGACAAATAACAAGTATGGTATCCAAACTTTTTGTTTTGCTCCGCGGGCGGTAGGAGTGCCGCGGCGGGTGGGCAGGCGCTAGCGAGAAGCGCCACGCTCGGCGGCGACGCTGCGCACGAGCTGGCGCACCCTGCGGCTGAGCTCACGGGCGCTGGGGCGGTTCTTCTCGCCCACCCAGCGGCGAAACGCGCTGGTGATGCCGCCGGCGAGGAAGTCGCAGGCAAGGTCGTCCTCCGCGGCGCCGACGATGCGGCCAAGGCGATCGCGCACGCCGAGCTGGATGCGGGCGACGACGTCCTCGCGCGCGCCGGTGCGCAGCAGGCGGCCGAGGCTGGAGGCGCCGTCCGTGACCATGGCGCCCAGGCGCTCGATGGCGCGGGCGAGGCCCTCCTCGTCCGTGGCGGCCGCGGCCTCGTCCAGGACCTCGCTCACGGAGCTGACGGCCTCGTCCTCCATCTCTTGGATGACGGCGCCGACGCTGGCGTAGTGCGCCATGAACGTTTTCTTGTTGATGAGGGCCGCGTCCGCGACGTCCTTGGGCGTGATGTCCGCGCCGCCGCGCTGGACCATGAGGCCAAGCAGCGCCTCGCGGATGGCGCGGCGGGTGCGCGCGACGCGCTTGTCCTGTGCCTTGGTGTCGACGCCCTTTGCGGAACCATCCTGCGGCCGGCTCATCACGTTCCTCTCCCCCGTCCTTTGGTGACAGGGTACCACGAAGGGCTATTTCCCGATTTGCACTTATTTCCAATTTTGGAAATAATGGGGCAAAGGGCGCCTTTGGCGCCAAGGACGACTGTCGCCGCGGGATGCGGCGCCGAGGGGGACGGGTATACGCGCGGAAAGGCAGACGAAAGGGAGAAGAGCGGCGTTGCCGAGACGTACGCGCGGATCGCGGGGCCCGTCGTGCGGACGGCGGAGTTCAGGCAGATGGCGGCGTTCACGCAGCACGGCGACACGTCCACGATGGAGCACTGCGAGGCCGTGGCGTACTTCTCGCTCGCGTTTGCGCGGGCGATGCGCCTGAGGCTGGACGAGCGCTCCCTGGTGCGCGGCGCGCTGCTGCACGACTACTTTCTGTACGACTGGCACGACCATGCGCCGGACCGCTGGCACGGCTTTACGCACCCGCGGCGCGCGCTCGAGAACGCGAGCCGCGACTTTGCGCTGAACGGCATCGAGCGTGACCTGATTGCGCACCACATGTTCCCGTTTGTGCCCGCGCCGCCCCACCATCGCGAGGGGTGGGTGGTCACGCTGGCGGACAAGTACTGCACGCTGCGCGAGGTGTTCATGCGAAGGCCGTACGCGCCGCTTGAGGGGACGGTGATGTAGCGTGACGCACCAACTTGTGATGAGCCTTGCGTACCTTGCGCTGAGCTGCACGATCATCAGCGTGGGCGGCTGGGTGTGGGAGACGTGCTACTGCAGCGTGGTGGAGCGCCGCCTTGCGCGGCGCGGCATGCTGTTTGGGCCGAGCTGCCCGATCTACGGCGTGTGCGCCATCGTGGTGTGGTTTGTCCTGGGCGGCGTGCGCGACACGGCCGCGCTGTTTGCGCTGGGCTTTGTGCTGTCGACGGCGCTGGAGTACTGCGCCGGCACCCTGCTCGAGCGGCGCTTTGGGCGCAGGTGGTGGGACTACTCCATGTTCCCGCTTAACTTTCGCGGGCTGGTGTGCCCGCAGGCCAGCTGCGTGTTTGGCGTGTTTGCGGTCATAAACGTCAAGCTCTTGCAGCCAACTATCCTAGGCGGTCTCGCGACGCTTGACCACGGCTCCGTTCTGGCGGCGGCCGCTCTGGTGTGCGCCGCTTATGCGCTGGACCTTGCGGCCACCGTGCTGGCGCTGGACGGCTGGCGCCCGCGGAGGCCCCGCCTGCCAAGGGCGCTGCGGCTGCCCCAGGCGTAGGGCACGGGCCTAGCGACGGCACGACGCAAGCACGACGGCGCCCGCAGGCCACCTGGACCCACGGGCGCCGCAGCGTCTGGCACTATGGCGGTCCGCGCGGTTACCGCACGCCGCGGGCTACTTTCCAGCGTCCTCCTTCAGTACGGAGAGCCGCTCGTCTCCCCACGCGCGCTTGCGCGAGTACGGCGTGCCGTCCAGCGGCAGCCTCCAGCGCAGCTTGCCGTCCAGCTGGTGGTAGGCGTTCTGCACGGCGGGCGCGGTGCCGATGGTGGCGATCTCGCCAATGCCCTTGCCGCCGTAGCTCACGGGCAGGAGGTGCTCCTTCTCCACGTAGATCGCGTGGATGTTGGGGATCTGCGTGGAGTGCAGCAGGCCGAGCGTGCCGTACTTCGCCTGCGGCACGCCGTCCTTCAGCGGGAAGTCCTCCGTCAGCGCGTAGCCCATGCCCATGAGCACGCCGCCCTCGATCTGGCCCTGGATGGCGATGGGGTTCACGACCTTGCCGGAGTCGTGCGCCGCGTAGATCTCCTTTATCTTGCCGCGGTTGGGGCCCTTCTCCTCCAGCACGACGACCGTGGTGCTGAAGCCGTAGCAGATGTGGCTCTTGGGGTTTGGCTTGTCCGCGCCCAGCTTGTCCGTGGGCTCGAAGTACACGTAGCCAAACTCGTGGCCCTCCAGGGCGAGAAGAGCCGCCCTCGGGTCTGCGGGGTGGATGCCGTGGCCCGCGACGAGCGCGCTGCCGTCCGCGTAGCCAAGGCCCTCGTACGGGGTGCCGTCCTCGTAGGTGATGGTCTTGCCGTCGCCCTTGGCGCGCACCGGGCCCTCCGGCACGGCGCGGCCGGCCTCCACGGCGAGCATGGCGTCGCGCAGCAGGAACGCGGCGCCGCGCACGGCCTCGCCGGTCACGACGGTCTGGCGCGATCCGGACGTGGTGCCGGAGTCCGGCGCAGCCTCCGTGGAGCACTCGCCGTTCGCGAGCGCCTCGAGCGGAAGCCCCGTGGCCTCGGCCACGTCCTGCAAAAAGACGGTGTTGCAGCCCTGGCCGATGTCGGACGTGGCGGAGTACACCACCGCGCGCCCGCCCTCGACGCGAATGTTCGCGCGGCCGGCGTCGGGAAGTCCCACGCCCACGCCGGAGTTCTTCATGGCGCACGCGATGCCGGCATGGGAGGCGTTCTTCTCGTACACGTCCTTCACGGCGAGCAGCGTCTCCTTCAGCGCGGTGGAGCAGTCCGCGATCTGGCCGTTTGGCAGGACCCTGCCCGGCTCCACGGCGTTGCGCCAGCGCATCTCCCACGGGCTGATGCCCACCTCGCTCGCAAGCAGGTCAATGCACGACTCGAGCGCGAACTCCGTCTGGCACACGCCAAAGCCGCGAAACGCCCCCGCCGGCGGGTTGTTGGTGTAGTAGCCAAAGCCGCGGATGTCCGTGTTCTGGTACGTGTACGGGCCCACGGCGTGCGTGCACGCGCGCTCCAGCACGGGGCCGCACAGGCTCGCGTACGCGCCGGTGTCAAAGTTGACCTCGCAGTCAAGGCCGGTCAGGTGCCCGTCCTCGTCGCAGCCCAGCGTGAACGTGCCGTACATGTAGTGGCGCTTCGGGTGGAAGGCCAGCGACTCCTGGCGCGTGAGCTTGCACTTGACGGTGCGCCCAAAGTGCACGGCCGCCAGCGCGGCCAGGTGCTGCACAGAGACGTCCTCCTTGCCGCCAAAGCCGCCGCCCACCAGCATGGTCTGCACGACCACGCGCTCGGGCTCCGCGTCCCAGCCAAACATGTGCGCGACTTCCTTGCGGGTGTCGTAGGCGCCCTGGTCGGTGCTGCACACCTTCACGCCATCCTTGTACGGGAAGGCGACGGCGCACTCCGGCTCCAAAAACGCGTGCTCCGTGAACGGCGTCTCGAAGTCGTGCGTCACCACGTGCGCGGACGCGGCCAGCGCGGCCTTCGCGTCGCCGCGCGTGATGTGACGGCTCTGGCACACGTTGTCGTGAAGCACCACGTGGTTGCCAAACGCGTTGAAGCTCTCGTGCACCAAAGGCGCGCCCTCGGCCTTCGCCTCCGCGATGTTGCGCACGGGCTCCAGCACCTCGTAGTCAACCTTCACCAGGCGCTTCGCCTTCGCGAGCGTCTCCTCGTCCTCGGCAACCACCAGGCAGATGGCGTCGCCCACGCAGCGCGTGACGTCGCCCTCCGCGATCATCACGTCCCAGTCCTGGATCAGGTGGCCCACCTGGTTCACGGGCACGTCGCGGGCGAGAAGAACGCCCACCACGCCCGGCAGCGCCTCGGCCTTCGACGTGTCGATGCCCTTGACGCGTGCGCGCGGGTACTTCGAGCGCACCGCGCTCGCGTAGCACATGTCCGGAAAGTCCTCGCGCGTGAGGTCGTCAGGGTACTTGCCGTACCCCAGCACCTTGCGGCGCACGTCCACGCGGAAGGCGCGCTCGCCAACCCCGTACGCGTCGCCCTTCTCGAGCGCGTCGTCCATCTGCTCGTCGCCGCGCAGGATGGCCGCGGCCTTCAGGATGCCCTCCACGATCTTCTTGTAGCCGGTGCAGCGGCAGATGTTGCCGCGAATGGCCCACTTGACCTCCTCCTCAGAGGGGTCGGGGTTGCGGCGCACCAGCATGGCGCCGCTCATGACCATGCCGGGGATGCAGAAGCCGCACTGCACGGCGCCCACGGCGCCGAACGCGTACACAAACGCCTCCTGCTCCTCGTGCGAAAACCCCTCCACGGTCTCGATCGTGCGGCCCTCGGCCAGCCTCGTGGTGATGACGCACCCCTTGGTGGCGATGCCGTCGACGCCCACGGTGCACGTTCCGCACGCACCCTCGCTGCAGCCGTCCTTCACGGACGTGAGGCCCATGTCGTCGCGCAGGAAGCGCAGCAGCGGCTTGTCCTGGCTGGTGGTGACCGTCTTTCCGTTGACGGTGAACGTAAACTGCTCTGCCATGTCTTCCCTACCTCACGGCCATGATGCCGTTGGCATCGTGTATGGCACCGCGCGGGCACTTCGTCGCGCACATGCCGCATGCCACGCACTTCTCGTCGTCTATAACCGCACGGCCGTCGATCACGTGCACCGCGCCCATGGGGCACACGCGCTCGCACACGCCGCAGCCGATGCAGCTGTTGGGGCAGGCCTTGCGCGCCGCGGGCCCCCGGTCCTGGTTGGAGCACCGCACCTGGATCACGTTTGCGGCGGGCGCCAGGCTGATGAGGTGCTGCGGGCACGCCGCGACGCACTTGCCGCAGCCGCGGCACCTCTTGCGGTCCACCTGCGCCACGTGGCGCTCCGCGTCCACGTGGATGGCGCCAAACGGACAGGCGGCCTCGCAGCTGCCGCCGCCGAGGCACCCCCACGAGCACACGCCGATTCCCTCCGGGTGCGCCGCCTTGATTGCGGCGCAGTCGTGCGGCAGCTCTTCCCGCACGATGCCGTCAAGCAGCGCCGTTCCGCCCACGCAGTGGACGCACGCGACCCTTGGCATACGCTTGGCCATAGAGAAGCCCTCCTATCCCTGCAGGTACGCGTACTTGTCGCGCACCGTCACGATGATCTTGCGAACGTCTTCCGGAAGTCCGCACGCCGCGTCCTCCACGTCGTAGGTGGCGACGGTGCCGCCAAGGCGCACGAGCGCGCCGTCCTTGGTGGGCAGCCAGCCCTCGTTTGTGGAGTCGTCGAAGTCCTCGCGGCTCCAGAACAGCGTGAGCTTGTCCTTGTACGGGCGACCCTGGGAGTACGGGCAGAACACGGCGCAGTTGCCGCACTCGTTGCACATGCCGTCCACGTGGACGATCTGCGCCTGGCGCATGCCGGGCACGCGCACGGCCACGTTCGCGCGGTTCGGGCAGACCTCGACGCAGGTCTCGCACACGGCGGCACAGCTCAGGCAGCGCGTCTTGTCCGTGCTGGCGCAGTCCGCGCACAGGTTTCCGCGCTGCGAGAAGACCTTGGCAACCTCGGCCGCGATGTTTGACTCCTCCTGCGCGTCGAAGCTGGCGTTCGCGATCGCGCGGGCGACGACCTGCGCGTCGGCGATGGCCTTCACCACGGTCGCGGGGCCGCGGCGGCAGTCGCCCACCGCGAACACGTGGGGGACGCTCGTCTGCAGCGTGGCGTCGACCACGGGCAGGCCCTTCTCGTCCAGCTCGCAGCCGGAGGCCGCGTACACGCCGCCGTCCACGCGCTCGCCCACCGCCGCGATGACGGCGGTCGCGGGGACCTCGCGGGTCTGGCCCGTGGCGACGGGGCGACGGCGGCCGGATGCGTCAGGCTCGCCAAGCTCCATGACGTCGCAGGTCAGGACGCCGTTTTCCAGCGTGTCCGGCGCAAGGAGCTCAAGGAACTCCACGCCGTCCGCAAGCGCCATCGTGAGCTCCTCCTCGTCGGCGGGCATGTAGCGGCTGGTGCGGCGGTACGCGAGGCGCACGTTCTTCACGCCCGGCACGCGCTTCGCGGCGCGCGCGACGTCCATGGCGGTGTTGCCGCCGCCCACGACGACGACGTCCGTGCCCAGCTTGAGCGAGGCGGGGTCGCTCTTGAACGCCTCGAGGAACTCGAGCGCGTCCAGCGCCTTGCCGCTCTTGAGCGCGGGGCGTCCCGGCGCCCAGGCGCCGACGGCGACGACGACGTCCGTGTAGCCCTGGGCCAGCAGCTCGCCCGCGCTTGCAACCTCGCGGCCGAGCTCGAACTTTGCGCCGTACGCCGAGCAGAGCTCGACGTCGTGGTCGATGGCCTCGTCGGAGATGCGGAAGCCGGGGATCACGTGGCGCACGACGCCGCCGAGGCTGTTCGTGCGCTCGAAGACGGTGACGTCCACGCCGGCGCGGCTCAGGAAGGACGCGGCGGAAAGACCGGCCGGGCCGCCGCCGATGATGGCGACCTTGCGGTCCGCGACGTGGCCGCGCGCCGAGAGGGTGCCGAGCACGTCGTCAAAGGCCTTCTCGGCAGCCTTGAGCTTGAGGTCGCGGATGTGCACGTGCTCCTCGTAGTAGTTGCGCATGCAGGAGTTTCCGCAGGTGTGAGGGCAGATGGTGCCCGTGGTGAACGGAAGGGCGTTGCGCTCGAGGATGATGTTCAGCGCGTCGGCGTAGCGGCCCTCGCCCACGGCCTGCACGTAGCCGGGGATGTCCTGGCGGATGGGGCAGTCCTCGCGGCACGGCGCGACGAAGCAGTCCGTGAGCGGCAGCTCGCCCAGGACGTGGCGGTCGGGCTCCGGCTTGATGGGCTTGCGGTAGTCTCCACCGGTGAGCGCCGCGTCCACGAGGGCGGAGACCTTCGCCGCGTCGACGCCCGCGAACGGCTTTCCGGCGTCGCCCTGGTGCGAGAGCACCTCCGCGACCTGGACGAAGCGCGCGTAGCCGCCGGGCTTCAGCTCGTTGGTGGCCATGGTGACGGGCCAGATGCCCGCGTCCACGAGGCCGAAGATGTTGTTTGCGGTGGCGCCGCCGGAGTACGAGATGCGGATCTTGCCGTCGAACTGCTCGGCGATGCGCTTCGCGAGCGTGAGCGACAGCGGGTACAGCGCGCGACCGGACATGTACATCTCTTCGCTCGGGAGCTCGCCGCGGGTGACGTCGACCGGGAAGGTGTTCGTGAGCTTGACGCCGAACTCGACGCCGCGCTCGGCGGCAAGCCTCTGCAGGCGCTCCATCATGGGGACGGCGTCCGCCCACTGCAGGTCCTCGTCGAAGTGGTGCGAGTCGAACGCGATGTAGCCGAAGCCGAGGGAGTCGAGCGTCTTGCGCGCGTACTCGTAGCCCAGGAGCGTCGGGTTGCACTTGATGTAGGTGTTCAGGCCCTTCTCGCAGATGAGGTGGGTCGCGATGCGCTCGATCTCTGCGGGCGGGCAGCCGTGGAGCGTGGACTCGGTGATGGAGTCGCTGATGTGCGGCGTGATGGAGTCGACAAACGCGGCGTCCACGTGGCGGAAGCGGTCGACGTTCGCGTGCGCCCAGGCGATGGCCTCCTTGAACTCCGGCGTCGCGGACGCGTCCTTCATGCCGTTGATGAACGAGTCGACCTTAGGGGTCTTGATGCCCTCGAGGTCGTAGCCGACGGACATGTTGAACACGAAGCCGTCCGGGTCGCCAAAGCCAAACTCGCGCGCGAGCAGCTTGCATGCGACCCATGCCTTGACGTACTCGCCAAACGCCTGCGGCACGGTGAGCTCCGTGGACCACTCGCAGTTGTAGCCCTCGTCGGACGCGAGGATGCACGGCTTGTTGACGCAGGCGGAAAGCTCGGCGCCGTCCATCTTCTGGACGGTCTTCAGCTCGAAGAAGCGGGCACCCGTCACGTAGCTCGCGATGATGTTCTGGGCGAGCTGGGTGTTGGGACCGGCTGCCGGGCCAAACGGGGTCTCGATCTTCTCGCCAAAGATGGGACGGGCCGCCGCCGGCTCCGTGCGGGCAAGGCGGCGCTGGCCGAAGATGGTCTGCTGGGACTCGTACTCGTCCAGGATCCACGTCATGAGGTG
>OCTW011554080.1_pt1 | contig 18402 bp, 23 predicted proteins | sample 1539671 | NCBI WGS metagenome assembly OCTW01 (sample SAMN02144230, study PRJEB22623) | gut metagenome | biome: sheep rumen | host: Ovis aries | place: New Zealand
TAATAATGGTATAGGAAATAAATAAGTAATATTACCTGCAAGCCAAGGTACTACTTGTGAAAAAGTATAAATATTCATAAGCAAGAATACCAATAATGATAATAAATAAATTATTTTCTTTTTTGGATTAATTATCTTTATAATAAGAAATATTGTTCCAGTTATAACTACACTATTAACAATATTCCATAGTATCTTATGATATGTGAGTATATTAATTAATATTCTAGATATAAATCTTCCTTCCCAAGAAAAATACATACCTATTGCTTCAGTAATAGATTTATATAAACCTCTAGATCCTTCCATATAATTACCCCAATCATCTCCTGATATTGGACTTAAAAAAAATATTAATAAAAAGAATATAAATATATTTATAAAGAATATTTTCTTTTTCATACTATCACCAATATAATTATATAAAAAAAAAGAGAATATTAAAAGATTAAATCTTTTATATTATTCTCTTTTTTATATATTTCCCATTCTTTATCTATTTCTTCTTTTATTTTTTCTCTATCTATTCTTTTTTTATATCTATCTTCTTCACTAAATACACATCCACAATATTTTTGCATATATATACCTATTCTTCTAGCTTCTTCTTGTCCTTCTTTATAATATGGTCTAAAGTCATAATAATAAAAATCAATTCCTATTTCTTTAGATATTTTATCAGCCACTTCTTTTATCTTATCATGATCTTGATAAATACTATAAAGCATACACGTACAAAAAGCATCATAACCATTATCTTTAGCATATTTAGCAGTTTCAAGTAATCTATCTGTATAACAATAGTTACATCTTTTATCTATATTATTGCTAACAGTTTTTACAAATTTATCTAGTCCATATTCATCTTTATATATAACATCTAAATTAATCATTTTAGAATACTGTCTAACTGCATCTCTTCTAGCTCTATATTCCATATATGGATGAATATTTGGATTATACCAAAAACCAGTTACATCAATTGATTCTTCTCTTAATTTTTTAATACACATTATACTACAAGGAGCACAACATATATGAAGTAATAATTTCATAAAAATCACCAAAGTTATTATAACACAAAAAAAGTATTTAAAATACTAAATACTTTCAAGTGCTAATATTGTCATTTCATCTAATGACTTTTGTCTTTCTTCTGCAGATAATACTTCTTTTTTATAATGAGAATCTGCTACTGTTAATAAGCAAGATGCTTGTTTTTTAGATTTATATGCCAAATACAAAAGTGCAAATGATTCCATTTCTGCTACTTCTAAATTTATTTCTTTAGGAAGTCTACTAAGAAATTTATTAAAATCATCTACATACCAATCAAATACATCTGAACATAAACAGTTACATTTACTAATTTCAATATTATTATTTTTTGCTACTTCTTCTATTTTTGAATTTAATTCTTTATTAGAAGGAATATAATTAATTTTTGATTCATCTAATTGATATGCAAAAGTACTTTCAGTATAACTGTTTTCTACTAATACTATATCAAGTAACTTATGTCTTTCATCAAATGCCCCACATGAACCCAATCTAATTATTTTTTCTACATCATATTCTTTAAATAATTCATATGCATATATACCCATACTAGGTATACCCATTCCGTGAGCCATTACTGTTACTTCTTTCCCTTTATAAGTACCAGTATATGCATATATATTTCTTATATCATTAACTAACTTATAATTATCTAAATATTTTTCTGCGATAGCCTTTATTCTAAGTGGATCCCCGCTCATAATAACTGTTTTAGCTATATCTCCTTTATTCGCACTATTATGTACTGTAGCCATATTTCCTCCTTTTATTCTAAAACTATATTATCTTTGAAGTATTTAACTAAATGATATACATCTACTTTTCTTGCATCTATTCCAAGTTCTTTTGCTCCATTAACATTATTTTCTTTATCATCAAAAAATATAATATTTTCAGGGCTAACATTTAAATCATTAATGACATATTCATATATTTCTTTATCTGGTTTATTATAACCTATCTCATATGATTTATAAAATTTATCATAACAATCTCTAGGTACATCTCTTACAAAACTATCATAATCTATTTTTTTTAAATTAGATAAAATACAAACTTTATACCCTTTATTTTTAATTTTCTTTAATAAGTCTAATACTTCTAAGTTATATAATCCTTGTATTTTATGATAAATATCTATCATTTGATTTAAATCTATGTTTAAATCAAATTCTTTTATTATTCCATTAAAGAATTCTTCATCACTCATTTTACCTGCTTCTGCTAAAGCACAAGTTTTTCTAAAGAATTTTTCATAAGACTCATAATCATTTTTTATATTTAATAATTTATAGGAATCAATTATTTTAAAGGGATATTTAATAACTCCTCCTACATCAAATAAAAATATCTTCTTCATATATTTCTCCTAATAAAATTATATCATATAAAAAATAAAAAAAGAAGATTACTCTCCTTTCATTGTCAAGGCAACCTTCTCTTTATCTTTAAATATATCTTTTACATATACTGTAACTATATCACCTACTGATAATACATCAGATGGATGTTTAATATAATCATTACTAATTTCAGATATATGTACAAGTCCATCATTATGAAGTCCTATATCTATAAATGCTCCAAAGTCTACTACGTTTCTAACAGTACCTTCAAGTTTCATACCCTTTTCTAAATCATCAATAGTAAGTATATCACTCTTTAAAATTGAAGCTTTAATACTATCTCTTGGGTCTCTATTAGGTTTCTTTAGATCTTCAATTATATCTTCTAAAGTATATATATCTATATTTATTTCTTTAGATATAGAATTAATATCTAAAGTATTTAATTTATTAACTAATTCTTCCTTGCCTAAATCATTAATAGTAAAACCTAAACTATTTAATAATTTAATAGTCTCATCATAACTTTCTGGATGGATACTAGTCTTATCTAATGGATTAGATCCATTAGTAATTCTAAGAAATCCAATTGCTTGTTCATATGTTTTATCAGTAAGTACTTTCTTTTTCTTAATTTCCTCTCTTGATGTAAACATACCATTCTTTTCTCTATATTCAATTATTTTATCTATAGATTTTTTAGTTAATCCAGAAATATATTTAAGTATTGAAGTACTGGCAGTATTAATATTTACTCCTACTTCATTTACGCACTTACTTGTTACAAAGTCTAGATTTTCTTTTAATTTACTCTCTTTAACATCATGTTGATATAGACCTACTCCTATTCCTTCAGGTGGTATTTTAACTAATTCTGATAATGGATCTTGTAATCTTCTACCAATTGATACTGCACTTCTTTCATTAGGACTTAAATTAGGGAATTCTTCTATAGCAACATCCTCTACTGAATATATTGATGCTCCTGCTTCAGATACAATTATATATTTAACATCTAAATTATTATCTTTAATTAAATTAGATATAAATTTTTCACTTTCTCTAGAAGCAGTACCATTACCTATAGCAATAATATCTACTTTAAATCTATTTATTAAATCAAGTAATATATCTTTAGCTTTATTTTCATCTTTAAAAGGATATAAAACTGTACTAAATAAATATTTACCTGTTTTATCTACTATTGCTATTTTACATCCATTAGTATATCCTGGATCAAAACCAAGTACAACTTTTTCTTTTATTGGAGGTGTAAGAAGTAAACTCTCTAAATTCTTACCAAAATTAATAATAGCAGAATCATCCGCAGTATCAGTTAGTTCACTTCTTATTTCTCTTTCTACTGAAGGAAGTATTAATCTTTTTAATGAATCTTCAATTGCTTCACTAACATATTTACCACATTCATTATCTTTTTTAACTAATTTACTTTTTAAATAATCAGTTATATATTCAGTACTATAATCAATAGATACAGTTACTACTTTTTCTTTTTCTGCTCTATTTACTGCAAGTACTCTATGAGGTTTAATTGATTTAATATCCTCACTATAATCATAATACATTTCATATGTCTTATTAGGATCTTCAGCATCTTTTTTTAATTTAGTTTTAATCTTACCATGATTAAATATATTATTTCTTATATATTTTCTATAATATGCATTATCTGATATATATTCTGCAATTATATATTTAGCCCCTTCAATTGCTTCTTCCTTAGTCTTAACATGTTCATTAATAAATTTATCTACAAATAAAGTATCTGGGAAAGATAATATAATTTTAGCAAGTGGTTCTAAACCATTCTTAATTGCTTCAGTAGCTTTAGTCTTTTTCTTTTCTTTATAAGGTCTATATAAATCTTCTACCTCTACTAATTTAGTAGCACTAAGTATTTGATTTTTTAATTCTTCAGTAAGAAGTCCTTTTTCATCAATTAATCTTATTACATCTTCTTTTCTTTCTAATAAATTTAATTCATATTTATATCTATCAGATATATTTTTAATTTGTTCTTCATCAAGGTTACCTGTTACATCTTTTCTATATCTTGCTATAAAAGGAATAGTATCTCCTTCTTCAAGTAAAGCTAATGTCTTAGTAATTTGTTCTTCCTTAATATTATTTTCTAATGCTAATGCTTTTATTATGCTTTCATTCATTTTAATCACCTTTATAATTATACCACAAAAAAAAAGACATTAAATTAATAATGTCTTATTGAAGACATTCCAGGTTTAATGGCTTCTCTTCTAGTTTCTCCTTCATAATCATCTTCTTTTGTTAAATTTCTAGCGCTTGTTTGATTTCTCATTTCATCATCCTCTGTTTGAGATAAAGGATGTGCTATTTCTTGATAATCTTCTTCGTGTAATCCTAATGTAAATCTTATAACTTTAATATTAGGGTCTTTTACAAATTGATTAGATTCATCCCTTTCCTCATAATCACAGATATCAATACCAGGATATAATCCTGAATCCGCAATTGAATTTCTTTCCTTATTATATAATTCTTTTATTTCCTCGATTAATTCTTTTTGTTTATCTACATCTACATAAAAATCTATTGAAGCATATCCCTTATCTTCTGTATAATCAGGTTTTGTTCCTTGTGAAGGAATAGTTGTAGAAGTAATTCTATTCGCTTTTGATGTATAATCACTTAAAATTTTATCTCTTAATGCAATTGCATCATCTATTGTTCTTGGTTCCATATAATGACCCTCCTATTATATTATAGCATGATTTTACTTGTTTTTTTCTATCAAACTTGCTTTGTATACAGTATTTTTACCAAGTTTATCATTTATATTATTTAATAATTTTTCTATTTCTTTTTCTTTTATAATCTTTTCATTTTCATCAAATAAAGATAATTGTATATCATTATTACTAGATAAATCAGTTACTCTAAGACCTATTAATCTAACTGGTTCTAAATTCCATAATTTATTAAATAAATACTTACTATGTTTAAATATACTTTCTTTATCATTAATATTATTTTTTAATTTTATTTGATGATTATATGTTTTAAAATCCTTATATCTAATAGTTACTACTATTACTCCTGCATATTTATTTTTCTTTTTTAAATAATCTGATATATCCTTAGAAAAGTCACTTAAATAAGAATATAATAATTCTTTATCTTCAGTATCTTCTTCTAAAGTTCTAGAAAAACCTATTCCTTTTCTTTCTCTATATTCATACTCTACTTTAGAATTATCTATTCCATTAGCATATTCATAAAGCATAGTACCCATAGATTTCATATGATAATGCAATTTATTTTCATCAAACTCTGCAAGTTCTCCAATTGTATTAATACCTAAACTTCTAAGTTTATTACATGAAGATTTCCCTGCCATAAATAAATCTGATATATCAAGTGGCCACATTTTTTCTTTTATTTCAGAAGTATATAAAGTATGTACTTTATCTGGTTTTTCAAAATCACTAGCCATCTTAGCAAGTAATTTATTATTACCTATACCTATATTAACTGTAAAGCCAAATTTCTTTTTAATATAATTTTTTAATTTATATGCAAATTTAATTTCATCCCCATACATTTTTTTATTTGGTGTATATTCTACAAAACATTCATCTATAGAAAATTGTTCTACTTCTTGAAACAATGATCTAATAAAATCAAATAATTTTTTAGAACAATCTGCATAAAAATAATAATCTGGATGAACTACAATTATATCTCTATATATTTTTCTAGCATCCCTTAAATTCATAGGAGCTTTTATACCCTTTTTTTTAGCAGGGATAGAGGATGCTACTATTATTCCATTTCTTTGTGATTCTCTACCCGATATTACAGATATTTCATTTCTAATATCTTTTTTAGAGCCTTCTTTTAATAATTTTAAAGCTGACCATGATAAAAAAGCACTATTAACATCGATATGTAATACTATTCTTTCCATCTTGATCACCCTAAATTAATTATAACATTTTATATACTTTTGTCATAGGATATAAAGAAAGGAATTAATAATATGAATGATAATTTGTCAATGAATAATTCTCTAGTAAATATAAAAGAAGGATTTAATCGTGGTAATATGTTCGATAATTTATTTATGCCATATAAATATATAGCTAATGTAAATCCAAGTAATCCAAGGTCTAAATTAATGATGGATATTCAAATGTATTGTTTTGCAGCACATGAATTAAATCTATATTTAGATTTATATCCAAATGACGTACAAGCTATTGGATTATATAATCAATATATGGATGAAGCAAATAGATTAACATATGAATATGAAAAAGAATATGGAAAAATAAATTTAAATATTAATGAAAGTTATACATGGGAATGGATTAAAAGTCCATGGCCATGGGAAAGGATATAATATGTGGAAATACGAAAAAAAATTACAGTTTCCAGTTAATATAAAAAAGAAAAATTTAAAAATGGCTAAATATATACTTACTCAAAATGGTGGACCAAATGGTGAACTTGGAGCTACACTTAGATACTTAAATCAAAGATATACTATGCCTGATGAATTTGGTAAAAGTGAATTAACTGATATAGCAACTGAAGAAATGGCACATATGGAAATAATTAGTGCCATGGTATATCAATTACTTGAAGGAGCTACTCCAGAAGAATTAGAAAAGGAAGGTATGGGTGGACAATATGTTGAACATAAGTTATCAATATTCCCCCAAAACTCTCTAGGAGATGCCTTTACTGCTAATTATTTTGCAGTTACTGGTGATCCCGTTGCAGACATAGCAGAAGATATGGCGGCAGAAGAAAAAGCAAGAGCAACATATGAAAACTTAATGGATTTAACAGATGATCCCGATATACTAGCACCATTATCTTTCTTAAGACAAAGAGAAATAGTACATTATGATAGATTTAAAACATTATATGAAAGATACAAAAAAAAGAAGATTTAATCTTCTTTTTTTATTTCTTCTTTTGATTCTTCTGATGAAGTTTCTTCTTGTTTAATTTCTTCCTTAGCTTGCTCTATATCTTCAGGTTTAATAACAACTGTATCTTCTTTTTCATAACCATATTTAAAATCACCCTCTACTACACCCTCAACATTAACATCAAGAATACTAGAGTTATCTTCTTCTACTGGTTTTTTCTTTTTAGAACTAAATATTAAAACAATAATAGCAATTAACACTAATACTCCTAAACCAATACAAATATATAAACCATAATTATCTATAAATTCTTTCATAATACATCTCCATATCATTTAAAATATAACATAATCTGCTATTATTTTCAATTGATTTTTAGAGTAACAATGTATATAATATGTAATTAGGAGGTAAAAATGATTATTGGTTTAGTAGTATTTATTTTATTTATTATTTTAATTTCAATTAGACAAGTATCTGAATATGAAAGAGGTATTAAATTTAGATTTGGTAAATTTAAAAAAATAATGAACCCAGGTTGGAATATAGTATTACCTATAATTGAATCATATAGAAAAGTAGATATAAGAACTAAAGCAGTTGATGTACCTGAACAAGATGCTATCACTAAAGACAATGTATCTATCAGAATCAATGCTGTTATATACTACAAAGTATTTGATGCATCAAAAGCAATACTTGCAGTTGAAAGATATCAATATGCCGTTGGACAACTTGCTCAAACTACAATGAGAAATGCTGTTGGTGCAGTATCTTTAGATGAATTACTATCTGAAAGAGATAAGATTTCAACAGAAATTTGTAAAGTTATTGATAAAGCAACTGATCCATGGGGAATTAAAGTAGAAAACGTTGAACTTAAAGATGTTAAGTTACCAGAAGAAATGCAAAGAGTTATTGCTAAGGTAGCAGAAGCAGAAAGAGAAAAAGAAGCAGTTATAACTAAATCACGTGGTGAAAAAGAAGCTGCTGATAACTTAGCTAAAGCTGCTGCTGTATTGAGTAGTTCTCCAGGAGCATTACATTTAAGAACATTATCTACATTAAATGATTTATCATCTGATCAATCAAATACAATCATATTTGCAGTACCAATTGAAGTACTTAGAGCATTTGATGGAACAGATATGTCTAAGGTAGTAGAAAAAGTAAAGAATATAAAAAAGTAATCCATTAGGATTACTTTTTTTCATTATTAATATATTTTAATACTTGAACATTATTCTTTTCATTTGCAGTAAAATCAAGTATTATCTTTTTAACTTTTAAACTATCTTTTTGGTTCATATACTCTATATGACAATTATCAATTATTACTCCTGTAGTATCTTTTTCATTATAAATTCTTTCATTTAAACAAACTATTCTCTTTACACCAAGTGAAGCAACAAATCTTGCACAGTTTTCACAAGGTCTAAGTGTAACATATAAAGTGGCTCCCTTAAAATCAGTTAAAGGCCCTCTATAATTTAATACTCCCATTATTTCTGCATGGATTATATATGGATATTTAGTATTTTCTATACCCATTTTTTCTATATCTCCACCATATGGAAATCTTTCTTGTTCCCATAAAGAAGTATTAAATCCTTCAGATAATAATATACCGTCTGAGCTAACATAACGAGCACCTACTTGAGTAGATGGATCCTCACTACCCATTGATGTTATTATAGCATGAGCCATATGTCTAATGTCATCACTTACTAAATCTTTTCTAGCTCCACCTAAAAATTCATCTGGTATTTTATACATAATTACTCCTGTTTTAGCTTTTTTACAATTTCTATATCTGCAGGAAGAAAATCAACACTATTAAGTTCTGATTTATCTAACCAAATCATATTATCATGTTCAAATTCTTCACCATGTTTTACTTTTTTAAAATCATTTATTAAAGAACATATATAAGTGTGCATTGTTAAATGAAAATTATCATAATCATAATCTACAGTAGCTAAATATTTTTCTACATTTATATCAGCATTCATTTCTTCTTTTATTTCTCTAATTAAAGCTTCTTCTTTTGATTCATTAGGTTCAATCTTACCACCAGGGAATTCCCATTTACCTTTAAAATCTCCATATCCTCTTTGAGTTGCCAATATCTTATTATCTTTAATTATAACTGCTGCTACTACTTCTATTACTTTCATATTAATATCCTATTTAGAATATGAAGAAAAATCATCTGATTTATATGTTAATTTTTTACTCATTGATTTTTTATATCTTTTAGAGAATAATTCATTAGTATCAATATTTACTAAATTGTTCTTTTCACCCATAGATTTTTTATATCTTTTATCAAATAAATCTCCAGTATTAACAAAGTAACTTAATCTTCTTTCTCTTTCTTTATTAACATATCCACATATCTCTTCATATGGACTAACTCCAACATACTCTTTTTGTAAATCTTCATCTATGTCATAACTCATATATGGGTTATCTCCAAATACATCATATGGATCAATTTCTAGAATTTCTTCTATAAAAGATAATTGTTTACTATCCATATCTTTTAAAGACTTCTTTACCCCTATTATTAAAGAACGTGGTGTACTTAATCCATACTCTGATTCTTTTTTATTTTGTCTTATATCATTATATGCTTGTTTCAATATTTTTCCATCTTCTTCATGGTCATATTGCCAAGCTTCTATTACATCTTGTAATAGGTCTAATCCATATCCTGTCATCTTATCAAAAACTGTTTCAATTTCATCTTTTGTTAATTTCTTGTATTCCATATTAATCCTCCTCATTTAATTCATCCTCTTTTACAAGAACACCCTTTTTATTTTCTTTATAAATCCTATTCTTATTCTTTTCTATTTTTAATTCTATTTCTTTACCTAAATCTATATTAAGTATTTCTGCTATACCTAATAAATAGATAGCAACATCTGCAAGTTCTTCACCTACATCATCTTGTTTTTTTAGCCACGCTATATAAGCTTCGCCAAGTTCTCCATGGGCTAAACAAAATTCCATATTTAAATCTGTTACATTAAAACCATGTCTAACTTTATTATCATAAACTTCTTTTTGTAATCTCTTAGTATCCATATAATCACCTATTTTCTTGATTCCTCTAACGCTCTCTTTATTAAAAATTTAGATAATATAACATCAGCATCACATAAATCATAATCTAATAATTCTTCTATATTAACCCATTTGTATTCAGAGTGAGTACTTAATTTAAAATTACCACTTATATAATCACATTGGTACATTTTTAAATCTACTATATGTCCAGGATATTCACAAATACTATGTGTTAAATAATCATTAATATTTGTTTTAATATTATATAGTTCTGTAAATGCTCTTTCTAAAGATTTCTTTTCATCTTCAAGGCCTTTTCTTCTTCCTCCAGGAAATTCCCATTTACCTTTAAGATGATCTTCTTTTTTTCTTCTAGCAATTAAACATTTTCCATCTTTCATAATAAGTCCACATACTACATCTAATATTTTTTTATTTTCTACAACATTAGTTACTTCAAATGGTAAACCATTTTTCTTAACAACTTGTTTTAAAAATAAATTAATAGCAGAACTCATAGATAAACCTAAATCAGTTAATACTAATGTAGCCTCTTTTTTAACATTACTATCAACTTGAATATTAATTGCGCTTGTCTTATTTTCCATATACTCACCTCTTGAAAAATAATATAACACCATCAAAACTTAATGTCAATACAAAACTACAAAATTACTACAAAATTACTACAATTATTTTTTTAGTAAAATTTAAAGAGATAATATATTATCTCTTTATAATTTCTTTTAAATTTTTGATTAATTCATCAATATCATTTTTGGTAGTATATTTGCCTAAACTAATTCTTATAGGGCTATAATTATCTAAATCAGCATGACATGCAGTTAATACATGTGATGGCATAGGTATTTGAGCATTACATGCTGATCCAGTAGATACATATATATTTCTATTAGATAATTCATTCATTAAATCATTAGCATTAATTCCTTTAAAAGCTATACTTGATGTATTAGGAGTTCTATTATCTAAATCCCCATATATAAATACATCAAATTCTTTTTTTATTTCAGATTCCATATAATCTCTTAATTCTTTTTCTTTATTAACGATATTATTATTAATAATCATTTCACAAGCTTTACCAAGACCAATTATATACGGAACATTCTCTGTTCCCCCTCTCCTATTTTTTTCTTGATGTCCAAATATTAAAGGTATAATCTTTTTATCTTTAACATAAAGAATTCCTATTCCTTTAGGAGCATTTATTTTATGACCAGATATAGATAACATATCTATATCTAAATCATTAACATCAATTTTTATTTTACCAATAGCTTGTACTGCATCAGTATGCATTAATATATTATTATCTCTTGCTATCTTAGCTATTTCTTTAATAGGATATATATTACCTATTTCATTATTAGCCATCATAATAGATATTAAACAAGTATCTGAAGTTATTTCTCTTTTTAATTCTTCTAAATCTAATCTTCCTTTATCATCTACATCAAGAAAAGTAATATCATACCCTTCTCTTTCTAAATATCCCATAGTTTCTATTATAGAGGCATGTTCTACTTTAGTGGTTATAATATGTTTTTTATTTGGATTTAATCTAATAGCATTCATAATAGCAGTAACATTACTTTCACTACCTGAACTGGTAAAAATAATATTTTCACTATTACAATTTAATAATTTAGCAACTTTATCTCTTGCATCATTAATTTTTTCTTTTATATTTTTACCAAATTCATAAGTACTACTAGGGTTACCATATGCTTCTTTTAAATATGGAAGCATTTCATTTAATACTTCTTCATCTACTTTAGTAGTAGCATTATTGTCTAAATAAATCATGTTAATCACCTAGAAATTATTATACAAAAAAAAGACTAGATTATCTAGTCTTTTTTACTGCTTTAATAAGACAATAACTATGTTTAGGCATATCAGTAGATGTAATATCTTTAAATCCTACTTTATTGAGTATTTCAAGTTCATGTTCAAGAGTTAAAGGAATATCTATATGATTAAATTCTTCAAAATGATTATCTAGTTCATCTAATTGATTCTTTTCGAATTCTTCTGATTCTGCGATAAAATCACTATTAATGAATTCTCCGTTTTCTTTTAAACATTCAAATATCTTTTTATATAATATTTCCTTTTCTTCTTTTTTAAAATGATGAAGTGCAGATGTAGAAATAACCGCATCATAATCTTTTCCAAAATCTACTTCAAAGAAATCACCACAAATAGTTTTAACATGACTTGCAAAACTCCTTGTCTTTAACTTATTAAGCATATTTTCAGTGATATCTATAACTGTAACTTCTGCTTCTGGAAATTTTTCAAACAAATGAAATAATTCAAGGCCAGTACCTGCTCCTAAATCTAATATTTTTTTAGCATCCTTATTTAAACTTTCAGCTAATTCGTTTTTAGTGTCCATATATGATGCATGAACATCATCATATGAATCTATCTTTCCATTAAAAAATGCTCTTACTTTTTCGTTTCTTTCTTTTAAATTCATATTAATTCCCCCTTAAATTTATATTTATATTATTTTTTATTAAATCACTAATTTCTTTATCTGATAATTTTATACTATTTATACATAATTGTGTACTTAATCCATGAGTAAAAAATCTAACATCTCTATATGTTTTTTCTGCTTTAGATCTAGTAATCATATATTGCTTTATCATTGCATCAATAGTAACTTTATTTCTATTAGTATCTAGTACCTCTCTAATTGTTCTAGTCCCCGCTAAATCAGCCATAAATAAAGAATAAAATATATTAGGTTCTTTTTTAGAATACAAAGCATAAGCATAACTTATAGTATATAAATAATCCTCTTCATCAACATATTTAGATATAAAAATTTTATAATCATTACTTAAATATATTTTAAGATCTTTTTTATACTCTTCAAAATTTTCATAATTCTTAAATATTGGTTGTGTAGAACATCCAATAAATTTACAAAGTTCTCTTACAGTTAATCTAGAATAGCCATATTCCTTTATAAATTCAACACTTTTTTCTAATATTTTTTCTTTAGAAAATTTAATAGTTCTAGCCATAAATAACACCTCCCAAATGTATAAAATAACATTTGTTATTTAATAGTATACTCATTTCCTTGTTTTTGTCAACAAAAAAAATAACAAATGTTATTATTTGTTATTTCTTAATACCCTAGCAAATCTATGCTCTCTAACAGCATGATTATTTTTAATAGAATAAAAATCTACTACAATAGCACCATTAACCAACTCTGCTGTCAAAAATCCAGGGCTTGTATTTAATTTATATTTTTTTATATATTCCCTAGCTGTTGATAAAGGGCATGGGTCTTCACATAATGCAGGTATATGAATATTAGGAGTTTTTTCTTTATAAGTATTTGTATGATAGAAGTGTGAATGTCCTTTAAAACATACTTCGCTCTTCCATGGTGATATCCAAACAGGATAATTGCTTATATGATGTTTTATTTTTATTATGTTTCCTCTCCAATTTAAATATGCTATTTTAAAATCTAACATATTAACATCATCTCTAGAAAATAATGTTTTAATTAGTTCTTCATTTTTCAAAAAAGCACTATATTCATGATTACCACAAATTGCATAAGTAACAATATTTTTATCCTTTGGATACACTTCATTAAAATACTCTACTTGTTCTTCACATTCCATTCTTTTTGAAGAACAATTACCATCGATTATATCTCCCCCATGAATAACTACATGATATCCTTTCATAACTGCAAAATCAAAAGTTGTATCAACAAGAGTTCTATTTTCATATCTTGATCCATAATGTGTATCACTTAGTAATAATATTTTTTTATCATCAATTGTTTCAACGCATAAAAAAGGTAATAATTCATTATAAGGAATATTACATTCATATAAAATACTAAGTAATAAAATATGATTAATATCAGGATAAGTTCTTTTTAATAAATCAAAATCTTTAGTCTGCATAAAAGTAGAAGAAATTTCTTGAATTAAATTTTCGTCTATATCATCTAATCTCCTAATCATATTTATCTCCTTTAAAATGGTTTTATTTTACCATAATTAATTCTTTTGTTCAATAAAAAAGCTAGTCATAGACTAGTTATTTTTAATTGGAGCAGATGAGCGGAATCGAACCGCCGTCTAAGCCTTGGCAAGGCCTCATACTAACCTCTGTACTACATCTGCATATATAAAATTGGAGGACCTAGTCGGATTTGAACCAACGATCAGGGAGTTGCAGTCCCGTGCCTTACCACTTGGCTATAGGTCCAAGCAAGAATAATTATAACAAATAATTATTCTGTATTCAATATATTATATTCAAAAAAATATTAAATTGTGTTATTCTTTGGCTTAATTTCAAGAATATATTCAGATAAATTAGTTTCTATTTCTACTAAAGCCTTTTGATCTAAATTAGATAATCTAATTACTTCTTTTACAGTATCAATATCTAATTTACCAAATATTAAACCTTTACTTAATTCAAAATCATTGAACATATCAGGAGTTATAGAAGTTATATTATATCCCCATAATACTCTTTTTTGTCCTATTAAAATTCGTTTATTAGTTAATGCTACTAAGCATGTTGTAAATACATTAAATGAATCAGGATTTCTTTGTGCTGGAAAAACATAATAAATATCTTCATCTTTATTTAAATGTTTAGCGATTACTTTTGAATGTTGAGCTATTCTCCAAGCAAAAGTCATAGGATATCTTTTTAAATATCCATTCACTTCTTTATAAATACCATCTTCAGTACCTAATACTTTTTTAGTCATAAGAATCCCTCATTTCTAAAATTATTATATAACATATAGGTTTCTTTTTCAATTAAAAAAGAGAATTAATTCTCTTCATTTTTAATATTCTTATATTCTTCTAATACCTTTAATGTTTCTAAAGCAAGATAAGTAGCTTTAGGATTATCTTTATTATAATCATTAAGTAATTCAATACCATCTTCCATATCTATAAAGAATCCTCTTAAATTATCTTCTTTTTCATTTTTTGTTAAATTAAAATATTCGATTGTATCATCAGAAGTATAACCACTAAAATAATAAGTTTTTACTAACCTATTTACTAAAGATCCATCATTTAGTTCATAATCTCTTAAATAATTATAAACTACCGCGAATGGTTCAGTATCATCAAGTAATATATTAATAGTAGTTTCTTCCATTAATTCTCTTTTAACTGCATCTACTGGCGACTCTCCCTCTTCTATTTTTCCACCAGGTAACATATATACTCTACCAAATCTAGCAAATACTAATTCATCATTATCATTTCTAAGAACTATTCTAGATTTTTCTAATACATCTGTTAATTCTTCATCTTTTAATTTTGCTTTGTTTAAAATTATCTCTTTCATACTCATACCCTCTTTTATATTATATCAAAAAAAGATTTAATTATAATAAATTAAATCTTTCTTTTACTTTTTCTTTACCAAGTATTCTAAGTATTTCATATAAATCTGGTGTTTGACTTCTAGTAGTTACTGCTACCCTTATTACTGTAGATACATCTGCTACAGATCCTTTAAAGTTATCTGGATTTTCTTTATATACTTTCATATCAGATGCATATCCAAGTTTATCACATACTTCTTTAATCTTATTAAACCATGTTTCCTTATCATCAGATTCAGAATATATTTCTATATAACTATTTAATATATTCTTAATTTCTTCTTTATCAGTAATTGATTGCCATTCATAAGATTTATCTTCTTTATTAAATAATTCATCATACATATACCAAATTTGATTTTTTACATCACTAAATTTTTCATAATCTTTTCTTGGTTTCTTTTGTTCTCTTTCTATATTAAATATTTCTTTAGAATAATCAGGATATTTTAATAATAATTCTTTTAATTCTTCATCATATTTAGTAGCATATTCTAAAGTTCTATCATATACTTCATCTTTAGTAAGTCTACTAATAAAGTTTTTAGATATATTATATAGTTTAGGTAAATCAAATAATGTTCCTGATGTAGATGGAATCTTTTTAAAATCAAATTTAAAGTCATCAATAGATGCATTTGGATTTTGATCTAACCAACCTTCAAAGTTAGAATTAGCTACTGTTGCTAAGTATAACATTATTGCTTCTTTAGGTACACCATCTTCAGTAAAGTAACTAACTGCAGCTTCTGGATCTTTTCTCTTACTTAATTTTCTAATAGTACCATTATCATTTTTAGTAAGTGGTGCATAATGTACATATTTTGGAGGTTTAAATCCAAGCATTTCATTTAACTGAATGTGTTTAGGAAGTGATGATAACCATTCATCTCCTCTTATAATATGTGTTGTATGCATTAAATGATCATCAATAACCGATGCAAAATGATATGTAGGTATTCCATCACTTTTAATGATAACTTCATCTATATCATTTTCAGGCATTTCCATAGTACCTTTTACTAAATCTGTAACTTTAATCTTATTAAAGAAACTACCTGGAGATTTAATTCTTATAATAAATTTTTCTCCATTATTAATTCTTTCAATTACTTCTTCTTTAGATAAGTTTCTATCTTTAGCATATCTACCATATACACCTATTCTTTGTTTAGATTTCATTTGTTCTTCTCTCATCTTTTCTAATTCTTCTTTAGATAAGAATGATGCATAAGCTTTATCTTCTTCAATTAATCTTTTAGCATATGCTCTATAAATATCTGCTCTTCTAGTTTGAATATATGGTCCATAATTACCTTTTTCTTCAGTTTCTGATATTGGTCCTTCATCAAAAGTAATATTAAAAGATTTTAAACTTTCAATTATTTGTGAAATACCATTTTCAATACTTCTTTCTTGGTCTGTATCTTCAATTCTTAAATAACAGATCCCACCAGATTGTTTAGCAAATCTCTTGTCAAAGAATGATGATTCTAATGCTCCAATATGTACAAATCCTGTAGGACTTGGTGCATATCTTGTAACCATTGCACCTTCTGGTAAATCTCTTTCTGGATACATTGCTTCATATTCTTCCCAAGTATGTTTTACTCCTGGTAATAAAATATCTGCATATTCTTTATTAGTCATATTTATTCCTCCTTTTTAATAAAAAAAGTCCCTATAAATGTAAGGACTAATTAAGCGGTACCACCTTACTTCATAGAAACTATGCTCTTTTAATTATAACGTAATTAACGATTATTGATATATGAAAGTTTCTTCATTTATTTATTATATCTATTTTCACCATCCATAGACTCTCTAAAATAACTCTTAAATTACTCTTCTTCCACTCAATTTAAATAGATTTTATCACAATTATTATAATTCTTCAATATCTTTAGATAAACTCATAAATAGTTCATCATAATATTGTCTATCATAATTAAGCCATCCTTCAGAAGCTTTAGTTATATCTCCTAACTTAGCTTTTAATTCTTCAGGATAATTCTTAATATCTTCTTTAGCATTTTCTAAAGTAAATTCTCCATCTAATTCATATTTCTTAGCTTGGAAATCAGATTCTAATTTAGAAACCATTAATACAAATTTAGCCTCTTTAGATTCACCTTTAATATATTCATCATATATACTTACTAAAGAACTAGGTAATAAATCTTTACCTTCATCATTATAAGATGTTCCATTTATAACAGATTCTTCTTTATTTATTTTTCTTATTTCTTTAACTGCAATCATTTCATATACTTTTTGCATATCTAAATCTAATTTATATTCAGAATTAATAGTAATAGCAAGTAATAAAGTTCCTCCAATATGATCCATAACAGATTCTACATTAGAAACTCCTACTTCTTTCCATCCTTCTCTATCAACATTCTTTAAATTCATTGCATTAAAATAGAAATCAATTATATTTTTATTCATAATTTTCCCTCTTTCTTATTTAATTATATCATATTTATTATCAATTATCGAATATAAGTATAGATTTACACTTTTATTTGTCTTATTCTCTATATAT
>OCTW011586859.1_pt1 | contig 18398 bp, 12 predicted proteins | sample 1539671 | NCBI WGS metagenome assembly OCTW01 (sample SAMN02144230, study PRJEB22623) | gut metagenome | biome: sheep rumen | host: Ovis aries | place: New Zealand
ATGTAGGCGAGCTTGCGTGGAATCAGAGGGAATACAGGACACTGCTGCTGATAAAAGAGCATATTGAGAATGGCGGTGTGTCATGAAATTCGTATTAAGCCTTATCCTATCCTTCGTTTTCCTGCTGTGGTTTGTCGCCTCTGTTGTTGGAATGGTCTATGTCACGTTCGGCTACAAAATATAGTGCATAATAATAAAAAGGGGGTATTATTATGTGGAAAATACAAAAGGGCTATGAATATGTCACAAAGACTTTCCGACTGCCTGTCGAACAGGTCGGTGAACTCGACAAACTCGCTTACGAAAACAATCTTTCACTGAACCAGCTGGTCATTCAATGCCTGAATTTTGCGCTTGAAAACCTTGACAGGGGTGAGGGTGAACAGAATGATAAAATACAGGAAAAAGATACCATTTAAGAGAGTCGAATGTTTCGCGCTCTCTTTTTTTTATTATGGGTTTTAGGGACTAATCACAAAAAACATTGCCAACCCCCTTGCAATTTTTGTGAAGATGTGTTATAATATAAACGAAGAAGTATGACAAGGCGGTGTCGGGAATGATTAAGGAGCTTGCAAAGCCCGTGATGTACCTTTCGGGCGTGGGTCCGAAGAAAAGCGAGCTTTACGAGAATATGGGCGTGAAGACCGTCTATGACCTGCTGTATCATTTCCCGCGTTATTACATCGACCTGAATTCGCCGCAGACCATTCGCGATGCGCCGCTGAACGAAACGGTGGTGCTGAAAGGGCGGGTGGTGCGCAAACTGCCCGAAGCTCCCATAAGGCGGGGGCTGTCGGTGTACAAGGCGGTATTCACCGATGATACTGCCGATCTCACGATAGTCATTTACAACGCGGGCTACCTTTTTAAATCGCTGGAAGTCGAGCGGGAGTATTTTCTGGTCGGCAAGCTGACGGGCAACCTGATACGGCGCGAGATAAATTCCCCGCAGATATACCCCGCTGAGGGGACTGACCCCGTTCAGCCCGTTTACAGGCTGACTGAGGGCATCACGCAAAATCTTCTTCGGCAGAACGTGCATGCGGCACTGACCTCGCTGGGGGCGCAGATATATGAGCCTGTTCCCGCTGAGATACTGCGTGAGAACGAACTTTGTTCGCTGGGCTTCGCGATGCAGAACATTCATTTCCCCACAGATATGCACACCCTCGAAATGGCGAAAGACAGGCTGGTATTTGACGAACTGCTGACGCTGGCGCTGGGTATGCTGATGATGAAGAGCAGATGCCGAGAACATGCGGGCTGTGTGATGACGGGCGAGAGCATTGATGAATATTACAGCGGTCTGCCCTTTGAACTGACCGATGGTCAGAAAAATGCGATAAATGACTGTATAGCCGATATGCAGAAGAATTTCCCGATGAACCGCTTAATTCAGGGCGATGTGGGTTCGGGCAAGACGGCTGTGGCGGCGGGCGCGGCGTTCTTCGCTTACAAGAACGGCTGTCAGACTGCGCTGATGGCTCCCACCGAGATACTGGCGGCACAGCATTATGAAACGCTGTGCGGATTTCTTGAACCGCTTGGCGTGAAAGTCGTACTGCTGACAGGTTCGATGACCGCAAAAAAGAAGGAAAAGGTCAAGGCGGGCATCGCGGCAGGGGAGTACTCGGTGGTGGTAGGTACGCACGCACTGGTGCAGGCAAGCACAACTTTCAAAAAGCTGGGGCTGGTCATAACAGACGAACAGCACCGCTTCGGTGTGGGACAGCGTGCGATGCTGGCGGGCAAGGGGAATAATCCCCACAAGCTGGTAATGTCGGCAACGCCCATACCGAGAACGCTGGCGCTGATGATATACGGTGATCTGGATATATCGGTGCTGAAAGAACTTCCCAAAGGCAGACAGCCTGTTGAAACTTACGCGGTCACGGGCAAGCTGAGGGAGAGGGCTTTCGGGTATGTGAAACAGCATCTCGATGAAGGCAGGCAGGGTTATATAGTCTGCCCGATGATAGAGGAAAGTGCGGCTGACCTGCAAGATGTCAAAAGCTACGCGAAAAATCTTTCGGAGGGCTTTTTCAAGGACTACCGCGTGGGTCTGCTGCATGGCAGGCTCGCACCCGACAAAAAGGAAAAGGTCATGAAGCAGTTCAAGGAACATGAACTTGACCTGCTGGTTTCGACAACTGTTGTCGAGGTCGGGGTGGATGTGCCGAATGCGGCGATAATGGTCATCGAAAATGCTGACAGGTTCGGGCTTTCACAGCTGCATCAGCTGCGCGGGCGCGTGGGCAGAGGGCAGTTCAAGTCAAGCTGCATACTGATAACCGACAACCCGACTGAGGAAGTCGTCCAGCGGCTGAAGATACTTTCAAAGAGCCATGACGGTTTTGAAATATCGCAGGAAGACCTGAAGCTGAGAGGTCCCGGTGATTTCTTCGGCAGCAGGCAGCATGGTCTGCCGAAGATGAAGATAGCTGATATGTCGCAGAACATGGATGTTCTGGTAAAGGCACAGGCGGCGGCTAAGGTGATACTCGATAAAGACCCGCAGCTGGACACCCCGCAGAACAGTGGTCTTAAGGAGCTTGTTGAGCATCTTTTTGAACAAAATGTTTCAAACGACTGATTTGTATAAAATAAATAAAAGTTTGTGTAAGTACGGTGAAAAGTAAAGTGCCGATACTTTACATTCGGGAGGCTGATATACATGGGCAGCGAAAGCTATGACTGGCTGCGTTTCATAGTCGGCTATACTCTGGCAAGACTTGGTCTGCTGCTGGCGCTGGTGCTGTTCGGGGCGTTCACGGGGGCGGTATTGTTCCCGTCGCTGGTGACATTCCTGCCCTATTCGATGGTCGGGGTGAAGAACTTCCTGACACAGCCGAATGTGGAATCCGTTATAGGAACAGTGGTGATATGCCTGTTCCTGATATGGGTGTTCTTTGACGATGCACGAAAGCATACAGCTTATGAAGAGTGGAGCATGACGACCATACTGACGGTGCTGATACTGATAGGAATGTTTTACTTCATCCCCGCTATCTTCCGCGATTCTTTCCACGCTGAGGGCAAGGGTGAAGTCTTCTACATGGTGCTCTATTATCCCGCAAAATGGGTGACGGAAGTCTGCGGCGGGAATTATCTGATAGGGGTGCTGGGGTCGATAATAGTACTGCTCGGCACTGCACTGGTGACTTATGTGGCGTCCTACAAGATATATGTCAAAAAGCACCCTGTACTGCTTTCGGGCGGCGGGCGTTCGGCTGCGGCTGAAAGCGAAGAGAACGGTATTTATGATGATGAAAATGACCCCGCTGAGAATGACGGGTAACAGTTTATGTCAACGGGTACAAAAAAATCCCGGCGCCGCTTAAATTTTTGTAAAAATGTTAAATCAGCTATCTTTATAGTAAGAACTGACTAAAAAAATCATTAGTATTTTGTGAATAAAATTACAAAAAAATTGGCATTAAGTCTTGTAAAAAAATCAAAAAAATGATATAATGATAAAAATATGTTTTGTGGTTTTATGCCTTGATGTGTTTTGGTGCATCGAAGAGTCAGACGGCATGGGCTGTGAAGCATTAAAATGGTGGAGGTGTATCTACAAATATGAAGAATTATAGCTACGTCGCTAAGGATACCACGGGCAAGACCATAAAAGGTACCTACGAGGCTGAAAATGAGCAGGAACTGCTTGACAAGATCTATGAGCAGGGATTGTTCTGTGTAAGCTATAACGAGGCTTTGGGCGGCGGCAAAAAAACTGCCCATAAGTTCAAGACGGCTGAACTGGCATACTGTTGCAGACAGCTGTCGGCAATGATGTCGTCAGGTCTGACGATAGTCAAGGCGCTCGATATCCTTTATAAAGAGGAAGAGAACAAGGGCGCTAAGGCAGTCTGGAGAGATGTCTACGAAGACGTACAGAAGGGCGAGAGCTTTTCGGGTGCGCTGGAGGCAAAGCGAGGCTGCTTCCCCGACTTCTTCATCTCGATGGTAGATGCGGGCGAGATCTCAGGTTCGCTCGATGTTACCATGAAGAGATTGCAGGAGTACTATGCAAACAGCAACAAGCTGAACAACAAGGTCAAGGGTGCTATGATCTACCCTTGCGTTCTGCTGGTACTGGTAATCGTTCTGGTACTTGCGATGAGCGTTTTCATACTGCCTATATTCAGGAGTATGATGCCGGAAGACAACTTGAACGTTTTGCAGAAGGCTCTGTTCGGTTTCAGTGATTTTGTGATCAAGAAGTGGTATGCACTGCTGATAGGTGTAGTTGTGCTGGTGCTTGCATGGACATACGCGATGAAGGTAGAGTCGGTAAAACTGAAATTCGATTACATGAAGATCAAGATGCCTCTGGTAGGTCCTCTGATGGTAAAGATAGCCGAAGGCCGTTTCTCAAGAACACTTTCGTCCCTTTACTCCAGCGGTATACCGATGGTAGACTGCCTTGAAAGATCCTCGAGGATACTTAACAATACGTATATCGATAAGATGTTCCTTCAGGTAGTTGACGAGGTCAAGCAGGGTTCTCCCGTTTCGACCGCACTTTCAAAGACAGAGATATTCGAGGGTATGTTCTGCTCGATCATCTATGTCGGTGAAGAGTCGGGCGCGCTGGACGAGATACTCGAAAAGACCGCGGACTTCTACGAGGAAGAAGCAGACGCAGCCGTTACAAGACTGGTCGGTCTGATGGAACCTCTTATGATCATTATCCTTGGTGTCGGCATAGGTCTTGTACTTGCCGCTATATTCCCGATGCTTTACGGTGGTATTGCAGAAATGGAAAAGGAATAATGTACGTCGGGGCTTCAAGCCTCGCGTATATAATTACCGTCCTGAAAAGGGCGGAGATAAATCGTAAAAATTTTTATATTGAGGTGAAGGAATAAATGCTATCATTTGACTTTTCTGATAGGCAGATCAACATCGTAAAAGGTGACAATACAGCTAACAAGATCCGCATCGACAACTCGACTTCCGTAATGGTGCCTGAGGACATGATCGTTAACGGTGAAGTTATCCAGCTTTCGGGTCTGTCCGAACTGCTGCTGACTCAGCTGAGAAGTGAGCAGATGATGGACAGAGATGCTATCGTAACATTCTCGTCCAGCAATATCGTATTCAAGGAACTTATCGTTCCTAAGGCTAAGGGTGCCGAGTTCCTGCAGATGGTACAGAACCACATGAGTCAGGAAATGGGTATATCCAACGAGTATTCGATCTCATATACTGTTGTAGGTGAAGCAGGCGAAGATAATCCCGGTGCGGTAAAGGTACTGGCAACTGCGTGCCCGAGTTCGATAGTTGAAGGTTTCAGAAAGCTGTTCGCTGTTATGAACATCAATCTGAGAAGCGTTAACATCGGCTGTAACTCCATCGCGAGAATAGTTCTGGCTGATAAGTCGAATGCCGACAAGATGCCGCTGCTGGTGTGCCAGCTGGACAACAACTTCCTGGGTCTGACACTGTTCGAGAACGGACAGATGGCTTTCGCAAGATACGTACCGATCTCGCCTGATGAATATGATGCAGATGATTACGTGCTCGAAGCTCTGAACGAGAACATCTTCAGAATGGAGCAGTTCAACAAGGCAAGAGGCGGCTCAGGTCTGGCTAACGTTATCCTCTATGGTTTCATAGATGATTACATGAAGATAGTTGATGCTCTGGACGGTCTGGATATCAAGGCTTCTGTTCTTGGTACACCCGCTCAGATAACAGGCTACGAGAACTTTGAGTTCACTGTTTTCGCAAATGCGATCGGCGCACTCTACAGAAGAAACAAGCAGACTGAGAGGATAAACCTCCTCGAAGTTGACAGAACTACCAGCAAGGAAGCATCTTCGGGTATAAGTTCTATGCTTACCACAGCAGGTATACTGGCTGCGGCATCTGCGATACTGATCGCGGCTGTTTACGGCTTTATCTCGCTGAGAGCATCAGGCATCGACAAGGAAACCGAGAAGGTCGAGGCTGAGAATGCTAAGCTCGAAGCACAGGTAAAGGCTAACGAGGTACTGCATAACAGACTGGAAATGATCAATACATATAAGAACTATGTTAAGACGGTTCAGCTGGATATCGACACACTTCCTCAGCTTACAAAGGATAAGTTCGATAAGATACAGGAAGTTATCGACAAGCATGAGGCTACATACACCGATATCGCATTCGATCTGAACAACGGCGCTTACACGATCTCACCCGTTACTGTAAAGGAAAAAGAAGAAGTCAAGAAACTGGTCGATGATCTCAAGGCTATTGATTTCGTTGCCAATGTTGACTACTATGATTACAGAGTAGTTGAACCTCAGACAAAGGGTGACGAAGAAGTCAAGGAAGAGGATAAGACTATTCAGATAAGCAATCTTGTATTGTATTTTATGGAAGAGGGTGAATGATAAATGAAGCTGAATTATCGTGATAGGATCTTACTTACTATACTGATCGTAATTTTTGTTTGGGCAATTGGTGTAATGTTTTTCATTAAGCCCGCGATAGAAGGTCTTCAGGATTCACAGACAGCGCTGGATAATGCAAAGTCCACCAGATCTGACCTGAAGAAGAGGATCAAGGAGGACGAAGGTCTTCCTGACAGGATCAAAGAGGCATACAACGAAGTTACAAAGATGACTGAGTCGTTCTACGATATCCAGGAAACTCAGGTAGCATCGCAGCAGATAGATGACCTGCTGGCAAGCGACGAGATCACAAACCTTGATATCAGCATCTCGCCATATTCCAACCACCCGATCACTCCTTACGTTTATGTAGATCCAACTATCGTTACTGAGTCGGATCTGCTGGTAGAGGGTTATGTTAACGAGGGCGCACCTGTTGTAACACCCGAAACGGCTCCCACTGAGGGTGAGGTCGTTGCAGCACCTGCGGCTATCGGTTCTTACGAGATAACCTTCAACTTTAAGGGTAAGGTAGATAAGGTACAGGAATTCTGCGACCACATGAAGAGCAAGAACGATCAGAAGACTATGACCGTATCGAGCATTTCCTACCAGTTCGAGAAGGAAGAAAAAGAGGAAGGCAAGGAAGGCAAGGAAGGCGACGAGTACTCCGAAGAGGATGTATCCGGTTCCTGCACACTGACCATGATGGTAGTAAAGAAGCTGCCTGATCCTGATACTCTGGGCAATTCTAAGGATTCTAAGGAAACTAAGGAAACCAAGGAAACCGAAGAGAGCAAGAAGGATTAAGGTCATAGATCAAGGTTATAGCATTTGGTGGGCGGAAACTACCTCCGCCTGCCAAATACTGCTATAAATAATGATTAAAATTTCTAATTTTGATCATGAAAGTCGGGAAAAAATTTTATTAAGAAAGGTGGTAATTGTGTTATGAGAAGAAAACACAAGTCCAATCGACAGGGCGCAGTTCTCATGACAGTGACGATCGTAGCGGTAATGATGGTAGTTATCGTGGGCGCAGCGATCTCGCTGGTGGCGCATACCAATTCCAAGACCAATGAAGAGTATCGCAAAAAACAAGCGTATTTTGCGGCTTCATCGTGTTTGGAGGCGTTCGTTGTAAAGGAAACGAACATGATAGCTGACGGCACATACACGAATGATTTCATTCAGCAGAAGCTCGATGAACTTCGTGACATAGCTAAGTCGGGTACGACTGCAACGGTCAAGATCGGCGAGCTGAATGGTGCGGGCGAGGTAGATGAGGGCAATCTTATCGGTGCAAAACACGCCAGATGGAACGACATCACAGTAACCCTGAGAGTTGAGAGGATAGACGGCAGCGATTACAGCTTAAGGGCTATTGCTGTTGGCAAGTATCTCGGCAAAGAGGCAAAGGTAGTTGCTTACATGTCTACCAAGGAACTGGCAATGGGTAAAACTGTTCCGGGCGCACTGGAGATCATCGGTACTAACGGCGGTGGTAACTCATCGTACAACAACATCAGCGTATATGGTAATACATCTGCACCTCTGTTAGAGTCGCACAATGTAAATACCATATATGCAGTAAAAACGAATGACTCAAAGTTCTATGGTGATACCAGCATCTATGGTACACTGGCATTTTCGGGCGGTTCGCCTAAGATGAGTTCTAACCCCTACTATGTTCCGGGTAAGGACAATGGTCAGACAAAGGGCTGTACACTTTATGTTTCAAGATCCTTTACAATGAACCAGAACATAGGCAGTCTGACCAGTAAATACGTAAAAGAGAGAAACAAAGTCGACCCTACGAAATATGATGTTGCACCCAAGGGCGAAAATGCTTTCAACTACATTCAGGTAGATGAGGCAATGTGTATGATGGGTGATAACTGTTTTGTTGGCGAAACTAGTCATGAGATCGACATTTACACACATCTGTTCTCTATGGGTTCTCACCCCAGTGCTATCACACTTACAAACGGTGATAATCTGCTTGATGCAATGTCAAAGGACGTTACCAATAATGTAGATGATTATAGGGATAAGGTAAATGAAGGTGGTAACGGCAATGGTATCAAGGTATATGGCAACATATATGTCCGCAAACTGAATGACGTTTTTGACGGTTCAGCTTATTTGGGCGCTGCTATAGAGGGCAACAACTGTAAGATCATTGGTGACCTGTATGTTGAAGGCGATGTACATGTACTGAAGGGTTTTACAATTGATGGCAACATTTACATCAAGCCTAAGGGTGGTGCTGCTGATACTATTGCTAACAGGGTATTTGGTTATTCAAACCTAAAGTTTGAAAACGGCGGCAAAGTTGAGTTTGAAGACTGGACGGTTCTGGGAGGCAGAGCAACTGTTCCTAACAACTTCGCGCCCTTGCCTTACTACTACTATCCGGAGCATATGATGTGCCTGCCCGGTGAATCGGGTATGACAGTTTCGACTATCTGCAATACCTACAAGAACTTCTATGAATCAGACGGCATAACTCTGAAACCTGCAAGCGACACTACACCTCATTTGACAACAGATGATAATGGTCAAGCTGATGATGCAGCAACTTTTGGCAGTGGTTATGATTATTCCTATGTCGGCGGCGACGGCAGCCCTAAAACAAAGCACTTTACTGCTGTTGCTAATAAGAGTTTTGTACTGGGCGGCAATGGACAGAAGATAAATAATGCTTCTATTCTTGTTGACCTTGATAAGGCAGAAGCAAATGCAGACGGCAGACATGATATCGTAATCATACTGGGTAACAACACAAATGTTATGAACAAACTCGAAATAATCGTTAAGAACCAGGATCACGATTCTGAAGGCGATGACCCGAGATTCTGTTACCTTGTATCTGATTCGGGCGTTGGAACTGTAAATAATGAGTATGGCACTCAGGCACCTTTAAGGACCAAAGAATCCACCTACAGCGATTTTATTTCTGATCCTAAATTCTACTCCCCAGACAGATTTAATCTGCAGGAGTTGGATACCTATCTTGAGGTCGAAAGAGGTCACGGTCTGAATCCTACAGATAAGGAATACAATGACCCTAATATTTACGACCTTCCTCACGGCTGCATAATCATGCTGCTGACTGAGGGCGCTACATTCGTTGCACCTCAGGAAAGCTACATGCAGTGCACCATATATGGTCCGAGAGCAACTTTCAAGTGGACAAATAATGGTAAGAGTCTTAAGATCTACCCGGCAGCTGAGGACGGTGTAGAAAGCATAATGACCAACATCATAGGCAGCTGTATCATACAGAACTTTGTTACAAGCAGCAACAACAATACTATAGTTTACAACCCCGTATCTTCAAAGAGTATGGTGGCTGTTGCACACGGTTTCGCAGAATCACTTGCAGACAGAACATTTACTCTTGACAGGTACGACAGTCATTAAGTCGTAGGAGGTGTCACTCATGAAAAAGAATAACAAAGGTATGACATTGGTTGAGTGTATCATCGCTATGGCTGTTTTCGCGGTTGCAACTACCGGTTTTACAATGGCTGCGACAAGCTGCATAAGAGCGCAGATAAAGTCGCACGCCAGAAACCGTATCGCAAATGAACAGACAACTAACCTTGAACATTTCTCCAATTATTCAAAGGTCATTGACCCTACGCTGCTGAACGTTAAGGAAATGCCTGAAAAATACGGTGTCAGCTTCGATTTCGGAACTGTTAAGGTCGTAAACAAGGATGTTTATGGTTACACGGCGCTCGCTGATCCCGAAGACAAGACCTATCAGCTCAGCTTTATCTCACCTATCGAGCGTGTAACTGTTCTTCCGGGCGAATGGTGGATAACCATTTATAATGCTGATCCGACTGACAAATCGTTTGATATTTATGCTCAGTCCGGCTTTAGGCTTTTTAACAATGAGAAAGAAGATGCAGGTGAGAAATCCGAAGATCGTATATATCCTGCTAACGGCGGCATGAGGAAGATAGGTATAAGGAACATTAGCGGTGATAATAGCAGTGCGCTGGTGATAAGCGATAATTCTACGACAAGTCAGACTATTAATCTTTTGGAATATGCTACAGAGATGAATACTGACAATACCGCCGGTTATGTTTCGATTTACTATGAGAATGGTGAATTCAAAACAAAGGGTAAATATGAATCCGATCATGCGGGAGAGTAAAGGGGGCGCTTAACGATGAAGACTAACAAAAAAGGTTTTACCCTGATAGAACTCATCATCGTATCGACCATAATGGTCATGATAATGGGCGCGATACTCAATTTTATTCAGCCGATGAATAATTTCTATCAGAGAACACTTTACAATTCTGATGCCAACGATGTCGGAAATATCTTACAGGATACTTTTGAGTCACAGATCAGATATGCCACAAATATCTGCGTGCTTGAAGGTTATGAGGGTGTGCCTGCTGTCGTTGACGGCTATCTGAGAGATTCGACAGGCGGTAAGGCTATCAACGCGAAGTACACTGATGTTATAGTGATCGATAACGACAGTCTTCGCGGCAGTGTAATGGCAGGCTACGATGAAAACGGAAATGTAGCTCACAGAAAGCGTGCAAGAGGTCAACTGCTGTATGCACCGCTCAATAAGGACGGTATCGATATGGATAAGCTGGAGATAGTCGGCGGCGAGCCTCTCTACAGCGACATGAAATGCGAGTTCGAGGGCTACATCAACGTTGATGATTCGAAGAACAACTGTCTGACTCTCAGTTCAAAGCTATACAAGCCTGAGGGCAACGGTACCAGCTATGATTTCAAAAAGTTGATATTCAATCAGAAAAGAGATTTTGAACTGGTAAACATAAACCTCAGATCGGATGTCATTACGAAATACTCAAAATATTCAGCTGAATATTATACAACAAGAGTTGATACTAATGATCCTACAAAGTATCTTGCGCAGACACTGGATTATGCCAAGTTTGCAAGAGAAAGCACATCAACTTCTTCAAACCCCAATGTCAGCTATTTGTACAACGGAAATGACGAGAATGGCAACGCTATCTCGTTCACTTACATCTTCTATACTAAGTCAGTGCCTGATACTGACAACGTGACTATAACTGTCAAGCACGAAGATGGTGCTACAATCGCGGAAGAATCTCTTCCTTCGGGCAGTATTGTCCCCGATGCGAAGCTGACGGCATGGAAGAACGAAGCAAATAATACTAATTATGTTGGTCTGCATCAGATTGGCAGTGAGTGGTATCGTATAACATTCAAATACTTTGATGCTAACGGCGTTGACTTTGAAACTATAAAAGATGCGGCGATCACCAATGACCTTGAACTTATCGCAAGATATGATAAGCAAATAGTGCCTTCACCGAGCTTCCATGTAACATTCTATGACCGTTTTGACGACTCAAACGCATGGATAGATGATGCCAACGGCAAATACAATTCCAACCCTTACTGGAGCGTTCCTATCTACACTCCTGTATGCAGTGAGGGTGACGATGTACTTGATGAAATTGAGGTAAAATACCCCGGCGGTGACGGTGTACACGAATTCGACCACTGGGAAGATGGTTCGGGCAATGTTCTTGCTTTAAATGAACTGGGTACAACGTCCCACGGTAATAATCTGTACTATAGAACGATCTATGGCGATGAGGAGTACTTTGCGGTTTACAAGGATCCTGCTGAATTGACATTCATTCAGGATGATGGTGTTGAGATGGGCAAGGTAACTATAAAGCATTCTTCATCATACGCCGATCTTACTTCAAACAGTGACTACATTACCAATATTGCAAATAACTCCTATGTGAATGCAAAGCAGGCAGCGAAAAAGAAAATTGTCTGGGAAGTTTTAGATTCAAGTGACAACCCTGTTTGTAACCTTGATAGTATGACTGAGTTCCCTGACAATACCTACAGGATCAAGGCTAAACTGGAAGATAAACCTGAGGAGCTGGTTATTGATTATGCACAGATGATAAGCAGTGTGACAACCGCAACTGATAACGTACGGTATAAATTTAAATTAACGAATTATACGAGTGATGTAGTATCGGATTTTAAGTTCAGCTTCGATACGCCAGTTAATGCTGATGGTGCTAGTGAAATTATTAATGGTTATAAATATACATTGGTTGTAAGCGGAAAAACTATTACTGTAGAACCAAATACATCAGCATGGGAAGCTATTACTATTGATCCAAATAGTAGTATTGAAATTACCATAGATGTATATAAGTATAATGATGGTAAGTGGGATCCATCCTATGATTATAGCATTGACCCTGCAAGTATTACGGTTGACAAAATATCATAAGCACAAAGCTTATATTTCACAAGCGGCTGGATAAGCCGCTTGCTGAAAAGATCCCCGCGAGTGTTCTCGCGAGGACCTTTTGAGCAAAACAAGCTCTATAAAATGGGCAAAAAAATACCGCTGATCGCTCAGCGGATATTTTTGATTATCAGAATATTGATGCTATCAAAGCAGTGGTTTCACTGAGCGTTTCGTTCAGCCCTGTGAAATCCATGTACCATGTGGTGATGCTGTCACCGTAAAGTGCGGCGACTGCAATGCCCAGCGAAAGGTAAGGTCCGAAGGCGAATACCGAATTGCCGTTGGCATGCTTGAGTATCACGCCGCACACCGAGCCGACTATCAGGGCTATCGCCATTGCGACCAGTATGTTCGGTGCGCCGAGAAACAGACCGCCAGCTGCCATGAGGTAGACATCACCCATGCCCATCGCCTTTTCATGGCTTACCAGTGCGATGACCAGCAACGGTATGCTGACGACGAATGCACCCAGTATCATCGCGGAAAGCGACAGCGGTGCAGCTCTCTGGCAGAGCAGGAACTTCGGTATGGCGAGCACGCCGATGAATACCACGACCCATGTGTTTATCAGCTGAGTATCCCAGTCCATGAAGAATACTACGATCAGTGCTGAGGTCATCAGTGACACCAGCGCGGCGTAAAGCGGGCTGATGACTACATCAAAATGCAGGAATATCAGCAGGTAGCAGATACCGTTGAGCAGCTCGACCACTGTGTAGCGCGGCGATATTTTCGCACCGCAGGCGTGGCACTTGCCACGCAGCATGCACCAGCTTATGACAGGTATCAGGTCACGTTTCCTGATAGGTGTGCCGCAGGTCATGCAGTGCGAATTGCTCTTTATCAGGCTTTCGCCCAAAGGCAGGCGGTAGATGCAGACATTGAGAAAACTGCCGATACACACGCCGAACAGAAAGACGAACACGTAGATGATAAATGTGAATATCATCTCATTATCCATAATAAATAAGCCTCCTTTCCGTAAGAATTGATCTGCTATTCGCATTTCATATATATATTTTAACACAATTTAACATGAATTACAAGAGGTATTAAGAATTTAAGAATTTATTCAAAAAATTATTTTATCCGCAGTGCAGAGATCCGTGTTGCACACTGAGGCGGAAGACAGGAGAGTATCTATGAGAAACGGACCAATTGGACAATATCTGGTAGAAAAGGGTCTGCTCAGTGAAGAAGATCTGAAGGCAGTTCTTGACCGTCAGAAAGCCGAAGGCAACGGTAAGAAGTTCGGTGATCTTGTCATCGAAATGAAACTGGTCAGTGATGTGGATTTCGCAAAAACACTGGCTGAAAGAATGAATGTAGAGTTTGTGGATATCGACAACACTCCGCTGAATGCTGAGATAGTCAAGATGATACCTGAACAGACTGCAAGAAAGTACAATGTTATCGCGGTCAGGAAGATAGGCAGGCGTATGATCGTCGCTACCGACGACCCGATGAACTTCTACATTTTTGAAGACCTGAGAGTTCAGACAGGCTGTAACATCACCGCTCACCTTGCTACGAAGAGTGCTATCAACAGAGCGATCGGTAAGATGTACTCGGAGGGTGCGGCTGCGAAGGTGGCTGAGGAAGCTACTGCGGAGAAGGAAGAAGAGTCGATCAACCTCAACGAGATCGACCTCAGTTCTGACCGTGTTGACAATGCGCCTATCGTTAAGCTGGCGACTGCGATCGTTGAACAGGCATATCGTCAGGGTGCGACCGATATACATATCGAGCCTTTCAAGGACTTCACAAAGATCAGAGTGCGTGTCAACAGTGACCTGATACCTCTGATGGAAAACATCGATGCAAGACTGCATGTTTCGCTGGTAACAAGATTCAAGATACTTTCAGGTATGAACATTGCCGAAAAGCGTATACCTCAGGACGGTCGTATGTCGCAGACGATCGACGGCACCGTTGTTGACCTCCGTGTATCCAACCTGCCAATGGTTTACGGCGAGAAGGTCGTTCTCCGTATACTTGCGGGCGACAGTTCGGTAAGAAGGATACAGGATCTTGGTATGACCGACTATAACTATAAGCGTTTCGTATCCTGCCTTAAGGTGCCTCAGGGCGTTGTTCTGGTCACAGGACCTACAGGTTCAGGTAAATCTACCACACTGTATGCGGCGCTGGGCGAGATCGCTAAGCCTAACCTGAACGTTATCACAGTCGAAGACCCTGTCGAGAAGAAGATAGCTAATATAAATCAGTGTCAGATAAATGAGAAAGCGGGCATGACCTTTGCGGCGGCTCTGCGTTCGATACTTCGTCAGGACCCTGATATCATAATGATCGGTGAGATGCGTGATACCGAAACAGCAGAGATCGGTATAAGAGCCGCTATCACAGGACACCTTGTTCTTTCAACTCTGCATACAAACGATGCTTCATCGACCGTTACAAGACTTGTTGATATGGGCGTTGATGCCTACATGGTGGCAACTTCGCTGATCGGTGTCGTTGCACAGCGACTCACTAAAGTCGTTTGCCCGAACTGCCGCGAGGGTTACATGTCAACTCCCGAAGAAAACGATCTTATGGAGATCTCGGAGAGCGTGCCGATCTACAAGGCTAAGGGCTGCCCGAAGTGTACCAATGGTTACGTAGGACGTACCGCTATACACGAGATACTTCTTGCGACACCAAAGATGAAGGAGATAATCACTGCGGGCGCTAAGAATGAGGAGATACAGGAGCTTGCCAAAAAGGAAGGCTGCCGTCTGCTGAGAGATAACGTTTCTGAGTTGGTACAGCAGGGCAGAACTACCATTGACGAGCTGGTGCGTGTAACATACGCAGTTTAATTATTGTGAATTTAGGTGGCTGTGGAGGAATGCTGACCGCCGGGAGAATGCCGGACAGCCGTCTGTAAATATATTGTTTGGAGGTATAAACAAATGGCAATTGATATTAACAAGATACTGGACGAATCCAGAGCACTGGGCTGCTCGGACTTGCACTTTACCGTTGGTATTCCCCCTATAGTAAGACAGGGTGGTAACCTGAGAAAGCTGTCCAGCTATCCTGATATGACCGAGATCGAAATACTCAGAGTATGCGAGGATATGTGTAATGATAAGCAGAGGCAGCAGATCAAGGACAGGATCGATACCGACTTTACATATGTATCCAGCAGAGGATTCCGTCACAGAGTTAACGTTTACCACCAGAGAGGCAACACAGCTATCGCTATCCGTCTGCTGAGAAACGATATACCTACTCTGACCGATCTCGACCTGCCTCCCGTACTGGCAGAGTTCGTTATGCGTCCTCGTGGTCTGGTGCTCGTTACAGGTCCTACCGGTTCGGGTAAATCTACCACACTGGCTGCGATGATCGACCATGTTAATATCCACAAGTCTTCTCACATAATCACTGTTGAAGACCCTATCGAGTATATGCACTCACACAAGAGATGTATGATAAACCAGAGAGAGATCGGACCCGATGTACCCAGCTTCTCTATGGCGCTGAGAGCTGCCCTCCGTGAGGACCCTGATATCATACTCGTCGGAGAAATGCGTGACTTTGAAACTATCGAAGCTGCTGTAACTGCCGCAGAAACCGGTCACCTTGTTATGTCTACTCTGCATACGACCGATGCGGCTTCCACCATCGACCGTATCATCGACGTTTTCCCTGCTCACCAGCAGCACCAGATCAGAACTCAGCTGGCATCGGTACTGGTCGGCATCTGTACACAGACACTTTGCCGTACTTTCGACGGCACAAGCCGTGTAGCTTGCTGTGAGATACTGAACGCTACCGACTCCATCAAGGCTATGATCCGTGATGATAAGGTACACCTGATCGGTTCTGCTATGCAGACTGGTCGTGCTGTCGGAATGCAGACTATGGATCAGGAGCTGGCTAAGCTGGTCAGAAACAGAGTTATTTCTAAGGAAGTTGCTCTTGAAAAGTGCGTAAACGCCAACGACCTCAACAGATATATCCAGCAGGGCTAATTTTAAGGACTAGCCTGTCCGATGTGAAGTCGGCGGGGATATATGCTGATATTAATGTAGTTTCACCTTTGCGGGGACAGTTTTTGTCCCCGCATTTTTTGCTTTTATAAGGTTTTGAACATCGGATATGTAATAACAATTATCAAATGTTGATACATACAACTTGCGGATTTGTATTGCTCTGATTGACCAAATGTTGTGACAACTTATATGCACAAAAAACGGTCGAAAGGGCGTAAAATGGCGCTCGGGTGAGATATTTCTTTGAAGCGGACATGCCAATTATTGTCGGAGATATTCGCAAAAATTAGCTTGTAAGCGTGCGGGAAGTGTGCTATAATATTGTCATTGTGAAAATGTTGTCAATCTGGGATTTTCACACAAATTTTTAATCGGAGGGTCAAAAATGTCTGATGTAACAACCATCACACCCGAGCTGCTGGATAAAATGAACAGATATTGGGACGCTGTGAACTATCTTTCCGCAGGTCAGCTTTATCTGCTCGATAACCCGCTGCTCAGAGAACCGCTCAAAAAAGAGCATATCAAAAAGAAGATCGTAGGTCACTGGGGCACTGTTCCCGGTCAGAACTTCATCTACGTTCACCTCAACCGTGTTATCAAGAAGTATGATCTTGATATGATCTACATCTCAGGTCCCGGTCACGGAGGAAACTTCATGGTCGCAAATACTTATGTTGAGGGCTCTTATTCAGAGGTATATCCCAACATTTCAAGAGATGTTGAGGGCATGAGGAAACTGTTCAAGCAGTTCTCTTTCCCCGGCGGAATATCTTCCCACGTTGCACCCGAAACTCCCGGCTCTATCAACGAGGGCGGTGAACTTGGTTATTCTCTGGCACACAGCTTTGGTTCGGTTTTTGATAACCCCGATCTTATAACGGCATGCGTTGTGGGCGATGGTGAAGCTGAAACAGGTCCGCTGGCTACTGCATGGCATTCTAACAAGTTCCTGAACCCAGTTACCGATGGTGCGGTGCTGCCTATACTTCACCTGAACGGCTACAAGATCTCCAACCCCACTGTTTTCTCAAGAATTACCCATGACGAGCTGGAGAGCTTCTTCAGAGGATGCGGCTGGAAGCCGTATTTTGTTGAGGGCAGCGACCCGATGGAGATGCACAGGAAGATGGCTGAAACTCTCGACACTGTTATTGAAGAGATCAAGACTATCCAGAAGGACGCAAGAGTCGGCGGCAAGACCGAAAGACCCATCTGGCCGATGATCGTATTCCGTTCACCAAAGGGCTGGACAGGTCCGAAGTGGGTAGACGGCAACGAGATCGAGGGCACATTCAGAGCGCATCAGGTGCCGATGGATATGTCACAGCCTGAGCACATGGCTCAGCTGGAGGAGTGGCTGAAAAGCTATCACCCTGAGAAGCTGTTTGATGAGAGCGGCAGACTTATCCCCGAACTGGAAGAGCTTGCTCCCACAGGCATCAGAAGAATGGGCGCTAATCCACATGCAAACGGCGGTCTGCTGCTGAGAGATCTCAGACTTCCCGATTTCCGCGACTACGGCATCGAAGTTCCCGCGCCGGGTGCTACCGAAGCGCAGGATATGATCGAACTGGGCGGCTTTGTAAGGGATATCTTCAAGCTGAATGCAGAGAGCAGGAACTTCCGTATTTTCGGACCTGACGAAACCATGTCGAACAGACTGGGCAAGGTATTTGAAGCTAC
>OCTW011588227.1_pt1 | contig 18386 bp, 23 predicted proteins | sample 1539671 | NCBI WGS metagenome assembly OCTW01 (sample SAMN02144230, study PRJEB22623) | gut metagenome | biome: sheep rumen | host: Ovis aries | place: New Zealand
CAGGCAGTACCAGCGAGAGAACCGGATCGAGAAAAAGGTCACCTTCAACCGAAACAATTCTGACGATATGGCTCTCCTCGAATGGCTGGCCTCCCGCCCTGAAGGAATGGTGCAATATATCAAGCACCTCATCCGCTCCGATATGAACTCCACATCATCAGCCGGAAAATAACTCCGGCAGTTTTTTTATTTGACATATGAAATTCCCACCACCCGACCCGCAGATCCGGCGCGCTCGCTGGTCCCTATCGCGTGCAGTCGGGGGAACCCGCCCGCCGGAAATGACGCAAAACAAATCAATCACCTGTGCCAGCGCCTGCGCTGCTTCCTGGCTTCGCTCTCCGGGCATGTGTGCTTCCGGTATGCCTCGACGATATTTCCCGCCTGTTCCTCATCGTCGAAGGCGTCTCCGACCTCCCGCCCGTGAATGGTTTCCCCGGTCCGCAGGATGAATTCCTCCTCGCCGTTTTCCTCGTCGATCAGAACCCAGACCGGCTCGATCTCCAGCGGTGCGATGAAGTCCGGGACATCCGTCAGAACCCACTGGATTTTTTTCCTGCATCCTCGGCAGAGACTCACGTTTCCACCTCCGTTTCACCGCGCTTGCCCCTCGGCTTCTTTGCTGCGGCCTCCTCGATGGCCTTCCGGATCGCCGCCCGGTGCCTGGCTTCCTGGGGCGCTCGCTTTTTCTGCAGACATCCCCAGGAGCAATAGCAGACCCAATTGATTTTATACGTCCACTGCTGCAGGCTCGGCGGAAAAAATTTTTTCCCGCACATCGGGCATATCCGCTCGACAAATCCCTCGTTGCGTTTCCCGTCGCTCATTGTGTCAGCCCTCCGTTCTGCTGGATGAATCGGCGCATGGCTTCCGCCTGCTCGCCGGAATAATCCCGCTGATGGTATGCGGTCGCAGCACCGCCCGCCGCAGCTCCCGCTGCCGGCTTCGGTGCTTCGTCCATCCATCGCTCCCCGTTGATCCATGTGGACGGGTTGGGGATAAACTGGCCCCCGTCCTTCGTCCATCCCGGGCTTTCCTTCTGGCGCTCCAGCGCAGCCATGATCCCCGGATAGATTTTGACCAGGTTCCGGATCTTCCCCCATGCCCGCCGCGCCGCCTTCTTGTCGGCCTTTTTCGGATATGCCGACCAAAATGCATCGAACAGCCGATCCGTCTCTGACGGCCCGGAGTCCTCCTCGCGCGCGCGCGCTCCCGTTTCTCGTTCTCGTTTATCGTTTTCGTTATCGTTCTCGTTTACGGGAACATCTGATATCATTTGATTGCATCTGATATCATCTGATATCATCTGATTGCATTTGATATCACATGATATCATCTGATTACATCTGATATCATGTGATATCGGAAAATCGTCCTGCGGCTGATCTGCTTCGTCCATTCCCGGAAATTTAGGGGTTGAGGATCTGGCTTGCTGATGGGCTGCCCACGTCCGCATCTGAAGGAAGGGCTTCCCATGTACCGTGTACAGGTCCACCAGTTCCGCAGAGGCGAGCGTATTTAGAGCCTTCTCAATCTGCTCTGCCCGAACCCCGTCTTTCAGGGGAAATAGACGGCCTTTCAAAATCTTCGGCCGCGCGTCGTATCTTCCGAAATCGTCACAATTGACAATCAGCCGATAAAATAGAACCTCCTCGAACCAACTCAGCGAATCAATCGTTTCGCTGTCGCAAATACTCTGTTTCAATATCCTGTTTGGCACGATTTACCGCCCCTCACTGTGCCGGATATCTCCCGGGCTGATCAGGCCCGCAGCGGTCGCCAGCAGAATGAGCCGGAATATATAGATGTCTTTCCGTCGTCGAATCGTTTGGCGATCCGTTCCGCGCTCGCGGCTGATATCCGCCTGGCTTGCGCCCTGGTCGTATAATCTCCCGGCAATGTATCCCTCTTCCGTTTCTTCGTATGGGAAGATCTCGTCAAGCTGCTTGAAAACCGCTTCCCATTTCATCACCTTTTCAAGCTTCTTCTCCGCTGCCACTACTGCCAGCGCCGCTTTCTCCGTCCGGCTGGATCCTCTACCCGTCCGGCGTCCGTCCCCGGCCATGATCCCGCCCGGCGTGCTGCCGGCTTTCGCTCTCGCCCGGGCGACCTGTTCCCGCGCCCGTTTGATCGCGGTGCGCCGCTCCCGGCGTTTCCGTTCCACTGTTTGGTATAGCTCCTCCGGGATCATGGCCAACCGCTCCGCCCCCTTTCGCCATCAGCTGCCGGATAATGATTCCGAATTTCACGCAGTAAATATGCCCCGCGTACCATCCGAACCGTCTCCATTTGCACTGTCCGCATTGTCCGTCCTCCCAGCATCGAATCAACCGGAGTCGTTCCGGGTTTTGATGGCCATGATCAGCCGGATATTGGCATAATGGTCAATCCGGCCCCATGCGCCCGCCAGCGCGTTGACGGGCATGTCGTGAAAATCCCGGATCCCGTATGCGGTCAATAGGTTTTTCCGGATGTCGGCCCTGATCTTCCGGATTCCCGGCGCGTCCGTAATGCCGTATTTTTCCGCCACCGCGTCCGCCTTCTCCCGGATCCGGAAGTTGATTGCCTTCACGTCCGCATGGCTGATGGTGATCGCGCCGACCCGCTCCGCCTTCAGCTGCTCCACCTGGCGCTTCATCTCCACCAAACGTATGCCATGCCAGACGGACGTCGAAGGAATCCGGCGAAACGATGACGCGGTATACTGCCGCCTGGACGGTTGTTTTCAGCTGTTCGGGCGGTCCTTTTTTTATGGCATCGACGGCAGCGGCGACGGCGGAAATGGTTTTCTCCGCATCATAACGGGCGACGGGGCGCGCCAGGCTGTCCAGCTGTGCCGCCAGGGCGGCGCTCTGCTCATCGATGGCCGTCAGCTCATCCATCAGGGAGACGGGCGCAGAGGCCCCATTTTTGGCGATAAACGCGGTGATCTGTGCGGCCTTCTTCCGGTTGTCCGCGATCTGCTTCTCGATCTCTTCCCGGCGCGGGGCCTTGTCCTGTTCGGCCTGGTCGGAGAATCCGTTGGCAATTTCGCATGACTGGCGCAATTCCTCCAGATGTTCCGAGAACCAGATCAGGGCGTCAAAGGTCGCCTTCTCTGCGGCTTCCACGCGGGCCGGTTTGACGCATTTGTTTTTGCATGTATAGTAACGTTCGGATTCCCGGGCGCGGGTTTTGCCGCCGTGGTTCAGGAACATCCGGCCACCGCACACGGAGCAGTAAACCAGACCCGTCAATGGATAATTAGATTTCGATTTATACATGGCCATCGCCTTTCCGTTTTCCGTTCTGATCTGCAGAACCCTTTCCCATTCCTCCGGAGAGAGGAGCGCCGGCACGCCGCCGGGGATGGAGATCACCTCCGGCGCGGTGATGCGGTGGCGCGGATCCGCGCCGAGCTTCCGGACATACGTCCCGGAATAGACGGGATTTTGCATCATGAAGGACAGATCCGGCTTCCGGAAGGGGCGCTTCCGGCCCGTGAGGGGGAATATCTCCGGACCGTTCAGATAATCCATGATGATTTTATAACCGGCCCGGGCGAGATACAGATCGAACACATGGCGCGCCACCGGGGCGAGGATCGGATCCAGCTGATAATGTTTATCCGCGTCCACACGGTAACCCAGCGGGATATGACCGCCCAGATACCGGCAATCATGGGCCAGATGTTTGTGCGCCATGACCACGCGGTCGGAGTCCTGTTCCCGCTCCAGCTGCGCGAAGCTTGCCAGCAGATTCAGCATCATCCGCCCGGATGGCGTCGAGGTGTCGATTTTTTCCGTCACGGAGACCAGGCTGATATGATTCGGCTGCAGAATGTCCTCAATGATGGCCAGGGTATCCCGCAGCGAGCGGGACAGCCGGTCGAGCTTCCACACCACAACGGCGGAAACGCCGCCGGCGCGACAGCGATCCAGCAGGCGGCGCATGGCTGGCCGGTTTGTATCCTTGCCGGAGAACCCCGGATCCTCATAAATATCAATCGTCGTTTCATTCATGGCTGCGTAGCCGTTGAGAATGTCACGCTGGGCGCTGATGCTGACGCCGTGCTGGGCCTGTTCCTCCGAGGACACGCGGGCATAACCGATTAACACATTATTCATCATTAAATCACATTATAATTAAAATATTTTCATTAAAAATAATTTATTCTGCCAACTTTGCAGCGCCGTCTTTTCGAAAAGCCGGTTGCGAGAGGATGCTTTCGGCCTGGGCGATCAGGAAGTCCTGACCGGCATCGTTCAGCTGTTCGAAAATTCCGAACAGCTGGCGAGCTTTCGGTGACAGGCTGTTAAAATCCATCCATTCTTCCCGAAATTCATCAAGATTTTGATTTTCGCCCAGGATTCTCGATGGATTAACACCGAACGCAGCCGCCAACGCGCGGATCATTTCTGCTGACGGCTCATTTCTTCCCCGTTCGATGAAGCTGATGGCCTGCTGCGAAACGTGGGCTTCCATTGCGAGCCGGGCCTGTGTCCAGTTTCTTTCCTTCCGGAGCTGTTTAATGTTCTCCGATATTATCATTTTGTTCTCCTTATAACAATAATCGTTGTATGCTATCAAAAACATCATACAGCAAAAGTTGTTGACAGAATATTAAACTTGTTGTATCATTCTGTTACACTTGTTGTAGGAGGTGAGTCAGTGACCCCGCTTCAGAGAATGAGAGAAAAGCGAAGAATGACACAGAAGGAACTGGCGACGGCAAGCGGCGTCACGCAGCAGGCTATCAGCGCCATTGAAAGCAAGCGGAACAAAAGCCCAAGGGCAAGCACTTTGCTTCAGCTTTCGAGGGCGCTGCGGTGCATGGTCGATGATCTGATCGACGAAACGGACGAAAGGACGGGAGCTTAAATGTATCGGGAACTTATTCACAGTTTAACATTCATTTACAGCCTGTGCGCCCGTGGGAAGGGTTCCCTTCCGGACGGCGATCTGCGCGAGCTGGCGAACGGCGCGCACAAGATGACCGAATGCACCCCGATTGTCGAGCGCGGCAACGGGAAGAAAGAGACGGCGAACGATCTGGAATATCTGAAGGAAGCGAGCATGATCGATCAGCAGATCGAGGAGCTGGTTGTTTATCTGAACACGCTGGAGATCATTTAAGCGATGAGCAAATTTTTCGACATCGAACGGGAGGGACCTGGAAAGATGAAGGCGCTGATCAGCGGATGGGCCATTTTCGACGGGGACGAATATTTCGTCGGTAACCAGTACATCGCGCCAGGGAAAACCGAAGCCGTCTGGGACGAGGACGTGACCCGGGCGAAGGTTTACGAATTCCCCACGGACGCGGACAAAATGGCGGCATCGGTCGGCGGGGACGTTGTCCCGGTTTCATTCACGATTGACATTTAACCAGAGGAAGGACGGGCGGAGCAGATGGCGAGCAATGAACGGTTCCTTGCCAATTTCGAAGAGGGCGAGATCGAAACGCTGAGCATGGAGCAGCTGATGGAGAGAAAATACAAAATCCCGCTTTCCGTCCGGGTCAGCCGGGAAACGGGAGAAATTACGGAGGTCACCTATACGGAGGACGGCACCTGGGACGAATATCTGAGAATGACGAAATGGGTTCTCCAGGCGCACGGGCTGAATGAATACGCGGCAATGATCCCGCTGGTCTGATCGCCGGCGGGCGGCATGGCCGCAGGTTAGCCGCGCGGGCCACCCTTCCCCGCGCCCGGTTCGATTCCGGGGGCCATGGCTACAGATGACGGGCAAATTTCCACCGGATGGAAATTTGACGGATGTAAAATAAATTGTCAAATGTCAAAATTATTTTGAGAGGAGCGACGTTAGGGTGAACGAGGAAAAGGGCATCATACGGACCATCGAGGAGATCACGGCCAGCGCACGGCTCAACATGGCGGACATGGTGAATCGGGCGATTGCGCTGGGGCAGGATCTGATCGACGCAAAGGAATTATTGGGCCACGGAAAATTTTTACCCTGGCTGAATCAGTTCGGCATCAGCAGCAGCACGGCCAGCAATTACATGCGCGTTGCGCGGGAGATCACGCCGGGAAGCCGGCTGGCTTCCCTTCCCTATTCGAAGGCGCTGGCGCTGCTGGCGGCTCCGCCGGAGGAGCGGGAGCAGCTGGCCGAGGAAGCGGAGGACAAGAGCGCAGCGGAGATCCGGCGGCTGATCGCCGAGCGGGACAAGGCGGCGGAAGCGGCCAACGCGGAGACACACCGGGCGGATCAGGCGGAAGCGGCAGCGGCGCAGGCCGAAGAAGAAGCAAAGCGTTTTTACGCCGAGAAAGCGCATATCAATACGGAGCTGAAGAACGCCCGGGCGAAAATCGAACAGATGGAGCAGGCAAGTTTCGAAGCCACCGGGCGGGAAAACGCTCTGCGGAGCAGAATCGAGGAGGTCAAGGTGGAAGCCCGGCGGCACATCGAGCGGGCCGAAGTGGAAGCCAAAGAACGGGAGGACGCGCTGCGCGCCCGGCTGCTCCAGGCGGAGAACAACCGCGTCGAGGTCGAGGTTTTGCCGAAGGACTACCAGGCGCGGGAGGACGCGCTGCTCCAGGCCGCAGCGGAAGCGGAGGAACGGGCCGCAGCCGCCGAGGCCCAGGTCGAACAGATGAAGGCGGAGCGCGGCAATGAGGGCGGCGCATATGAAAAGCTGCATTACAGTCTGCATACGTTCATGCTGAATTGCGAGGTTTTCGCGATCAATCCCGGGCAGCTGATGGCCGACCGGGAGAAGGTCCGGTCGGATCTGGACTATCTGCAGAGCTGGATCCTGGCGGTGACCGAAGGAATGGACGGGGCCATTCAGGCAGAAGGCACGGTGAGCGCATGATGAACGAGGAAGAACTGCGCGAGATGGCCCGGAGCAATTACGCCGCCCAGATGGAGACGCTGGGATACGGTCCGGACGGAATGCCGGCGGTACGGGATCCGCAGCCGGGGGCGCTGGCACCGTATATCGAAAACTTCGGAAAATATCTGGTCCAGATGGCCCAGATGGTCCAGGAGCTGAACCTCCACGGAACGTGTGCCATATATTGTCCCGGGCAAATTACACCAGATTCGTCAACCGTTAATCCTCGCCCGGATCCGCTGGCTGCTGATCAGCAGCCGGATCAGGATTCGGATAAAACGGAACAATAGGCTGCGGCTCCGGTTGCGTTTCTGTCCTGGCTGATCCGCCGGGCAGCTGCCCACCGTGCGCCGGTTCTTCCGGTTCGCCCTTGCGTCTCATGATTTCGAGCGCGTTTTTCAGAATGCCCGGAATCGGTACGCCCATGCTGGCCGCGTTTTCCAGGATGGAAAATCCCTCGCTCGCGATGAACCAGAGACAGGTTGCCCCGGCCACGGCCGCAAACTCGATGCCGGTCCCCATCGTGACTGCCCGATCCAGCAGCGCCGCCAACAGCACAACCAGAATGATGAGTGCTTTTTTCAGCAGCCCCACAAAGGCCGCGCTGGATGACAGCCCGCCGTTTTGGGTTTTCGGGCTTTTGCCCATCAGTCCGCAGAGAATCCCGGTGATATAGTCGATTGTCATCACCGCCAGCAATACCCAGATAATGGGCGGCAGCTCGCAGAAAAACGAAACGACAGCGCCGCCCAGCGCCGCAAAGAATTCTGTCAGTCTTTTCATTTTATTTACTCCGTTTCTGTGGACTCATGAAGCATTATTTCATAGAATCCACCTTGTATGTCAAATGTTCTCATAACAACGAGGAAGAGGTTTCCGTTAAATCTCACCTTGTCGCCCTGGTTTAATTCAACATTTGGATAAGTGAAAAGAACATCTCCTTTTCTGTTGATGAATACCGATAGCATATTGTCCTCCAACGTTAATATTTCGCTATTTTTCCTCCGTCATCCAGGCGTCCGCGTATGCTTTCGCCATCGCGTCCGCCTGGGCCTGCATCAGGTGGGGAACATGAACGGTATAACGGATCTTTGAAACCGGCTCCGCCAGCGCGGCCCACGTCTCCGGACCGCAGATCCCGTCAGCGGTCAGCCCGTTCTGCGCCTGGAATGCAATCAATCCGGATTTCGTGTTTTTCCCGAATATACCATCCGCTCCGGTGCTGCCGATGATGTACTCGCGCGCCATCAGCGCCTCCTGCATCTCGACAACATATGGCCCGCTGTCGCCCTGGCGGAGTGTCGGTTTCCCTGGCTCCGGATCCGGGCCGGGTTCCGGATCCGCTCCGGTGACGCACTTGGGGATGGCCCAATCCGTCCATTTTTTGTTGATCTTTTTCGAATACTGGACCCCCACGGAGCATTCCACGGTCTCCCCGTTGAACCCGAACCCGGTATGCTCCATTGTGGATCCATTTCTCACAAACAGGCAAACCAGCACGCCCTCCGGGATCCCGTCGGCAACGGTCCCTTTTCGGCTCCAGTTGCTCTCCGTGTTCCATTGGCTGGTCGCGCCGGCGCCCTTCAGTTTCCATCCGTAGACCTGGAGCAAAATCCAGTAGGTGAACCCTCGGCAATCAAAGCACCTGACGCGCCCTTCGTGCTGCGCCTGATCAGCGTCCGCGCCGGCGAGGAACCATTTGCACCCGACACATTTTCCGGGAATGTTGTCGTTGCCGTCAAAGTTCCGGCAGCTGCTCCGGATGGTCGGATGATCATCCCGCGCCCTGGCTCGCCGGTTGCTCGGGTCGCAGTATTCGCCCCGCGCGCCGAAAACATACGGCCACCAAATGCACATTTTCGCAACGTCCCAGGCGATAGACTGGAGCGGAAGCCCAGCTCGCTTCCGCTCCTCTATTTCGGTTTTGACATAATTGGCGGAATAGATATTAACGACCCCATTTCGTTTATATAATTTTTTACGATTTTTTAAGATGGTATTACGTAGCTGAAAAATTCTTCTGCGGACAGATTCGAAAGCACGAAATTGTATCCGGAAATGCTGTATCCACTCCTGTCAATGTCAATGATTATATCTCCGGATGTTTTTGTCATGATATTTTTGATTCCGTTGTAATTAGCGTATTTGATTTGTTTTGATGTGAGATACAATTCATCATGCCATGCTTCCGGAGAGTTTGAAAAAAACACGTCCGGATGCACTTTTCGCCAGAAATTAAGATTAGCTGTTTCGTTCAGTCCATGATGTCCGAATTTGGCTATATTTACTGTTCTTTTGATTATATTGATCAATTTGTCTTCAAGTGGCAGACCCATATCGCCTGTATAGAAAACAGACGTTTTTCCGATATTCGCAATGAATACGATTGACATCTGATTATAATCTTCATCCGCAGCATAAAATGCTGAATGATCAAGATTGTAAAATTCAAATCTTATATCTGCGAGCATCATCTGGCGGGAGTCCGAATCGTATGTATTGATATATGCGAGGTTATTGTTATTCAGAATTTCAAGAATTTCATTCTGCCGCTGGTATATTTCGGTTTCTCCTTCATGATGATATGATTCCGGGATCAATGGCGGCAAAATAAACCGGCATTCCGAAAGATCATAATCGTTAATCAGGTTATTGAGATTGCTCGTCGAAATATGATCACTGTGATAATGTGAAATAATGATATAATCGATCTTGTTAATTGCTTCAACGGCCAGCGCGTTTCTTAATCTTCCATAGTCTTCAGCTCTTCCAGTATCGACCAATATTGCCGAATCCTTTGTTTTCAAAATAGAACAGTCGCCGATGGAATACTCTGATACAACACGAATGTGCATCTCCGGCTCCTGCTTTACGATTAATGATATGTTTAATTTATCAACGTCAAGGATGGAGATCGTTGATTCGTCCCGTTTTCTCAATAGGAAATTAATGTTCCAATTATTTTGAATTATATATCGGCTTTCCCAGGCGGTTGAATCGATATGATTGCCAAAGTCGTCAAGAATAATAATCTTGAACAATATGTCGCTGCCGGTGCAATCGATAACGCTGCCTGGCCCGACTCGATAAATATTCATGTTTCTGACTCGTTTGTCGGTTGTCGTTGGAACATTTCCGTTAAAGCTTCCAACCTCCCAGCCATCGATATGATTTATGGTGGTATATTCTTTTTCTTTCTCTTTTCTGTATGCATACGATGAAATTAAAACTTCGCCGTCAAATTCATCTGGATTGATATTTGTCGTGTCGTTGGTATTTGCGAAAACAACTGTAAAAAAGCCGTCTGAAGAAATTGTGATTTCTTCATCTGTTGTAATAAAAGCACTATCATTCCGAACCATAACATTGTCGGAAATAGTTCCGGCAAATATGCCGACACCATGTTTGTGTCCGGTTCCGTTTTTAATGATAATTTTATCGCCTGTGTATACGTTGATAAACTTATTTGGCCGTAATCTTCTGACGTTATATGTTAATTTTGCTGGGGCTGTTGAATAACTGCCGTTAGTCCAGAAATTGATTCTTGAGAATCCACTTTGCACGCCTGAAGCGGCAAAATCGGCCAGAGCATAACCGAAATTATTTAGTTTTAATGCAGACGTGGGCGCTATTTCATCTCCGTTAAATGCTCCTGGGGCGTGTTCAGTCATGTACTGATAAAAATTTCCGTTATACTCAACAATTTCGCCGATATGGTATGATGCGGCTATCGAAAATGGTCTGATGATGGACTGCTTTAATGCTAATATTTCTGCTTTTCTTGCTTCTTCCTCAGTTGTGACGGCTGTTTCTCTTGCTTCGGCTTCAACTGAAACAAGCCTTCTGGCTTCATGATCCAGAATGTAGAATGGTTCCCCGTTGTCTTTGCTCATTTGAGTAACATAATTCGGCATTTTATTTCCTCCAATCAATTAATCTGCATGAATCACAAGGCCGTATTCATTGCCTGATATTTGTACCCAGCTGCATTCCGTGGAGAAATTCGCGCAATATTCGTCGCCTTCGATTAGTACGAATTCAACCAGGACCATTCCGATATTATCCCTTGCCTGTGCTTTTTCGGACGTTGTTAGGCTTTGCTGGATATCCCACCTCACAGCCCCGCGCTTTGCCTCCAGCATCTGGTCGTAGACGGCCAGAACCTCCTGATATGTCGGAACGCTTCCAACAGGGGCGACAGCTCCATCTGTGAACGTGTTCACGATCTGGCCATCGATCATCCTGACTGTTCCAGTAACTCCATCTCCGACAACCTTGATGGCTAACGTGAATTGTCCTTCGTAGTTATAGCAGGCTTGCGGAAGATCCACAAAGGCGATATTTCCATAAGCCTGACCCATGATTACGATGTGTTCACCGGCAGGCGACATGAAAAAGCCCTCGCATGTTGCCTCGTTCAGGTTGAGCGGTTCGCCGTCCCGGTAGAGTTCGACGCCATAGCGGTTTGCTATGTTGTCATTTTTGCCGATGCTGTGATCCAGAAAAGAGCGATGAAATCCGCCTCGGTTCATGTCCATTTTCAAAATATCCTGTTGATATAATGCCATCTGACACACCTCTGTTAATTTGTGAAATATAAGTAATATATCCCATACGTTCCGGCTTCAATTGTCGTTTCTGTTCGCAAGTTTGCGTTTCCAATGTCCATATAAAAACGGTGTCCGGCACTATCCTGACAACGGACTCCGGTTAAAGGGGGATTGTTGATAATAGTGAATATATTGGCATATGGTGATAACGAAGATAATACTTTGAAAACGACGTCAATGACTATTATATTAAGTAATTTATACGTATGTGCTGTTATGATTTCGACATTTGTGGCTCCTTGAACTGATACGGACACGACAGACGGAGCGGCCTTTGGTTCCGCAAACTGCGGCATGATATCCACCGCCTGCTGAACAACGCTTTCCAGGACTCCGTCCTTTAATTTCTCCGCCCCGATGCTGGCATTGGTCACGCTGTACCCGGTCACGGTCCGCCGGATCGAGTGCAGCGAGTTCGACATCTTCACGCCAACGACCTTTTTCCGGATGCAGTCCCATTCCAGCTCGGTCACCTGAAGCACGGCGGATTTTTCCGCCATCGTGTCGATCACCTCGACCAGGTCATACAGCAGGATTCCCCGCAGCATCTGAAGCCAGCTGTATTCCGCTGTATTCTCCAGCGGTTCAAACTGAACCGCCACCTCCGTCAGCGGCTCGTTGACCTTGTCCACCGTGAACCGTTCCATGGCTTTCCGGCGCATTTCATCTGCCAGCGTTGTCGCGTCCCAGACATCCGTCTCGTCCTCGGCCTTGGCCTTGCCGATCTGCCCGGCCACCTGGAGCATTTCCATATAGACAACCGGGAAGCTGCTGATGTTCGGCGCGTCCACGTAGATCTCCGGCAGATAAAACGGATTGCCTTTTTCATCCTTCGCAACCGGCATGATCCGCGTGATCAGCCCGTCCGTTTTCTCCGTCCAGTCGATCCCGTCCGCGTTGCTGCCGTAGGCGATCCGGTAACCGCTTTTTGCCTGGTTCTGTGCCAGGATGAACAGATCCCAATTGTCCCGCGTGAACCGCGCCCCGAATGTCGGAACGATGCCGCTGTCCGGATCCAACAGGCAGTAAATCCCGTTTTTTCCCCGGAAGCTCCCCGTGTATCGGCTCCCGTCTTCTCCGGTGAGATTCGTCCCGATGGTCCCGCGCCAGCTCATCAGGAACCCCTCGGTAATTTTCCCGATAGCCATTGCCGGCGTTGCCTGGCTGATCCCCACGTCCTGGACGATAATCCCGTTCAGGTCGTTCGAAACGTGAACCCCGGAAACGCTGACCGTGTTTTCTTTTTTGTTGGTCGTTACATTTTTAATCCGGAACAGCTGCTCCGTGATCGTCCGGGCTTCGATCTGGCTCGGGGTCAGATGTTCGAAAAATGTAACATCGACCTTTTTAATATACCCGCTCAGTCCGTAATAGGTCGCCATTTTGAACCATGTGGCGTCCACGTCCTCCTGGAAATATAAGGACGTGCCGGCGGGTAGGGAAGCCAGCACCGCCGCGCCGCCGCTTGTCCTGGGGATCTCCGTCCACCAGTCGCTCTCGCTGGGTGTCGCGCCCGCGCCCCGGCTGCTCGGGTCCCAATAGGTGCATCGGTAATTCCGCCCGTTCCATGACGTTTTCGCCCCGACCGCCGTCGGGTTCGGGCTTAATGACGTGCTGGGCCAGGTGGGGTAGCTGATGGTCGTCGGCTCCTCCGGCGATTCGCGCAGATCCGCCTGCCCGGTCGTTTTATAAACGTCGGCATCGTATCCGCTGAAGGCGTTATCAATGACCTCTTTCGGAACCGGAAGCCGCACGATGGCCTCCCGCTGCAGATGCCGCCACTTGCCCCACGGGTCCAGCGGATGCGTCATGGAAAACGTATACGCGCCTCCGGCGATGGTGTGAATCTTGCATTGTGTCGGACACAGCACCGCCGCGCCGTTTCCGGTGTAATCCGTCGCCAGCGGTGGAAAAACGCAGATCATATCAGAAAAAACGCTCCTTTTTCTCGATGTCCAGGCTTGCCAATCCGCTGATCAGATTGATCGTGTTGTCGCCCACGTCCAGGAAAGGGAAGGCTCCGTCGCTTAATATGGTCAGATCCGCCGCCCCGCTGTAGTTGGAAACAACCTCGGCAGCGCTGTCAACCACGCAGCCGGTGTCCGCCATGGTGGTCAGATTGATATGAAATTCCCGCTCGTTAATGCTGAACCGGACATCCTGCCCGGCCCCCGCCGCGTTGACGGTGATTCGCGGCCTGGCGATCACATCGCCGCCGTTCCGGATCACGGTCCCGCTGCTGATGACGCGGATCGTTTCCTCGTTTAGCTTTTCCTTAAACGGCTGGCAATAAAACTGTACGCTGCCTTCCCATAGATCCATATTTCGGCTGTGCTTGTTCAGCGTCACCGCGCCGATGATCCGCGCCGCCTGTTTCCGGTTCGGCTCTCCGCTGAAGGTGACATAACCGGCTCCCCGGAGCCACTTTTTGATCAGCCCCAGCCGCGCCCAATCGCGGCATTTAATCTCCGCCGTCTGAATATAGCTGTTGTATATGTCCGCGCCTTCCAGCGCCGTCAGATCGCCGCTGCGGCCCGGAATCTCGACATGGCCGATCCGTTCCTCCGGCCATGTCACCGCGACCGGCCCAGCCAGGCGGACGCCCATGGCCCGGCAATCGACCCCGTTCCAGATAAAATAACTCTGCGCCATGTCATCAGCTCCCGTGTCCGCGCATGATGCGCTGGTTTTCCGCCGCGATGCTCGCGGCCAGCCCGTTCGCGTCCATGCCGTTGTTCATGTACATACTTTCAACGTATAGGTTGCTGCTGAAGTTCCGGGCCGCCTCCTCCCGCGCCGGCACGACGCGCTCGCCCCGGTGCAGCGCCGCAATGTAGCCGTCAAACGGCACAAAGGGCAGGCCGTTTGCGTGCATCGCCACCGTCTGCCCGGTCAGGTTGTTAAAATGACCGCCCCCGCCGGTATAGACCATCGAAACCGGGACCCGGATCTGGCCGATCTGCTCGGCGATCGCCTCCGCTGCGTCCTCCGGAACCTCCGGCTCGATGGGAACCTTGGCCTTGTGTTCCGCGTCCGCTGCGAATGCGTCTGTAATGTTCTGAAGCAGCTCATTGACCACGACCGGATCAAGCTGCGGATTCTTCCAGTATTCATTTAATAGGTTCCACGTGTCGTTTCCGGCGGTCGGTTTCGCATAATCACGGATAATGTTGTACAGCTCCGCTTTCTGCTGGTTCTGCCGGTCCTGCAGCCCCATCAGCAGATTGTCCGCGTCGTCCGTCGGGTTCATATTCAGGAAAAGCCCCGTCGCGTCCTTCTGGAATCCGCCGTCCTCTGTCCGCTTCGGTCCCAGGGCTGCTGCCGCGCGCTGGATGAATTCGGCATACTCTCCGGAGGCTTTCTTTGCCGCTTCTTCGCGCTCTTGCAGCTGATCAATCCATTTCTTTTCGTCCTGCTTTTGGGTGATCACCGCCGGCGCAGCCGCCAGCGCAACAATGCCCAGCTGCTGGGCGACAATAGGGGATGCCTGAACGACCGCATTTGTGAAAGCTGTCGCCCATGCGGACCCGGCCTGATTACCGGCGCTTGCTGCCGCTGCGGCTGCGCCTGCGCCGCCCCCGGTCAGCCCTCGGATCCCGTTGATCAGCTGAAGCACCTGAAGCGCTCCGCCGGTCAGTTTCGCCGCGCCCCATGCCGTCACAACGCCCATCAGGATCCCCTCAATGGTCCCTTTGTTGGTAACCAGCCATTCGAAACCGTTGATGATGCTTTCAAAGACGCTGACAAAACCTTCTACCACTTGCCCCGGGTCAATCTTCCCCAAATCCTCGAACAGCCCGGACACCGCCTGCCCCAGCCGCTCCAGCATCTGCTGGCCTTCGTCGGTCTGCAGATACTCCAGCAGCTTTCCCAGCAGCCCGTCGAGGGCTTCCGCTGCGGCTGTCAGCCCCGGAGCCAGCCCGGAAATCGCCTCCGTTTCAAGGCTCTTGAAATCGCCTTGCAGCTTCACGATGGCGTCGTTCATTTCGGCCAGCTTGTTGATGGCGTCCTCGCTGACCACGTTCTGCTTTTCCAGCTCCGCCGCGAAACCTTCCTGGCCCAGCGCGAAAATCGGGTTCAGGTTGGCGAATCCCTTCCCGAAAATGGTGTTGGCGTAGGTGTCGGCCAGATCCTGTGTCATCTCTCCGGATGCGACCTTCTGCCGCAGCCGCTCGCCGATCTCCCAGAACACTTCCTCATAATTCCGGGCCGCGCCCTCGACCGCGCCTTCCTTGCCGTACACGGTCCCGTGCGTCTGGATCCCCAGCAAATTCAAAATGTCCGTTGTTTCCTGGCTCGGGTCGTTGATGGCTTTCTGGACCTTCTGCTTGGCCTTCTGCCAATCGGCCACCGTGATGTCCGCAGCCTGATCGAAAACCTTTTGATAACGCTGATAATCCTCGATGCCCATGCCCAGCTGCGCCGCCGTGGTCGCTGTGTTGTCGGCCCAGCTGCCGCTGTTGCTGATCTCCTCCCACAGCGCCCGGCCCAGCTCGACGGCTTTCTTCGCTGCCCGCTCCATGCCGCTTGTGATCTTGTCGATCCCGCTGATCACCGCGTCCAGGCTAACCTTTTTACTGATCCCGTTGACGCTGGTGGTCAGCTGATCCGCGCCCTGGGCCGCTGCCTTCTCTCCCTGGGTCAGGTTTTGCAGCTCAACCTGAGTCTCCAGCATCCCCGTCTGGGCGACTGATAACTGCTGCTGAAATCTCTGAAATGCTGTACTTGTCGGATTGACGCCCTGTTCCCGCATGGCCTTGATAGCCGCTTCGGCCTGCTTCGCTGCCGTCGCCTGCGTCTGCATCCGCATCTGCAGAATGCGTGCCTTGTCGGCCATGTACTGCTCTTTGTCCCCGGTGGCCTTGAACTGCGCTTCGTTGCGCTTCAATTCCTGATCAAGCGTTTTAACGGACGCCTGCGCCTGGGCAATTGCGCTCCGGTATTGCCCGATCCCGGTGACCTTCATTTCGGTAGTAATGGCCATTTTCCCGCGTCACTCCCTTTGAATCCCGTGCAGCTGATCATCGTACCGCTGCCGATATATAAAATAATCAAGGACTTCCCCCGGCCTCATGGTCTGCATTTCCGTATACTGCAGCCCCGCCGTCAGTCCGTACCCGATGATTTTCCGATATGTCAGATGGTTTTCCCGTTTTTTTTTCTGATTTCCTCAAGCCCGATGTCGCGTTCTTCGTCCTGGCCGTTGTCCGTCTCCATGTACCAGCCGCTGGTGATCGCCGCCAGCGCCGCGATCTTGTACGCCTTCATACTGGCCGGGACAATATGCTCCGTCAGCCATTTTTCATCCAGGAACGGCTCCCGGCCCTCCCGGATCAGCCCCCGGTTCCCCAATATGGCCAGGATCCGGATCACGGCACGTGTGTTGCCCTTCTTTTTGTTCAGGACATCCTGCATGTCCGTAAAGTCCAGCCCCAGCTGCTCCTCCGCGTCCAGCTGCGCGGCCATGTCATACCAGAGCGGGAATTCCTGCCCGCCGATGGTTACGCGGATATTTCGGAGCATTTCCGGCGTGATTTCGCCGACTTCCTTTTCCTCTGTCCGTAGCTCAATGGCTACGGGCTGCGCTTCCTTCTTCATTTTTTCCGTCCGTCCTTCTGTTAGAAAATAAAGGGCGGAAACGCTGCCGTCTGCCGCCCTTTGATGGTTAGAGGTTCGCCTTTTCGTCAAGCCATGCTGCCGCATCGGTCAGACTGTCGAATTCCTTCACCCGGAAATATCTGGCTTTTCCGCTGTCGTCGATATACGCGCCCATGCCGGTCAGGTTGCTCACGTCGTGCTGCCAGTTGGTCTGGCGCTCTTTCGTGTGCGCGTTGGCATAGCTGCCCGGCGTGATCTGAACCTTGTGGAACCAGAAGGCGCGATACCTCAAGGCTCCATTGTTCAGCATTTTCCGGGCATATCCGAACCCATGCTCCGGCGCGGCCCCGTCGCCGACCTCATACTCGATATCGGTCCCGGTTCCGACGGTGTCCCAGCCGTAAAGCTTCCCGGCGACATCCGGCAACAGGAAATTGTTTTCAAACGTTCCGGAAACGCCATTCACTCCGTTGTCGTTGTCCTGGACGACGTCGTCGCCATAATCCGGGTTGTCGTTATAACTGAAATTGATGGTCGCATCGACCGCCGGGCCGACCCGGAAACCGGTCCCGTAGGTGATCGGGTTTCCGTCGGTGTGGCTCTGAACCGGTGCGGCAACAACGTGCAGCATTCCAACTCCTGCCATATTTTTATCCTCCTGCTATTTGGTGATTTGATTGATCAGTTTTTCCGCCGTTTTTTCCATCGCGGCCTGCGCGGCCTTGCGGCTGCTGCTGGCTGCTTTTCTGAAAACGGGCTGCTTAACCATGAACGATGTACCGCTGTTGATTGCATTCGCGATCAGCTGGACGGCCTTCGGCTTTCCGCCGATGATCGCATAGCCCCGCGCCGCGCCGATAATCGTATTGATTTCTGCGCCGCCGTCGCTGCGGAATCGGGAGATGCCGGTCACGTTCTGCAGCGCGGCCTTTTCCTCCAGGCTGGCGTATCGGGGCCGCTCCGTTGTTCCGCGCCGGAAGGGTTCCGCCCGGATGCTCCGGACGGCTTGCGTGTAGGCGTCAGCCACAACGCCCGCGCCCTCATACAGCGCTGCGCTTGCTATGCTTTCCGCCTGCGCGCCCAGCTGCCCCAGCATTTCGGAAAGCTCCTCCGTTCCGCTGGTGGTCATTCCTCCGGGCATTTTCTACACTTCCTCGCTGTCCACGTCAAAGGTCCATTCGAAATGAAAAAGGCGGGTTTCATGTTCCCATGTGGGGCCGCTGGCTTCCCAGCTGCTCCCGCAGTATTCGTCCAATATTGCCTCGATCTGCTCCGGGATGCCGTCTCCGCGCTTGTCCCGGCTGAACAGGTCAACGCTGCAGCTCCAGCTGCGCTCC
>OCTW011614803.1_pt1 | contig 18379 bp, 38 predicted proteins | sample 1539671 | NCBI WGS metagenome assembly OCTW01 (sample SAMN02144230, study PRJEB22623) | gut metagenome | biome: sheep rumen | host: Ovis aries | place: New Zealand
ACGCAAAGTTCTCACACATGTTCTTCTGGGAACATTTCGAAGAAGCTTAACCAAACATTAAACAAGGAAACCTAAGATGAACCGTAAGGAATTCGAAAAGAAGTACAAAGGCAGCAGCGATGAAATGTTCAAGGACGCCCTCTCCGTCTTCGACTCCCTCGAAAAAAAGCTGAAGGAAGAGGAAGAGTCCAGATACTACGACTCCGTCATGGGAGCAGGGTAAAATCAAACTTAATCAAATTAAAGGAACTACAATGAAAAACACGGAATTTATTAACACCAAGATGATTCAGGGCCACCGTTATGCCCAACGATTCGAGACAATCACGGAAAGCATCGGCTACCAAGACGATTTGGACAGAAGCTTGACCGATTTCGCAAAGAGCCATATCGTCGTCTCGCTTACCCCGTATGTCCATGAACCCCGTGTCAATATCATCGTGGAATACCTCGCTGACTTGACCGAGGAACGCATCAATCGGATGTGCGACGACTTCCTCCTGACGATGGCAAGCAAGGACCTGCGAGAAAAGAAGGAACCCAGGTCCAGGGAAGAAATGAGAAAGGACCCAGAGTTCATCCAGTTCAAGACATGGTGCGAAGACCTCGTATGCTGGGAAGACATGAACGGATTTACTGACAAACCACTTGTCATCGGAGGTGGAAACTCCATGCCCCCACTCCTCGCCAAACTTGCCGAAGCTCAGGATAAAGAAAATGTCGAACTCTACAAGAAGCTCTTCCCCGAATTCGCCAAGAGACTCCATGAGGCGAAAGTGGCCTATTTAGCCAAAAAAGAGGCATTACAAACTATCGTTCTAGGCCAAAGTAACTAACCGATGTCAACCCCAGAGATAATCACTGCGCTGGCCCTAATCCTCATCTTCCTGCTCAGAATCGCCTGGGGCCAACACAAGGCGAAAGTCTGGAAAAGGGAGTACGAATCAGCCTTCGCCGAATGCAACAAGGCGTGGGTAACCTACAAGGAAGCATGTTACAGGAAAGAGAAAACCCTCGAAGAAGAACTCGACTGCGACCCAGCCGAACTCACTTGCCTAAGAGAGGATTTCCTCAGGAAGCAATCACTGTGGCTATCCCTGTGGCAAAAACAGTAAACTTAATCCAATTAAAGGAAATGACACCATGTGGACACTCATCGTATTCACTGTTCTAGCAACGGGCCATTCTGGCGGCCTGTCCTCCACCTCGGTCCAAGGCTACACCTCCCTCAGAAGCTGCGAAAAGGCAGGGCATGAACTCGTAACGAAAGCCCCCGAGACAAGGTACTTCTACAACCAGATGGAAAGACCCCTCTTCGGAAGAGATACCACCCAGCTCTATTCAACCGCATATACCGAATTGGTCAAGTACGGCTACCAGTGCGTCGAGGTAAAGTAATATGTTCACGAACGATGTAAACTTCTATACCGTCAAGCAGATTGACGACTTCATCGATAGACACGCTCCCATCTACGAATGGGGCGTCGCCTCACTCGAACATACCCGTAACATACTCATCGACCGCCTAAAGACCCGTCTCGCCATCGCTAACGGCATGGGCCACTCAATCAATGGCGAAAAACGTGCCAAAGTCCTCATGGATTTGGGTTTCGCCAACTACAAGAAGGTCATCGACCTGACTATCGGTGACGGCTGGAGCAGGACAGTCCAGAATCCCCCTCAGGAAATCGAAGAGAAATTCCGCAAGTTCGCAGGCGGTTTACTCGACAAGGTTGGATATGTCACGGAAGCTAAGTTCGTCTTCTGCGACGAATCAATCGAATTCATGTTCCATACCGAAGATGACCTCGACTACTCATTCGAATACTTCTATGACACCACAGAAGAAATGATAGCCAGTGTAGGAATCCTAACCAAATCCACTTGGTCAAACGGCCAGAAAAAACGTGAGTACCTGGCAGGGTCAATCAAGTGCTTCGACCTCGATTCCGCTCTCACAATGGTGAAAAGCAGCAAAAGTGAACTCGCCGAAAGAATCGCCCTCGGCCTCGTAAGATGATATGAACCTCAAAGACTATATCAAACAGGTCAGGAACCATATCCTGTGCTATGAATACTCTACCACCTCCGACCTCGCTAACCATATCGTCGAAGAGGACCGTGAGTACATAGAAGAAAACTTCAACAACCATGTACCGACCGACGATACCGCCCATCAGGTCTGGAACCGATGGGTTTGTCCCTCAGGTATCGAACCGTTTGTAAACCAAGGAGCAACATAATGTCCCTCTCATCCATCCCGAAAGATAAATCTGATTTCATCACGGTTGACCAGCTGATTGAAGCCCTTACCAAACTCCGTTCCGAACATAACTGTGGCAACCTCCCCGTCGCCCTAAGCCACTGGGAAGACTTTGACATGGTGGAAACCCATAAGAGCGGCGTAATAACCAGGGTCTCTACTACCGACGGCCCAAGGGTCCTCTATGGAAGGTCGATGTTGGAGTCCATGGAATGCATCATGCTCGATTTCGAACTGTTCCCAGAACATAATTACTAACAGGAGATAACCCATGAGCACAGAAGCTGAACTGCCCGCTGGCACAAAATGGGGCGAACCTCCCCTCCCTGTCAAGGGCCCACTCAACGACATCCTTGCCCAAAGGCTTGTAAAGGATGTTCAAAACAGAATGGAGAAAATTGTGTCCGAACCCAAAAAATCAAAAAATATTTCCATACCAGAACAGGATATCCCCCCTGTAGATGACCTGTCCTATTCCCTCGTAAAGCTGTACTTCAAGGTCAATACTTCCACCAATGAGGACGAAGACGACTATGACTTCTACATGCTCCAACGGGATTACTTTCCAGAACTCCTCTGGGCCTTCTCCATGACCTACATGGGCAACCACTTCCCCAACAAGGCGGAAGACCTCCCAGAAGGCGTAAAACCCGCTCAGCACTACCTCGCCTACTCCCCCACGGAAGGAATCCTCCTCTGCGTCGGCTACTACTTCAAGAACAGCATCCTCCAACGCTCGTCGGCAGAATACTTCAAGGATGCCCTCAAAAAGATTGTCGATAACATCGACGGCCAGTTCCTCGACGGATGGGGCGAAAACGGATTCCAGTTCAAGCACAAGGATAAGTACATATCAGCACACTTCGAAAGCAAAGTCCGCTATATCATCACGGATGTCTTCAATGTTGATTCCCTCCATGTCAGATGGGATTCAATCGAAGAGATTGACAACCTCGACTGGATGCTCTCCTATAAGGCCTACTACTGGCTCTATCAAAACCAGAGATATGGTGACCAGTCCCAAGCCCAACTGGATTACCTTACAAAACATAAAGGAAACTACTTCTTCGCTTAAACCCAAATTGCTTAGGAAGGCGTAATAATGGAACTTGAACAATTATACCAGTATCTCGGCAGCTATATCCGCAATGGCTATGGCCACCTGAATGTAGCGGTCGAGAATGCGTTTGGAGAAGGTGGAGACCTTAATTCCATCGGCATTGCAAATGACGGAAAGACAATCTATCTGAAAGAGTCCCATGGCCATCAGTTTTTTGAAGGGGGTCTCTATGAGGTAGATGCAGGCAGTTTCTTTACCGCCAAACGGGCTACAGGCGAAGAAGGCCCTGGCATTCATGTGGGTGACCCCATCCTTGAACGTGACGAAGGAAACAAGATGATGCATACGATTGCTGGGATTCCCGAGAATGCCAGGTTTACTGGAATAGTTGTACATTTCAGTATGCTGGAAAAGGAAAGAGGAACATAACCCTATGAATACCCTAGAACAAAGATGCATCAACTACATGAAGGCCTATAAGGCACCCAGAGAGGAATTCTTCCAACACCTCTGGGATTCAACCGTCTGCCCAAAGGATTTAGCCAAGAAAGCTCTAAACCATGCTGGCATCCCGTTTGAAGAAGTCTGGACCCTAAATGCCCGTATCGCCCATAACCCATGTACGGATAAGGATGAACTCTCCATAGACTGGCTGACAGTTGCATACTACCTAGAACAAAACCATGTCATTACCCTCAGGAATACAGCAGAGGCAAAAGACATGGTAAAACAATACCTTGATTCAATCCCATGAAAAAACTAATCGTAAATACAATAGCCTGGATTCTCATGATAACAGACTGGGGTACACTCGGCATCTGCTTCTATCTCCTCATGACCGACCAGAAGGATTCAGCAGGCCTTCCAGCTACCATCTGTGCAGTATCGGCATTCCTCTCAATGGTATTCATGGTGGTCGATGTATGTATCATTGAAGAAGGCGGTACTAAACCCCTATGATAAAAATCCCCTGAGTTAACCACCCAGGGGATTCAATGTCATCGCTTCAACACATTCTTCAATGCCGTGGTAAGACTCTCTATCTTCCCGAACATCTCACTTATGGCTACCATCACATTGGTAGATGTAACGGTACAATTCTCCACATAATCCCTGTCCAGCCTCCTTACTCCCCCAAAGTTGTAATAGTTCGGGAAGTAAAAGCGGCTGCACCTAGGATTCTCCCACCCGATAGAAAGAAAGGCACTGACTTCCTTGAACTCACCCTTCTTGTTATACTCTATCGAAACACAGAGGTAACCGTACTTCATATACAGGTAGAAAACACCCTTGCATAACCCGTCCTCGATAAAACCCTGCTTCTTCAAATACTTGCGGAAAGCAAAAATTTCTCTATCAGTTGGCTTAACCATACAATGCCTCCAAACATTCGTCAATGCCATCGCCACCCCCTACATAGGAACCCGCCTTACAGTCGAACATCCCCCAGTGGTCCTCCTGACGTATCAGCTTGATATGAGTATCGGGAAGACTCACTATCCTACCCGTGCTTGAAACACTTATCTTCCCCTCGTCGAATTCAACCCCCAGGGTCTTCAAACACTCGATTACACTCTGCTTCAAATCTACCATTGGAAACCTCCGTTGTTTTAACTAGGTATATTACCAATATAACAAATCTCCCCCAGTCTGTCAATAGGGTAATATAAGAAAATTAAAAAATATTTTCCAGAATCGGGGGGCAGCGAAGCTGCCCCCCTGCTTGCCACAAAAATCAAAAATTATTTTGAACCCCCAGAAAAATCAAAAATTTTTTGAAGGGGCTTGCAAACCCCTCTTTTAAAATTGGCCAAAAAACGCAAATTTCGCCATAGGTTATTACCCAGGACGGGATGTTTTTCGGACGTATTGGCGGCGCGGCGCTGTCATAAAATGAAAGGTTTTGGGACTGATTTAATTATGTATATATTGCGACAGGGTTGAAAAAGAAGGGGTGAAACCTAACCCGTGTTCGTCTGCACAGGTTATCAACAGGTTGTCTACAGGGTTTCGACGGCGGGTTCACACCAGGTTCACACGGGGTTTTCACCCCAGGTTTTCAACCAGATTTCACCCTCCTTTTCAACCCCATTTCAACCACATATCAACAGTGATTTCAGGCGCCCGATATTTTCAACTTGGGTTATGACGATTCGATTGAAACTGGGTTTGAACCCAGGTTAATAACCCAAGTTGAGAATAATGGATGTAAAAAGATGGTTACAACCATGTTGATAGATTGTTGAGAAGTTGGGTGAAAACAGATGGTTGAAAGTATGTTGAAAACCTGTTGAAACCCCCATGATAAAGATATCAACAAGATATCAACACATGTGAATAGATTGTTGATAGGATGGTATGGCAGCCAGCGTGCGGAGCTGGTCAGGGGTGATAACCCAAGTTGAAAATCTATGTATGTAAAAGAAAGTAAACAGAAAGGGGGACGCCTTTGCAGGCGCCCCCTTGATGATATGAATGAAAACGAAAGGTGTTTAAGCCACGAGTTCTTGGAACAGGGACTTGGAGATTTCCTTTGGGACAGATAGTCTATCTACCAAATCGAAGGAATCCTTGTCGGGCCGCAGGATAGCGAACTCACCCGATTCGTGGAAATAGAGCCAAGCATCCAAGTTCATGAAGAACAGGGTGCAGTAGATTTGGTTTTTGACCTTGTTGGGGTCATTGGAGACATTGAGTATTTCCATATCCTTTGCCACAGGCTCTTCATCATCCACTAGGATAACGTTCGGGGTGAAGAAGATTTTATGCCCTAGGACAGAACGGGTTTCGCCCATGGTTATGAACCTATTGGCGGGGCCAGTGATTGTTTCATTGGCGTTACGTACAAGCAGGTTCCAGATATGGTTCATATTGGTGGACGAAACCACGTCTGTACATGGCTTGTAAAGGCCGTGGGAGACAACCCATTTGGCGGTCATGAGGGATTTTTTAGTGAGGTTCTCTCGTGAGAGGATATGGGCGGTCAGGTTCAGGATGTCGAGCATATTGGCTACACCTACAGCGAGGTAATCGGACTTGGCTTCCGTGAGTTTCTCGGAGATATAGGCGGAATCCATATTAACCGACGAGGGGACAGTTATGTGGCCCTTATGGAACTCAACTGAATCCCGTTTGATTTCCTGGAAGATGTTGATGTTGTCGTGGAAGCCAGTGGAAACTATGTTGGCAACCTTGTATGCATCAATGATGTTCGGGGTCTTTTGGGAAAGGAGTTGATGAACAATGCAACATACTGCTTGCAAGTTTTGGGTAGCAGAGCGAAGGCCGCTGAGCGTGAGTTGCTCAGAGATGTAATCCATAGCATCGTTCCTGTCTTCGGCGAGCATTTTCTTGACAAGGGATTCGGGATTTGGTTTCGGTTTCTGTGTGAACATTGGATTGCCTCCTGATGTTACAAATATACATAATTAAATATGGGAGCGGAGAAAAATCATAATTTTTTTGAGAAAAATCAAAAATTAAAAAATTAAAAATTAAAAATTATTTCAGTTTGGAAACGAGGTTGACAGCAAACTTTTCGATATCCATGAATCGTCTGTTGATAGCTTCGGCTGTCCTCATGGTGATGGTAGCGGAGGTAGTGAACCTGATGTGGCCCTTGGGTTTGGAGAGGTAGGCAACGGTTCGCAACGAGGTGTCTATGACGATGGATTCACCGTTGGGTTCGAACGGTGAGAGTACAATGCGTCTGCTTCCGCCTATCTTACGGACGATGGATGAGGCCCTGTTGGCAACCTGGTCGAAGTAGGTGGTTGAGCCGTCCTGTTCCATGCGCTTTGCTGCGTCGTTGAGTTGTGCTGCGATGAATGCGGGTGTTTCGTTCATGATGATATCCTCGATGTTTCAAACCTTGGTTTCGAGCGGCTGGTGCCAACCCGTGATATGAATATAGTTAATTAAAAGCAAGATGGGTAGGGGTTTGTTGTGTAAAGTTTTTGTTACAGAGAGGCGGCTTGGGTATAGGGTGGTATGCTGCCACCGGGAACGGAATCGTCGGGGTGATAACCCAAGTTGGAAATCTTTTTGGAAAAAGGGTAAAAGCCTGTAACAGGCTTATTACTTCTTGGACTGGAAGTGGAGATATTCGGATTTTGAGAACTGGTTTTCCCAACGGATAGAGTAATCCTTAGGGAGAGTCTTTTCCAGGATTGAAACGACTTCCTTTCTTTTGTAGTATGAGATATCGACCATGCTGATATCGACGGCTTTTCCAACCCTGTGTTTGGACCATTGGTCATGTCTGTCGAAGGAATCATGTGCGGAGATGATAGTGGGAGTGAAGTCGGGTCCGAACTGGCTTTTGAACACCTTGATAACGTAGACGAGGCCAGCTTCTAGTTGGGGGGTCAGCTCCATGACTACATAACCTTTTTGGAATGTGTTTTCCATTATGTAGTCATGGTTTGAGCCAGTTTGGACGGGGACATCGTAATCATCATTGGATTGAGCAGTCTTGTACTCCTCTGTAGGCTGATAGTATTCAGCGGTGTTATGTTTCTCAGGTACATAGGGGTCGAAGACGAGTTTGACACCTACGATGAGCATGATGATAATCATGATGAGACCGAGAATGATTTTGATTAGGTTTACAAGGCATCCCATAATGGGCCTCCAATTGGATTGAGTTTAGATTTCTCGGGTGGCAGCTACTTTCCAAGCGAGGAGAGTCGGGTAGAGCTTTTTGGCCTCTTCCTTTGCTTTGGTATCGTAGAGCTTGAAGTTAGCGATGACGAATTCGGCTTCATTGAAGTCATCCTGGGGCAACATATTGAGTGGCTTGGCCGAGCAGGTCTTGAAGGTTCCAGGGACTCGGGAAGCTTTGCAGCATTTGGCGAACCAGATGTTGTCCTTGTTGTGGCGGGATTCGTTGGTCCCTTTACAGAATGTGTTGAACTGGCTGACAGCTTGGCCGTAGGACGGTGCAAGAATGATTCCGTTGACGACGATGATGCGCTTATCCATGATTAGTCCTCCTTGAGGTTGATGTTGAGGTAGGTTGTGAACTGAGTGTTATTGACCCTGAATATGGTAGAGTGGAACGAGGAAGGAATCAGGTTATTGCATTTGAGGTCAGCAACGATGTATTCGACCATGTTGCTAATCAAATCTGTTTCGAGCGGCTGATTCTTCTTTCCTTTTCTTTTGAAAGTGATGCCGAGGGTAAGGATGGCGTGGTTGACCTTGTGCTTGACCTTACCGACGGAGTAGATGTGTTCGGCGAATTTGGTTTGCAAATCGTTTCTGACGAGGAAGCAAACCTGGTCGAAATCAATTGGTTCAATCCCTGTTTTAGCCTTGTTAGTAATCATGTTGGTAACCTCGATTGGATTAGTTTAACTTATAGACATGGGTAGCGGAATAGGTATCGTCGCCAGTGGGTTCGAAGGACTGCATTTCACGGACCTTGGTGAAGCCGTTCTGTTCCATCACGTATTTGAGGTAGAGGTGGTCATGCTTCCAGTCGCCCCAATGTACATCGACATTGACTTCGCCCTTGGGGTTGATGCCATATTCGTAGTGCAGGTCATTTTCCTTGAAGACCTTAGCCACTTTCAGTTCAATTTCAATTGGGTTTGCCATTTGATTCCTCAAAAATTATTAAATTTTTTGTTTACAGAAAAAATATAGAAAATTAAAAATAAAAGTGGTTCAGAAAAAATGTAAAAAATTTATTTCCAGTCCCTGATTTTGTAGTAGTTGATTGTGTTTTCAAACGCCTCGGTGATGCGGCTGTTCTCAACCTTGTCGAAGGCGGGTTGGCCGAGATGGTAGAGGCACAGGGCGCTGTCCCAGAGGCCATCAACGATGAGTGGGCCATAGGTCTCCCAGCACTTGCGGTAGACAGCCAGTTCATCACCTCGTCCTGCCCAACGGCCTTCGTCGTTCAGCCATGCTTCCACCTGTGCCTTAACGTCGTCCTGCTCGAAGGTCTCAATCAGGATGCTGCCACTGCGTCTGGCAAGCTCGTCGATAAGCTCCTCGGTTGGAACCTCTCTGAGCTTGTACTGCTTGTTAGTGTCAGGGATGTAAGTATGTCTTTTCACTGGGTTGCCTCACTCGGTTGATTCTATGCATTTAATATACCTAATTAAAAAGTCGGTGTCAAGCGGAGTTGGCAACTTTTTGTGTAAAAAATAGTTTACAACCCTCTGATGGGGGACGGCGGGGTGAATCGCAGGGGTGATAACCCAAGTTGGATATTTTTGGAGAAAAAAGAAAAGGCCCCCGATGGGCTAGAAACAACGGAGTCGCCATGGCAACAAACGCCCATCGGGGGAGGAGGAATTACTTATAGAGTTCGGGGAACAATTCGAGTTGTCCGTAGTTGTTCCTTTTGTGGAGAGGGGTTTTCTTCACGGGTTTCTTCTTGGTTTTCTTCTTGGTTTTGCCAGCGAGGGTTTTGAGCCTGTTGACAACTTCCTTGCGAGTAACGCCTTTGAGGGAAGCATTGATGGCATCACGGTCTTCGACGGACGTTCTGCGGACGGTGACGCGAACCTTGGTGGTTTCAGTCGGTTGGTAGGTGACTGTGGAAATCTTGGGGTTCGGACGGCGGCCACGGCTGAGGTAGTATTCGGCGAACGTGGTTTTGCCGTACATGGTGTCCACTTCTACATCACGGGTCTTGATGTTGTAGCCGTCTTCACGCAGGTTGAAGATGCAGGCCGAAAGGCGGGTGATGTGGAGTTTTGTGAACGCATCAAGGGAAGTGATTTTTCCGTACTTCTTGATGTATTGCAGGACTCTGTTCTTTTGGTTGTTTCTGTGTTCGGCACTCATGGTTATTTCCCCTTTTTGTCTAATTCAATTTGTTTAAGAGTTGCTTCGATGGCCTGTATTACCTTGAAGTCGCAGATAGCGAACCCGAAAGCATTTTCGTCACGGATTTTGAGGGAGCCGTCGAGATAGACTTCGATAGGGGCGACCCCTTCTTCGTCATCATTTTTGGTTCGCCAGCAGTCGATGACCCAGCACTTGTCGTCCGTGGAGAAGTAATCGTGACGGACTTCGGAGTAGAACGGATGGCCCTCACCTTTGGATTCATTGAACCACCTGGTCATAAGGTCAACACAATCGTTGATGAAGCGCCTTGCAGTAAGTTGGGAAACGAAGTGGATTGCTTCGATTTTGAGCAGGGTTTCCAAATGTTTCTTGATAAACTTTTTGTCAATGCCGTGTTCAACGAGGTGTGCAACGAGGTCTTTTTTCGTGATGACCACCGTGTTGTACTTGGCTACGATAGAGGCATAGACAATATCGTCGGAGACTTTCGAGATAAAGTCTGTGATGGTCTCTTTCGAGACCTGGGGGTTTGTTTTGAGGAAAGGGTTGACTTTCGTTTTCAGAAAATCAAAAAATGTTTTTGTAACTGTGATTGCCATGATTGACTCCGTTTGTTGTTTCTGATGATAATATAGATAATTAAAATCTTTTTGTCAAGAGAAAAAATGAAAAATATTTTTACATAATCAGTTCAATGATGTCGTAGCGGACATCGTAATCGCCGTGGTCAACGATAAGGGAGTCACAGGATTTCATCTTCTTGATGATTTCCTTGTCATTTTTGATGCTGTGACTGGAATCTGGGAGATGAATGTCGTATCCATCCTCAGTGCTTCCGTCATCGTTCAACTCACAGTTATCCATTAAGGAATCGATGATGCTTTGCACCGCTGCATCGTGGCTGAAATACATATAGTTGACCCCTGCTTTCTCAATGGGGCTTCCGCTGCAGTGTTCAACAACGATAAATTGTCTTTTGTTTTTCATAGTTGTCTCCTATTTGGGTTAATTATTACTGGTGTCAACATTGAGGGTTAGAACCTTGGTTGCTTCATGGAGTGTGTCAATGGAGCAGATTTCGAGTTCTAAAATGTCATCGTGCATATCATCACGAGTGCCACGGTAGATTTCCGTATTTGTGTTGAGGTCGTAGATTGCAACCTGTTGGTCGTCGGAGTCGGCGAACATATCGATGAAGTCATTGACTGTAAGGTTCATGGTTTGTCTCCTTAAATGTCGAACGAGTTGATGTGGAAAACATCTTTGCGTTCATTGACGAGAACATTGCAAAGATTCACATATTCGGGAACAGTCACCATGAGCGTGATGATAGAGCCGTCAGCAAGCCCCTGTTCAAGCATGGTGAGGAACTTCTTGCTACGGCCCATGTTCTTGATGACTTTGCTATCCCACGAGTTGTTATCGTCGGTGTTGTGACGGAACTCAATCGTGATGCTTTCGGGGCCGATACCTTTCTGCGGGTTAGCGTACGAGAACGACTGTTCGATTTCAGTCATGATTTCGCTAGCGGCTTCCTTGCGGTCTTTGGTCGGGTTCCAAAACGAGGGTGCAATCAGGTCATCATCGCAGTGGTCTGTGGTGTAGCAAACCGCCTGATAGTATGTAGTCTTTTTCTTTGCCATAGTGGTCTCCTTTGTTTCTGATATAAATATACCTAATTAAAAGGTTGTTGTCAATACCTTTTCCATCATTTTTGTGTAAAGATTTCGTTACAACATCTGGGTGGAAACCGTCGGGGACAGCTGCAGTCGAGACTAGGGTGATAACCCAAGTTGGAAATCCAGATGTGAACGAGAAAAAGCCCACCCATTCGGGTGAGGCTCGGAGACAAGGGAAACTGTTAAACGGTAAATTCTTCTATGGTGAGGTTCACTTCTTCATCCTCGGCGGTGCGGAAACTATTGCCATACATACAGCCGTCGATAGTAAAGCCGTCCGCATCATTGGGGAATGTCTCTGTCAATATGTCGAAGATGCACTTTGCTGCCTTTTGACGGGTAGTGCACACTTCTGTGATAATCTCATGTGCGTCTTCGTGAGGGTGAAAGTGAAAGCCAGAAACAACAAAAATCTTTTTCTTTTCAGCCATGGTTATCTCCTAATCGTTAAGGAATCCGAGGTCATCATAGAACTCTTGGTCGAGAGAGGGTTCGGGAGCGAGTTTGAACCCGTTTGCTTCCATGATTTCATCAGGGATATGGGCAATAGAACGGGGAGGGAAATTAGCCACGATGTAGTCAGCTTCCGTTTCCTTGCCATCAGGGTCAGGTTCATAGTCATAACCTGTTCCATACTGTTCGAGGTCAGCCCTGATAGCTTCGGGGTCTTTTGCAAACCAATCGAGAGCGGCCTGCTTAATCTTCGGCTTGAACGCCTTGAAGAGTTGCTTGTAGAACTTGTTTGTTCCCTCTTTTTCCGTGATTTCCTCTGTGTCAATGTCCACGAGGAAATCATTGGAGTAATCATATTCGTGTTGCCCATCAGCATCCTTGATGGAGATACGGATAAGATAGGTTTTAATCTTCTTGTTGCTAACCACTTCGCCATCGAGGAGGTTTGCAAGTTCCTGTGCATCCTCATCAGTCGGGAGTGCGATTTCAAGGTGGAAGATTGTTGTAAAACAATCGTCGCAACATTCGTCTTCACGCTTAATCTTGATTTCGTATTTGCGACTATTCTTCGGTTCAGTTTCGTCGAACTCTTCGCACTCAGAATCCCAAGTGTAGAACTTGGAAAGAAATTCCTTGACTTCATTTCGTGCTTCATCAAAGTCGAAAAGGTCATTGTGTTCTGTAAAGATGCCGTTGATACCGATGTATTCTTCGTCTATGTGAAAGCTCATGCTTGTCTCCTTTGTTTCTATGCTATAAATATACCTAATTAAATCGGTATTGTCAAGGGATTTTTTGTAAACTTTTCTAAACAACTTTGTAAAGGTCGATGTAGTTGTCGCATCCATCGAGATTCTTGCGGTCGATGGACTTCTTTACATACCACTTTTGCTTTCCAACCATAACAGGGCGGCAACCCTTGATGGGAGCATAGTCAGGGTCATTGGAAGACAAAGATGCTCCTAACCCTTTCTTGAAATGCTTTACGATGCTCTTGGCATCCTTGTCCATCAGTTCCTTGATGTCTTCGGGGTCATTGTAGTAAGCGATGTGCTGAACCATAATGTTGTCTCCTTTGTTTCTGTTAATTCATGCGTTGCTCTGTGTCTGCTACATCTTCGTCGAAGTACATAGAGCCTAGCCAGCGTGCGGTTTCCCACGCATCCATTACGAACAGGTCGTATGCCCCACCGCTTGTATCGTCGGAGGGGTCAACAAAGCCGTCAAACTCAGGGATATAACGAACGGTCGTAACATGGTTTGGCCCTATGGTTACTTCCTTGGTGTAGGTTGCCGTTCTATCGCTCAGGTAGTCCATCGTTCCAGACTGGTCTTTGGCTGTGTAGTCAACCCCCATCTTGGTCAAGTAGGATATGAGTTCATCATATTGGTTCTCTGTGGGTTCCATGAGAGGCTCCTTTGTTTCTATGATATAAATATACATAATTAAATTAGTTTCGTCAATAGGGTTTCCAACATTTTTGTGTAAAGATTTCGTTACACCCTCTGGGCGGAAACCGTCGGGGACAGCTGCAGTCGAGGATAGGGTGATAACCCAAGTTGGAAATCCAGAGGTAAACAAGAAAAAGCCCCACCCATTCGGGTGAGGCTCGGAGACAAGGGAAACTTACTTCTTAAAGAAATCGGCAGGGACGGTATGCTTCACGATGTCGAACTCTACACAATCGTCGGCATCGTTATAGGCGGAGATACAGTAGCCCTTCATGCAGTCCTTTGATGTCACCTTTTCATTTTCGAGATTTTCCTGTTCGATGTAGTCGTTTACTTCGCTGGCAATGAACTTTGCTGCCTTCTGCTTTTTCTTGAACACATCCGTGTAGCGGTTGTTGTTGATTTCACCGCCTATACGAGCGTAGGCGACGACGGTAAAGAATGTGATGTTCTTGGCCTTGGTGGTCTTGGGCTTCTTTGGAGCATAGTCAGCCAAGTGTTCAAGGAACTCTTCAAGGTTGTCCATATCGTCGGCAGAGGGCATAGAGAACTCCATCTGGAACTCCTTGCCCATCTTGTCACCATCAGCCTTTTCTCCTTTTCTACCACCGAGGCGTTCAACGAGGGTTACACCATCGGTGCCTGCATAGTAGTTGAAATGGTGCTTACGCTTGTTGCAAGTGAGGGTGACTTCACAGAAGATGTATTCGTCACCTTCCACATCGTTCACACGCAATTCTTCAATTTCACAGGTTGTGCCTTTTGGTGCGTGCTTCTTAACAAAGCGCTTGAACCATGTTTCATTAGAACGGCATTCCCTGATGATAACCAATGTAAGGTTCTTTGTATCAAGCATTTTTGTCTCCTTTGTTATGCCTATAATATACCTAATTAAAAGATGGTTGTCAAGTGATTTTTTGTAAAGTTTTTTTAAACCTTTTGGGCAACAACGAGTTCGCCATCCTTGATTACAAGCATGGGTGCGGAAAAGTTGGTTTGAACCTTGGTTTCAACCGAGTTGCTTTCCGCATAGTCGTCACGGAACCAATAAGAATGCCATTTGAGCATAATATCTCCTTTTTGAAAAAATTAAATTTATTTTAGAGTTCGGCGAGTTCCTTAACTTTCTCGCAAATTTCTGTGGTGTCGAGGTTGCAGGATTTCATATGGATGTCATTGGTCGTGGTTCGTGTAATTGTAACAGCGCACGCACTGCCATTATTCATGAACACGAATTTGAACGACCATCTTCCGTGTGCAGGGATGTTTTCAAGGATGTATGCGATTGTAACGGACAAGGTGTCGTCGAGGCGTACAGCGTTGGAGAAAACCTTTCTTGGGTAAACTCCCTGTGGGGTAACTTTTCCGAGAGAAGCGAATCCGTAAAGTGCGAGGTCTTCAACCGCTCTTGATGTTGCATCGAATGCTTTTTTAATGTCTTTGGTTACGTTGATTTTTGCAGGCATGGTTTTATCTCCCTTGCTTGATAAGTTCCTGGTTTTCGAGGTAAAGGCGTTCAAGGGCCGCATTGTATTTGGCTTCATTTTCCGCCTCAATTTGCTCTCTTTGTTGAACCCTTGCAGGGTCAGGATTCTTGTTTGTCGCAATGTAAAGCAACACTACTGCAAGCACTATCATTATAAGCAAGATGACCTGCGAAATGAAGTGTGTGATGCTCTCCAAGAGGTTGCCAATGAACGTGAACATGGTTGACTCCTTTGTTTCTATGTTCTAAATATACATAATTAAAAGGGAGTTGTCAATAGGGTTTAACAACTTTTTGTGTAAACATTTCGTTACCAACTGGGCGGAAACCCGAGAAGAACTGGCAGCCCCAGAACAGGGGTGATAACCCAAGTTGGAAATCTGGTTGCAAACCCGTAGAAAGCCCCACCCTTTCGGGTGAGGCTTGATGGAATAACATTATGAAAGAAAACTTACTTGTTCGGGTTTGCTTCGCCGAACTTGTGAAGGAAGTGATTTGACTTGCGAGAACATGGGTAGGGGGTACGCTTTCCATTCCTGTCTTGCAAGAAGCACTTTACTGGAACATTTACCCATTCCGAGGTGTTTGGCTCGTTATTGACAACATCGTAGAAGCACGCACCCATCGCATTTTTAGCCGTGCCGAACACGGAAGAATCCATAAGGTTCAAGTCGAACATATGACCGTCAACCTTTCCGCTGTGCCATGTATCTTCGAGGTCGGGATAACCGCCTATACCATTTGAGATTTTAGGGTTCCACTTGATAGTTGGTTTACCTGGACGGACGATTTCATATAAGTAGTTGTCTTTGCGAAAACGGGTCTTGATAAGATGCAACTCCGCCCCTTTGAAATAATCCGCATACCACGGCTTTGTGTTATTTGCCATAGGTTTCCCCCTTGTTATAAAGTGTTAATCTTTTCGATTCCGTTGGAAATAGCCAAGTCAAGGCTAACCATCTTTGATGCAAGTGTTTCAGTCACCTTTGCAACAGTTTTCAGGTAAGCCTTGCGTTTCTTTACGGTGTCCAGTTCGTCAATCGGCACATCTTCTTTAATGACAAGGATGCCTTTGTCGTCGTAACTGCTCCAAACGAAAATGAGAACTTCCAAGCGAGAACCCTTGCGGACTTCCCTGATGCGGGCTTCGGCTTCGCTACCATTATTGTTTACAGTATAAAGGATGCGGCGGTCACGTTCAGGTTCGCAAATATGTTCGCTCTTGTCAATAAGCGAAATGTTCCATTCGGTGCTTACCCCAGTTCCTTTCGTGGTGTCGCCACCGAAGATAGAAAGTGCATGATGTTCTGTTGCCATAGTTGTCTCCTTTGTTTCTATGCTATAAATATACCTAATTAAATTGGTGTTGTCAAGAGATTTTTTGTAAAAGTTTGGTTACGAGAGTTGAGACTACTTTAATCTAAAATATCTTGAATGGTAGGGGTTTTGGAGAGGGAATGATTACCCTTGCGCCATTCGTCCATATCAATCGTGGTTACTCCGATAACCTTTCGTTCGCTGTAAATATGGTAAACCCGATTGTTGACAAGAACCATGAACCATTGGTTAGCCTTGTGGTAAACGGCTCCCTTATATTCATTCGGCAGGGAATTAAATTCTTTTTTATTGAAAATACCGTACAAGCGTATAGGCATACTTACAGGGCATTTGCTACAGTCGATATGGTCGTTCGATTCGCCTGGGCAAGCATCACATCCAGCACTAATGAAGCCACAATGACTGCAAACACATTGACCGAACTGAGAGCTAAACGAGGTGTCACACGACGGGCAAACATCGCTGAAACCGTCCTCGTGTACAGAAGCAAACTCGATTGGTTTAACCAAGGCCACAATTACATTCACGGTGTAGGTGTCGCCTTTGTAGGTGCATTCCCATTCGCCGAGGTAATCGTCGCTTGCTGGCGTTCCTGCCACTTCGGAGAGCGCTCCGTATTCGTCAGGCTTAAAGAGGACGGCTTCTGTCCATGCGCCCTCATCTTCGTCCTGCGATGCAACGCACTTCACATCCATAACCATCCCATCATCGAAAACGGCGGTGCGGGTGAGTTGTCCGTATTCAGGACGGGTCTTGTTGTCAAGAGCATCCTTGATTTCCTTGTATTCTTTTTTGGTTAGTGTGATTGTTGCGGTGTGCTTCATAAGTGTCTCCTATTTATACCCTAAATATACATAATTAAATTGTTTTAGTCAATAGGGTTTCCAACATTTTTGTGTAAATTTTCATATACAAACTTCTGGTGGAAACTGTGGGGACGACGGGCCCCCAGTCAAGGGGTGATAACCCAAGTTGGAAATCAAAAAAATAAAAAATAAAAATGCCCCCAATGAGGGGGCGCCTGTTAATGGGAACTGCAATAGATTACCTTAACATTTGGGCGGTAACACTTTTTGCATTTTTCACAGGTGATTTTATGGTTGAGTTTGGTTCCAACATAAGCCCTGCAATAGTCTGTAGCGTCTATGTAGGTTTCGCCGTCATCATAGACGAAAGCGTGAACATTCGGGTAATTGGCTACCCTTAAATATTCGTTTACCCCATGCTCATGCCAAATTGAGAAATTGATATGGAAATTATTGGGGAGCGGGTTATTCTCAATAAATTCCACAGCAAGATTAAATTGCTTTGTGTACAGGTAGAGAGTGAAATTTGGGTGAAGGGTCGCAAGCAAAGACCACATTTCCAACTCTTGCATATTTTCAATGTCGCCACTCTGATTTATGCGGACTACATTGAAACGACGGGTAACGGACAGTTGACGGTTCAGGTCTTGGAACACCTTGTCAGGACAGGTGCGAAGCCCTATTGCATTGACAGCGTGCCCATACATGGCGGTCTTGGGGTATCTGTTGTAGGACTTGTTTACATAGCACTCTCTTGTGCAGAACTTGCTATTGCGACAAGTGCCACGCACCCGCTTATTGAGACGAGGGATATAAAGCAATTCATCGCCTTTAAGGGTAGACCAACTGGCAACACCGTCGCCCAACTTGATATTTTTACCGATGTTGAAATGATAAGTGTATTTGTGAGGGTTGAATTTTTTGCTCATAATAACTCCGTTGTTATTACTTAAAATATAGATAATTAAAATAGATTAGTCAATAGAAAACCCAAAGTTTTTGGGTTAATTTTTGTAAACATTATTTTATCAAATCGAC
>OCTW013369377.1_pt1 | contig 18355 bp, 8 predicted proteins | sample 1539671 | NCBI WGS metagenome assembly OCTW01 (sample SAMN02144230, study PRJEB22623) | gut metagenome | biome: sheep rumen | host: Ovis aries | place: New Zealand
TGGCACGCACCAAGACCCTCGAAAGTCGATGGAAAGCATTCAACTGTGCTTCTACTCTTGGACAAGGTACTTTTGATGCCAGCAAACATTTGGGTTATCAGATTATTTGAAAAAAAGAAAAGCCTGGTGTATGATTATACATCAGGCTTTTCCGTTTGATGAATCATATTTTCATGATGAAAACGGCAGATTGAAACACGCCATTTACAAGTGTTTCTGAAAAAACTCAAGTATCGTCTGTTGTGCTTCCTTATCGCAACTGTGAGGAATATCCCATAGTTCAGTCTGCAGTTTATCTTCGGCATGCTGACTTTTCCATATCGCATGCAGCTTGTCGAATGCTTTCTTTACACCAGGAACAGGGAAGAGTTTATCCTTTTCTCCGTTAATCAAGAGCATGGCTTTCGGACAAGCAAGGCTGGCTATATCAGGATAGTCTAACCAACGACGTAAACCCGGAAGACAGTTGGCAAAACCGCCATTCTCTGTACGCTTATACTTAAAACTCATCTGTTCGTCGGTCGTTACCATCCAACAGACAGAGGCACTCGCCTGAATACGATCGCTCAACGCAGCCAACATCCACGAACGATACCCTCCCATAGACCATCCGACACACCCTATACGCTTGCTATCTACCTCCGGCATTTGAGCCAGAAACTCTGTACCAGAGATATCATCATACGTCATCCAGGCAGAGAGATCGATACCATACATCATCATGTTGCCGGCTATCATATCATATTTATCACGACGGGCACCTTCCATCTGTCCACGTTCACCCCACATCGGTGCATCGGCAGAATAGACAACATAGCCATGCTTGGCAAGATAGTCGCCTAAGAATTGACCACCATATCCCGCAGACCATTCTTCGGCATCACGCTTCACTTCTTCCGTCTCACAAGCCAAGGGGCGAATCATCTTCTCCTTACCGATAAAGAGGTGGGCCCCATGATCGTGCAGGGCATTGACAGCAGGAAAAGGTCCCTTACCATCAGGTATTAAGACATAAGCCGGCACGGTATAATAGCGAGATAAACGAATCTCTATCTTTCTCGCCTTATAGCCATCACGCTGTTCTTCATAGAGCACTTTCGTCTCATAGCCATGAGATGGTGCAGGAGGAGGCATCAACATACAGTCGAACACTTTTTGACGTGCTTTCTTTCGCCATTTATTAAAGTTCTTGATACCACTATTTTCCCATGATAAAGGATAATCTAAATCAGCGATTAACTGTTCGGCATAAACGGGAAGATTACGCTTGAACTCATATTTTTCTCGCTTCTGCGCATATACAGTAAGACTAACCGCACTCAAGAGACATACGGTCAACAGGCTTTTTCTCATGATTTTATCTTTTTTAAGTAGTCACTAGGATTTACGCCAAACTCATCTTTAAAGCATTTTCTAAAATAAGGTAAACTACTGAACCCCACTTCATAAGCGATTTCACTAATCGTATATTTATTCTCGAGCAGGAGTTTTTCAGCATAATGCATCTTGTAATGCCGGATATACTCGTTAGTACCGATACCCGTAAGCGCTTTAATTTTACGATACATACTCGAAATGCTCATATTGAGTTTGCCGGTAAGATAATTCATATCGAGTGTACCCTTCATATTTTCATCGATTAAAGCATGAAAACGCTCAAAGAACTGCTGGTCATTCTTATTCATGGATTCCATGAATATCTTATGCTTTTCATCCTTGGATGATGTCTCATCAACCGACTGCGAAGAAAATGATGCAATAATACGCTTGCGCTGGGCGATAAGATTATCGATACGAGTCTCAAGCAGCGAACGACTGAATGGCTTCGTGATATAACTGTCAGCTCCTGCCTCATACCCTTCTTCCTTCGCCTGATTACTATCCTTGGCCGTTAAAAGAATGACAGGAATATGACTGGTACGCATATCTGTCTTCAGCGCCTTGCAGAGTTCATTGCCATCCATAGCAGGCATCATGATATCGCTGATAACGATGGTTGGTATCAGATCGAGGGCCTTGGCCAATCCTTCCCGCCCATCGGCAGCCTGATACACCGTGAAACGATCAGAGAGAGAGTCGGCGATGTATTGGCGGATACCTGCATTATCCTCAATAACCAGAATGGTTTCATCGGTTTCGATCGCCTTGTCACGCTTCTTATCGGTGTCAGCAGAGCTGTCCCTGTTCGTATTATCCTCCAGCATAACAGCAGGTTCTACACCATGAATGGCAGAAGGATAAATATTGTTTTCGTCAAGTGTTACGGTAAAGGTACTCCCCTTCTCCACACTACTCTCCACACGAATAGTACCCTGATGCAGGGTAACGAGTTTTTTGACGAGCGACAAACCGATACCCGTACCAGAAGCCTGATGTTTACCATTTTCCTGATAGAATCGTTCAAAGATATGGGGTAGAGCACTTTCTGCTATACCATACCCCGTATCGGCTACGATGATATCGATAAGATGCTGATTACCCTCACGACGACGCGCGACACGCGATATAACAGAGCCACGCTCCGTATATTTTAAGGCGTTCGACATCAGATTGTCAACGATGATAGCCAACATATCTCTATCGAAATAGGCTTCGATATCAGACTCAGGAGCTTCAAACCGTATCTGGAGTTCATGGTTCTGATTTAATTCTATATATTTCCGGATAATATTTTCTACCGCCTTGACGATATTACCTTTTGTTACCGAGAGTTCACGCATATCCGTTTCTGTTTTTCTGAATTCCAGGATTTGGGTAATCAGCTTACGAAGTCGTTCGGCACTATTGAGAATAATATGAAGGCGATGTTTTTCCTTGATAGGAATATCGATGCTCTTACTCATATCTAAAAGAGGACCGATAATTAAGGTCAGTGGTGTACGCAACTCGTGCGTAATATTGGTAAAGAAGCGCATACGCTCCTCATTGAGCAACTGTTCCTGTTCATGCTTATGCTGTTCGGCCGATAACAGATATTCCAGACGAATTTTCTTACGATAGGAATAGACGATATAGAGGACAGCCAAGACGAAAGTAACCAAGTATATCATCTTAGCCCACCAGGAGAGCCAGAACGGAGGATTAACACATATATCTATCGAAGAGAGGTGACGAGACCAGTCTTGATTATGTAATCTGCATTTTACCTCAAGGGTATAATTGCCGTAAGGTAAATTGCGGAAAGTAACCCGATTATCTGCTATCGTCGTCCAGTCATCCGATAAGCCTTTCAGGCGATAAGCATACTCCACTTCGCCTTGCAGGGCATAGTTGAGGCTGTTAAAGATTACGGTAAAAGTATTGTCAGTATACCTCAGATCTACCGCCTTCTTATTCATCAATAGAACGATACTATCAGCGACCCCATTACAGCCTGCAAGATGCATCGACGTAAGATATACCTGTGGGGCCTGTTCTTTCCGCAATACTCGCGTTGGATCAAAATAGGTTATACCCTGTGTACTACCGAAGAAGAGTAACCCTTTTGGAGATATGGCCACACTGGAGGGATTAAAGTTGCCCATCGTAATATGGTCGCGATAATCGTAACTTACCAACGACTTTCTACCTGCCAATTTGCAGCTGATACTCTTCACCGTACTCATCCAGATATTCCCCCGACTATCCTCAGCCAGTGCCCGCACATTATTATCGGCATAACCATTGTTATGGCTGTACACCACAAACTGCGGTTTTTCAGGATGACTAACTTCCACCAGTCCACTGCTGGTAGCAAGCCACATGTGTCCATTCTTAGCGAGATGCACGTCATTGACCGTATTAGAAGGTAATCCTTCTTGCAGTGTAAGGTTTTTAAGCTGCTTAAACTGCGGTGAACAAATCACGACACCGCCTCCGAAAGTTCCTATCCAATAGTTACCCTGACGATCTCTGTCGATACTTCGAATCAAACTTTCGGTGAGTTGTGCCCTGGCGATGACCTCATAGCTTGCTTTCTTAATCACAAAAAGACCATTGCTCGTACCCACTAACATCCTGTCGGACAGTTCGTACATACACCGGATATCCTGTGTTTCTGAAAAAATGCGTCGCAAACCACCTCCATGAGCACTTTGCACATAGAGATTATCATTAAAGCAACCCAACCATAAGTTACCCTGTCTATCCCGATGAATCACCTGAACAGACCGGCCTGGCAAATCGATATCACAAGCTACACGATAGCCATTCTTATCAAATACGTTAACCCCATCGCCATCCGTTCCGACAACGAGACGCCCCTGACGGTCGAAAGCCATACCGATGACCGCTTTGATAGACAGATGTTGTTTCGGATTAACAGGCGAATAGAGGATCTGTGAAAATAAGGGTTTACGATGCGCGATAAAGTTAACACCGCCACCATATAAGCCCAACCATACATTGTGATAATCATCTTCTAATATGCATCGTACACTCGATCCCGAAAGATCATGATCGGAATCGCCCTCACGAATAAACTGAAATTGTGGATATAGCATACTTGCCTCTAACATGGCCTGCAGATGAAGAATTACCACACCATTAAGTTCGGTAGCTATCCACAGCCTCCCATCACTCAACTGCTTGATATCGAAGATACAATGATTACCAACCACCCCTTTACCATAATGTACAAATCGGGCATGCACAGCATCAAATAAATCGAGTCCGCCATCACTTCCAATCCAGATGTTACCCATCTTATCACGGAAAATACAATGTACATCATCGCCCGACAAGGAATAAGGATCATTCGCCTGATGTCGGAAAGTATGGGCAGTACGATTATGGGTATCGATAATACTGAATCCACCTCGCACATGACCTGCATAAATCAGTCCATTCCCCACATCGAGTACACACCAGTTGCTGTTGGTATGCAGACCTTTTACCGTTTTCTGATTATAATGAATAAACCGATTATGCTGCCGGTCATAATAATCGATACCATTCCAATAGGTCGTAATCCAGATACTGCTATCCTGACTGGGCGCCAAAGACGTGATATCATTGGTAGCTATACTATGAATATTCTTGGCATCGTGCAGATAATAGCGAAAAGTATTGCTCTCATAATCGTAAACATCTAATCCGTTACGCTGTGTACCTATCCACATCTTCTTTTCTTTCGGATCATCGAGCAAACAATTAAGATCGTTACCAGAGATAGATTGAGTACCTCTTTTATATAATGAGATAAACTGAGAACCATTAAAGCGATTTAGCCCCTGCTCTGTAGCGACCCATATAAATCCCTGTTTATCTTTAGCCATACTCATCACAAAGTCGCTAGACAAACCATATTCTTGTCCAAGCTGTTTCACCTGAATGGTTTGGGCTTGAAGAAAACATAAGCCCAATATAAAAAAGTTTAGTATCAGTAGGTATTTTTTCATGTATATTCTCAATAGATCTTAATTAAGCGCAAAGATACAAAAAAAACACACGAAATTCAGTCAAAATAGGACTACAAATCGTTCGATGAACGAAATATATACCCTTTTTGAACGATTTATAATAGTCTGATTAAACATAAATAAGTATATTTGTGATAGAAACCTAACAATATAAATAACTAAAACCTAAAATTATGGTAAGAATATCTAACTACCTAAAAGGATTAACACTCGTCAGCATGATGTCTGTTGCCACGATGACACTACAATCCTGTAGCGATTCTGACAACTTCACAGCAGTTGACAATGCTGATCCGACTCTTTTGCTGAGTCAGTCGACCATCCTCACAGAACCGGGACGTGCTTTCACAATAGAAGGTATCGCCAAGGATGCCGATGGATTAAAGTCTATCCGACTTGTCAATGATGATCTTTATCTGGATAAGACCATTGATTTCCTAACCTATTATCCAGACTCTCTACTCCATGAATATCACCTCAACTATGGGTATAACGGTGATAAAACATGGACAGGAACCGAATCTTTCCCAATACAAATTACAGTAGAAGATGTAATGGGACACACGTTCACTACAACAGCAACCGTCAGCACTGCAGGCGATTTCTCTGCTCCTACATTTACTACTGCTCCGTCTCCAAATCTTACAGTATTGCTTCAAAATCCGAAGCTAACGTTAAACACAACCGTAGCTGACAACAAGGAACTCGGCTACATTAAAATTTCTATTCCAGCTGTCCATGTCAACGACAGCATCGCGCTAACCGGAACAAGTTATACGCTGCAGAAGGCATACGAACTGCCTGCCACAGAAGCAGAGTATAACATGACCATTACTATTGGTGATAAAGGTGGAAACACAACAAGCACTCAAAGCGTGGTTAAAGTCAGTGAACTACCAGATTTCAGTAGAATGTACTTAGCTGATGTAGACGATGTCGCAGACTTGAGTTCCGACCTGTATGGCGTACCGATGTTAATTGAGCACACAGGGGCTTATCAGTACCGCGCACATTATTATAATAAGGCTGCTGGTACCAAGATTCGCTTTATCCCTCAGAAGACAGACTTCCAACCTATTTGCTTCAGTGTAGACCCTAATACAGGCTTGCTAACCAGTGATCCGAGTGCAGGCGACCCAATAGAGCTCCAAGAGACGGGCTACTATGAGTTTACCTTGAATACGGTTACGGGCGAATGGGATATGAAGAAGTGGACACCTACTACTGCTGCGATGACACTTGATGGTACTACTACCGTGAACTTTAAAGATGACTCAGGCGACCAACCTGCTCAAATCTGCCTCGCCGGTGAAGGTTTACCAGGTGCAGCCAACTGGACTACGAATCAGAATAATGGTGCCTTTATCCTCTATCAGGATAAGACCAATCCATATCGACTCTATCGCGAAATGAAGCTTACGGCAGGAACAACCCTTTCGTTTACCATTTCACAGACACACTGGTGGGGTTGGTGGCCACAGCCATTCTGGCGTTTTGATGGTAGCGATGAAAACGAGGCTAATGTGCTCAATGGTGGTGATAACATGAAATCTGTCACCGTAAAGACAGATGGCACATATCTCTTCGAGTTCGACTATGCCCTCTTACGTTCACGTATTACCTTGGTGAAATAATCGACAATAAACATTAACCAATATCATTAATCATATGAAACGATATATATTATTCCTATTTATATCTCTTCTTACCTTTAGCCTTCACGCTCAAAATATCGATGTGACAGGTACGGTTATCGGAGAGAGTGACCAGGAGCCTATTATTGGTGCTTATGTCAAAGTAAAGGGTTCCACAACAGGAACTGTTACCGACTTAAACGGTACGTATATGCTCAAAGGGGTCAGTGGTAAGGCTACGCTGGTTATTTCCTGTGTCGGCTATGCTACTCAAGAAATTCCGGTAAAGGATCGTCATACTCTTAATATTACACTGAAAGACGAGGCTTCCGACTTGAATGAGGTGGTGGTCATCGGTTATGGTGCGGTCAAGAAAGGTGATCTGACCAGTAGTATTTCTGCCATCAAAGGAGATAAACTGGAGCATATGTCTACGGGTAATGTCATGAATGCATTGCAGGGACAGGTGAACGGTGTACAGATTAGTAATGCCGGTGGACCGGGTGCTTCTCCTCGCGTTATCATCCGTGGTATCAGTACCATTAATGGTTCTGACCCTCTCTATGTTGTCGATGGTATGCCTGTAGGTACCAATATCAACTTCCTGAATCAGAATGATATCGAGAGTATGCAGGTATTGAAGGATGCTTCTGCTTCTGCTATCTATGGTACGCGTGGTAGTAATGGTGTGATCCTGATTACAACCAAGAAGGGTGCAGCAGGCAAGACTAAGTTTAATGCTTCAGCTACATGGGGCTTCCAGACCCTCTCTAAACCAGATATCGCAGGTGCAGACGAATATCGTCAGGTATTTAATACCCGCTATACCAACGATGGTCATACCAGTATTTTCAATGAGACAAGTGATGACGGTCGCTCTTCTTTGGGCAATACAGACTGGTGGGACGAAACCATGCGTAATGTCGCTTTGCAGCAGAACTACAACTTTGGTTTCTCTGGCGGTAACGACAAGTATATCTATAGTGCAAGTATCGGATACTATCGTCAAGACTCACAGTATAAGACGGGCAACTGGCAGAAACTCTCTGCCCGATTCTCGATGGAATACAATTTCAATAAGATGGTTAAAGCAGGTATAGATTTTACACCTCGATATGAGAATTGGGATGATACACCATCTCTGCTTGGTGCTGTCATGGCGATGGACCCAACTACTCCTGTTATGAATGATGAGGATAAATGGGTTTCTAATCCTTATAGCAACTATGCTCGCTCACATAATAACCAGGAATGGAACCCGGTAGCCTCTATGAATCGTCTCGATTCAGGTGCTGACGAATATGCACTCCTTGCTACTCCATTTGTACAGATCTCTCCGATCAAGGGACTTACTTTCCGCACTCAGTTTGGTATAAATGCTCGTTTCCGCATGACCAACAGTTTTGTACCGGAATTCTTCATCGACAACCTGGAACAGCAGAATCCATCTACCGTTTCCAGTTCACATGAAAACTGGATCGACTGGAACTGGACCAACACGCTCTCTTATATGAAGACTTTCAATAAGAAGCACAATCTTAATGTGATGGCTGGTTATACCGTAGAGCGTTTCCAGGACTATCAGTTATACGGCAGTCGCGACGATGTGCCATCTTCTATCGAAGAAATGCGCTATATCAACGCAGGTACTACCAATCAGCAGGTCAGCGGTGTCGCTTCCTACAATTCACTGGTATCTTATCTCGGTCGACTGATGTATAATTACGATGAGCGCTATTATCTTACCGCAAGTGTGCGCGTGGATGGTAGTAGTAAATTCCCAAGTGGAAGCAAATATGCCACATTCCCTTCTGTCAGTGGTGCCTGGCGTATCTCTGGCGAGAACTTCATGAAGAATCAGAAAGTATTCGATGACCTGAAACTTCGTCTCGGTTGGGGTAAGGTAGGTAACCAGAATATCTCGAATGATGCCTATATTTCTTCGGTAGGTACCACACGTTATGTATTTGGTACAGATGCAACCACTACAGTAGGTACTGCTGTCAACAGAATCGGTAATACCCAGGTACGCTGGGAGACTGTAGAAGACTTTAATATCGGTGTGGATATGGCTTTCTTGAAAAACCGCTTGAAGGTAACCGCCGACTGGTATACCAAGAAGAGCCATGATATGTTGATGCAGAAAGAAAATCTGCTCGTATTGGGTCTTCCTGCCTGGAACGGTCGGATGTGGGAAAACATCGGTAGCATGAAGGCTACGGGATGGGAACTCGGCTTCAACTGGCAAGACCAGATTAAAGACTTCACTTATGGCGCTTCTTTGAATCTGTCAAGTGTACGCAATAAAGCTGTGAATCTGAATGGTAACTATATCTATACCGGCAGTCACAATGGCGACTATATCATCCGTAACGAAGAAGGTCTCCCGATCAGCCAGTTTTATGGGTATGTCGTAGACGGTCTCTTCCAGAACCAAACCGAAGTGACTTCGTATACGAATGAATATGGTGAGGCCATGCAACCTAACGCACAGCCAGGTGACTTCAGATATAAAGACATCAACTTAGATGGTAAGATTGATGAGAACGATAAGACCTATATCGGCAATCCGTTCCCAGACCTTATGGTAGGTTTCAACCTGAACGCAGCCTATAAGGGCTTCGACTTCCAGGCTCAGTTCTATGGTACATTTGGCAATGACATCTACAATCTGAATAAAGAACGTTATTTCGGTTTGAACGGTTCGAATGTATTGGCAGGCACACTCAATGCAGCATGGCATGGAGAAGGTACCAGCTATGATATTCCAAGACTTAGTGTGGACGACCCGAATGGTAACTATACCAAGCCAAGCAGTTACTTTGTAGAGAGTGGAAGCTATTTCCGCTGTAAACTGCTCCAGATAGGCTATACCCTCCCAAAGAGTGTCATGGGCAATGTACAACTTCGTGTATCTCTCTCTGCTCAAAATCTCTTTACCATCACCGGTTATTCTGGCATGGACCCAGAAACCGCTTCAATGGGTAGTGCAACAGAGGCAGGTATCGACTGGACAGGTTATCCTAATCCTCGTACCATACTCTTAGGTTTGAATCTTAACTTCTAAATTGTACGGATATGAAAACGATAAAATCAAATATATTTCTGAACAGAAGATTATGGTTGGGTAGCGCCTGTCTCGCTGGCGCCCTAACCCTGACAGGTTGTTCTGAGAGTTTCCTGGAAGAACCTCTTCGTGGACAACAGACGATAGAAAACTACTATACTTCAGAGGAAGAGGTAGAACAACAAGTAACGGGTTGTTATCAGACCCTCGCCTTCGATGACTGGTGGCAGATCTACAAATTTTATGTCATGAACGATGTCGTTACCGACGATGAGTGGATGGGTAACACCACACAGGATCCAGGCGACTATAAGCCTCTGGCTTTTTATACGGGTAACACGGTAGAAGCCGGTAATGGTGTGCAGAATTTCTATCAGTATCGCTTTAAGGGTATTTTCCAGTGTAATGCCACCATTAACCGTTCTGCAGGAGTCACCTTCCAGGATGAAAATCTGAAAAACAGACTGATGGCTGAGGCTCGTTTCATCCGTGCTTTCGAATATTTCGAACTCGTGAGAAGTTTTGGTGGTATGCCTATTCTGACGACGATAACAATGCCGAGCGAAGCGGCTGGTATCGAGCGTGCTTCAACAGAAGATACCTATGCGTTTATCGAACAGGAACTGTTGGCTGCTATACCTAATCTCCCACTCCGATCAGAACAGAGCAGTGCTGAGATAGGGCGTATCACCAAGGGAGCAGCTCAAGGTATGTTGGCAAAAGTATATTTGTATCAGGAAAAATACAAAGAGGCTGAAGCTCAATTACAAGAAGTGATTAATAGTAAGGAATATAAACTGCTGGATAACTTTGGTGATGTATGGAGCATGGATCACAACAACTCTGAGGAGAGTCTTTTCGAATATCAGACCAATAGTGATATCAGCTATAATCTGGGCGAACGTATCTCTGTCGTTGTAGGTAGCCGTGATGACTCAGGATGGAGCTGGGGACTTCCTACCAGCAATCTGGAGAAGGCTTTTGAGGAAGAAGGCGACTCGGTACGTAGATTATGGACGATATTGCACCATAACCAGACCTTTATTCCGAATGATGATACGTATAACGAGGATAATCCATATATCATTACACCAAGTAAGCATAAGAGTGCACGTGCCAACATGAAACTCTATATACCGCTGGCTAAGCGTCCTGATCCATACGATGCACCTCATATCCCACTGAACTATCGTATTCTGCGATATGCTGATGTTCTGTTGATGTATGCAGAAGTAGAGAACGCCTTAGGGAAAGATGCCGAGGCTCAGGATGCACTTAACCAGGTGCGTAAACGCGTAGGACTTAAAAATGTTACTTCTACCGGTACAGCACTTCGCGATGCTATCCGTAAGGAACGTCGTCTGGAACTCGCTTTGGAGGGTAACCGTCTTTTCGATTTGCGTCGCTGGACAGATGACAATGGCAAGAAGGCCATCTGCAATGTCATGGGTAGCAATGGTAGTTTTGTGAAGTATAATCTGGAACAGAGTACTGACGAATACGAGATAAGTAATCAGAAAGAAAGCTCCGATAAGGGGGCTAATTTCAAAGAAGGTAGAGATGAACTCTATCCTATCCCTAATTCTGAGATTATTATGTCGAATGGTTCGTTAAAACAAAATCCCGGATATAATTAATCTTAATTGGTATAACTGTGGGGGGAGCCGATAGTGTGGTCTCCCTCCACCACCTAAAGATAAGCTATGAAATCTGTTAAATCTACTAACATATGAAAAGAATACTACCTTCTCTTTTTTTCGCTTCGCTCTGTATGGGAATCAGTGCACAGAGTAATACTAAGGTTACGATTAACCCTTCTAAAACTTATCAGACCATGCGCACTTTTGGCGCCAGCGACTGTTGGACAGCTGAATATGTGGCGCAATATTTCAGTGATACCCAACGACAAAATGCGGCAAGATGGCTCTTTTCGTCCGAAGTGGATGCTCAAGGAAATCCCCTGGGTATTGCCCTATCACAATGGCGTGTAAACTTGGGTGCTGGTAGCAGTACTCAGGGTACTAATAGTAATATCGATGACGAAACAAGACGCGCCGATTGTTATCTGGAATCTGACGGCCAAACCTATAATTGGAATCATTGTCCGGGGCAACAGTGGTTTATGAATCAGGCCAAGACGTATGGCGTAAATGACTTCTTGCTCTTTTCTAATTCTCCACTGATCTATTACACCACAAACGGACTGGCGAATAATAAGAGTAACGCCGCTGGCTCTAATCTCGGTGCTGCCTATTATGATGACTTCTCGGAATACTTGGCGGAGTGTGTGAAGCACTTTACGGAAAAGGGGTATCCGATAACCTACATCGACCCCGTTAACGAACCGGCTTTCAACTGGACAGATGGTCAGGAAGGTACACCGTGGCAAAATGCAGAGGTAAGCAAGCTGGTGCGTGAACTGGATAAATCGCTGACCTCGCGTAATCTGTCTACACAGATCTTAATACCAGAAGCCAGCTCGTGGGACCGGCTTTATCAGCAGTGCTCAGACTATAACGGCAGAGCGAGCAACCAGATAGAAGCATTCTGGAATCCAGCTCATACCGATACGTATATCGGCGACGTCGCTCATTTGGCAAAAATCGCTGCCGGACATAGCTATTGGACCTTCCGTACCAACGACGATCTGCAAAATATCCGAAGCCAAGTGGCTACTAAAGCAGCTGAATATGGTCTTGAAACAGCACAGACAGAATGGAGCATGCTCGATGCAGAGCCCTCTACCGAAGCAGGGTTCCCGGCCAGTTATGATGCAGCCACATATATGGACATCGCGCTGTATATGGGTAAACTCATCTATAGCGATATTGTCTATGCCAACAATACTTCCTGGAGTTACTGGACTGCTATGGCGCAGGAAAAATGGAGCCAGAAAAACCGATTTTATCTGCTTCGTCTGATTGATGCTGACGATACGGATGGTGGTGAGAGCTATGGCGATATCCGCAAGGGCGGTACGATAGAAGACAGTAAGAGTTTATGGGTATTGGGCAATTATAGTCGATTTATACGTCCGGGGTATCAGCGTATCAATCTGGAGGCCAGCAATCTGGGACTCAACGGTTTGATGGGCACCGCCTATCTCTCGCCCAACCAAGACCAGATTGTCTGTGTGTTTGTCAATATGGGCTATACCCGACGCAACTTCTCTTTTGATATCGACGGTTATAGCATAAGCCATATAGATACCTACACCACTTCAGAAACTCAGAATCTGGAACACGCCAGCTACGCTGCTGACGAGACTTTCAACGTGGCCAAAGGTACGGTTACTACGGTCGTATTATCCATCAGTCCTACCGCAGGAATAGAGCACTTGACGATAGCTGATGCCGACACCAAGCACACTGCAGACGATGCCGTATATACGATTACCGGACAGAAGACAGGTACAAGTCTACAATCGTTGCCAGCAGGCATATATATCAAACAAGGTAAAAAAATGATTATCCAGTAACGATCACATCAATTATGCGTTTATCACATCTATTCTTCATGTCGCTGATGACGATGACATCACAAGCACAGCAGACACGCATCTATCACATTGATACCGATAACCCACAGCAACAAATTCTGCACTTTGGTGCTTCAGATGCCTGGAGTATGCAGTTTACAGGACTATGGCCACAAGCACAACAAGAGGAGATAGCAGACTGGCTTTTCTCTTCTGAAAACGATGCACAAGGACAACCACGAGGAATAGGATTGTCGATATGGCGCTTCAATTTAGGTGCTGGTAGCAGTGAACAGGGCGATTCTTCACAGATACAACCGGGCACACGTACAGAATGCTTTCTACAGCAAGATGGTACGTACGACTGGAACAAGCAGTTAGGTCAGCGCAGATTTCTGAAGTTGGCGAAACAGCGTGGGGTGAAGCATTTTCTCGCGTTCATGAATTCGTGCCCTGTATATTTCACCAAGAACGGACTGGCCACGAATACGGGACGCGGGGGTACCATCAACCTGAAAGATGATAGCTACAATGATGTGGCCCGTTTCGCGGCAACAGCGATGAAGGGTATCGAGGCACACGATTCGATTCACTTCGATTACCTCTGTCCGGTTAACGAACCTGATGGGCACTGGAACTGGACGGGACCCAAGCAAGAAGGGTCGCCGGCAACAAATCGCGAAGTAGCCCGACTGGCCAAAGCGATTTCCAAGGAATTTAAGAAACAGAAAATAACGACTCAGATTATGACCAACGAAAGCAGTGACTTACGCTGTCTTTTAGGTACCCACGAAACCGACTGGCAACGGGGCTATGAGGTGAGTGCGTTCTGGAACCCGGACAGTGCAGCTACTTATCTGGGCAAAAGCTACGGTATACCGCGCGTGGTCATGGCTCACAGCTACTGGACCAATACCCCTATAAGCTATATGCGCCAAATACGCGAGGAACTTCGTGATACATTAAAGAAATATCGGGTAGACTATTGGCAGACCGAAACCTGTATCATGGGGAATGACGTGGAAATCGGTGGTGGCGGCTATTACGACTTCTCGATGCGTACAGGTCTCTATGTAGCCCGTATCATGCACCACGACTTGGTATACGGTCAGGCTAAAAGCTGGTCGTGGTGGCGCGCAATGGGAAGTGATTACAAAGACGGTCTTATCCGTGTATATAGTACCGATAACTGGAAAAGCGGTAAGGCTATACCAAGTAAACTGATGTGGTGCATGGGAAATTTCAGTCGATTTATTCGCCCTGGCGCTACACGATATCCGGTGACATTACTCGATGAGCATCGACAGATCGTTCAGGATGGCGAAACGGATCCGTATGCTGTCATGGTTTCTGCATATCGCAACGTAGACGGTTCATGGGTGATGGTGGCCATCAATTATAGCGAATCTGCTCAATCCTTCACCATCGATGGTATTCAGGGAAACCAAGTGTGGAAAGCCTATCGCACGAGCGATGTAGAAGGTGAAAGTTTGAAACCGGTTGGCACCGTCAGCCACAGCACCCGACTCGAACCGAAATCGATTACGACTTTTGTTGCGCAGTAAATAATCCGAAACGCTGTAACATCAAGAACGAAACAACAAAAATCATTCATCAACCAGAAATCATTAAGTAATAAGAGATAACGCTGTAATACAATTTATCATATGAAAAAAACTTTCGCAAAGATCGCTTTTTTGTCGTTAGCCCTTACCTTAGGCGCACCAACGATAAGTTATGGTGCAGACAAAGGGTCTTTTGATATTGGCCATAAAACCTTCTTACTGAACGGTAAACCATTTACGGTCAAGGCAGCCGAACTGCATTATCCTCGTATTCCTCGTCCTTACTGGGAACATCGCATCAAGATGTGTAAAGCCTTAGGTATGAATGCGATATGTATCTATGTATTCTGGAATATCCACGAACAGAAAGAAGGTGAGTTCAACTTTACCGGTAATAACGATGTTGCCGAATTCTGTCGCTTGGCACAGAAGAACGGTATGTATGTGATTGTACGCCCTGGTCCTTACGTTTGTGCAGAATGGGAAATGGGTGGCTTGCCATGGTGGCTTCTCAAGAAGAAAGATATCAAACTGCGCGAACGTGATCCTTATTTTATGGAGCGCGTTAAAATATTCGAAGATAAAGTGGCCGAACAGTTGGCTCCACTGACGATTCAGCGAGGTGGACCAATCATTATGGTACAGGTAGAAAACGAATATGGTTCTTATGGCATCGACAAACAGTATGTCGGTGAAATTCGTGATATGCTTCGTCAGGGATGGGGCAACGATGTCAAAATGTTCCAATGTGACTGGTCGAGCAATTTTACCCATAACGGTCTGGACGATCTCATCTGGACAATGAACTTTGGTACAGGTGCCAATATCGATAACCAATTTAAGAAACTGAAAAGCCTTCGTCCCGATGCACCACTGATGTGTTCGGAATTTTGGAGTGGATGGTTTGATAAATGGGGAGCCCGACACGAGACACGTCCTGCCCAGGATATGGTCAACAATATCGATGAAATGCTGAGCAAAGGAATCAGTTTTTCTCTATATATGACACATGGAGGAACCTCTTTCGGCCATTGGGCAGGCGCCAACAGTCCAGGTTTTCAGCCAGATGTGACCTCTTACGATTATGATGCCCCGATCAATGAATACGGACAGGCTACAGCAAAATATCAGTTACTGCGCAATACGCTCCAGAAGTATAGCGATAAACGACTACCCGCAGTACCCCAAGCCCCTGCTCCACTGATTCGTGTACCCCTATTCCAGCTCCAGGAGTTTGCTCCTCTCGAAGCAGCGTATCAAAGTCAAACACCGATAACCCACTCAGACGATCTGACCTTTGAGGCTCACGATTTAGGATGGGGCTATGCTGTATATCGCAATACGCTGCCAGAACTGCCTGCCGGTACTACACTTCATCTGAACGACATACATGATTACGGACAGATATGGATTGACAACCAGTATATCGGCAAAGTAGACCGTGTACGTAATGAGAAAAGTATCGAACTCCCTGCTGTGAAGGCCGGTAGTACACTGACGATTCTGGTAGAAGCCATGGGCCGTATCAACTTTGGTAGAGCCATTAAAGATTTCAAGGGTATCACGAACGATGTAACCATTACGACCCAACAGGGGAAGCATGAGATACAGTATACGCTTAAGGGATGGCAAAGTTCTTATATCGACGACAGCTACGAGACGGCTGTACGCGCCTTATCAGCTGCTCGTAAGCATACTGAAAAGGATACCCCTATCATGGGCAAGCGTGGCTACTATCGGGGTTATTTTAACCTGAAGAAGGTGGGTGATACGTTCCTTGATTTCGAAACATGGGGCAAGGGACAGGTATATGTCAACGGGCATGCCATGGGACGTATCTGGTCTATTGGTCCTCAGCAAACGCTCTATGTCCCAGGCTGTTGGCTTAAGAAAGGTCGTAACGAGGTTGTGGTGCTCGATATCACGGGTCCGCAAAAACCTCATGTCTGGGGACAGGATAAGCCTGAACTTGATAAACTCAACTTGGAGAAGTCGAATAAGCATAATAACATAGGTGACCGTCCTGACCTCAACTCTCAAGCACCTGTCTTACAAACTGAAGTAAAAGCTGGAAACGGCTGGCAGACACTTGCATTGCCTGGCACAGTGAAAGGTCGCTACCTTGCTATCCAGATAGAAAGTAATCAAGATGCCAATGCGCCAAGTGCTATTGCTGAAATCTATGTACAAGATGCTGCGGGTAAACGTATTGATCGGAATAACTGGGTAGCGAAATATGCTGACAGTGAACGCGGCAATCATACGCTGGATAAGATGTTTGACTTACAGGAATCGACGTATTGGCAAACCGAAACGAGTGCCAGTTTCCCTCACCTCCTGGTTATCGACATGGGACAGGTACAGCAGGTATCGGCTTTGGAATATCTGCCAAGAGCAGAACAAGGAGCACCGGGAAGCATCAAGAAGTTTAAATTTTTTGTGTATTAAATCGTACATCCACGATATTCGCTTATGAAGTCGACAAAGAGAGAGGATGAAGTCGACATAGCAGTGCTTTGAAAGTCAATCGGATACATATCATTGATATGTATCCGATGTTTTTTTTTCTTACTCAAGCTGATTTAATATCTTTGCGTCTTAGCGAGAATTCTTTCTTATCCAATAGAATATCTTTGCGTCTTTGCGCTCTTTGCGAGAAATTCTTCTTATCCAATAGACTAGATTCAGCACTGCTGCGACGAATTCGCTAATTACAGAGCTGTTGATGTAAATTATCTCGCAAAGTACGCAAAGACGCAAAGGTTTTTAGTGCGCAAAGAGTTCAAGAATAGCTCTTATTTTGTAGAGACATATGGATTGATCAGATAAACTTCATATTCTTACAGACTTTGCGTCTTTGCGCTCTTTGCGAGAATTCTTTTTCACAAAGATACTTGCTCCTGCATTACTGTCACGAATAAGCAAGCTACAGAGCTGTTGATGTAAATTATCACGCAAAGTACGCAAAGACGCAAAGCTGTTTTAGGATGCGAAGAGTTTAAGAATATCTCTTATTTTCTGAATACAGACGGAGCGATTTTTTAGAGGCTTCATACTCTTTTAATATCTTGGCGTCTTTGCGCTCTTTGCGAGATTTTTTTTAGCATGAGATTTTACACACAGGTATTTTGTTAAATCATTTGACAAAAAACAGGGTCGCGAAAAATCGTCATCTAGCTCAAAATATTCAACTTTTGGTCAGCTCATTTGGT
>OCTW013417404.1_pt1 | contig 18348 bp, 17 predicted proteins | sample 1539671 | NCBI WGS metagenome assembly OCTW01 (sample SAMN02144230, study PRJEB22623) | gut metagenome | biome: sheep rumen | host: Ovis aries | place: New Zealand
TTCTTGGACAGATGGGACACGTGGGACACTTGTTTTTGGCTTAAGACAACTACTACGCCTGCGCACGCGAAGGAGCACACTGAGGGCAGTGTCTTTAAGCACGACGAAAAAAGGCACCACCCCGTCACAGGGCGGCACCCTCCATTAGTCTAATACTATGTGTTCATCATGGGGCAATTACTAACAATGTCATGAGTTTGCTATTTCGCTCAAACATCATGGGTGTAAACAGATTCCCACACGCTTGTCCCTACGACAAATTGTCGATATTAAATCCTTCTCCACTATAGTGCCTCTTCCGAACTATACCACGATCTCAAATAATAGTTGCCTTTTGTATCAAGCACGTCCGAGTAGTTTCCACATCCGCCATAAACTATACCGAAGAACGACCTGTTATCATAATCAAATAAAACTTCTAATGGTTGTTTGGTTATCTCGGAAGGAATGTGTTTTATTTTCCGAAGAGAATCTAACGCAGTATCAAAATCTACACCTATTTCTCCAATAAATTCAAGTGTTTCACTAGGTCTTTCTTTAATTCTGATTTGGGTTAAATCTGGGGTTGAATTAGGTGATGTTACAAGATTGTGATCACCTGTATCTTTATCACATGCAACAAATAGTGTTGCAAACAAAATGGTAAATACTATCTTTTTCATGTTACTCTATTTATAAATGATAATTTTTTCTGTTTTTGTCTGACTGTCTGACGAAATAGTTAAGAAATAAGTTCCTGTAAGAATAACGATTGTCTCTTCATTTCAATGTCACTTTAATAATAATTTCTTTGTCACTCAATTTAGGATAAACACCCCAGTAATACACGAGTCTTGGATCATTCAGTTCAACAACATCATCCCTATCTATTCCTTCATAATCCAAGTAAAGAACATAATGATCCTGATTATCATACAAAGACTGCCTGAGTTTTCTTCCAGGAAGTATGTTTCCACTATCTATCCGTTCCTGTCCCACAATCAGGGTGCTTGTTCTAAAGTCTATACTAAGGTCCGACAATTTAGGCCCATAGTCTTCATTATAGGCTACCATCAACTCCTCTAAACTATTTATGACATAGTGAGCATCATTCCTTGTGTACTCTGGTGTAGTGAAGAACCCTATTGCAAGATGATCATTAGCATTCAATGGTAGTATATTGTCAAGGAAACTTGTTACTGAAACATCAGATTCCTTTTGGCGAATGAGAGTGCCTGCATCTACTTGATCGTCATCATTGTTACATGAAAAAGACATTATACATGACAGAAGAACGCTTATCACTAATTCTATTTTTTTCATTTCTTCATCATTTAAATTGACCATTTTTTTTGCTGAAGCCCTTAGAATATAAGGTATCCCCTATAATAACAGGTGGCGGAGAAGGGTATGAGGCGGAGTTCATATTCGCCTGAGAGCGTAGAGGGAAGAACCAATGTGCTGGATGTAATCATAATCTCTAATTTTTGTTGATAATATAATTCATCCGCAAATATAGAGATTATATTTAAAAGATTACATGTTTTTTAAAGGAAAAAAACACACAAAAGCACATTTTTTTGGTGCTTTGAGAGGATGTAAGACGCTAAAAATAAGGAACTTATGTGGCGATATAAAGAAAAAACACACAAAATCACACTTTTCAGGTAAATAGTCCTGAGGATAGTAAAATCACAGTATCTTATTTCTTGACCATCCAGGGGAAGTGGAACCTGGGCTTATTGAAATGCCGCAGGAAGATGCAGTTCCAGAAATATGCCAGTTGGTAGAGCGTCTCAGAACCAAAGAGTTTGAAATAGGACGTATAGGTGAAGTCCCATTTGAAGTGACGCCTGATCTTCACGTCGATATCGATATGTGTATGATCGACCTTGTATTTCCTGTCGAGCAGGAAGTAGGCGAACCTGATGGCGGCCATACGGGGCTTGGGAGGAATGTCGCCCTCTATGAAGGGCATGACTTCTTCCCGTTTCTTAACTTGGTAGAGTGCGCCGCAGGCCTCAAAGCCGCAGTGCCCGATGAGGACGGACGGCTTGCCCCAGTAGCAGGCCTCCAGACCAGTGGTGGAGCCGAAGGAGACGACCTTCTCGCAGGCATCCATCAGGTCGTAACTGCTCACCTTGCTCTCGGGCGGGATGACCGTGACGTAGGGCAGTTCGTCGTATTGGTAGAGGTCGAGATGGTCGCGGTGGGTGATGCCCTTCAGGTTGGGGTGTATCCTTATATAATAATGTACGTCGCCCGCGCTATGCGTGAGGATATAGTCGATGGCCTCATGCTGGCTGGGGAAGACCCTGTTCTCGCTCCAGTCGTCACCGAGGGCGACGAGTTCGTCCTGCGACGAGGTGAACAAGACGATGTTGCGCTTGCTGGCATCAAAGCCATCGGGCAGCAGGCCCTTCTTCTGTTCAGTGACGTAGGCCTTCACATCGACCACCACCTCGCCCTTGCGCCTGCGCTCAAAGAATGAGGAGCCCTTCTTGATCTTATCCTCTTCGGGCTCGTCGCTCTTCTCCCACGTGGTGATGGCCAGTTGGTTCCATTTCTCAATGTTATGAGGCATGGCATCGGGATAACTCATCTTGGCGTAAGGCTCCCCATGGCCGCCCACCGTCTCGACGGCCTTGAACTTGATGCCCAGTTTCTTGGCGATGTCGAAGAAGAAGCGGTTCTCGTAGAGGCGTCCATTATGGACGATGATCACGTCGGGCCTTATCTGGTCTATCAGTGCGTAGGCCTTGTCGATAAGGTCGCAGAGTTCGCGGACCAGGGGCAGGGCATATTCATGGAACTCGTCGTAGCGGGCCAGGTCGAGGTCGCGCGTCGTCGTGTAGTATAAGGAGAGGACGGACCTGCCGACCTTGATGTCGCGGTAGGTAAACTCCTCCAGTTCGTCAGCGTGATGGAAGTCGAACGACACGTCGTGGTGCTTCAGGTCTTCCTTCTTGATAGGTATAATATGGACACCGGCCCCATAGATGCGCTGGTACTCGCGGTACATCTTGTGGCAGAAGCGGCAGTCGCAGGGGTAACTGTCGAGATTCATAAAACAGGTGGAAAGTGCTCCATGGCAATAGGCCCAGTAGATCTCGTCGCCTTTCTGCCTGCCGTCGAGGATATCGTCGATCACGACTCCGATATGCGGAGCGGAAAGGGCACTGGAACTGTAATATAGTCTTTTCATATAGTCATTATTGTCCTTTGTACCTGCACAGTTTGCGGCTTCTGTTGTGCAGGATGTCGTTCTTGATGAATGGGGTGACGTCGCTGAACCTGATCACTTCGTAGGGGACGCCGTTGACCTGTCCGCTCTGGATGGCATGGCTGGCGTACAGTTCATCGACAAATGGGTCGGGCGTACAGACCACGTCCAGGTCCAGGTTCCTGACGTACATGCCGTATTCCCTTTCGGTATCTTTGCCGTCCTGATCCACGTAGTGGCTCCTGAACATCTTCGAGAACCGGTAGGAGGCCCTCAGTTGCTGCTCGACATAGTGGATATAGGTGAAACTGTTACGCATCGAGGCACTGCCGATGAACACGTTCTTGGCATCGGCCTTCTCCAAGTAGGCGAAGGGTGAGTCGGCTCCGAAGGAATCCACATTCTCCATGGCATACAGATCATCTGCATCCTTCCCCCATACGGCGAAGGAGTAGATGGGGTGCCTGGTGCGCAGGAAGTCCTTGCGCCGCAGGGCGGCATTGCCGAGGGCGCCCGTCTTGCTGGGCGTCTTCCTGTAGTCAAATGTCTTTCCCTGGCAGAAGCCCCAGTTGTAGGTCGGGACCAGAAAGGTACCCTCAGTGCCGATGGCCTCCTGGAACTTGTCCAGCAGGATGTTCGGGTCGAAGTGCTCCCCATGCTCCTGACAGGTCAGGAACAGGTCCGTGATGTCTGATGTCAGGAGAATGACATCTCCCTTTTCGATTCCTATGATGGAGGGAATCAACTGATAACTGGTGTATTCTGCCATGTCTTGCTATTAATAGGTGGATCGTCCACCATCGATGACGATGTTCTGTCCGGTGATCCATCTTGCCTCGTCGGAGAGCAGGAAAGCGATCAGGTTGGTGATGTCCTCGCAGTGGCCCACGCCCAGGGGATAGTTCTGCAGATGGGCGGCTCCGGCCTCTGTCTGGAGGAAGTCATGTGTCATGGGCGTAGCCACGGTGCCTGGTGAGATGCTGTTGACACGTACCTTCGGTGCCAGTTCCTTGGCGAGTGTGATGGCCAGGGCGTTCAGGGCTCCTTTCGATGCGGCATAGACGGCATTGCCCTTTTCCCCGCGGATGGAGGCCAGCGAGGACACCAGGAGGATGTTCTTCAGTGCCCCCTTGTTCTCTTTCTTGATGAGTGGCCTGATCAGTTCCATCACGGAGAGGATGTTCACGTTGAAGATGGTGTCGATGGTGTCGGCGTCTGCCTGGCGGAAGGGCATCACCTTGCTCGTTCCCGCACAGTGCACCAGCGCGTCGATCTGCAGACCGTCCTTCAGGATAAGGTCCGACAGCCGTGATGCGAGCAGTCTTCTGTCGGCATCCAGGTCGCAGACAAGTTTCAGGGCACGATGGCCGTCTCCCGCCTGGGCGATCACAGCATCCAGTTTCTCCTCATTCCGTCCAATCAGGATGAGGTTTCTCTCGCCTGACAATCGCCTGGCCAGGTCCAGTCCGATGCCTGAGGTGGCACCCGTGATGATGGTATATGTGTCCATTAGCCGAGGATTAGTTTGCAGAGGTCACCGATGGTCGCACAGGCTCTGATGTCGGCGGCCTTGAAGGTCTTCTTGTAATTCTCGGAGGCCATGGAGATGATGCCGAGGATGGCCAGGGAGTCCCAGTAGTCGAACTCTTCCAGTTTGTCCTGATCCTCAACGGTCTCTTCTTCTAGGATCTCAGCCAGTTTTTGCTTTAACTCTTCCATATCTGTCGTATTAATATTCTATGATTCTGTTGAATGCCACATTTCCTATTCTCATGATGATCGAGGCCCAGGTAAGGCCGACGCCGAAGCCGGCGAGACACATCAGATAGGACTCCTGTTCGAGTTTCTCGCCCAGGTTATAGGAGATACAGGTGGGGACGGTCACGCCACTGGCATTGCCGAAGTTCTCCACGATGTTGCTGGGCATCTTCTCGTAGGGCACGCCGATGGCATCGGCCAGTTTCTGCAGCATGAACTTATTGGGCTGGTGGAACATATACCAGTCGATGTCGCCTGCCGACAGTCCTGCGCGTTCCAAAATGTCGTGGATCATGGGCGGCACTTCGCGCTGCACGAAGTTGAACACATCATCGCCCTGCATCACGAGGTTGTCGAGCGCCCTGAGGTTGCCTGCCTCGTCTTCATGCTCGATGGCCGTCTCCGGAGAACAGGGCATGCGGAACCCGCCGGCGGGGATCATCAGGGCCTTGGCCCCCGTACCGTCCATCTTGACGGCCACATTGATATCCTCATTGTCGTCGCTCTTCTCCACGATGGTGATCGAGGCGGCGTCACCAATCAGGGGCTTGCTGTTACGGTCGTGGATGGAGACCTTCGGACTGAGCACGTCGGCATTCATCAGCACCACCTTGTTGACACTCTCCTGATCGAGCAGCATGAAGGCCTGCAGCAGTCCGAGTTCAAAGCCTGCGCACCCCTGGTTGATGTCCATGCAGATCATGTCGTGCTTGAGGGCGAAGTGCCCTTGGATCAGGTTGCTCGTGGGCGGCATGAAGTAGTCGGGCGACTGCGACACGAAGAGCAGGGCGTCGATCTCGTCCTTCCTCAGCAGACCGTTGTCAAACAGATATTCCAGTCCGTGTATGCAGAAGTCGGAGGAGCACTGTCCCTCGGCAGCCACGCGATGGGTGTTATAGCCCATGATCTTCTTCAGGCGTAGTGATTTCTTTTCTGGGAAATTATAGTTGCCCATCTCCTCCTCGAAGGTGACGACACGCTTGGGGAGGATGGTCAGGATGCCTGTGATCTTCTTGTTCTTAAACTTCAGGTTCATGCGGCTCCACTTTTCTTAATCAGGGCTTCTATCTTATCGAGGGTGGAGAAATTCTCCGCAATGACATCCGTGCCATTGATCTTGATATTAAACTGACTCTCCAGTTCATCGACTAGTGACACCACGTCGAAGGAGTCGAGCATTCCTTCCTCAATGAAGTTCACGTCCTCCGTGAAGTCGAACTCAGGCCGGAGGTCTGTCAGGATTTCAACTATCTTTTCTTTCATCTTGCTTGTATTTGATCATTACATAATTAGTCATCGGTTCCTGTTGGAATCCGTAGTGCTCATAGCGCTTGATGGCGTTCTCATTGTCGGCGACGACCCAGAGTTGCTGGCGCCTGGTGTCCCTGCCGATGGCCAGTGAGGCTTTCAGCAGCCGGGCTCCTACCTTCTGGTTCCTGTAGGCTGGGTCGGTAAACCAATAGCGCAGATACCAGGTGGTCTTGCCCTGGAGTTCAAAGATCAGGAACCCGCAGAGGGAATCCCCGTCTCTGACCACCAGCAGTTGGCGGTGTGCTATGTAGTCCTCCACTTCCTGCAGGGAGGGCAGTTGCTCGCAGCGCGGGTCGAAGCCCCGTTGCAGGGCCTCATAGACAGGCCGCGCATCGGCCAGTTGTCCGTATGCGACACCTTCCTGGTGTTCCCAACTTTCTTCCGCCAGCAGCCCAAGGTGGCTCATGCGGAACAGGTGCTTGTAGGGCTTGAAGCCTGCACAGGCCAGGGCCTCTGTCTCTCCCTGACCTCCCTTCCTGCAGACCACGTCTATCACGCCGTCGTTCCGGATCGGGAGCAGGGCCAGGGCGCCTGCCGCGGCAGTCATGTCAGTGGCGATGTAGAAGAGGTTGCAGAAGTCGTCTTTCTCGTGGAGCAGGATATAGCAGCGGTCTGCCTTCTCATAGAAGAAGTGGCCTGCCTCCACCCAATAGGGATGCTTCTGGGGATCCCAGAAGAAATTGGTGACATATCCCTGGCGGAGATTCCTGATCTCCCCTGCGAAGTCCTGTATCTGCTCGAATGAGACGACCTTATCCATTCACCTGTTTCTTGTAATACGACCTGTCGATCTTGCCACTGGCGTTCTGCCTGAGAGCCTCCTCGCGATGGTAGTCCGTGGGAATCATATAGCGGGGGACGCGGTCGGCGAGTCCCTTACGGAACGCTCCCTTGGCGATCTCCTCGGCAGCCTGGTAGAAGAGTACGATCTTCTTGTTGGTGAAGTCGTAGGTGGCGCAGCAGTTATCCACCAGGCGGGTGGCGAGGATGGCATTCTCGATCTCGCCCAGTTCGATGCGGTAGCCGTTGTGCTTGATCTGCGAGTCCTTGCGCCCCACGTACATGATCTCCCCGCGCTCGTTGCGATAGACGATGTCGCCCGTGCAGTAGATGGTCTCTGGATAGTGCTTGTTCAGCGGGTTCTGGATGAAGGCCTTCTGCGTCTTCTCCCAGTCGTTATAGTAGCCGAGCGCCAGTGAGGAGCCGCGCACACAGAGTTCGCCCTCCTCGTTGACGGCAGTCTCTTTTCCATCGCCGTTCAGGATCAGCACCCCGCTGTTGCGACAGGCCTTGCCGATGGGCAGCGGCTCGTCGTCGGCAAACGTGCGATCCACCTCATAGTAGGTGCAATCGACGGTGATCTCCGTTGGGCCGTAGAGGTTGGCATAGCGGCAGTTGGGCAGATGCCTGCGCCAGTAGTTCAGGTGCTTGTTGGGCATCACCTCTCCAGCGAAGAAGACATCCTTCAGGTAGGGCATCTCCTTGCCCTCCAGCACGTCGTAGTTGGCCACGTTGATCAGGGCGTAGGGCACCCAGAACACGAACGATATCTTGTGGTCGTTCATATAGTCTATCAGTTGCGCGGGGAAGGTGAAGTGCACCTCGGGTATGATGTCGAGGGTAGCCCCTGTGGCATACATCAGGTAGATGTCGAGCGTGGAGTTGTCGAAATAGAACGGGGCCTGGTTGCCGATGATGGCATCGCTCGTGAAGCCAAACCGCCCCACGGCCCAGTCGATATAGTCGATCACGCCGCGGTGGGCGATGACGACGCCCTTTGGCGTGCCCGTCGATCCAGATGTAAAGATGGCATAGACGGGGTCGGTGTCTATCTGACTGGCCAGATAGTCGTCGGCAGAGTAGGTCTTGTCGCTGTTCGTGACTGCTCCCAGGACATCCTCTATCACGATGATGTCCTTGTCGCAGACCTCCTTCAGATGAGTCTCATGTGCCTTGTCGGTAATGACGACCTGCGCCTCCAGGACCTCCAGGATGGAGCGTATCCTCGTGTCGGGCGACTTGGTGTCGAGAGGCACGTAGAAATTGCCGCTCATGTTGATGCCTGCAAAGGCCTGTACCATGGTGCATCCCTTGGGGATATAGACGCCCACGGGCATCTTCCACAGATCCTTCGCCCTGATGGCGTCAGCGATGGCAAATGCCGAATGGAGGAGTTCCGAAAAGGTGATGCTACCCGTCGTGTCCTGAACAGCCGTCTTCTGCGGGTATCTGGCAGCAGTGGCAACAAGGTATTCTATGACGCTTTTCTGCATACGCGTTGTGTACTTATTTAATTTTAGGGTGCAAAATTACAACATTTTTACGGAATAGCCAACCTTTTGCCTAAAAACTTTTGTCCACAGGGGGAAAATCATTTTGATTCCTATTTCTTGTCGCCTTTATTCGAGTTAAAAATAACTAAAACTGTTAAACTTAAATAAATCCACGGGTTGAATGCCTCTTGGTCTGCTTTGTTTAGGAAATAGTTTGTACCTTTGCAGTCCGATTATTGGGGAGAGACTTAGAATCCCCGTGAATCTTGGTGTGAATAGCGGTGTCTTTGGCCGGGCATGGCGGTTCGTGAATCCTTGGTTCAATGATCCCCGTCAGGGAATCCTCCCAACGGGAGCGTTCGTTAGACTTGCAGCCGGGAGTTCTTGCAAGATGCAAGCGGCCTTAGGGCCGAGCGAGACCTCGGATGTGGGTTTATGTGCGTTAATAAATATAAGGTAAAAACTGTTTTTTAGTAGTAAAATTTTTAAAGAAATGAACACTTTAAGTTACAAGACTATTTCCGTGAACAAGGAAACAGCGAAGAAGGAGTGGGTGGTGATCGATGCCACAGACCAGGTCGTTGGTCGTCTCGCTTCCAAGGTAGCCAAGTTGATTCGCGGAAAGTACAAGCCAACTTTCACCCCGCATGTCGATTGCGGTGACAACGTCATCCTTATCAACGCCGATAAGGTGGTATTTACTGGTAAGAAAGAGACCGACAAGGTCTATACCCGCTACACGGGCTATCCCGGTGGTCAGCGCTTCCAGACCCCAGCCGAACTTCGCAAGCGCAACGGTGGTGTGGAGAAGTTCCTCCGCCACGCTGTGAAGGGTATGCTGCCAAAGGGCCCTCTGGGACGCAGTCTGCTGAACAACCTCTATATCTATGAGGGTACAGAACATCCGCACGAGGCTCAGAAGCCAAAGGCAATTGATATTAACCAGTATAAATAATTAAGGAAAGATGGAAGTAATTAACGCAATAGGTCGTCGTAAGAGTTCCGTAGCCCGCGTCTATGTCAAGGAGGGTACAGGCAAGATCACGATCAACAAGAAAGAATTAGAGACTTATTTCCCTTCAGCCATCCTGCAGTATGTGGTAAAGCAGCCGCTGAACCTGCTGGAGTGCGCTGAGAAGTATGACATCAAGGTGAACCTTGACGGTGGTGGCTTCACAGGTCAGAGCCAGGCTCTCCGCCTCGCCATCGCCCGCGCCCTGGTGAAGATCAACGAAGAGGATAAGAAGAAGTTGAAGGATGCAGGTTTCCTGACACGTGACAGCCGTGAGGTTGAGCGTAAGAAGCCAGGTCAGCCCAAGGCTCGTCGCCGCTTCCAGTTCAGTAAGCGTTAATATTCAGTGGAGAGTTGATAGTGGAGAGTTGACAGTTATGATTACTCTCAGCATTCCATCGTCAACCACTGATTATAACTGAACAGTTTAGTATCTAAACCAGCGGGATTTGTACTATCAACTACCCCCTGGCTGATTCTAAGAACTAATCGCTTTAGCGCTTTTACCAAGCGTAGCGACTAAAAGAATTAAAAAGAAAGTAAACAATTAAAAGATTTAGACAATGTCAAGAACAAATTTTGATCAGTTGCTCCAGGCAGGCTGTCACTTCGGCCACCTGAAGCGTAAGTGGAACCCAGCAATGGCTCCCTACATCTATACCGAGCGTAACGGTATCCATATCATCGACCTGCATAAGACAGCCGCCAAGATCGACGAGGCTGCTGATGCCCTGAAGCAGATTGCCAAGAGTGGCAAGAAGATCCTGTTCGTCGCTACTAAGAAACAGACAAAGGAAGTGATTGCCGAGAAGGCTGCCAGCGTAAACATGCCGTATGTGATCGAGCGCTGGCCGGGCGGTATGCTCACCAACTTCCCGACAATCCGTAAGGCCGTAAAGAAAATGGCGAACATCGACAAACTGATGCAGGATGGTACCTTTTCCAACCTCTCTAAGCGTGAGTTGCTGCAGGTGACCCGTCAGCGCGCCAAACTGGAGAAGAACCTCGGTTCTATCGCCGACCTGACCCGTCTGCCTTCTGCCCTCTTCGTGGTGGATGTGCTGAAGGAGCAGATCGCCGTGCGTGAGGCCAACCGCCTGGGTATCCCCGTGTTCGGTATCGTGGATACGAACTCTAATCCTAACAACATCGACTTCGTCATCCCTGCCAACGATGATGCTAAGGACAGCGTAGAGGTCATCCTTGACGCTTGCTGCAGCGCTATCGCCGAGGGTATCGAGGAGCGCAAGGCTGAGAAGGCCGATGAGAAGGCTGCCGAGGCCCAGGAGGGTGAAGAGGAGGCAAAGCCGAAGCGTGCTGCCCGCAAGGCACGCAAGGACGCTGAGCCCAAGGCCGAGGAGGCTGCTCCCGCCGCAGAGGAAGAGGCTCCCGCCGCAGAGTAATTAAAGAATTGAAGAATTTAAGAATTGAAGAATTAAAGTTATGGCAATTTCAATTGACGATATCAAGAAACTCCGTGCAATGACTGGCGCTGGTCTGGCTGACGTGAAGAAGGCTCTGACCGAGGCCGAGGGAGACTTCGACAAGGCCAAGGAACTCCTCCGTGAGCGTGGCCTCGCTATCGCTGCCAAGCGTAGCGACCGTGAGACATCCAATGGTTGTGTACTCGTAAAGAAGGTGGATGGCTTCGCTGCCATGATCGCCCTGAAGTGCGAGACTGACTTCGTGGCCAACGGTGCCGACTTCATCGCACTGACACAGAGCATCCTCGATGCTGCCGTAGCAGCCAAGGCTGCTGACCTGGAGGCCGTAAAGGCACTCAATATCAACGGTCAGTCTGCCCAGGAGGCTGTCACCCAGCGCTCGGGTATCACTGGTGAGAAGATGGAACTCGACGGATACCTCACTCTCGAGGGCGACAACGTGGAGATCTACGACCACATGGGTAAGCACACCCTCTGCACCATGGTGCAGACCAACAAGCCCGCTGCCGAGCAGGGTCACCTCGTGGCTATGCAGGTGGCTGCCATGAAGCCCGTGGCCCTCGACGCCCAGAGCGTGGATCAGAAGATTCTCGACGAGGAGTATAAGACGGCCGTTGAGAAGACGAAACTCGAGCAGGTGGAGAAGTTCATCGAGATGAAACTCAAGAAGGCTGGTCTGAACCCCAACCTCGTTGACTCCGACGACCATATCGAGAGCAACATGGCTAAGGGCTGGCTGACACAGGCTCAGGCCGACGAGGCTCGCAAGATCAAGGAAGAGGCAAAGGCTGAGGGTGAGGCCCAGTTGAAGATGCCTATGATCGAGAACATCGCCAAGGGCCGCGTCCAGAAGTTCCTGAAGGAGAATTGCCTGGTTGACCAGGAGTTCCAGTTCGGTGACGGCGACAAGGCTACTGTTGCACAGTGGCTCGCTAAGCAGGACAAGGACCTGAAGATCACTGCCTTCAAGCGCTTCACGCTCGTAGCAGACTAATCTTACAGTGTGATAATAAAAAAGAGTCGGCATTGCTTTGCGCAGTGCCGATTTTTTTGTATCTTTGCAGGCGTATGAAGATATTTGCCATCGGCATGAACTATGCCGCGCACAATCAGGAACTTCACGGGACGCTTAAACGCCCTGATGAGCCAGTGATATTCACCAAGGCCGACTCGGCGATCCTCAATCAGGGGAAGCCGTTCTTCATTCCTGACCACCTGGGGCGCATCGACTACGAGACGGAACTTGTGGTGCGCATCTGCCGTCTGGGGAAGAACATCCCCGTGCGCTTTGCCCACCGCTATTACGATGCACTGACGATAGGTATCGACTTCACGGCCCGCGACCTGCAGAGGAAGGCATCAGAGGCGGGACAGCCGTGGACGATCTGCAAGGGCTTCGACGGCTCTGCCGCTATCGGGGAGTGGATTCCAAAGGAGAGACTGCTGAAGGATCCTGAGACTGTCTGTGAGGATTCTGGCCTGCAGTCTCTACACTTCCATCTTGATATCAACGGGCAGACTGTGCAGGAAGGCTGCACCAGCGACATGCTCTATACCGTCGATGAGATCATTGCCTATATCTCCCAGTTCTTCACGCTGAAGACGGGCGACCTGCTCTACACGGGCACACCTGCTGGCGTTGGGCCCGTTCACATCGGCGACCGCCTCGAAGGGTGGCTCGAAGAGCGCAAGGTACTGGCGTTTAATTGTAAGTGATGCAATAAATGAGGGGCTTTCACGTTTATAAGATGAGTGAAAGCCGTATATCAATCCATTGTGGCTATTGTTCTTCTGCTCTTCCCTCTCTGTATAGGGGCGCAGGAGTTCATCAACCTGACTGCCCGGCAGGTCAGGATCGACTCGGTATTGCCCGTCTTTACCTGGCAGCGGCAACTCGGTGCCCACTATGCCGACTCTGTCTATACGGTCAGCATCGAATATCCGGAATTCATCGAGATGACCAAGGCCGATGTCCGTCGATACCAGGCGATCAGCGGAGAACCGCTGCCCGCACTGCCCGTGGTGACCCAGACGGTGGGCGTGGCCAGGAAGCAGGGCGTTCTCGATGTGTCGCTGGTGCCACTGGTCTATCGCGATGGGAAATACCAGAAACTTGTCAGTTTTAAGTTGAACGTTGAGGCCAGGGCCTCTTCTGTCAGGAATCGTACCAGGGCCTCTGGCGAGAATGGCCGTTATGCTGACCACTCCATCTTGCGCGAGGGCTCCTGGGCGAAGATCCGTATCCCTGAGAGCGGCTTCTACCAGTTGACAGCAGCACTCATCAGGAAGGCTGGTTTCTCGGACATCAATAAGGTGAAGATCTACGGCTATGGAGGTGCCCTGCAGCCCGAGAGACTGACGGGAGACTACCTGACAGCCACGGACGACCTGCAGGAAGTGCCCACCAGCACCGTCGGTGGCGTGCGTGTCTTCTATGGTGTCGGTCCTGTCACATGGGATTCGGCCGATGCCACCGTCCGTACGCGTAATCCCTATTCCGACTATGGCTACTATTTCCTCACGGAGAATGATGCGGAGCCGCTGACCATTGGCGTCGAGGAACTGACCACGGCCCATTATCCCTCTGCTGACGACTATCACACACTCTACGAGGTGGATGACTATTCCTGGTATCATGGCGGACGGAACCTCTTCGACAAGACGCTCTTCACCGTCGGCACACCACAGACCTATACCCTCTCTGCGGCAGGAACGTCGGGCACCCTGTCGGTGGCCCTTACTTCCAACGGCAGTTATGAGGCATCGGTAACCGTCAACGACTCTGTCGTAGGCACAATCAACAGGAATACCACCCTCGACAGTTATTCCGAGGCTGACTATTATGTGGTGGACTATCCCCTGAGCGGAATCCTGCAGGCTGAGAATGTCATTAAGATTACCCAGACATCAGGTGCGAACGTCAGGCTCGACTACCTGTCGTTGCGACTGGACGAGCCGAAGGCCATGGCGGACCTCCAGTCCACCAGTCTGCCTGAGCCAGAGTATGTGTATAACATCATGAACCAGGACCACCATGCCGATGAGCCTGTCGATATGGTGATCATTATCCCTACGAACCAGCAGGTTCTCGCCCAGGCGGAACGTGTCAAGAACTGGCATGAGGAGAACGACGGGCTGCGGGTGAGGATCGTGCCTGCGGATGAACTCTTTAACGAATACTCCAGCGGTACCCCTGATGCCACGGCCTACCGCCGCTATCTGAAGATGTTCTACGACCGCGCACAGGCGGATAGCGACATCCCCCGCTACCTGCTGCTCTTCGGCGATGGAGCCTGGGATAACCGCATGAATTCTTCCGATTGGGCCGGCTATGACCCCGACGACTTCTTACTGTGCTACGAGAGTGAGAACTCCTTCAGCCATGTCTATTGCTATGTCAGCGACGACTTCTTCTGCCTTCTCGATGATGAGGAACAGATCCAGCAGACTTCGGGCGGCTCTTCTACCTATATGGGAAAGCCCGACGTAGCCGTAGGGCGTTATCCTGCACGTACGGCGGAGGAGGCGGCTGTGCTGGTGGACAAGACCCTCAACTATGCCGCGAACAAGTATGCCGGTCCGTGGCAGAATGTCATCTGTATGATGGGCGACGACGGCAACAGCAACACGCACATGGCAACGGCCGACAGGGTGGCTACACTCGTGGAAGACAACTATCCTGGCTATCAGATCAAGAAAATCTACTGGGACGCCTATCAGCGTATCCCTTCCTCGACGGGCTATAGTTACCCTGACGTGACACAACTGATCAAACAGCAGATGACGAGTGGGGCACTGATGATGAACTACTGCGGTCATGGGGCACCATACGCTCTCTCCCATGAACTGGTGATGAAACTGGCCGACTTCGAGGCGTCCACCACCAATAACCTGCCCTTGTGGATCACCGCCTCCTGTGACATCATGCCCTTCGATGGACAGGAAGGGAATATCGGTGAGACCGTCATGCTAAGCCCAAAGGGTGGGGGCGTGGCCTTCTTCGGCACAACGCGTACCGTGTATGCCTCATATAATGAACAGATGAACCTCACCTTCACCAAATATGTGCTGAACCCTGAATATACCATTGGTGAGGCGGTGCGGCAGGCGAAGTGCGACCTCGTCAGCGAAGGACGAGACACGTCGCCCAACAAACTGCAATATACCCTCTTGGGTGATCCTGCCCTCCGACTGGCATGCCCCTCGTCGAAGGTAATCATCGACAGCATTAACGGGCGACCGGTATCGGCTGGTGTCAGTCTCTCGGCAGGATCGGTGGCAACCGTCAGGGGACATGTAGAACAGGCCGATGCCCTCGACAGTTCCTTCCAGGGCGTGGTCAGTGCCGTGGTCAGGGATGCGGAGGAGACGATCGTCTGCAAACTGAACGATCCAGAGGAGGCAGAAGTCCCCTTTGCCTATGACGACCGCACGAAGACGCTCTATCAGGGCTCCGACAGTATCAGCAACGGTGTGTTCCGCCTGACCTTTGCCGTGCCCAAGGATGTCAGTTATACTGATGGCAATGGCCTCATGACGCTCTATGCGGTGAGCAACGACCGCACGAAGACCGTCCACGGACAGGACGGCAGTTTCCTGCTTGACGGAGGGACCGTGGCAGACAATGACTCCATCGGGCCATCCATCTACTGTTATCTTAACTCAAAGTCCTTTGTCAATGGGGGCAATGTGAATGCGACGCCCTACTTCGGTGCCGAACTCTACGACGATGACGGCATCAATGCCACGGGCAGCAGCGTCGGGCACGACCTGGAACTGGTGATCGACGGTGAACTGTCGAAGACCTATAACCTCAACGACCACTTCACCTTCGACTTCGGAGAATACCGTAGTGGTATCGTCGGCTTCACCATCCCCGAACTGTCCAAGGGGCCTCACCGCCTCCTATTCAGGGCATGGGACGTGCTCAACAACTCCTCGACCTCCGAACTGGCCTTCAATGTCGTGGAGAACAGTGGCGACGGTCATATCAGTGTCATCTGCACGAAGAATCCTGCCACCTCCACCACCTCCTTCGTGGTCAACCACGACCGTAGCAGTACGGAACTGGATGTGGTGCTCGACATCTTCGACACCTCCGGGCGCCAACTGGTGAGAACCGAGAAGACCGGTGTCTCTACGGATGGGACGGTCGTCATCGACTGGGATCTCACCGTCGGTGGCGGCAGCCGTCTGCGCACAGGTGTCTATATCTACCGGATCCAGATCAGCGGCAATGGCGGCAGTGCCTCATACGCTAATAAATTGATTATATTAGGCAATAATTAACAGGCAAAAACGTTATTAGGAATGATGAATCAAACGAAGAACTATATGGCCCGAGAGATAGTGAGGGTGACCATGATGATGATCGCCTGTGCGATCTTGCCTCTCACTGTCTCTGCACAAGATGATGAGAAGGTCTCCATGTTCAATCCCGTGGAGCATGCCGTCATCTCACAGACCATCGCGCCCGATGCCCGTGGCGCCAGCATGGGTGATATCGGTGTGGCTACTGATCCTGACGTCAACTCCCAGTACTGGAACCCTGCGAAGTACCCCTTCTGCATCAGCCGTTCCGGTATCTCCCTGAACTACACGCCGTGGCTCCGCCAGTTGGTCAACGACATCGATCTGGCCTACGTGGCAGGCTACTACCGCATCGGCGACTATTCGTCGCTCTCAGGCTCCATCCGCTATTTCTCTCTCGGAGAGGTCTTTGCCGATGATGGCATGTCCGTCAAACCCTACGAGATGTCCATTGACCTGGCCTACGCACTGATGCTCAGCGAGAAGTTCTCCCTGGCCGCCGCCATCCGGTGGATCTATAGTGACCTGCGCTATGACTATAGCGAGGACTCCAAGCCAGCCTCGGCCTTCGCCGCCGACCTCGCTATGTACTATAACAACTATATCATGCTGGGTAGCCGTGAGTGCCAACTTGGAATAGGACTGAACCTGTCGAACATCGGTTCAAAGATATCCTTCTATGGCGACGATGAGAGTCAGTTCTTGCCCGCCAACATGCGCCTGGGTGCTGCACTGATGGTGCCCGTGGATGAGTACAACCGTTTCACCATTTCGGCTGATGCCAACAAACTGATGGTTCCCACCGTGCCCCGTCAGGAGGAGGGTGAGTCGAACAGCGACTATCAGGACCGTGTCCGTCGGGAATACAGTGATGTCAGTGCCATCAGTGGCATGTTCAAGAGTTTCGGCGATGCCCCAGGCGGTTTCAGCGAGGAACTCGAGGAGGTGCAGTGGAGCCTCGGTGCCGAGTATGTCTATCACGACCAGTTCTCCTTGCGCGCAGGCTATCACCATCAGGCAGAGTCGAAAGGTAACATGAAGTATTTCACCGTCGGTGGCGGTTTCCGCATGAGTGTCTTCTCCCTCGACGTGGGTTATGTGATCTCCACGGCACGCTCGAACCCGCTGGACCAGACACTGCGCTTCACCCTCGCCTTCGACATGGATGGCATTAAGGACCTGTTCCGGAGATAGGATTGAAAAATTGAAGAATTGAAGAATTGAAGAATTGAAGGATTGAAAAATTGAAGGATTGAAGTTATGAAGATACGTGTGGGGATGGGCTATGATGTCCATCAGTTAGTAGAAGGCCGCGACCTCTGGATGGGCGGCATTAAGATTGAACATAGTAAGGGACTGCTTGGGCACAGCGATGCCGACGTGCTGCTGCACGCCGTCTGCGATGCCCTGCTTGGTGCCGCTAACATGCGTGACATCGGCTATCATTTCCCTGATACGGCGGAAGAGACGGATGGCATGGACAGTAAGGTGATCCTGGAGAAGACCATCCAGTTGATTGCCTCAAAGGGCTACCGACTGGTGAATATCGATGCCACCATCTGTGCCGAACAGCCTAAGATGAATCCGCATATCCCCGAGATGAAAGCCTGTATGGCGAAGATCTGCGGTTGTGACTGGGATGATATCTCTATCAAGGCAACCACCACCGAGAAACTTGGCTTTACTGGTCGCGAGGAGGGTATCTCCGCCTACGCCGTCTGCCTCATAGAGAAAGATTAAGAAGACCTGCCCAACGGCAGGTCTTTATTCTATATATAAAAAAGATGCCGCCACTCTCGCGAGCAGCAGCATCGAAAAAAGCCTATGTTTAACTAAAAATCCTTTTCTCTAAAAGAAATTTTCAGCCGCAAGGGCTAAAAATTTGAAAGTTTAAAAGGGAGCTTCCCAGCGACCTCCTGTTATCCTACAGTTGAAAACTTTCTCTTACCAATAACTAAAAACCTAAAACTATAAATATTACTACTAACCTAAAACAATCTATTAACCTTTTGACGATGCAAAGGTACGACGATTTTT
>OCTW011508073.1_pt1 | contig 18345 bp, 13 predicted proteins | sample 1539671 | NCBI WGS metagenome assembly OCTW01 (sample SAMN02144230, study PRJEB22623) | gut metagenome | biome: sheep rumen | host: Ovis aries | place: New Zealand
GAAATCAGGGAACGATTGTTTTTTGACCAAAGATGAAATCTATGGTTTTTATTTGAAAAAAGAAATCGACGTGACGGCAAAAATCGCCAACGAGGCCTCATTCCAACTGATTCAAAAACGCGGTGGCCTCCTCCACTTCCCCAATTCTTTGGGGCTATCCAGCGAGGACTATCTGAAAAAGCTGACGATGGAGGGACTAAAAAAGCGTCTGCCAAACCCATCGGAAGAATATTTTGAACGGGTGGACTATGAGCTTTCCGTGATTAACAAAATGGGATACGCCGATTATTTCCTTTTGGTCGCCGATTATGTCAATTGGGCGAAAAACAATGGGGTTTCCGTTGGCCCAGGCAGAGGCTCAGGGGCCGGATCATTGGTTTCTTATTGCCTAGGGATCGTGGAATTAGACCCCATCAAATACAATCTGATTTTCGAACGTTTCTTAAACCCAGAACGTCAATCAATGCCAGATATCGACGTCGATTTTGCCGATGTTTCCCGAGATCGAGTCGTCGATTATCTGCGGAAAAAATGGGGCGCGGACCGGGTTGGCCATGTTTTGACCACTCAAACGATTTTGGCCAAGCAAGCATTACGAGACGTCGGCAGGGTCTATGGCTATGACGATAAAAAAGAGATCTCACCGATCATTGACACCTTGATGTATCCTTATCAGAGTCTTCGCTACAATTACCGGAATTCCCCGAAATTCAAAGAAAAGGTCGATTCTGACCAATATTATCTCACCCTAGTCTCTTTGGCTTCCAAAATCGAAGGCTTGCCTCGTCAAGCGGGCCTTCATGCCGCCGGAATCGTCATCAATGATGCCCCACTGCCAGAAGTTCTTCCGACCTCAGAGAACCCAGAAGTCGGCTATGTTGCCTGTTTGGAGAAAGATTATTTGGAAGAGCAAGGCTTTTTGAAGATGGACCTTTTGGGGCTTCGCAATCTCACAATCATCGATGAATGCCTGTCTTTGATTGAGAAATATGAGGGAAAGAGCCTGACTTATCATGATTTGCCTTATGATGATGAGAATGCGATTAGAATCATCCGCGAAGGCAAAGTGATGGGTCTTTTCCAACTGGAATCCGGAGGCATGAAACGGGCGATCCGCCAAGTTCAGCCGACCTCTTTCGAAGAAGTGGCCGCCTTACTGGCTTTATTCCGTCCAGGGCCGATGGAATCCATCCCTTCTTTTGCCGCAAGAAAGCAAGGGCGGGAGCCTGTGACTTATCTTTCTCCTGAATTAGAGCCCATTCTCAAAGACACTTATGGCATTATCGTCTATCAAGAGCAAATCATGCAAATCGTCCGTGCGATGGCAGGTTTCAATTATGGACAAGCGGATCTTTTCCGACGTGCCATTTCTAAGAAAAACGTCGATAAGCTCGAATCATTGAAAGACTCTTTCCTCAAAGGTTGCCTAGCGAATGGCAAATCTTATCAGATGGCGGAGGAAGTCTATGAATTGATCTTGCGCTTCGCCAATTACGGATTCAATAAATCTCACGCCTTCTCTTATGCGGTCATCACTTGCCAAATGGCCTATCTTAAAGTCAACTATCCGAAAGAATTCTACTGTGCCATTTTGGATTCCATGTCCCCGGGAGACGCGAAATTCACCAACACCATCTCGGAACTGAAAGGGATGAAGATTCGTCTTAGGGTCCCTGATGTGAATCTTTCGGAGATGGGGTTTGTGATCGATGGGGGAAATCTTCGTTTCCCGCTTTCCTTGATCAAAGGAATGCAAAACCGTTTCCTTGCTTCTCTGATCGATGAACGGAACGAACATGGCAAATATACCGATATCTTCGACTTTGCCGCCAGAACCGCCAAATATGGGTTGAACCTCCAGACTTTGGTGAAACTGATTGACGCGGGGGCTCTTGATTCGTTGCTTTCTTCTCGAGAAAGTCTGAGAACGAACGCTTACAAAGCGATGGACTATGCCCAGATGATGTTTGGCGAAGATGGTCAGGAATTGCTGATTGATTTAGGGATTTCCAAACCTTTGATCGAATATCACGAAGACGATGTCAAATTGAATCTCACCAAAGAATATGAGGCTTTGGGGATGATGGTTTCCGGCTCTCCGCTGTCGCTTTATCGGGAAAGGCTTTCCCAAGAAAGAATCGTCTCCTTGGACAATTTAGAGAATGCCTATGGTTCCTTCCAAAGCGCAGGCATCGTCAAATCCATCCGGGCAATCAATACCAAAAATGGCAAAAAGATGGCTTTCTTGCAGCTTTATGATGACGTCGCGGAAAAAGAATTCGTGATGTTCTCGGAAGTTTATGAAAGAAGCTACCCTTTCTTGAAAGTGGATGCCGCCTTGCTGATCCGTTGTCACAAAGACAATCGCAAACAAGGATCATACCTCATCGATGAGGCTACATTATTAGGAGAATAACCTTATGAAAAAATTACTCGTCATTGACGGCAATAGCCTCTTATTCCGCGCCTATTATGCCACCGCTTATGGCGGAGGGGCGATCATGTCCACCAAAGATGGGACGCCGACCAATGCGATTTTCGCCTTTGCCAATATGTTGGCCAAGATTCTTTCTTCTTTTCAAGGGGGAGAATCGATCTTCATTGGCTTCGACGCCGATGGCCACACCTTCCGCAAAGAGGAATTCGGGGCCTATAAAGCCAATCGTAAGCCAGTTCCGCCAGATTTGGTCAAACAATTCCCCCTTTCTCGCGATCTTTGCAAGGCTTTGGGAATCCTTTGTTATGAAGAACATGGAATTGAAGCCGATGATATCTGTGGCACCGTCGCCAAATGGGGCTCGCAGCACGGATATGAAGTCAAAGTCTACACTTCCGATAAAGACTATCTTCAATTAATCGACGATCATATCTCCATTTCCTTACTAAAAACCGGTCTCTCGAATATGGACCTTGTCACCCAGGGAAACATGAAAGAGAAATTCGGCTTTGAGCCTTTGCAGATCATCGATTTCAAGGGCCTTAGAGGGGATTCCTCTGACAATCTTCCTGGCATCCCAGGGGTTGGCGATAAGACGGCAGTCAAATTGATCAATGAATATGGCTCTTTTGAGAAAATCCTCGAAGTCGCCCCCACGCAAAAAGGAAAAGTCTGGCAAAGCATCGTCGAAAACGCCTCCTTGGGCAGACAATGCTATCATCTTGCCACGATTGTGACTGATGCTTCCTTACCTTTCACTTTAGAAGATCTGGAATATCATGGATATCGATTCGAAGAAGTCAACGCCTTCGCCAACAAATACGAATTGAAGCAATTCCTTTCCCGTCTCCCTCTCTCTTTGAAAATCGGAGCGAAAGAAAAGAAAGAAATCGTCGAAAAAGAGATTGAATCTTTCCAAGGCGTCTCTCTTTCTGCTCCTTTAGGCGTGGCCCTTGACCTTGATTTTAATGAATATCACGACGAAAAGCCCTTGGGCATTGCCATTTCGAGCGACGGAGAGGTCTTCTACCAAAGCATCGAGAATTTCTTGAAGGATCGTTTGATTCAGAACATCTTGGAAGAGCCTTCTTTTGAGAAAAACGTTTATGATGGCAAAGCCACCATTTACGCCCTTCATTCCTTAGGCGTGGAATTAAAAGGCATCAAAAACGATCTTCTTCTCGCCGCCTATCTTCTAGATAGCTCGATTACTTCCAACCCATCCTTGGTCTATTCTTCCTTCGGGGTGGATATCGATGTCGAGGAGGAAGGGATGTCTTTGCTTTCTTCCGGCAAAAGAAAAACCACGATGAGGATGGCTTATTACGCCAATGAGTTGGTCGATAAAGCCATCAACAGCCTAAAATCCGTCGACGCTTACCGTCTTTATTCGGAAGTCGAAATGCCCTTGATGCTCGTTCTTGCCAAGATGGAAATCGAGGGATTCCCGCTTCATAAAGAGGTTTTGGAAGATTATGGCAGAGAATTTGCCGCCAAAAGGAATCATTGGCAAAATGAGGTTTATCGTCTCGCAGGAAAGGAATTCAACATCAATTCCCCAAAACAAGTCGGGGAGGTCCTTTTCGACGATCTGAAATTGAGAAACCCGAAAAAAGGCTCCACTTCCGTCGAAGTCTTGACCGAATTGCAACACGACCATCCTGTGATCCCAGCGATTCTCACCTATCGGAAATATGCCAAACTGATGTCCACTTATATTGAGGGATTAGAGCCATTCATCAAAGAAGATGGACACATTCATTCTTATTTCAACCAGGCGCAGACCTCTACCGGTCGGCTTTCTTCCTCCTCTCCGAATCTTCAAAATATCAGCGCCAGGGACGAAGAAGGGGCGCAAATCAGAAAAGCTTTCTATTATGACGACCCTGATGTCGTGATGCTTTCTTTGGATTATCATCAAATCGAATTACGTATCCTTGCCGCTTTATCTTCTTGCAAGAAATATATTGACGTCTTCAATTCAGGACGCGATGTCCATACCGAGACCGCCAAAATGATTTTTCATGTCGAGGAGGTCGATTCTTTGATGAGACGCCGTGCCAAAGCCGTCAATTTTGCCATCATTTACGGCACTACCGTTTTTGGCTTGGCACAACAAATCGACGCCTCTTGGGAGGTTGCCAAGGAAGTGATCCGGAATTTCTATCTCTCTTATCCAGAAGTCGGCGATTATCTGAATCGCATCATCCACGATGCCGAAACCAAAGGATACGTGACGACGATGTTTGGGAGAAGAAGGTATCTTAGGGAAATCAATGATTCGAATTATATGAAGCGCGAAGCCGCAAGACGCGCCGCCTTGAATGCCCCAGTCCAGGGGTCTGCTGCCGATTTGATCAAATTGGCGATGGTTCAAGTCGATCGCTTCTTAAGTGAGAACAAACTCAAGACGAAGATGGTCTTGCAAATCCATGACGAATTGCTTTTCCGCGTTCCGAAAGACGAGCTTGATTTCGTGAAAGAAAATGTCACGAAAATCATGGAAAACGCCATCCAATTGCCAGTGAAGCTCACCGTTGAGGCGGGCGTTGGCCATAGTTGGTATGAGGCAAAGGATTGATTATGCCTGAACTCCCAGAAGTTGAAACTGTCGTACGAATCCTAAATCCCTTTCTCCAAGGGAAAAAGATTCTTTCGGTGAGGGTGTTTCGCGATAAAAACATCCTTTCCGGGGCCAAAGAATTCATCTCTTCTCTTGCTGGCGAGACTTTCTTAAATGTCACGCGGAAGGGAAAATACATTCTCTTTCATCTCACCAATGAAAAAGTCATCGTCTCCCATCTTAGGATGGAAGGGAAATATTTCGAAGGGAAAGCCAAAGAAGCTCCTCAGAAACATGACCTTTTGATTTACGATTTTGACGATGGGACCTCTCTTCGCTACAACGACGTGAGAAAATTCGGGACCATCGAATTGAAAAAGGAAAAGGATCTTTTCTCCACTCCACCGCTAAATCAAATCGGGCCAGAGCCATTCGAGATAACATCAAACGATTTTTATTTGGGTTTGAAGAAAAGGAAAAATAAGCCCATCAAGGAAGTTTTGCTTGATCAAAGCCTCATCGCGGGAATTGGCAATATCTATGATTGCGAGATTCTTTACCGGGCGAAGATTGACCCCCGTATGAACGCAGGTCTCCTTACTAAATCCCAAGCTGAAACCATCTTAAAAGAGGCTCGAGAAGTCTTAAAGGAAGCCATTGAGCAAGGGGGTTCCACGATCAAATCCTACCACCCGAAAGAAGGTGTCACCGGGAGGATGCAAAATTCCCTCCAAGCCTATGGCAGACAAGGAGAGCCTTGTTCTCGGTGCCATGCCCCATTAAGAAAAATCTCTCTCGGAGGACGAGGAACCGTTTATTGCCCGGTTTGTCAACATTCCTCCCGTCCTTTCGTGATCGGCGTCTCTGGGCCTATCGCCTCAGGCAAAAGCAGCGTCACTTCCTATCTAAAAGAAAAAGGGTACCGCGTGCTAGATGCCGACCGCCTGGCTCATCAATCTTATAAAGACCCATCCATCCAAGCCTCTTTGCGGGAAACATTCGGCGAAGAAGTCTTTGATCATAAAAAAATCAATCGCAAAAAATTGCTTTCTTTGGTGGCTGAAGACCAAAAGAAACGTCTGGCCTTGAATGAAATCATCCATCCTTACGTCTTTTGGAAAACACAAGAAGCGATCAACAACGGGAAAAATAAGAAAATCGTGGTTGATATGCCTCTTTTGATTGGATCTCCGATCGAAAACGAATGTGATTTGATTATCGCGGTGATTGCCGATCAAAAAACACGAGAAAAACGGCTCCAAAGTCGAGGGGTCGATGTGAAAAAATCTTTGGCGTTGAATCGTGATTTCCCTCTGGGGGAATTAAAAAAAGCCGCCGGGATCATCCTTGATGGCTCTGGCGACTTAGCCAATTTAAGAAAACAGCTGGATTCTTACCCTTTCCTTTAACGAGAAAGCATATTTTCCAATCCCCGTTCGACATGGCATTCTGCTTTGGGGTCGAGATTGTTCTTGATTAAAGAGACCAGTTTTTTGGCGATCAGCCTTCCGCCATATTTCGCCCCATATAATTCTTCGATTTCCTCTAAGGAATAATCCGAGGCGAAGAAAGTGATGCGATGTTCCTTGGAACGTTCGGAGAGAAGAGGCAAGACGATTTGGTCTCTAACATAATCGGATTTGAATTCAGAGCCAAATTCATCGATAACGAGATATTCGATGGATTCTAAGGTTTTCATCACTTCATCGAATTTGTTTTTCTCTTTGACGGCCAAACCTTTGAGTTCATCGAAGCGTTGATTGGCGTTAATGAAAGCGACTTTTTTGTTCTGCCTGGCAAGGTCGTTGGCAATGGCGGCTAAAGCGTAGGATTTGCCACCCCCCTGCTCCCCATAAAGGTACACCCATTTTTTAAGGATTTCGCGACGTAATGGGGAGGAGATGATTTTCTTTAACGCTTTCTCGCGGGCTGTTTTGAAACTTTTCACGGAGGCGGTAAGCCAGGCATCCGAGAAATCGCGGAGATAATAATTCTCCAAAAGGCGGCGTTTCTCTTTTTGGAAGGTGGTTTCTTCATAATGGAAGGAAAGTTTTCCAGCGTCGGATATTTCTAATACCATCTGCATCGTCGAGGGGGTTTCTCCATTGAAATCTTTCTCTTCGGCGGCGATCTCTTTTTGATTGTCTTGATAAGAAACCAGGATAGGAAGATAAGAAAGAAGCTCTTCTTCTCCGATTCCGAGCTCTTTTAATTTCGCCATCAAAGGACGATCGTTCTTGATTTCGGCAAGCAAAGATTCCACGCTGAAAGAATTGGTCTTCACTCCACTATCCACATTTTTGATTTGATCGAAATCTTCCCTCATTTTTCTCTCCTTTATAAGCTTTCCAACAAAGCTTCGTAATCGTCTTCTTCCTCATCTTCCTCCGTTGGGGCCACCGATGGCGTAACGACTGGCTTTTCCTCGACAGGTTCTTCTTTTTTCTCTTTCTTTGGAACGATCGTTTTCTTGTTTTCCTCTTTTTTGCCCCTCTTTTTCAAAGATGAGCCCGTCTTCCCTAAATAATTGAGGGCATCGATGGCGGTGAGACAGCCCTCTCGAACCAAAGAGCCTGCTAATTTTTCCACATAAGAAGCGTTTAGGACGTTTTCTTTGATTTGCAAGACATAGAAAACAAGGGCGTTGCAGACGTTCTCTGGCAATCCCATTTCTCCGACGAGGGTATTGATGAGTTTTAAATCGCTGGAGGCGGGTTTTCCGCCTTTTTGGAGTTTGGAAAGGAAATCGACGGCGCTTAAGGAATCCATCGCTCGAACCATTTGGGCGATGCCACTGTTTCCATGAATCTCCGAATTTTTGCCCTGAGATCGATGCATATAAGGCCGGGAATCATTTTCGAGGCACAATTGCGAAAGTTTCGGAAAATCGACACGTTCCCCATAATCTTTCCCTAAGCGCAAAGCTTGGGCTGTCAAAGAGGCGATGGCTTCTTCATCGAAAGCGTAAAGAGCGGCAAAACGCGCGACTTTGGTATATTCAGCCTGGCTTAAAGTGTTCTCTTTGATGGCAGGCAATTCTTCTTTTAAGGCATCGAGGAATTTCTTTTTGTCGAAATAGAGGCTAATTGGGGCGTATTTGGAACCTCCGATGGAAGAAGTGATGGAATGATAAACATCCTCTTTGGGGTCCAATTGGAAATAATCCATGAATTTCTTGGAAATATTCTCATATCCCTCAGGCAGAGGCTCAAGACGATATTTAGAAACGATCGCATCGACTCGTTGTTCCCCGATAAACCGCCTTAGGGTGCCTACCAATAATTCATTCGAGAAAAATTCTTTCGGGCCCCTTGGAGAGTAAATGGCGTAGGCAAAAGAATTGTCCTCGCTTTTTTTGAGCCGATAAGTGACGACCAAACCGATGGCTTCTAGGACTTCTAACGCATTGAAAAATTCCCCTTCGGAGATTTGATATTTAAGGTAGAATTCCGAATGTGGGTGACTTTCCCCACTTCTTTCATTCCGCAAGCCAAGATAGATGGAAATGGTTTTTAGTCCCAAAATCGGGGCATAGAAATCAAGAAGATATCCTACATCATTAGAGGAGAAGATACTTTCTTGATAAACTCGATAGGTATCGGTGACGTTGGCTTGTTCCATAGCCTATTTATTCTAGCATAGAAGTTAGAATTTTATAGATATTGATTCGATAAAATCTATATTTTTCGTAGTTTTCCACAATGGTAAGAGAAGAAAAATCTAGACAAAATGTGAAGAATTTAATTTTCTCCACCGAAAACGAATTTTTTTCCACAACTTTCAATCTTGAAAGAATTGGCGTTTTTTATGTCGGTTTGACAACGAGAGGCTTATAATCTAGAGGTAGGAATTTTGGTATGATCAAAAGAATCGGGATATTGACTTCTGGCGGAGATGCCCCAGGAATGAATGCAGCCATTCGTGCTGTCGTCCGTTCTGCCCTTTCTTATGGGTTAGAACCTTATGGCATCTATAATGGCTATCGTGGATTGATTCAAAACGAAATCGTCCCGATGGACCGTTCTTCTGTCTCGGATATCGTCAATCGCGGCGGGACGATTCTCAAAACCGCCAGACTTCCCGAATTCTGTGAGAAAGAAATTCAATTAAAGGCTGTGGAAATCCTTCAAAGACAGGGGATCGAGGCTTTGGTTGTCATCGGTGGGGATGGCACTTATCGAGGGGCGAAAGCCTTAAGCGAACTTGGCATCAACTGCGTTGCTTTGCCAGGCACAATCGACAATGACATCGGCTCCACCGATTATACGATCGGCTTTGATACGGCGTTGAACACCATCATCGATGCCGTGGATAAAATCCGTGATACCACCGAATCTCATTCTCGTTGTTCCATCGTTGAAGTCATGGGCAATCATTGCGGGGATTTGGCTCTCTATTCGGGGATCGCGGAAGGCGCGGAAATCATCATCACCCCAGATTTTAGGATGAGCGATGAGGAACTTTTCTCCACCCTTCGTAAGATGAGAGAAAAAGATGTGAATCGTCGGGCTATCGTCATCGTATCCGAGAAAATCTATCCCGATATTCATGAATTCGCCAAAAAAGTCGAGAAGGAGACGGGATTTAATACAAGAGCAACCACCCTTGGCTATATTCAGCGCGGTGGCTCCCCTTCCACTTTCGACCGGGTCTTGGCAGGGAGAATGGGGGCCTATGCCGTGGATCAATTAATCGCCGGCAAAGGGGGAATCTGCGTCGGAGTGCGAGGCAATACCCTAGTCGATTATGAAATCAGCAAAGCCTTGGCCATGAAGAAAAAGCGCGACGATTCGATGATCACTATCGTCAAGCAGATCAATAAATAAGGAGAACAATCCATATGTTCAACATGAAGAAAACGAAAATCGTCTGTACCATCGGGCCAGCGTCCGACACCCCGGAAATGATGTACAAGCTCTATCAAGCAGGGATGAATGTCATCCGCATCAATTTTTCCCATGGCACCCATGAACAGCAATTGAGCAAACTCCAGATTGCCCGCTCCTTTGAAGAGAAATACGGGATTTACATCCCGGTTTGTTTGGACACCAAAGGCCCAGAAATCCGTACCGGAATGATGGAAGGGGGAAAAGTGCCAGTCAAGAAAGGGCAGATCATTCGCATCACTTCCGAAAAAATCCTTGGCACGGCGGAACGTTTCTCCTGTTCTTATGCCGGTTTATATGACGACGTTCAAATTGGCCATATGATTTTGGTCGATGATGGCAATTTGATCCTCAAATGCATCGAAAAAGACGAGAAAACCCACGAGGTCATCGTCGAAGCGCAAAACAACCACTACATCTCCGACCGCAAGGGGATGAATATCCCCGAAGATGACGTTTCTGTTCCTTTTATTTCCGAGCAAGATGAGAAAGATCTTCAATTTGGGGCAGAAAATGACGTCGATGGAATTTTCGCCTCCTTTGTCCGCCGTCCTGAAGATATCCGTGACATGCGTGCCGTCTTGGCGAAATTCGGGAACCCGGATATTCCGATCTTCGCGAAAATCGAGAACCCGGAAGGCGTGAGAAAAATCGAGGAAATCATCAAAGAAGCCGATGGCATTATGGTCGCCCGCGGCGATTTGGGAGATGAAATCCCGCCAGAGCAAGTCCCTCTCGTCCAACGAAGAATCATCAAACTCTGCCGTCGCGCGGGGAAACCGGTCATCACGGCAACCCAGATGTTAGATTCGATGACCACTCACCCAAGGCCAACTCGCGCAGAAGTTTCCGATGTGGCCACCGCCATTGACGAATCCAGCGACTGCGTGATGCTTTCTGGCGAATCTGCTTCTGGGCTGTACCCCGTCGAATCCGTCACGATGCAAGCCAATATCGCCAAGGCCATGGAAAGCGAGCTCCCTTACGAAAATATGGCTAAAGAGGCTTATGACGTCTCTGATCATACTGTCAATGACGCGATTGCCAATTCCATTGCCAATACGGCTTTATTGATCAACGCCAAGCTAATTTTCAATTTCACCCAGACTGGGCGCAGCACCAAGCGGATTTCCAAAGCCCGTCCATGCTGCCCTATCATCTCCATCACCTGCAATCGTCAAGTAGCCCTTGAAAGTGGCTGGTTATGGGGCGTTTATGCTCATTTGATTCCAACAACGATGCCTGACTTCATCGAAGAGATGGAGGCGATTGCCTTGAAACTAGCCAGAGATTTAGGCGTCATGCCAGGAAGCCAAATTATCATCGCCGGTGGCACCCCAACGGGAGCGGGAAAGACCAACTTCATGCGTATCGTCCAAACCCCGGTGATCAAAGATTTTGAATAAAATCCTCTTGCCCCATTGATTTGGGGCTTTTTTGATAGGACAACCGAATGATTGATTTGGTGACTAGAACAATCGTTTTTCCGATTGCCAAAAAGACTTGCACCACAGCCCGTTCGTTTTACGTTATTGTCTTGACGTTAAAGAAACAATTAACCTTTTAACACTACACTTTTTCTACTTTCCCTCGTCTTTTGCTTGCAATTCTTTTTAACTCTTCTAGAATGAAAGGGCGTTGACGGAGACATGCTTAAATGCCTATAGGCATATGAAGTACCACTCCTGAGCTCCTGGCGATGAGTCAGGCGAGACCTAGCTACGTTACAGCGGGAGAGTGCTTTCTTCTTTTTAAGAGGAAAGAAACAAGGTGGTACCACGCGGAAGCGTCCTTCGTTTAAGGGCGTTTTTTATTTTCTTCGCCCGGAAAGAGGAAACCGATATGAAGGTGATTTATCAAGAAAAAGAAGTCGAATTGGAAGATGGCGCCAACGGCTTCGTCGCGGCAAAAATCCTAGATGCCGAAGAGAAAAACAAGGACATCGCCATCAAATCCGAGGGCAAATTATTGGATCTGAGAAGCCCTTTGCATGAGGGTGAGAGAATTGAATTTGTCAAAATTGGCTCTCCTGAGGCATTTGAGATCCTTAACCATTCCACTTCTCATTTGATGGCCCAGGCATTGAAGAGACTTTACCCCGATTGCCAATTTGGCTATGGGCCAGCCATCGAAGAAGGGTTCTATTATGACGTTGATTTCGGCGATAAGACGATCACTGAAGCCGACTTCCCTGCCATCGAGGCGGAGATGAAGCGCTGCGCCAAAGAAAACAGCCCTTATTTGCGTTCGGAATTAAACGCCGAAGAAGCGCGCGTCAAATTCCATTCCAATCCTTACAAACAAGAATTAATCAACGAGCATCAAGAAGAAAGCCTCTCTTGCTACCAACAAGGCGAGTTCATCGATTTCTGCCGTGGGCCTCATCTCCCTTCGACGGGAATGATCAAGCATTTCAAATTGCTTTCCGTGGCTGGTGCTTATTGGAGAGGCGATTCCAAAAACAAACAATTGACCCGCATTTACGGCACTTCTTGGTGGAGCGAGGAAGAGCTCAAAGAACATCTTGAAGTCTTAGAGAGACGCAAAGCCAACGACCACCGCAGATTAGGCCGTGAACTGTCGTTGTTCTTTATTTCCGACTATGGCCCAGGATTCCCGTTCTTCCTGCCTAATGGGATGATCGTGAAAAACGCCTTGCTTGATTATTGGAGAGGCATCCACCGCCGCTATGGCTATCAGGAAATCGAAACCCCAACGATGCTTTCCCGTGAGCTTTGGGAGACTTCCGGCCATTGGGATCATTACAAAGAAAACATGTACACGACCAAGATCGACGAGAAGGATTTTGCGATCAAGCCGATGAATTGCCCAGGCGCGATCCTTTCTTATCAATCCGCAATCCATTCTTATCGTGAGCTTCCGCTCCGTTATGCTGAATTAGGCCACGTCCATCGTCATGAGGCCTCAGGTGCCTTAAACGGTTTATTCCGTGTCCGTGCCTTCACTCAGGATGATGCCCATATCTTCGTTAGGCCAGATCAAATCGAAGAAGAGGTCAAGAACATCATGAGACTCTTCGACGAGGTCTATGAAGTCTTTGGCCTATCCTATAAGATCGTCCTTTCTACCAGACCGGACGATTATATTGGAAACCCAGAATTCTGGGAAAAGAGCGAAGCTGCTTTGGCTGAGGCTTGCAAAGATTCCGGCCATGAATATCAAATCAACGCCGGCGATGGGGCTTTTTATGGTCCAAAACTTGACTTCAAGCTCCGTGATTCGATGGGTAGAACCTGGCAATGTGGGACAATTCAATTAGATGTCAACCTCCCTCACCGCTTCGGCTGCACCTATGTGGATAAAGATGGCGAAAAGAAAGAGCCAATCATGCTTCACCGTGTCGTCTTTGGCTCGATTGAGCGATTCCTCGGGATCATCATCGAAAATTATGGCGGTGCCTTCCCGACCTGGTTGGCCCCAGTTCAAGTCAACATCCTCCCTGTCTCCAACCTCAACCATGGGGAATATGCCCACGAAGTCTATGAAAGGCTCTTTAACGAAGGCATCCGTGTCAAGGTGGATGAATCGGAAGATAAGCTTGGCTATCGTCTCCGCAATTCTCAAATCAATAAGATCCCATTCACCCTTGTTGTCGGGGAAAACGAAGTCAAAGACCGTACGGTCACTTATCGTGTCTATGGCTCGCCAAAGCAAATCACCGTCTCTTTGGAAGAATTCGTGAAACTCATCCATCATTCCATCGACACCAAAGCCCGTTATTAAGGGAAAATAAAAGAAAAGGTCCGATTCAGTCGGACCTTTTTGTGATATGGCCTAATTTTGTCCTTTGGGGATGAAGATATCTTCGGAGTGTTTGCTTTCTAATTCCAATAAGGCTTTTTTCAGCTCAAGAGGCCCACAATAAGTGACGAGATTCCCTCCTTTGCCGATGACACGATGGTCAGGGATAAAGATCGGGATTGGGTTATGGCTTAAGGCGTTGGCCACGGCTTTCGCGGCATTGGGTTCTCCGATGGCTTCAGCCACTTCTTCAAAGGTTTTCGTGTGCCCATAAGGAATGGTGCAAACGTAATTATAGACTTTCATGTCAAAGTCCGATCCTGTGTAAAAGAGGCGGACATGAAATTGTTTCAATTGGCCGAAGAAATATTGATTGAGTTGGCAGATGGCATCGTAAAGGCATAGATTTTCTTCATTTTCTGCACCCAAAGGGTCATTTGCCCCAAAAAGCATTCCAATCAAAGAACGTTCGTTGGCAAGCAAGGTAACGTCATTGATCAAAGTGTCATAAACAGCATAATGTATCGCCATTATTTAACCTCATTAAGAATATTATTAAGATTTCATCGAAAAAATGCAAATTCTTAGACCGTTTCCGAAAATCAATTCCTATGGGTTGCATTGTTGATTAAATGACTTTTTATCGAATAGTTTTGTTACCTAAAAATAAGGATAATATTCGTCGATAGAAAATTTTTTGGCGAAGATTTCTTTTCGTTTTCCTTTTCTAAAAGGGAAGGGTTTCGGAGAAAAAGGAAAATTTCTGTTGCAAAGAGAAAAGAAACGTGGATAATTATTCACGTAAATAAAGTAGAAAGCAGTTCTTCCACGAACTCGCCGGACTTCCTAAGGAAATCGGCTGACGCTACAACCAATGAACCTAAAAGGTTAATGCGTGCGTGGTAAGAATGCCACGCTATTTTGTTTCCAAGGGAGGATACCAACTATCGCTTACAACAATAACAATCGCCGTCCTGAGAAAAGACACGATCCAATCAATGAGAACGTGCGCTATCCGCAAGTTCGCGTCATTGGCCCAGAAGGTGAACAATTAGGAATCATGACTTCCCGCGAAGCCAACAGCCTCGCGATGAGCTATCAACTTGACCTTTATTGTGTCGCCCCTAATGCCAATCCGCCAGTATGCCGCATCTGCAATTATGGAAAACTTCGCTTCGAGAAGCAAAAACAAGACAAGCTCAAGAAGAAGAATCAGAAAGTCCAAGAATTGAAGCAAATTCAGCTGACTCCACAGATTGGAACGCACGATTTGGAAACCAAAGCCCGCAAAGGCAGAGAATTCCTGGAAAAAGGCGATCGGGTCGAAGTTTGTGTCGTTTTCCGTGGAAGACAGATGTCTCACCTGGAAATCGGCGAAGAAGTCATGCAACACTTCAACGAGATTCTCGCTGATGTCGCGTCTGTCGACAAAGCCCCATATTGGGAAGGTAAGTGGTACAAGGAAATCCTTGCGCCGATCAAGAAGAAACAGCAATAAGGAGAAAAATCATGCCGAAAATGAAGACCAGCCGTACCATGGCGAAGCGTGTTAAATTCACCGGTACTGGCAAAGTGAAGGTCCACCACGCAGGAATGGGCCATTTAGCACCAAGAAAAACGAGAAAGCAAAGAAAGCATCTCGCCCAAGCCTATTATCTCGCGAAACACGACGAGAGAACGATCAAGGAATGGGTCTCGAAATAAGCAAGGAGAATCTAGACTATGGCAAGAGTTAAGGGTGGTACCGTTACCCGCGCACGTCGCAAAAGAATTTTGAAGAAAGCAGAAGGCTATTTTGGTTCGAAGCACCTTCTCTTCAAGACCGCGAAAGAACAAGTCCTTCACGGCTATATGTATGCTTACATCGCCAGACGCGATCGTAAGTCGGATTTCCGCAAACTCTGGATCAAGCGTATCAACGCTGGTTGCAGAGCCAATGGCGTCTCTTATTCTAAATTCATCAATGGCTTGACCAAAGCTGGCGTCATCTCCAAAGAAGGCACCGGTCTTAACAGAAAGATGTTAAGCGAAATGGCCATCCATGATTCTAAGGCATTCGCCAATCTTTGCGATATCGCTAAGAAAGCGTTAGCCTAAATCGTTCTTGAACGCAAACAAAAACTCCGTTTGAATCGGAGTTTTTTCTTTTTATTCTCTTCCTTCTTGAAGATCATCGTGTTCGTAATAAGCCTCTTCCCCTTCTTTCATGATGATGACAGAGACATTGCGAACGCATTCATCCACCAATGGTTCCCAGGCGAATTTCTTTTCGAAATATTCGCATTCGGAGATCTTCGGCTTGGTTTTTGGCTTTTTGGGTTTGAAAATCGTGCAACAATCTTCAAAAGGACGAATCGAGATCTCGTAAGTCCCGATTTTCTCCGCCAGCTGGATGACTTGCAGTTTGTCCATGACGGCAAGCGGGCGGATGATGGGATAATTCGTGACAGAATTGATGGCAATCATCGATTCTAAAGTCTGGGAGGCGACTTGGCCGATGGATTCTCCTGAGCCGATAGCCAAGCAATGATGGAGTTTGGCAAGACGTTCGGCGATTCGGAACATCATTCGCCGCATGATGGTGATGCAATATGGCTCATCGACATTTTGGTAAATGGCCAATTGCAATTTGGTGAAGGGGACGATATTCAGACGAATGTCAGGCTGATAGACGTTCAATTGTCTGAGGATGTCTTTGAGTTTGTCTAAAACGGCATCCGAGGTATAAGGCGGGGCGGCGAAATGAATGCATTCGATGCGCACTCCTCTTCTAAGGAAAGCATAAGCAGCGACCGGAGAGTCGATACCACCGCTTAACATCATCATGATTTTCCCATTCATCCCCAAAGGATATCCTCCGGCGCCAGGATAGGTGTGGGCATACAGATAAGCGGCATCGTCACGAATTTCCACGTGCAAGGAAAGATCGGGATGATGGACGTCTACGGAAAGAGAAGGACAATTCTTTAAAAGGTAACCGCCTAATTCTCTAGCGATCTCATAGGAATGCTTAGGATAGGTTTTGTCGCTTCTTTTGGCGATGACTTTGAACGTTTTCCCTTGCTCCGATTTCATCAAGGAGAGAGCGTTTTCTTTCAAAGAAGCGAAATCTTTCTCGCTGCGATAGACCAAAGAGATTTTCTGAATCCCAGACACCTCTTGCAACGCTTCAATGATAGGTTTTGGGTCTTCTCCGTTTAAAACGACGTAAGTATGGTCATGGTCATGACGGAAAGAGAGGGTCGGGAATCCCTTCAAGGCGTGGCGGATGTTTTTCCCTAGTTCGCGGATAAATGCCTTTTTGTTATCCCCTTTGGTGCTTAATTCCCCATAATGGATCATCAGGTGGTCGTAGTTCATCGATCAATCGTCCTTTCGATAATGTCATTTAATTTGGCAATGAAAATCTTAGCTTCTTCCAACTCATTCATCGAAGAAAGAGAGATTCTCATGGAATTGCTCGCCCTCTCTTTTCCTAAGCCCATGGCCAGCAAAACATAGGAGACTGGCTCTCCTTTGCTATGGCAGGCAGAAACGCTAGAAACATAGATTCCTTCGTGAGATAAGGCTTCGGTGATGACCGACGCTTTTTTATGGAGGAAAGAAAAATTGAGGATATAAGGCGTCGCATCGGAGGGAGAATTGACGACAATCTCTTTGTTCTCTTTTAACGCTTCTCTTAGATAAGAAGAGATGATTTGGACCGTCTCTAGATTTTTCTGGCGGTTGTTTTTCGCGAGATGGACCGCCTGTGCCAAACAGCAAGAGCCTGCCATATCGACGGTGCCAGAACGGAACCCGAACTCCTGATCTCCTCCGATATTTTGCGGAGAGAGGGTGATGTTTTTACGGAAAAGCAAGGCGCCTGTTCCTTTTAAACCGTGGATTTTGTGCCCAGAAAAGGAGAAAAGGTCGATTTCTTCATAAGGAAGGGAAATTTTCCCGATCGCCTGGGTAATGTCAACGTGGAAAAAGGCTTTGGGAAAACGATGGACGATGTTGGCCAACGAATGGATGTCATTGATTGTCCCCGTTTCATTGTTAATCCCCATAATAGAGACGAGAATCGTGTTTTTGTCCATTGCCTCTTCTAAAACGCGCGGCTCGACTTTTCCTTCTTCATTCACCGGAAGATAAACCACTTCAAAGCCATTTTGCTCCATCCGGCGGAAAACATTGAGCACGGAAGGGTGTTCGACTGCGCTGGTGATGATCTTTTTCCCGCGATTCTTGTATTGTTCGCAGATCCCCTTGATCGCCAGATTGTTGGCTTCCGTAGCGCCGCTTAGGAAAACCAGCTTATGGGTTTTGGTGAGACGAAAATCAGAAAGGATAGAATTTCTGGCCTCTTCGAGACATTTGTTCGCCTCCCTTCCCAAGGCATGGCGGGAGGAAGAGTTGGCGAAAAACGATTCGCTGTAACGCTGGAATAAAGAAAGGACGGCTTCAGAGGGCTTGGTAGTTGCCGCATTATCAAAATAGATCATAGCAATGATTAACGAGAATGGTTGACGTCTTGAACGATACGGTAGGATTCTTTGTAAGAGGTGTTGGCAAACATGGCTTCTCCTTGGGAAACGATTTGTTCCACCGCCGCATTTTCGGCACGATAACGGTTGGCGTGGACAATCGCTTGTTCGGCTTTGGCGATATCTTCTTTGGTTTCCATGATTTCCTTAGCAACGGCGTCGCCTTCT
>OCTW011547789.1_pt1 | contig 18345 bp, 19 predicted proteins | sample 1539671 | NCBI WGS metagenome assembly OCTW01 (sample SAMN02144230, study PRJEB22623) | gut metagenome | biome: sheep rumen | host: Ovis aries | place: New Zealand
GGACTAATCTTTTTGCTTTAAGAATTGTTTTAAGAAGAGAATGATTTTTTTATTAACAATTGCCATTGAATAATTCTTATTCATATCCATTGTGGCTTTTTTAACAATTTTATTCTTCTCATCTTTTTTCATATCAAGAGCTTTTTTCATGCCGTTTACTAAATCTTCTTCATCGGAAGAATTAACCCAGATACAATCTTCATCAAAATATTTTTGTAATCTGTTATTTTTTACAGAGACAGTAATTGTATTACTCGCTAAATAATCGAGCATATTGACTGGTATTAAATAACGGTCAAAGTCTTCGGTATATGGGCATGGATTAACATTCATTAACGCTCCGTTTTCAAGCGATAAGATTTTATCGGCATCAAGCATACCTAAATGGATGATATTTGGATTTCCCATAATAGCGGAAGAGAACTTACTTTCTTCAAAATTATGGTACCCAGTAATGATTAATTTAAGATCCTCTCTATTAAGTTCATTAAAGGCTTTAATTAAATCATAAACCCCGTATTTTTCTTCTAAAGAACCATTATAGAAGATATATTTTCCGTATTTTTTGGTATCGAATTCTTTATATTTTGATTCATTAACACCTTCTAAAATCAAACTGGCGCGGCTTCTTTCGTTATATAAATCATTTAAGCCACTTGTCATAGCAATATAACCAGAGAGGTCATCCGCCATTGAAAGAAGGAACTGCGTATATGATTTACCAGTATTATGAATGCCACTTGGAGTGTTATTACATATACCAATGATTGGTAAATTATATTTCTTGGCTAATGATGTTGAACTATTAAGAATATATGGATTAAGGGTATCAGTAAGAATGATACAGTCCTTTAAATTCATTTTAGAGAGAAGTTTTTTAGCTTGTCTTTTCGCGGATAAGAATCTCGCCACCTTATGTCTTTTAATTTCTAAATAGTGCCAAGTAATCTTACCTTCATTAGTTAAAGCGCTAGGTAAACCTCTTAATTTACAGTACTTTTTAGAGAATGGACGAATGGAAATTACTTCTACTTCGTGAGTGAGCGCTAAAGAACGAATCAAACGGTTATGAAGATTCTGAATAGACGTATTTAAAGAAGTATTCCAGTTTTTAGAAAAGGAAATGTAATCTTCTTTCTCACAAGCGGTCGTAAAATAAATTATTTTCATCTTATCTCAAATTGTTTAGATTAACTAAACACAAACATTATAAAAGTTTATATCAATATTAGGTATAAAAATGTTAAAATTTGAGTATGAGTAATGTGCCAAAAACATGGAGTGAATTCTTTAAAGAAATCCAAAATGAAGAGTTTTGTGAAACTTTAAACAAATTCTTAAACAAAGAATATCAAGACCACACTTGTTACCCACCTAGAGAACTTCTTTTTAATGCGTTTAAGTTAACGCCATTAGATAAAGTCAAAGTCGTTATTGTTGGTCAAGATCCATATCATGAACCAGGTCAAGCCATGGGTTTATCATTTTCTGTACCTAAAGGAATTAAAGTTCCCCCATCTTTAATTAATATCTATAAAGAGATTGCTCAAGAATATGATTGTCAAATGAATATGTCTTCTGGAGACTTAACCTACCTATCCAAGCAGGGTGTATTGCTTTTAAACTCGATTTTGTCTGTGCGTGCTCACGAGGCACTCAGTCATAATATTAAAGAATATCAAGAGTTTTTATCTCGCGTTTTGGAAGTTTTAGATCATCAACATCAGCCAATTGTCTTCCTTCTTTGGGGTGGTCCCGCGAGAAAATTAAAAGCTTATTTGCATAATCCAAGTCATTTGATTTTAGAATGCATTCATCCATCTCCATTAGCCGCGAATCACGGGGGATGGTTTGGAAATAACCATTTTAAAAAGGCCAATGAATATCTTTGTAGTCATGGCCTTTCTAAGATTAATTGGTCAAATATATAATTATTCTTTGATGCTTTTTTGATTATCGCTTATTACTGGATAAGTATTATTAATTTTTGCTAATGGTCCATATATTGCCATTAACGCCACAATAGAAACAGCGCCTGATAATGGAATATAGAATGAATTATATGCAAGAGCGGCTTTCAATGTATAGCCATAAACTACAATTGAAGAAACGTTAGAGCCGACATATCTAATAAATGTAGCTAGAATTCCAGAGATTAAAATGAATAACAATCCTTTGAAATTGTAGGTATTTTGTTCTTTTGAAAAAACAAATTTTCTGAAAAATCCCATTACGGCGACTGAACCGAAACCAATTAAGTAATCAAATGGGTAACAGGCAAAGCCATATCCATCTGTTAAGCATGTTAATAAACCGTAAATAATACCACCCGCGACAAAACCATGTTGTGGTCCATGTCTTAAGGCGATAACCATTAATGGGAGCATTTGAAAGTTAATTGATCCTCCAGTTGCCCCGATTGGAATTTTAATAAAATTAAGAACGAAGGCTAATGAAATTAAAACGCCTTCTTCAACGATTTCTCTTACCGTCTTCTTTTCATTTGTGGTCATTGTAAATGCAAAAGCAATATTTGTAAAAACAATACCTAATGCTGCACCCCAAGATAAATCCACTCCGTGTAAAGAAGCATCAAAATATTGCGTTGAAGAATCATAATCCGCTCCAACAACTTTTGCGTAATCCATGACCGCGTTTTCTTCACTTCTAAAAAACTCTTTAGCCAATATAAACATACACATAGAAAGTAAGAAAAAGATGCCACCCGCTGTTAATAATTCTTTTTTAAATTTACTAGCAATAACAAAACCAATACCAATGAGCATTAAACCAAGATTGATAAAAAGCGTGTAATTGAGCTTAAATTTAGTGGTGAAATAAGAGATAAGATTCATATTGTAGACATAGTCTACTTTACTAATCCTATCGCCAGTTGCGATATCATAGACCGCTTCTCTAATTTCGTAATTTAAAATTGGTAAAAACATAAAAGCCACCGCTAATAAGGCACTGCCAATAGCAAATAACCAGCAATACTTAACAAAGAATGCGCCAAGTTTGTCCCAAAAAGATTGAGTGCTATTTTCCATACATAATCCCTCCAAAATAAAACCCTCAATTTTCTAGTTGAGGGAGGAAAATCTAAAGAAAAAAATCCCTCCGCTAGAATTACCTAGATCAGGTACGGTCGATTCCAAGAAGAATCCTCTCAGCCGAATTTCGTTCAGCTCCCGGAAACTATAATAAACCATCAATCCTCTTATGTTAATAAGAAAAAAGGCGGCTCTAAGTTATAAATGACTAACATATTATATGTTCTTGTGTTATAGTTAAGGCAACTTGGAGGTAATTCCTATGTCCGATGAATTAATTAACGAAAAAGAAGATTTAAAGGAAAGTCAACCTGCCGAAGAAGCTAAACCATATAACATTGTTATCGAAGATGCTAGAAAGGAACTCCATAAGAGCTATACCACTTCTAGAAGAATCAGCAACATCTTAATGTTTGTTGTCTTAGCCGCTATTGTAGGCATTATGTTCCTCATTATTTCTAATAACCAAGTACTCAAGATTGTTGGCTACTGTTTAGCTGGTGCTTTAGTGGTTGGTATGGTTGTCTATTACATAATCAACCGTAAAAAATTACCAAATAAGATTAAAGATTACGTTCCATTTGTCATGAAAACACTCAATCAACAAATGTTTTCTAGACAAGGTTTTAATGAACTTAAAAATGATCCTGAAGAAAAGCTTGCCATGGATGATTTAATTGGCGATGCTGTCTATAAAGACGCGACTGGTATTAACTCTAGAAATGTTATTCGTGGTGTTTATAAGGGCCATCACTTCTTATACGCCGAAGCCGCTTTAACTAGACCATCTTCAAGAAAACAACAAGTTCCACCTTTATTTGTTGGAAGATATATTTCTGTTCCTAATCAAATGAAGTTTGATGGACGTTTCATTTTCGCCTTTAAAAATCCTAAATCTCCAGTTGATTTACCAAACAACATTGACGATTTAGTGGTTTTAGAAGATAAAGAAGAATTAACAGTTTATGGTTTAGAAGGTTCTAATTATCACGACATTATTGATAATAAGATTCTTTCTCAACTCAAGAAGCTTAAAATTGAAGGTCATTTACTGAACGTAAATGCTGTCTTCTGGGGTGGTCATACAGCAGTTTATTTAAGTTATGATGACCCAATTCTTACCGTTCCTTTTGAAAAAGAATTTGATAAAGCAGCTTTTGAACAAACCATTGTTGATTTAGATATTTGCCTTGATGCAATAACGGAGGAATAATATGTCCTCTATTGGTCGCTGGTATAATATCCGTTGCTATAAACATAACGGCGCTTTACATCGTGTATGGGACCGTGGTTTAGTTTTGGAAAATAATCCAGATTATATTGTTATTGCCTCTAAAAAGGCAAAAGTCGTTGAAGCAAATGGCCGTTGCTGGTTCACAAAAGAGCCCGCTGTTACCATTTTTTCAAAGAAAGAATGGTGGAATGTTATTTGCATGCTTAAGAAGGATGGCGTTTGCTATTACTGCAATATTGCTTCCCCTAGCATCATCGATAAAGACTCAATCAAATACATTGATTATGATTTAGACGCAAAACTATTTCATGATGATGAAATTAGAGTCTTAGATGAAAAAGAATATTTGCATCATAAAAATAGTTATCATTACAGTGATGAACTTGATGCAGTTTTAAAAAATCAAACAAAACTTATTGTTGAAAAAATGAAGAAAAGAGAATTCCCATTTGAGGATGATTTAATCAATCGTTATTTCAACCAGTATTTAGAAAGCACTAAAAAAGAATAAGATGAAAATCGAAATATTATCTCATAGCGCTGAAGAAACAATGGCGCTCGGAAAAGCTATTTCTGACCTTGCAAAACCGGGTTCAACTTTTTGTTTGACTGGTGATTTAGGAGCAGGAAAAACAACTCTTGTTCGTGGCATCGCTAGAGGCTTAAACATCAAAAGTGTTGTTCAATCTCCAACTTTCAATATCATGAAAATTTATTTTGATGGTATTAAACCACTCATCCATATCGACGCCTACCGTTTAGCGGATGTCGATACAGACATTGGTTTAGACGAATACATCGGTTATGAGACTGGCTTAACAGTCATTGAATGGCCTAACTTTATTGAAAGATTAATACCAGAAAATAGTTCAGAAATTAAGATTGTTAACATTGGAGATAATGATCGAAAAATCACTATTGAAAGTAATGATATTGCTTTCCTTGAAGGCCTTAAAAAATGATCACAATTTTATTAGATTCATCAAACACAAATCTCTCTGTAGGTATCGCTCGTGATAACCTTCTTTTAGAGTATATTTCTTATGAAGCATGGCAGAGACAATCGGAGTATATGATTCCTGAACTTGATAAGCTTTTAAGTAAATATAATGTCTCTAGAGACGAGATTAAAGAAGTCATGGTCGCTAAAGGTCCTGGCTCTTATACAGGCGTTAGAATTGCCATCACAATTGCTAAGACGATTGCAACAGCTTTAGATGCAAAATTATATGCAGTTTCGTCACTTAGAGTGCAAAAAGCCTGCAAAAATCCTTCCATTTGTTTGATAAATGCTAGAAGTGGTCGTTCTTACATCGGTGTTTATGAAGATGATAAAGTTTTGCTTGATGATCAAATTATGAAGAATGAAGATGTTCTAAACTATATCAAAGAGCATCCTAATTATAGTGTCTGTGGAGACGTTAAATACCTTGGTTTAGAGGGTGTCATTTCTAATAACATTCAAGAGATGCTTAATCTTAAAAATGTTCTTGAACCTGTTAACCCACTAAGTCTTAAGCCAGTCTACATGAAGGAAGAGTATGCAAAACCTATTTATTAATATTAGAGAAGCTACCTTAAACGACATTCCAATAATCATGCAAATTGAGAATTTATGTTTTCCTCATGGTGCCTGGAAAGAAGAAAATATTCTCTATGAATTAAAGGAAAATCCTGTTGCTCATTTTTGGGTCATTGAACTTTCCTTAACTGATAAAGATGATTATCGTGTTGTGGGCTTTTGTGATTACTGGGAGACATTCGATAGTGCAACAATCTGTCAAATTGCTGTTCACCCATACTTACAAAGGAAACAACTTGGCTCTGCAATGATGGATGAAATCTACAATGATTGCTTTGCTAAGAAGATCCAAACACTTACTTTAGAAGTTAGAGTGGGTAATATTCCTGCTATTAATTTCTATAAAAAATACGGTTTTGAAATTGAAGTAACTAAGCCTCATTATTACGACAATGGTGAAGATGCTTACTATATGATATTGAAGGTTAAATAATTATGGCGTTAATTTTAGCGATTGAATCAAGTTGTGATGAAACTAGTGTTGCTATTACAAAAGATGGCAAACTTCTTTCTAATGTCATCAATACACAAATTGAAGTTCATCAAAAATATGGTGGTGTTATGCCTGAGATTGCTTCAAGACTTCACTGTGAAAACATCGGTTTAGTTTTAAAAGAAGCAGTTGAAAAAGCTAATATCAAATTAGAAGATGTTGATGCTTTTGCTATCACAAGAGGACCTGGTTTGATTGGTGCTCTTCACGTTGGTATGCAATGCGCCAAAACTTTAGCACTTTTATATAAGAAACCTTTAATTCCCGTTCATCATTTAGCGGGTCACATTTACGCTAATGAATATAATGAAGAATTAAAGTTCCCTCTTCTCGCGGTAGTTGTCTCTGGTGGTAACTCTGAATTAGTTATCATGAAAGACCATATGAATTTTAAAATTATTGGTGAGACTAGAGATGACGCTATTGGTGAATGCTACGATAAAGTTGCTCGTGTTTTAGGACTACCTTATCCAGGTGGTATTCCAATTGATAAATTAGCAAAAGAAGGGGAGCATACATATCATTTGCCTGTTCCTTTAAGAGGCGAAGATACTTATGACATGTCTTTCTCAGGCTTAAAAACTAATGTTATTAACTTAGTCCATAACCTTGAACAAAAAGGTGAAGAAATTAGAATAGCGGATATGTGCCGTAGTTTCCAAGATACAGCCGTTGGTATTGTTCTTGATAGAGCCACTAAAGCCATTAAAGAATATGGCATTAAGCAAGTTGTTTTGGCCGGTGGAGTTTCCGCTAATTCATATTTACGAGCGGAGATGCAAAAAGTCTGCGATAAATTAGGTGCTAACATTATTATTCCACCAATGTGGTGTTGCACTGATAATGCGGCAATGATTGCTAAAGTTGCCGAACATTTATACGATATGAAAGTCTTTGCGGGATTAGATCTTGGAGTTGATCCAAACTGGTCCATCGAAGATTGGAATAAATTTGAAAATTAAAGTGACTTGTCGCTTTAAAAGCATATAATAGATTTACAAGGAGCATATTAATATGGAACCTATGAAGATTACCAATTTTGAACTCTACGATATCGTCACAAATGGCGATAAAGAAGAGATTGATTCTTTAGAAGAATTAGAATTAGAAGGCTGGGTCAAAACAAATCGTGATAATGGCTCAATCGGATTCGTTGAATTTAATGATGGCACTTATTTTAAAAGTGTTCAATTAGTTTATACAGATAAGAGCAATAACCATGATGTTTTATCTTCTTTAAAAACAGGCGCGGCTATTAAAGTTCATGGTCGTTTAGTTTTAACTCCTGAAAATAAACAACCATTTGAAATCGCTGTTGATGATTGTTCTTTAGAAGGTGATGTCGATGATGATTATCCACTTCAAAAGAAAAGACATAGTTTTGAATTCTTAAGAGAAATCGCTCATATTAGACCACGTGCTAACACATTCCAAGCTGTTTACAGAGTGCGTTCAGTACTTTCTTTTGCGATTCATGAATTCTTCCAAAACAATGGCTTTATTTATGTACATACCCCATTAATTACCACAAACGATGGTGAAGGTGCTGGTAACGTTTTTGATGTTGTCACTCACGATACAAAAGATCCAAACTCCTTCTATGGTAGAAAAGTCAATTTAACTGTTACTGGTCAATTACATGTTGAACCATTCGCTTTAGCTTTTAGAGATGTTTATACATTTGGCCCTGCCTTTAGAGCGGAACATTCTAACACCGTTAGACATGCTTCTGAATTCTGGATGGTTGAACCAGAAATGGCGTTCACTGATTTAGAAGGCAATATGGATGTTATCGAAGATTGTATTAAATTCTGCATTAACTACATCCTTACAGCTTGCCCTGAAGAAATGAACTTCTTCAACACAATGATTGATAAGACATTAATTGAAAGATTAAATCATGTCGCTAATAGTGATTTCAAACGTATGACCTATTCCGAAGGTATTGAATTACTTAAGAAAGCCGTCAAAGAAGGACATGTCTTTGAAAACAATAATATTGAATGGGGCATGGATTTACAAAGTGAACACGAAAGATACCTTACTGAACAAGTCGTCAATGGTCCTTTATTCTTAACTGATTATCCAAAAGAAATCAAAGCTTTCTATATGAGAGAAAATGATGATGGTAAAACTGTTGCCGCTTGTGACTTATTAGTTCCAGCCGTTGGTGAACTCGTCGGTGGTTCTCAAAGAGAAGAAAGATATGACATCTTACTTAAGAAAATGCAAAAACTCGGTAACGATAAAGAACTCGATTGGTATTTAGATACAAGAAGATATGGTGGTTGCAAACACTCTGGTTTCGGTATTGGTTTTGACCGCTTATTAATGTACATCACTGGTATGCAAAATATCAGGGACGTGCAACCATATCCACGCACAAGCAATAGCATTAAATATTAAGAGGTAATTCTATGGTTGAAGAACTCGAACAAGTTGAAAAGCAAGCTCGTAAAGAGAGAAGAAGAAATAGAATGCTCTGGGTCTTAATTGGCCTAGATATCATTCTCTTTGGTTATGCTGTGTTTGAGATCATCAAACTTGTGATTGCCTTAGCAAAATAAAAGAGAACGTCAGTTCTCTTTTTTATTGGTTTTGTTCGGTATTTATATTTTGGTTTTCTTGAGGTTGAGGATTTGGATTAACACCAGCAAATGTATTACCATTAACTCCTTCTAAACTCTTTTCAAATACTTGCTTACAAAGTTTACTAGCTCTTATAGTTCTTGCTAAATACGCTTGCGCTACAACGATATACCATAAACCACCGATAATAATTAATGGGACACCAATATATGAATATATAGCGTCCATAGTAACATGTGGTTGATTATAAAGTGGCGGCCATTTAGCTAAAACTTTTAAGCCAAAAATAGTGGTGTATGAATCTGGGTCATTAAAATCCCAAAGGAATAATAGAGTTCCAAATCCATCATTAGAATTAAATGGATTATAAGCCCAGTTTTTAAATACGATATTATGAATGACTAAGGCTAATGTACCTAAGGTAACAAATAATAAAGGCAACCATGCTTGTTTTAAGAAGTAGCGGCCGTTTTTCTTTCTTGCATATTTTTTAAGTTGCTTTGGAGTGGTAACAATTTTATAAACAACGACATCGCTCACTAATGTATCGCATTTTCTTCCTTGCCATCTCATGGTGCGAATAATTAATGAACCCATTAAACCAATTAAGACAAAAACTAAAATTAGCACCAAGCACAATGCAATCAAGATGCGCTTATCAGTTTCTGTTAATTGAATTAAGAAATTAAGTTCCATTTTTACCTCACGTCATAATCTATATCAACACCGGTATCGATGTCTTCATCTTCGTCGCTAGCGGAATAATTAGAGGAACGTGGTATATAAGTTTCAAGTTCTTCCACTAAATCTTCTTCACTTTCCTTTTCTTCAGCGGTTTCTAAAATAGTGTGTTCCTCATCACCCATCGTGATATTTTGATGAACTTCTTCAATTTCAGGTTGTTCATCTTCTATAAAATCATTAAGAATAACTTCTTCATGAATATCTTCTTCAACGACTGGTTCTTCCTCTTTTGGTTCTTTTTCAAAAGATGGTTTAAAGCAAGCTTCTTCAACACTTGCTGCGGGTGCAGGAGCAGGTGTAGGTGCTGGAGTTGGTACCACTTCAGGAGTAGGAGTGCTTTCTCTAGTTAAATTACTTATTAATTCTTCTTGAGGTTCTTCCATATCTTTTATTTCGTGATAAGGAGTAACAATATCTTTTTCTGCTTCCATAGGAGCGTTTTGTTTTTCTTTTAGAAGTCTTAATTCTTTATCTTCAGGAAGTTCTGGGAAAAATCTTTGTCCTGTGAAAAAGAAGATGATTGATTTGATGGCCTGGAATAAAAAGGCAAATAAACCAATAACTGCAAATATTAATAAGGCCAAGATAAAAAACGGTAGTCCTAGGACATACAAGATACCTCTACCAAATGTCTTTAATAAACTGACCATAATAATATTTTAAATATTACTTTCACCTTTTAGCAAATAATTCTTAATAAAACTTATAAGCAAGATAATAAATGGGAATAAGCTCATAAGTAAGATACCAAATGGAGCGATAACTTTAGTGTAGAAAATAGCAAAACTAAAGAACGCCACGAGGAATAAGACCACTAATAAAACATAAATAATAATCTTCTTACTAACTAAGATATCAATAAGTAGAAAGATCGAAAAATATAAAGAGATTGCTAAGAAGATAAGCGCTAGTGGTAAATAGAATAAAGAAAGAATAAACATCAAAATAAGTGATATTTCTAAACCGATAATATATGGTGCATATGAGTTAACAACTGTATTGATTTCAATACCAATCTTTTTCGCATCACTTAATAAAACGAAATGAGTTAGTCCACACTGTATTAAGGATATAAAGAAGATAAATAGATAAGTGAGTTCTGTTTTATAAGCAAAGCTGTCTAACTTAAAAGCACTAATAAATGTTTCAACAATATTAACATTACTGATGACGTTGATTAATGGAATAAAAGCAAATGTTAAAGCGGATTCAATAACAGTGCTCACTAATATAAGCCAGAAAGGATTAACTCTTTTCGTTAATAAATACCCAATGAAGAATCCAGTAATAATAGCAGGTATTACATAAAAGATAGTGTCATTAATGTTAAAAATTAAGCATAAGCCAATCGTCGCAACAGCGTATATTGGATAATATCTTTTTAAGCAGTAATAAGAAACAATCGCACTAGCGAATGGTAAAAAGATAATTGGTATAAACATTAAAAATGGTAAATAGGTAGCGAGAACAATAAACAACAAATTAATCGCCGCCATAATTCCCATATAAGTGATGTGATGGACTAATGACGTTTTCTTTTTAAGTAGGGCCATGAATTCATTCTACAATAAGAAAAGATTTTTGTGAAAATTTATCACAAAAAAGATATACTATTAACATGATCCATAAAGTGCGCATTTTGCCACTTCTACTAGTGGCTATGTTCACTTCTTGTACGCCAGAAGTTAGTGAACAGAGTAATAAAAACGCATGGAGCCAATATGATATCGTTATAAAAAACCAAATTGAGTGGTCATCTATTTTGTCTCAAAAAGAAGATCATTATCTCATTTTCTTTTATAGTGAAACTTGTTCTCATTGCCATGAAATTATGGGGGACGTGATAGCGTTTTCATCGTCCGAAATACTAACTACTTACTTCATTGATATCAAGAAATCTGAGACAAAAATACCGATCAAAAATGAGATTGATGAGACAATTGGAAAAAGCGATTTTAACGATGTCTTCATCATGGGAACTCCCACATTTATTGAGGTTGAAGATTTCATTGTTAAGGCTAATGTTCCAGGAAAAGATAATTGCTTAACTTTAATAAATGAGCTCAGACTTACGCATAAATAATATATTAATTGCATTCGCGTGGTTTTATTTGTAATATATTGTTAACAATATATGAATTACAAAAACGATTTAAATGATAATCAATATAACGCCGTAACAACTGAAGCTCAACACGTTAGAGTCATCGCTGGAGCGGGCTCAGGAAAAACTAGAGTATTAACTTATCGTATCTCTTATCTTATTTCTGAATTACAAGTTGAACCTTGGAAGATTTTAGCTATTACTTTTACTAATAAAGTCGCTAACGAAATGAAGAACAGAGTCTTAAAGATGATTCCTGAAGCTTCTAAAGATTTATCGATTAAAACATTCCATAGTTTCGCCGCTTATTTTTTAAGACACGAGATATCTATTTTAGGTTTTCCTGCTTCTTTTACAATCTTAGATGAAGAAGATCAAACTAAATTAGTGAAAGACATCGCCGCTGAGATGGGATTTAAGCGTGGCGATAAAATCGTTGCTCAAACTTTAAACTATATTGGTAAACAAAAACTTTTAGAAAAATATCCTGATGATATAAATATTGTTAAACCCGCTTTTGAAGATGAAAAAACTTGTTTAGAAATCTATACGAGATATGAAGAAGAAAAGTATAAAAACTTCGCTTTAGATTTTGATGATCTTCTTTTATTAACAAACCGTATTTTAGAAGATTATCCAGACATTAGAACTAAATGGCAAAATAGAATTGATCATATCTTAATCGATGAATTCCAAGACACTAATGACGTGGAATATAAGATGGTCAAATTCTTAAAGAAACCAGAAGCATCTTTATATGTTGTGGGTGATCCTGACCAAACTATTTATACATGGAGAGGCGCTAATCAAAACATTATCTTAGATTTAAATAAACGTTACTACGATATGATTACCATTGTCTTAGATAGAAACTATCGTAGTACACAAGCTATTTTAAATGCCGCTAATAAATTAATTGCGCATAACAAATTAAGAGTAACTAAAAACTTATATACCGAACAAAATATGGGCGATAAAGTTAATGTCCATTCTTCTCCTTCTTCAAGATTAGAAGCGGACTATGTCGCTAGAGAGATTTCTAAACTAAAACAATTCGGTGGATATGAATATAAAGATATCGCTCTTTTATATCGTTCTAACTACATCACCATGGACTTTGAAGCGGCCTTAACCCGCTACCAAATCCCATATAAAATATACGGTGGAACTAAGTTCTATCAAAGAAGAGAAATTAAGGACGTCCTCGCTTATTTTCATTTAATCGTTAATACCAAAGACGATATTTCTTTCTCTCGTATTATGAATGTTCCAAAAAGAGGTATTGGTGATACAAGTGAAGAATTAATTAAAGAAGAAGCAAAAGCCGCTAATAAATCACTATATGAATATCTTCGTGATGTCGATCCTAAAGATTCCGATATCAAAAACAGTATTTTAAATTCTCTTAAAACAATGATCACTAATGTTGAAATTGCTAGAAACGATATCGAAAAGAATGAAGAAGTCTTTTCTAAAATCTTAGAAGATATGATTTGGTCAATCGGTTATCAAGATTATCTTTTAAAAGAAGATGATGGAGACGAAAGAGTGGAAAACGTTAAAGCTTTATTTGAAGATATCCGTCATTTCTTAAAAACAAATCCTGAATCTACTTTTGATGAATATTTACAAAACATTGCTTTATTAAGTGCGCAAGATGAAGTTGTGGATGGAGATTATGTCACATTAATGACAGTTCATACCGCTAAAGGATTAGAGTATCCTGTCGTCTTTGTCGTTCGTTTTAATCAAGGTGTCTTCCCAAATCAAAGAGCGATGCTAGAAGCGGGTTACCTTGGTATTGAAGAAGAAAGAAGATTAGCTTATGTTGCGATGACTAGAGCTAAACAAAAACTATATCTCACCTTAAGTAATGATTATTCATATGTCATTCAATCTAATTTAGGTCCTTCTCAATTCTTAAAAGAAAGTGGTAACGAAGTACTCGTCACTAGAGAAAACAATATCTTTAGAAGCAACAAGAAACCAGAAAGAGAAAAGGTATTTACATTCGATGATGGTGACCATTTATCTTTTGAAAATGAAGCACCGATTAAGCAAGATTTCACTGATGCCACTAACAATGTTACTGATTGGCATGTTGGTGATATTGTGATTCATAAAAAGCTAGGACGTGGTGTTGTTATTGCTTTAGAAGGCGATGACATCATCAAAGTCAATTTTGAAGAGCACGGAGAAAAATCTATTCTCGGTACTCACCCAAGCGTTTCTAAAGGAGGCCATAAAGCATGAGCGTCAAAGAAAGAATCGATGAACTAAGAAAGTTATTGGAACAATATAACTACGAATATTATGTTTTAGATAATCCAAGTGTTAACGATGCAGAATACGATCGTTTAATGCAAGAATTAATGATGCTTGAAAACGAACATCCTGAATATCAATCTCCTTTATCTCCTTCTCAAAGAGTGGGTGGTCTTGTCCAAGATGAATTCGCTAAAGTCACACATAAAAGAATGATGCTTTCTTTAGCTAACGCTTTTAATGAAGATGATTTAAGAGACTTCGATAAAAAAGTTAGAGAAGTTACAGGTTTAGATAAAGTCACCTATATGGCGGAAATGAAAATCGATGGCTTAGGTATGTCATTAGTTTATCACGGCAATTTACAATACGCCGCCACTAGAGGTGATGGTATCACAGGTGAAGATGTGACCGCTAATATTTTGACTATTAAATCAATACCATCTCACATTAATTTAAATGAAGATTTCGAAATACGTGGTGAAGTCTTTATGCCTAAAAAGTCCTTAGAAAGACTTAATAAAGAAAAAGCCGAAAAGGGTGAACCATTATTCGCTAATGCACGCAATGCAGCCGCTGGTAGCATTCGTCAACTTGATAGTTCAATCGCGGCAAGTCGTGGCTTAGATGCTTTCTGGTATTATTTTGTTAACGCTAGTGATTTTGGTATCCGTTATCATAGCGAAGCTCTTAAAAAAGCTGATGAACTAGGCTTTAAAACAAATCCTGAAAGAAGATTATGTAACGGTATCGATGAAGTCCTTAAATATATCGATGAATATACATTAAAAAGACCAACCCTTGGTTATGATATCGATGGCATCGTCATTAAAGTCGATGACATGGCTTTATATGATAAGCTCGGTTATACCGCTAAAACTCCTAGATGGGCGATTGCTTATAAATTCCCACCTGAAGAAGTTATTACTAAATTAGAAGATATTATCTTCACTGTTGGTAGAACTGGTAAGATTACGCCTAACGCCGTTCTTTCTCCTGTGAGAGTAAGTGGTTCTGTTGTTCAAAGAGCCACATTGCATAATGAAGACTTCATTAAAGAAAAAGATCTTAAGATTGGTGATTATGTCATCATTAGAAAAGCGGGTGATGTCATCCCAGAAGTAGTTGGACCAGTAGTCTCAAAGCGTACTGGTTTAGAAATACCATTTGGAATGATCAATAACTGCCCTGTGTGTGGCTTACCTTTAATTAGAAAAGACGCGATGCATTTCTGTGTTAATCCACATTGTGACGCTCGAAAGATTGAAGGTATCATCCATTTTGCCTCTCGTGATGCGATGGATATTGAAGGTTTAGGTGAAAGAGTTGCCGAGCAATTCTTTAACCAAGGATTCTTCAGAAGTATCAATGAAATTTATCGATTATATGAACACCGTGAAGAGATTATCGCTCTTGATGGATGGCAATCTAAGTCCGTTGATAACTTAATTAACGCTATTGAAAAGAGCAAGGAAAACTCATTAGAAAAAGTCTTATTCGGTTTAGGTATTAAAGAAGTCGGCGCTAAGATGGCTAAGACCTTAGCAAGAAAATATCAAAATATCGATAATCTCATTAATGCTAGTGAAGAAGAACTTTTAGAAATTCCAGATGTTGGTCCAATTGTGGCTTCCAGTATCAGAAACTATTTCTCTGACGAAAGAAATATGGAACTCATTAATGCTCTTAAAAACGAACATCTTAATTTTGAATATAAAGGTAGTACCGCTACAGCGGCTAATTCCTACTTCTCAGGTAAGACTGTTGTTTTAACTGGTACCCTTTCAAAATATGGAAGAAAAGAAGCAACAGAGATTTTAGAAAACTTAGGTGCTAAAGTGACTGGCTCAGTTTCTAAAGCTACTGATGTGGTTATTGCTGGTGTTGAAGCTGGTAGTAAACTTGATAAGGCTCACGCTTTAGGAATTACTGTTTTAGACGAAGAAGAATTCCTCGCTCTTCTTGGTTAATGTGTTAATATAGTGAGGAAGGAAATTCATAAATAATAATTTAAAAAATAACAATTTGGAGGTTAAATTTTTATGGCGATTTTAGTTACTGGTGGAACAGGATATATCGGCTCTCATACAGTCGTTGATCTTCTTAATCACGGATATGATGTAGTAATCCTTGATAACTATTCCAATTCTAAACCAGAAGTATTAAATAGGATTTATCGCATTACAGGTAAAAAACCAAGATTCTACTTTGCGGATATTCAAGACTATGAAGCAATGAAGAAAGTCTTCCAACAAGAAAAAATCACTGACATTATTCATTTCGCAGGTCTTAAAAGTGTCGCTGAATCTGTAGAAAAACCTGACTTATATTTTGCTAATAATGTTGGTGGCACAAAGGTCTTGCTTAGGCTTATGGACGAGTTCAAAGTTACTAACCTCGTTTTCTCATCAAGCGCGACAGTATATGGTGTCCCTGATCACGTCCCACTTAAGGAATCTGATAAGGTTGGTGGCTGCACAAATCCGTATGGCCAAACTAAGCTCGACATTGAGTATCTTTTGAAAGATTATGCCGCTGAACATAAAGACGCAAACATTGCCATTTTAAGATACTTCAATCCTATCGGCGCACACTCCTCAGGACTCATTGGTGAAGATCCAAACGGCATCCCAAATAATCTCATGCCTTACATCACTCAAGTCGCTGTTGGTAAACGCCCTCACCTTAATGTTTATGGTAACGATTACAACACTCCAGATGGCACAGGTGTAAGAGACTACATTCACGTTGTCGACTTAGCAAGAGGCCACTTATGCGCTCTTAAAAAGTTAGAAGAAAAACCAGGTTTAGTCATCTACAATTTAGGCACTGGTAAAGGTACAAGTGTTCTTGAACTTGTAGCCGCTTTTGAAAAGGCTAATAACATCAAAATCCCATATATTATTTGTCCAAGAAGACCTGGTGATGTTGATGAAAACTATGCTGATGCTACTAAGGCATATTTAGAAATGAATTTTAAAACAGAACTTAATATTGAAGATGCTTGCCGTGATTCATGGAAATGGCAATCATCTAATCCAAATGGCTATGATAAGGAGTAGTAAATAGTTATGTCAGAAAGAAAAAGTATTAGTTTAACAGTTAATGGTGGTGACTTACTAAAAGGTTTTAGTTGGGCCGCTGATAAAGACGCAAAAGGTAATGTTGTCATCTTTGAAGGTATGGAAGAACATGCCTCTAGATATGATGACTTTGCTAAGTTTTTAAACCAAAACGGCTACAACGTGTATGCATTAGATACATATGGACAAGGCGAGAATGTTAAAGAAGATTTATCTAATGCTAGCTATTGGCCAGAAGATGGTTTCGCTAAAATGGTATGCGCTCATAATGAGATGATTGAAGAGGCTAAAAAGAACGGCTTACCAACTTATATCTTCTCTCACTCCATGGGTTCATATATGGGTCAAGATTATATCCAAAGATTCTCTGGCCATGTTGAAAAAGTTGTTCTTTGTGGTGCCGGTGCTAAAAACCCTGCCGTTGGCCCTGGCTTACTAGTGGCTAAGATGGTCAACAATAAAAAGAACAGATATCAAAAAGCTAAATTATTAAACAATTTAATGTTTGGTAACTTCAATAAGAAAATCAAAAACCCAAGAACGGCGTTCGACTGGTTATCATATAACGAAGAAAACGTTGATAGATATATTGCCGACCCATTATGTGGTTTTGGCCCAACTAACGGCTTCTGCTTAGAATTCGTTAAAGGTATGGCACCAATGTTTAAAAAGAAAAATGTTAGTAAAGTTAGTAAAGATCAAAAGCTCTTCATCATTACTGGTAAGGAAGACCCTGTTTCTAACTATTCTAAATACACGGTTGCCTTAGAAAAGATGTATAAAGGCTTAGGCTTAAAAGATGTTTCTATTAAAATTTATGATCATATGCGTCATGAAATCTTAAACGAAAAAGAACATCAAATTGTCTATAACGACATCTTAGAATTCTTCAATAAATAAGAGGAATTCCTGCGCTTGTAGCTCAGCTGGATAGAGCGCTTCCCTCCTAAGGAAGAAGTCGGGCGTTCAAATCGTCTCAAGCGCGCCACGAGATATATTACCCTAGTTTATTTCTAGGGTTTTTTCATTTCTCTAAAATTAAGAAATATTTAAATTATAAAAAATGTTATTGTCTAAAAAGTCATTTAATGTATAATTATATGGCGCAGTTATGGGTCCGTAGCTCACCTGGGAGAGCGCCTCCATGGCATGGAGGAGGTAGCGAGTTCGATCCTCGTCGGATCCACCATAAATGCCC